>Ga0247829_10001738_pt1 | contig 10195 bp, 7 predicted proteins | sample 12C_Control_Day4_FD_207765 | JGI IMG/M metagenome (GOLD analysis project Ga0247829, IMG submission 207765) | Soil microbial communities from agricultural site in Penn Yan, New York, United States - 12C_Control_Day4 | ecosystem: Environmental > Terrestrial > Soil > Agricultural land | place: USA... | reverse complement strand
TCCGTGTAGCACCCGTTCGGCAGGACCGCCTGACACGACTCGAGTGTCTTCCCGTGGTGGACCTCCTCAGCACGGACATCTGGGGAAGAGCCCTATGGAGACGCTCCCATCGATCGACCACATCCGCCGACCCACCCTCGATGTACGCAAGCGCGCCGAGATCCATCACCACCTGGCTGAGCTCACCCAAGCCCTCCACGCCCACGACCAGCACGCCATCGAATGGGCCCGGCAACGCCGCCACCTCTACGAACGCATCCAAGACGCCCACGACCTGCTGTGGGACATCGACTGCTTCGAGGGCCGTCAACCGGCCCGACCGGGCGAACCACCCCTCCCGCCGGTGTGCGACAACCCCATCGGACTGCACGGACGGCGGTTGCGTACCACCTGCCTGGCCATCCTGCGCGCCCATGGGCGGCTGGCGTTACCGGAGCTACACAGCTTGGTCCACCTGTACGGCTACGCCGTGCGTCACCACCGACCAGGCAAGGCCCTCGCCGATGCCATGGCCCTCGAAGTACGCCAGGGTCGAGCCCGGCGCCCGCAGCGCGGCCACTACGAGATCGATCCCCGCTATCGGCCCCTTAGACGGCGACGCTCCACACCACCACCACTGCTCAACCCCATCGACCCGCTCCTCCACTGGTACCCAGAACGATGGTGGCCGGCAGAACCGGAGCCGGAGGAGTCAGCCGCCGCTGACCTCGGTGACCTTCTGCTTGCCCGCCGAGATCCAGGGCATCATGGCCCTCAGCTCCCCACCGACCTTCTCGATCGGGTGCTGCCGACCCTGCTCCCGCAGGGCGTTGAAGCGGGTCCGACCGCCATCGCTCTCGGCGACCCACTCGTCGGCGAACCGACCGCTCACGATCTCGTCGAGGATCCGGCGCATCTCTTCACGGGTCTCGTCGGTGATGATCCGCGGGCCGCGGGTGAGGTCGCCATACTCGGCGGTGTCCGAGATGGAATACCGCATGCCGGCGATGCCCTCCTCGTACATGAGGTCGACGATCAGCTTCACCTCGTGGAGGCACTCGAAGTACGCCATCTCGGGCTGGTACCCGGCGTCCACGAGCGTCTCGAAACCGGCCTGCACGAGCGAGGTGAGGCCGCCGCACAGGACGACCTGCTCACCGAACAGGTCCGTCTCGGTCTCCTCGGCGAAGGTCGTCTCGATCACGCCGGCCCGGGTCCCCCCGATGGCGTCGGCGTAGGACAGGGCCAACTCGCGAGCCTTGCCGGTCGCGTCCTGCGCCACGGCGATCAGACACGGCACGCCACCGCCCTCGACGTACGTCCGCCTCACAAGGTGGCCCGGACCCTTCGGCGCGACCATGATCACGTCGATGCCCTCGGGCGGGGAGATCCGCCCGAAGCGAATGTTGAACCCGTGGGCGAACGCCACAGCGTCGCCGGGCGACAGGTTCGGGGCGACGTGCTCGTCGTAGATGGCCTTCTGCTCGGTGTCCGGCGCCAGGAGCATGATCACGTCGGCCTCGGCGGCCGCTTCGGCGATCGGCAGCACGCGCAGTCCCGCCGCCTCTGCCTTGGCCACCGACGACGAGCCCTCGCGCAGCCCGACCCGGACATCGATGCCCGAGTCCTTCAGGTTGAGGGCATGCCCGTGGCCCTGCGAGCCGTACCCGACGACGGCCACCTTGCGTCCCTGGATGATCGACCGATCGGCATCGGCCTCGTAGTACACGGTTGCAGCCATCAGCTGGCCCTTCCTCTCACGGCGCGCACCCGCGCCTCACGATCCAGCTTGGGCAGCGCCACGCGGCCGGTGCGCTGCAGCTCCACGATGCCATAGCCGCGGAGCAACTCCTCGAAGTCGTCGAGCTTGTCGGGATGCCCTTCGAGCGACACGGTCAACGCGTCCGTTCCCACGGCCAGGATCTTGCCCTCGAAGATGGTCACCAACTCCACGACTTGGCTGCGGTCCTCGGGCGCCGCCCGAACCGTCGCCAGCACCAGCTCGCGCTCGACCGACCGCCGGGGATCCAGCTCCGAGATCTTCACCACCTCGATGAGCTTGAACAGCTGCTTGGTGATCTGCTCGAGGGGGGTCGACTCGAGGTCGACGACGATGGTCAGGCGCGAGAAGCGCTCGTCCTCGCTCGGCGCGACGGCCAGCGAGAAGATGTTGTAGCCCCGGCGGGCGAACAGGGAGGCCACCCGGGAGAGGACACCGGGTCGGTTCTCGACGAGCACCGACAGGATGTGGTGTCCCTCGGTCGGCTGGGCGGCGGAGCTCATCGCAGCGACTCCTGCCACCGGAGCTGCGACGGCGGCAGCACGAGGTCGTCGTTCGAGTGGCCGGCCGGCACCATCGGGAACACCTTCTCGCCGGCGTCGACCCGGAAGTCGATGACCACTGGGCGGTCGTCGATGGCGTTGGCCTTGTCGATGGCGGGCTGCACCTCTTCGGGCTCCTCCACCCGCAGGCCGACACAGCCCATCGCCTCGGCCCACTTCACGTAGTCGGGCAGGTCCGGGGACAGGTACACCTCGCTGTAGCGCTCGTCGTAGAACATCTCCTGCCACTGGCGGACCATCCCCAGATATGAGTTGTTGAGGATCGCGACCTTGATCGGGATCCGCTCGGTCGACGCGGTGACGAGCTCCTGCGCGGTCATCTGGAAGCAGCCGTCGCCGTCGATGGCCCACACGGTTCGATCAGGCCGGCCGACCTTGGCGCCAATGGCCGCCGGCACGGAGAACCCCATCGTGCCCAGGCCACCGGAGTTCACCCACGCGTACGGCTCGGTGAAGCGCCAGTACTGCGAGGACCACATCTGGTGCTGCCCGACCCCCGACACGAGGATCGTGCCCTCGGGGGCGCTGTCGCGCAGCGTCTCCAGGCAGAACTGGGGCTTGAGCGCTTCACCCGGTTCGGCCTGGTCGTACGCGTACGGGAACTGCTCCCGCCATCCTGAGATGCGGCTGCGCCACGCCGACGTGTCCGCCCGCTCGTCCCCGGCGTCGAGCGCCGCCCGCAACGCCTTCACGATCTCCTCGATCACCAGCCGGCAGTCGCCCACGATCGGGACATCGGGACGACGGACCTTGCCCTGCTCGGCCGGATCGATGTCGACGTGAATGACCTTGGCCTCGGGCGCGAACGACGACACCTTTCCCGTGACGCGATCGTCGAAGCGGGCGCCGAGCGCGATCAGCAGATCTGCCTTCTGCAGCGCCGTCACCGCGGTGGCGTTGCCGTGCATGCCGGGCATGCCGAGGCACAGCGGATGGTCGTCCGGGAAGGCTCCGCGAGCCATAAGCGTGGTGACCACATGGATCTCGGTCAGCTCGGCCAGTTCCCGCAGCGCGTCCGCCGCCCTGGCCTTCAGGATCCCCCCGCCGACGTACAGCACGGGTCGCTCCGAGGCGAGGATCAGGCGGGCCGCCTCGCGCACCATGCGCGGGTGGCCCTTGACGTTGGGCCGGTAGCCGGGCAGCGAGTCGGCCACGGCGACGTCGCTGGGCCAGTGCCATTCCATCGTCTGCTGGAGCACGTCCTTGGGAACGTCGACCAGGACCGGACCGGGGCGGCCGGTCGTGGCGATGTGGAAGGCCTGGCGGATGGCCAGCGGCAGGTCGTCAGGGGTCATCACCAGCTCGTTGTGCTTGGTGACCGACCGGGTAATGCCCACGGTGTCGCACTCCTGAAAGGCGTCCGTCCCGATCGCGGTCGTGGGCACCTGCCCGGTGATGGCGACCATCGGGATCGAGTCCATGTAGGCGTCGCACAACGGGGTCACGAGGTTGGTGGCGGCGGGCCCGCTCGTGACCATGGCCACCCCGGGACGGCCGGTGACGTGCGCGTACCCCTCTGCCATGTGGCCGGCACCCTGCTCGTGGCGCACGAGGATGTGGCGGATCGAGGAGTCCAGCAGGGGGTCATACGCCGGGAGGATGCAGCCTCCGGGCAGGCCGAACATCACCTCGACCCCCTCCATCTCGAGGGCCTTGATGAGGGCTTGCGCCCCGGTGAGCTTCATGGTCGTGATCCTTCCTGAAAACGGAAACGACCTCCCGATGATCGGGAGGTCGTGGGCACGCGCGGCGGGAGGCCGGCGCGCCTAGGGGAGTACGAGGATGAGACCGGTGCGGGTCACGACCGGGAGCATATCCCGCTCGCGACCCACACCGGCAACCACGATTTCGCTAGACGCCGAGCATGGTCAGCGGCGGCGTCGATCCCGCGGGGACCGCCCCAGCGCTGAAGCCGACGAAGACCCGGCCGCCGACGACGATCGGGTCGGCGCCCCGGGCGACGCCCGCCACCCGACGGAGGAGCGCACCTGAGGCGGCGTCGTAGACGGCGAGGCCGTCCCGGTTCTCACCGACGATCACCATGCCGTTGACGGCGAGCGGCGCGGTGTGCGCTCCGGTCCGGGTCCACACGACCGCACCGTTCGACAGGTTGTAGGCGGTGAGCGTCCGCACGCCGTTCTCGAACGTGACGTCGAACAGCCGCGTGCCGTCCGTGGCCAAGTTCTCGTGCTGGCCGATCGCGTTCGGGGCGAAGTCGGCCTTCGCGCCGGTGTTCACGTTGAACGCGTGGATGCCCTGGTTCACGCCGGTGGTGAAGACCCGTCCGCCTGTGATCAGCGCCGTGCTGTGGCCGTTGCCGCTGACCTTGGGCACCGGCACGGGGTTGGCCGTTGACGGCGGCACCGGGGCCGTACCGGTGAACTTGAAGCTGTACCAGGCTGCGCCGTTGCGGTCGATGCCAGGTGTCCCGCCTCCGTTGGAATCCGGGTCCGCGGCGGCGACGTCGGTGGTCGACAGCACCGCCCCGTTCGAGCCGTTCAGGACGCTGAGGAGGCTACCGTTGCCGACGACGACTCGGCCGCTCTCGACGCCGAGCCCGCTGTCGCAGACGAAACCGTCGCCGCAGGACCTGGGCACGGCGACGTTGAACCTGGGGTCACCGTCCGCCGCCCTGACCGCCTTCACGCGGCTGCCGCCGATCGCGTACACGGTGTCACCGTCGAGGGTCGGCGTCTCACCCCGGCCGGCGAGCGTCGTCGTCCAGACGATCGAACCGTTGCTGACCCGGAGCCGGCGCAGCTTCGAGTCGGTCGTCACCACGTACACGGCGTTGCCGTTGACGATGGCTTCGGTCCCCTCGACGCTCAACCCGGGCGCGGTCCACACCGGCGCCAGGCGACTGATCGACGACTTCGTGATCACTGTCTCGTTCCTGGCCTGACCGTTGCGCAAGTCGCTGCCCCGCGCCGTCAGCCAGCTGTCACCCGGTGCCGCGGACGCGCTCCCCGCCCCGAGCGCCACCACGGCGGTAGCGAGGACGCTGACTCCGGCGATGCCGGCCTTGCCGGCCTTGCGATGATGCCTGCCATCCATCATTTGACCCTCCCGGTTCACGACACCCACAAGAGCCCCCGGCGACGACAGTTGATACGCGACCTACGGTGGCCCGGTGGCCCGCCTGCTCACGATCATGGGATCGGGCGAGACGGCACCCACGATGGTCAAGGCCCACCGCGAGGTCTTCACCCGCCTCGGTCTGGAGGCACCGAACGCGGTCGTGCTCGACACCCCGTACGGGTTCCAGACCAACGCCGCCGTCGTGTCGGACAAGGCGGTGGCCTACTTCAGGGAGTCCGTCGGCCACCCCGTCAGCGTGGCGGGACTGCGGCGCACCGACACGGCGGAACGTGTCGAACTCGAGCGAGCCCTCGCGCTCGTCGCCGCCGCCGACTGGCTGTTCACGGGACCTGGCAGTCCATCGTTCGCGCTTCGCCAGTGGCAGGGCACGCCGGTCCCCGACGTGCTGGCCCGGAAGCTCACCGAGCACGGTGCGCTCGTGTTCTCGAGCGCGGCCGCGCTGACGCTCGGCATCCTCACCGTGCCCGTCTACGAGATCTACAAGGTCGGCGCCGATCCCTACTGGCTGCAGGGGCTCGACCTGCTCTCGCGCTTCGCGCTGCCGGTCGCGGTCATCCCCCACTTCGACAACACGGAGGGTGGCAACCATGACACCCGCTTCTGCTACCTCGGGCTCGAACGACTCGACCGGCTCGAGCAGGAGCTGCCCTCCGACGCGTTCGTCCTCGGGGTCGACGAGCACACGGCGCTCGTGATCGATCTCGAGGCCGATACCGCGACGATCCTCGGCCGTGGTGGGGTCACCCTGCGCCAGGGTGACCGGCAGCGGGTGCTGGCCGCGGGACAGACCGTGCCCCTGGACGCCCTGCGAAGCGGCCCGAGCGACGTCCCAGCGGCCGCGGCCGCAGCCGTCGCGCCGTCACCACCGGCGCCGCGGGATGCCGACCCCCAGGAGACCGCCTCCGTGGCCGAGGTGGCACGACGGGCGGCGGCCGCCTTCGACGCGGCCATGGACGCGGGCGATGCCGACCGGGCGCTGGCCGCCGTGCTCGAGCTCGACGACGCCATCACCGCGTGGTCGGCCGACACTTACCAGTCGGATGAGATGGACCGAGCCCGAGCCACCCTGCGGGCCATGATCGTCCGCCTGGCCGAGGCGGCGCGAGCCGGGCTGCGCGATCCTCGCCGGGTGCTCGGCCCAGTGGTCGAGGCCACGCTGGCTGTGCGGACCAGGGTCAGGACCGAAGGCCGCTTCGACCTGTCGGACCTCGTGCGCGACGAGCTGGCGGCGGCCGGGGTGGAGGTGCGCGACACCGCCGAGGGGGTCGAGTGGGAGCTCAGAGCGGGTTCGTGAGGGCGCCGGTCTCCGCGCCCTGCACAAGGCGCGCGTACTTGGCCAGCACCCCGGACGTGTAGCGGGGCGGGTGGGGCGTCCAGCCCTCTTGCCGGCGCTTGAGCTCGAGATCGCCGACCAACAGATCGAGCCGCTTCTGGTGGATGTCGATCACGATCCTGTCGCCGTCCTGGACGAACGCGATGGGGCCGCCGTCGACCGATTCGGGCGCCACGTGGCCGATGCAGAACCCCCACGTGCCGCCGCTGAAGCGACCGTCCGTGATGAGCGCGCAGTCGGCGCCCCGCCCGGCGCCCTTCAGGGCGCCAGTCACCGCCAGCATCTCGCGCATCCCCGGCCCACCCTTGGGACCCTCGTAGCGGATCACCAGGACGGTCCCGGGCTCGATGGCGCCGGAGAGGATGGCGTCCAGCGCGCCCTCCTCGCCCTCGAACACCTTCGCCGGACCCTCGAAGTGGAGCTGGTCGGCGCTCAGGCCGGCCACCTTGACGACACTGCCGTGCGGGGCCAGCGATCCTCTCAGCACCATGAGCCCGCCCTCCGGGTGGAGCGGTGCGTCGAGGAGATGGACCACCACTCCGTCGGGACGGGGCGGGTCCAGCTCGGCGAGGTTCTCGGCCATGGTGCGCCCGGTGACAGTGATGACGTCCCCGTGCAGGAGCCCGGCGTCGAGCAGCTGCTTCATCACGACCGGAACTCCGCCGACGCGGTCCAGGTCGGTCATGTGGAACTTGCCGCCGGGCTTCATGTCGGCGATGTGGGGGACGCGGGCAGCGACGCGGTTGAAGTCCTCGAGCTCCAGGGCCACACGGGCCTCGTTGGCAATGGCCAGGAGGTGGAGCACCGCGTTGGTGGAGCCGCCGAGCGCGTTGGTGACGGCGATGGCGTTCTCGAACGCCTCCTTCGTCATGATCTGGCGGGGAGTGATGCCGGCTCGCAGCAGCTCGACGACCGCCTCACCGGCCCGGACCGCGTCGTCGTCACGGCGGCGATCGACGGAGGGAGCCGAGGCCGAGCCGGGCAGCGACATCCCGAGGGCCTCACCGATCGCGGCCATCGTGTTGGCCGTGAACATGCCGGCGCAGGCGCCCTCGCCAGGACAAGCCTTTCGCTCGATGGCGCCGAGCTCGTCCTCGGTGATGGTCCCGGCCGCGCAGGCACCGACCGCCTCGAAGACGCTGGTGATGTCCAGTGCCCGGCCGTTGTGGTGGCCAGGCAGGATCGTTCCGGCGTAAACGAAGACCATCGGCAGGTCGAGACGGGCCGCGGCCATGAGCATCCCGGGCAGGCTCTTGTCGCAGCCGGCCAGGCCGACGAAGCCGTCGAGACGCTCCGCGTGCATCACCGTCTCCACGCTGTCGGCGATGACCTCCCGCGACACCAGGGAGGCCCTCATGCCCTCGTGCCCCATCGAGATGCCGTCGGAGACCGAGATGGTGTTGAACTGCAGGGGGAAGCCCCCGGCCCGCGCGATGCCGTCCTTGGCCCGCAGCGCCAGCCGGTGGAGCGACAGGTTGCACGGAGTGATCTCGTTCCAGCTCGAGGCCACCGCGACCTGGGGCTTGTCCCAGTCGTCGTCCGTCATCCCGACGGCGCGGAGCATCGCCCGGGCGGGGGCCTTCTGCATGCCGGTGGTGACATCGTGCGAGCGCGGCTTGACGTCGGCCATGGAGCGGCACGCTACCGCGGGCCTGCTCCGCGGATTCCGGGCCTACGCGGCCATACTGCCGCGATGGTGGCGGTCGTCGCTCTGATGGTCGGCGCGGTCTGGGCCGCGCTCACCTGGCTGGGCGACCACGATCGCGAACTGGTCAACGCCGGCATCTGGTGGTGGGGATGGATCGCCGTCCCTCTCGCCTCCGCGCTGCTGGCCGTCCTGGTCCGCCGGCGCGGCGGACCAGGACCTTGGCTCCTCGCCCTCCTCCTGGTGGCGCCGATGGCCTTGGCCTTCGTCCTCCACGACCGCGCCGGGGACCGCCGACCGGCCTACTGGCCGGTCGGCTGGACGCTTCTCGCGGTTCTTGCTGCCCTCTGCGCCGCGGTCGGGCTAGCCCGCCGCTCCCCGCGTTGAGGGCCGGCGCCGGTACAGCGTGAGCACGGCACCACCCAGGATCAGCACGACCGCCAGGTAGACCCCGAGGTCGGAATCAGCGCCCGTCGACGGGATGCCCGGGGTGCAGCACGGGCCGGGCCCGGGGCCCTCGACCTGCAGGCCGACCTTGGGCGGCTCGGCCGACTCCAGCAGCTGGCCGTTGTCCAGGCGCGTGGCGACATAGCCGAACGAGTTCCACGCCACCGCACCGACCGGCGCGTTGATCGGCGTGTTGACCCGCCAGGTGAAGCTGATCGAGTCGTTGGGCTCGAGCACGAGGCTGCCAAAGTCGACCCTGATTGCTCCGACCGACGCAAGGTCTCCTGGGTCGGATGTCCAGTTGGCGGGCACGCAGCCCGACGGGTTGACGCTCAGATCCGCCCGGCACGGATTGTGCGTGGTCGAGTACATCACCGACGCCGCCGGCGGGGTGGACGTGAGCTCGCCGGCGAAGAGCGGCTGCCACTGGGAGCCACGGGGCGACAGGTCCTTCAATCCGATGTCGCCAGGGATGGGAAGCGTGTCCACCACGATGACGTTGCTGACCGCAACATCACTGACGTTGCGGATCGTCGCCCGGTAGTTCGCGGTCCCGCCCCGGGTCGTATTGCCGATGCCGGGGAAGGTCAGGAAGCCGGTGTCCCGGTCACCCCGAACCTCCTTCGTCCCCCGCAGGAGCGTCTCGGAGGTGATGGCCAGATCGGCGATGCGCTGGAGCCCCGTGGCCAAGCGGTCCGCGGTCAGGGTGGCGACGTTCTGGACGCTGGAAGGCGGGGTTCCTTCGGCCACGAGGGTGTTGAGCGTCAACGTGCCCGACGAGCCCCTGGTCACGGTGAACACACCGGACCAGCTCCAGGTGATGAGTACCTGGTTGCCGGCCGCCCCACAGCCGTTGGGCGTGCGGGTGATGGTGGGCACCACATTGAAGCTGCTGGTGCCGTTGATCGGGTTGGACGGCGTGAAGGGATCGAGCAGGTCGAGCCCGACCGGGAGGCAGTCGGTCACCGTGGGGTTCACCAGGTCGCCGGCCGACGTGCCCGGGACGGCCACGCCGATCTCCCAGGACACCGTGCTGCCCGGCACGGCGACCTCGGACGAGGTGAGGATCTTGCTCAACTCCACGCTGACCGGGACGATCGTCTGTGTCGTGCAGCGGTTGGCGTTGACCGTGGTGCCCTGACCGCTGATCTCGATGCAGTTCTCGATGCTCGAACCCGCGACGATCGGGTTCCCGTCACGGTCGATGCTGTTCGCCGGAATGCCGGCACGCAGCAGGATCGTCGACCGGAAGTTCGGCGGCGCGTCACCAAAGTCGAAGAGCAGGGTGTCGGTGTCGGCAGGCGCGGTCGCGCTCCAGTTCGTCGTTCCGGTGATCGGCACGTTCCCAC
>Ga0247829_10001737_pt1 | contig 10198 bp, 7 predicted proteins | sample 12C_Control_Day4_FD_207765 | JGI IMG/M metagenome (GOLD analysis project Ga0247829, IMG submission 207765) | Soil microbial communities from agricultural site in Penn Yan, New York, United States - 12C_Control_Day4 | ecosystem: Environmental > Terrestrial > Soil > Agricultural land | place: USA... | reverse complement strand
GTCGGGCTCGTGCTCGAGCGTCTCGTGGGCTCGCTCACGTTCGGAACCATCTACCTCGTCTCGGGTGTATTCGCCGGACTCGTGACGCTCTCGGATTCACAGGCGACGGCGGCACTCGGCGCGTCGAACGCTGTCTTCGGTGTATACGGTCTGCTCATCGCGTCATGGATGTGGGGGGCCTGTCAGCGGGCGGAGTTTGCGATCAGGCTGCGCGCGGTGAAGCGAATCGCGCCGGTCGCTGCCGTGTTCGTCGCGTTGAGTCTGCTCACCGCGACAAACGCCACGGCGGCGGAGTGCACCGGTCTCGTCGCCGGATTCGTATGCGGTGTGCTGACGACGAGAAGTGTGCGCGCGGGCAAGCCACGCTCACGCAGGATCGCCACCGTCGCGGCCGCGAGCGCGTATCTGTGGATCGTCGCAGCCGTCACGCTCGCGGGCGTGAGCGACGTCCGCCCGACGCTCGCGCACGTCGTCGCGGTGGAGCAGCGAACGGCGGCCATTTACGACGCCGCCCTGGAGGAATTTCACGGCAACCGCATGGATCGTCGCGAGCTCGCACAGGTCATCGACCGGCGGATTGTGTCGGACCTGCTGGTCGTCCGCTTCGAGCTGCAGGTGCTCGATCGTCCGCCACGAGAGCACGTGCCGCTGGTCCAGGCGGCCGAGCTCTACGCGCTGCGTCGCCTCGAGAGCTGGAAGCTGCGCGCGCGGGCGCTCCGCACGGGAGACTGGCGCCAGCTGCGCAACGCCGAAGCGCTGGAGCGCGCGGCGCTCGCGAAGCTGGAAGTGATACACGGAATGTTGAAGGCTGACCCTTCGACAGGCGCAGATCACCCCGAGCTACGTCGAGGGGTGAAGGGCTGAGGGGTGAAGGGCAAGGCCGAAGTGTGCAAGTAACGGTAGAGGCTGCAGGTTCGCAGCGGGGCTGAGACAGAGCTGAAGCGTTTCGTCCGAAATCATAGGGCTCAGCGGTATTCCACTTGGTACCCATAGTGCAGCGGCCGCGGCAGGAGGGTACCCTCCGGCGAATGTGGCACGCCGGCTTACCAAAAGTACGTGGAACACTGGGACGCTGAGAAACGAATCGCATCGGAGTTGAGCAAGCTACGTCGGCAGGTCAAGCAGCTTCACCGCGACATTCGCGGCGACGCCATCCCGATGCGCAACAGGGCTGCGGGCCCTTCACTGCCGACGAATTCGGAACGACGCCTCAGGCCGATTCCGGCCGACTCCGACAAGCCAGACAAATAGTGGAGGAACCAACCCTCCGTGGGCTGGTTTCGACATCGACGCGACGTGGTAACCTCGACGGGTCATCGCTGCGACGATGGCTGCGGGGGATTCCATTTCAATGGCCAGTCGCCGCCTGGCGCACCTCGGTCTGACGGTGCTCGCCGTCACCGTCGCGTCATGGCTCGAGCTGCTCCTGTCCGGGTCGAGCGCCGCACAGCTGTCGCTCATACCGCTGTCGCTGGCAGTCGCGCTGAGCGTCTGGCTCGGCGGGCTTGTCACCGGCCTGCTGGCGCTCGTTCTCTCCGTCCTGTCCATGGACTACTTCGTCGTGGAGCCGGGATCCCTCTTTCAGTTTCACGACGCCGGCGCCGCGCTCGCCTATGCCGGGTTTCTCGCGGCGTGGCTGTTGTTCTGCGTGGTCGGCGACAGCGTTCATCGCCGGATGCGCCTCGAGGGCGAGCTGAGAATCGGTGCGGAGCAGGCCGCCTTGCAGGCGGAGCGGGTGACCCAGCTCAGCGCCGCGCTGGCGCAGGCACGTACACCCTCGGCCGCGATCGAATCGGCGCTGCAGGAACCGCTGCACGCGCTCGAAGCAGATGCGGCGCTGATGCTGCTCACGAATGCCGACGGCACCGAGGCGCAGATCACCCGCGCCATCGGCTATCCGGCATCCGAGGAGTGGCCGCCCGTGCCGCTCACGAAAAAAACACCCGCCGCCGACGCGGCCGGCCGCGGTGCGCCCGTGTTCGTCCCCTCCGCACAGGCAATGGAAGCCGAGTACGGGCACGACGCATCCGCGGTGAAGGCGGGACAGTTCGAGACGACGATCGCCGTGCCACTGATGATTGGCAGTCGCGTCGCCGCGATTGCGCAGTTCGCGTTCTCGCGTCGACGCAAGATATCGAACGCGGATCGCGACTACATCGAGATCCTCAGTACTCGTGCTGCACAGGCGCTCGATCGTACCTGGCAGTACGAGTACGCGCTCCGTGCGCGTGCCGAGGCGGAAACCCACCGCGCGCGTGCCGACCAGGAAATCGCCGAGCGGCAGAAAATCGAGACCGCGCTGCGCGCGAGCGAAGCGCGTGGCCGCGCACTGGCCGCCCGGACCAGCCGCCTGCACGGACTGACCGCATCGCTGTCCGAATCGGTGACCCTCGCCGCCGTCGCCAAGGCAGTCGTGCTCCAGGGCCGCAACGCGGTCGGCGCGACCGCGGCTGAAGTCACGCTGCTCGCCGACGACGATGCGACGTTCGAAACGCTCCACGCTGAAGGCGAGGGAATGGAGCCGGGCGCGCGCCATCCGGTGGAACCGGGCTTCTGCGCGACCGATGCCGTTCGACAGGGACGCGCGATCTACATCAGCTCCTTCGAAGAGTGGCAGCAGCGCTATCCGCCCGCCGCATCCCGAGCGGCCGATGGCGGCTACGTTTCCTCGGCAACACTGCCCCTGCTCGTCGACCGGATCCCCATCGGGGTCATCGCCTTCTACTTCACCGCGCCCGTGAATTTCGACGACGAGTATCGCGAGCTGCTGGTATCGGTCGCGCAGGACTGCGCGCAGGCGCTCGACCGCGCGCGGCTGTACGAGTCCGCGGAGCGTGCCCGCGCTGATGCGGAGAATGCCAATCGCCTGAAGGACGAGTTCGTCTCGATCGTGTCCCACGAGCTACGCGGTCCGCTGAACGCGATCCTCGGCTGGACCGCCATGATGCGCCGCGGCACGATCGACAGCGAGGGCGCCACGCGGGCATTGCAGGCCGTCCACGACAACGCGACGCGCCAGGCGCGCTTGATCGAAGAGTTGCTGGATTTCTCCCGCGTCACGTCTGGCGCTCTCACGCTCGAGAGGGATGAGATCGAAATCAGCGAGCTGGTGAGAGGCGTCGTGGAATCGCTGGTCCCCGACTCCATGGCCAAAGGGGTCACGCTCGAGTTCCCGGCCGCCTCTCCCACCGCGGTCACCGGCGATCGCAGCCGGCTGGAACAGGTGTTCTTCAATCTGCTCGGCAACGCGCTGAAGTTCACGCCATCCGGCGGGCGTATTTCGGTCGTCCTGCGTCAGCAGGACGATATCGTGGAGATCAGAGTGACGGATTCAGGCATGGGCATCGAGCCCGAGCTGCTGCCCTACGTGTTCGACCGCTTCACGCAGGGCACACGCGCCGCAGGACGGGAATACGGCGGCCTCGGCCTTGGGCTCTCGATCGCGCGACAGCTCGTCGAGGCGCACGAGGGTCACATCTCTGTCGAGAGCCAGGGCAAGGGCCAGGGGGCAACATTCTCCGTCTCGCTGCCCCTCAGCCGGCAGCACCGCGGCGCAGGCGTGGGGGTGACATAGACTACGTGCGACGTGCGACGTGCCACGTGACGATTGCTCGGTGCAAGGCGTGCTGAGCGCGTAGTGCTGCGTGCCTGGTGTCGGGTGGCCTGTTACCGAATGATCCGCGCCTCTGTCTCGAATCGCCGGAAGTTCGAATACATGGCAGTACCTGTGATGTGGATGGACTTGAAGGCATAAGTCTCGTCCATCGAGGCCGGCACCAGCATCAGCAGGCGTTCGTTGGGTGCGTACGTGACAGTGATCACCGCACGGATCCGACGGCGGTTGCCCTCGCCGGTCCGCAGCTCGGTTTTGAGCACGCGTCCCGTGGCCGGCTCGATCCAGAACGTGCCGCGCACGTCCACGTCCTCGCCATCCAAAGTGCGGATCATTGTCGGACGACGGCGTTCCTGGAAGGTGACGGTGGTCACGCGGGTGCCGTCCACGACGCCGTCTGCCGACATGCGGAACCTGAAGCGGTCCTGGTTGCGGGGGAACAGGAACTCGAGGGCGAACAGCGGAACGTTGATCGTCCTCAGCACGTCGCCGAGATTGAAGCGGGCCTGCTCGATTGCGAGCGCGCGCGCCTTGTGCATGAACGAATCGCGCGACTCCTGGTACCACGATTCGAGCCGTCCGCGCGTGCCGCTCACCGGCTGGCCGTCGACCTCGAAGACGTCGCGGAAGAAGAACCACGTGCTCTCACCGGCCGCGCCGCGGACCAGCATCACGTCGGAACGGAGCAGGCGCTCCTCGGCACCTTTCGCTGCGTCACTCGCAGCTGTTGCGCGTTGCAGGTAGCGCTCCTCGGCAACGATGGTGGTGAAGGCGTCGTGGTAGCGCTCGCTGTAGGTTCCGGCGGAACCAAGAACGTCGCGAAGTGACGGGCGCTGCGCCGCCGGGGCGGAGAGGAGCGTCCCACACAGCGGAATGACGAGTAACGGACGCACGGCCCTGACAGGGTAGCATTACGGCGTGCCAGCACACCGCGCCACGCGCTTCCTCGTTGCCATCGGGGTTTCACTGCTGCTGGTGCTGTCGGCGCCGTTTGTCGGGCAGATCCGCGGCGAGATCCGGCGTGCATTCCCGGGTCATTTCGTTGCGATCGTTGGAAGCGTCATCGCGGTGGCGGTACTGATCGCGATCGCGGCGGCAATCAGACGGATCCGCGATCGCAAGGCCCAGCGCTACGGCGCCATCGCACTCGCACTTCTTCTCGCGACGATCTATGCGACGCTCAATGCCGGCGACAATCCCGAGTCGAACGTCGTCGAGCTCTTTCACTTCGTCCAGTACGGGCTGATCGCACTGCTGTTCTACCGCGCGTGGCAGCCGCAGGGCGACCTCTCCGTCGTTCTGCTCACACTCCTTTCGGGCCTCATGGTCGGCAGCGTCGAAGAGTGGTTCCAGTGGTTCATTCCGAATCGCGTCGGTGAGATGAAGGACGTGTTTCTCAATCTCGCGGCAATCGGCACCGGCCTGCTGTTCGCCGCGGCGGTGGATCCCCCGGATCGGTGGCGGACCACGCTGGCGCGTTCGTCTGCCCGCACAGTCAGGCTCATGGCGACTGCGACGATGGTGGCATTTGCGACATTCCTGCAGATCGTCCACCTTGGCCATCGCGTGCCGGACACGGAGATCGGCACGTTCGAATCACGCTGGTCAGGCGAGCGGCTGCTGGCCGTGCAGGCCGAGAGACGCACGCGATGGGCGGCGTCTCCGCCGCCGGTGAAGCTGGTGAGGCTGTCACGCGAGGACCAGTATCTGACGGAGGGGATTCAGCACGTGCGAGAGCGAAACAAACTGTGGGCCGGCGGAAACATCCGCGGTGCATGGCTGGAGAACCGCATCCTGGAGAAGTACTACGAGCCCGTACTCGACACGCCCACACACGAAGGGGCCCGCCACCGCTGGCCCACCGAGCAGCGCGCGGACGCCGAATGCAGAGCTGCCGGCACGGCTGGCGACCCCTACGTCAGCCGCGCGTATCCGTACAGGATCCTCACCTGGCCGCCGGCGCTGGTATGGCTCGGTGTGGCGGCCGCCTGCGCGATAACGAACCTCGGTCGCGATGTCTTACCACAGCGCGCGCATGTGCGCGCTGGACGCTGATCGCGTGTACCCTCGGCGTTTCCAAGCCGCGTCACTGACCGAAACGAGGATTCACGATGCTGCTGAAGATGGACCCGAAGGTGTACGTGATGCTCAAGGAAAAGTCGTACTCGTAGCCACTCTGCAGCTCGCGGAGTCTAAGAAAGATCTCCTCGTCTGTGGCGCCGCGACTGCGCAGCGATATCTGGTCGCGGATGCGTGAAGCGCTGGCGTCGGCCGAGATCGACAGGCCGCGCAGTATTCGCCACGAGATCTCGCCATTGGCCTCGAGCCGCGACTTCGAGAGGTCGTGCAGATACTGAAACCACTCGATATTGCCTTCGACCGATCCCCATTGCTCTCGCTGGTCGTAGCTGACCGACAGCTCGTGCGCCGGCAGGACCTCGCTGGTTTTCCCGTACAGTGTCTCCTCGTAATATTGCTGGCCGCGAACGCCGACGGCGTATTGCGAGCGCAGCTGGCGCCGCTGATATGCGGCGTAAGGGAAGAAGTTGAATTCGATCGCTGGCGCGGCTTCGAGGCGAAGGCTGATGTTGTCGAAGGTCGACGACTCGATGGTGCCTCTCGCGCCCAGAGACCAGTGTTCCCCCAGGGCCTTGACGATCAGCGAGTCGAAATCGCGCTCACGCCTGTTCGTCTCGACCGGCTCGTCCTCGTCGAGGTCGAACTCCTGGACCTCATCCTCGATATCGAATCCGAAGGTCAACTTCCAGTCGGGCGTGATCCGATCGGCGCTGATCTCGGCGCTGACCTCTCGTTCCTTGGCCGATTCCTCGCCGTTGAAGGAGGCCGACCCGCGCAGGCTGAAGACCCAGTAATCCCAGGGATCGCGCCGCGCACCAGGCGCCTGCGCCGAGCTCGGCAGCTCGACGTCGAGCTGCAAGCCTTGCGGCACACCAGCGCGCGCGAGATACGACAGCAGTCCGATCCGCAGGGTTGTCAGAAGTTGCCGGCGTCGCACGTCTTCGGGATCGCCCGTCTGTGTCACCGCCTTCAACGTCGTGTCCTGGCCGCTGAACGCCCCCTGCCCGACGAACGCCAGCACGTACTCGAGGCCGCCGCTCGCGGTGCCGGTGTTCGTGATGATCACGTGGACCGTCGCCTGCGTCCGGTCTCTAACGAAGTCCACGAAATCGATCTCCTCGCGCAGATAGTCGGCAAAGCAGTCGTTGCAGTCGAGAAACACCTGCAACCGTGCCGTCGAGATTGGTGGCTGCTGCTCGAGCAGCAGAAGGGTGAGCACGAACGCGGACAGCATCGCGGCTCAGCCTACCTTACTGGCACGCACTCTGCTGTAAGGTCTTTCCAGGAGTTCAGGGCTTTTCAGGGAGTTTTCGTATGATCAGAGGATTGCTGAAGCTCATCGTGTTTGTGGTGGTGGTGGCAATCGTCGGCGCGTTCCTGCTCGGCTACGACATCCGCGACTTCCGGGGGATGGACCGACCTGGTGACGTCGTCGGTACGGCTGGAAGCGAACGCGCCCGTCAGGCAGGAGCGGAAATCGGACAGCGGACCGCGGAAGCGGCTGACGCGACGCGCCGGGCCGTTGCCGATGGCGCGCTGACGAGCAAGATCAAGGCGAAGATGGCGCTCGACGACACGGTGAAGGCGCTGCAGATCGACGTCGACACGCAGAGCGGGATCGTTACGCTGAGCGGGACCGTCGGTTCGCAAGCGGAGCGGGAGCGTGCGGTCGCGCTTGCCCGCGAGACACAGGGCGTGACGCAGGTCGTGGACAAGCTGCGGCTCAAATGACCCGCAGGGCCATCATCGTGGCATCGTCGAACGGCTCGACGCTGCCGCGGAAGGCGCGGACCCGCTCCTCGATCTGGAGGAGGATCGCATCGATGTCGCGCGACTGCACCTCGGCGAGGAGCTGCTGCAAACGGTCGGCGCCGAACATCTCGCCCGACGCGTTCTCCGTTTCGACGAGTCCATCGGTATAAAAGAACAGGAGATCGCCGTGCTCGACGCGAACGCGCCTCTCGGAGTACCCGTGTCCGGCATACAGCGCGATCGGCAGACCGGTGGATGAGAGCGGATCGATCGGACCGTGGGAGCGGATGAGGAATTGCGGATTGTGTCCCGCATTCACATATCGCAGCGTCCGCCCGTCGGTCTCCAGAATCCCGATGAACAGCGTGAGGTAGACATTCCCGGGCGTGTTCAGATCCAGCTCACGATCGAATGCGTCGGTCAGGGCGGCGAGGTCGTTCTCGACGGGCATGCGTGCCCGCAGCGTCGCCTGCGCATTCGCCATCAGCAGCGCGGCACTGACTCCCTTGCCCGACACGTCGCCGACGAGCAACGCGAGACGCCCCTCCGGCAGATCGAAGTAGTTGAAAAAGTCGCCGCCGACTTCTCGCGCGGGCACCGACACACCGGCGATCTCGGCAATGGTGCTGCGCAGCGGTGCGCGGGGCAGCATCTCGCTCTGAATCTGACGCGACAATTCCAGCTCACCGCGCAGGCGCTCCCGTTCGATGACGAGCGCCTGATGCCGCTCGAGATCCGCGGCCATCTGGTTGAACGACGCCGCCAGCGTGCCGAACTCGTCGGTGGACCGCACGGGAACACGCGTCTTGAAATCTCCGCCCGCGAGCTGGCGCACCCCCGCGGTCAGGGTCGACAGGTGCTGCGTCATGCGATGAGAAATCGGCACGATGCCGATCACCGCTAGAGCGATCACACCGAGACCGAGGCCGAGATTGCGAACCGAGGTCCGCCGGATCTCGCGGAGTGCTTCGCCCAACGGACGCGCCACACCGAAGATGCTCCCCCCGGCATCGCGCTTGGCGACCACGATCCAGTCCTCGGTGCGATGGGCTTCGCTCTCGGCGGCGGCCGGCGCGATGTGCTCGACGTCGAGTACTTTCAATTGACCGATGTCTTCCGGGCGCGGCGTGTAGAGCTTGCCATGCTCGTCGATGGCGAACGGGATCTCTCCCTGATCGCGGCGCGCAAGCGCGAGCACCGCCTGCATCGTCCTGTCCATGTTGAGCGTCGCGTTCGCGCGCCCGAGGAGGCGGCCGTCTTTGCGGACGGCTACTTCCAGTTTTCGCCCCTCGACGTCCATCTGCAGCCGGCGCTTGCCGTCTGCTGCCGCCTTTGCCGAACCCGCATCTGCCGCGGCCATGGCCGCGCTGGCCGCCTTCAAACCAATCTCGGCGCCAATGCCGGCGGCCGCAAGCGACTGCTCGATCAACTGAGCGATCTTCGGGTCCGCACCGGCAAACTCCTTCTCTGTCTCGCGGCGAACCTCCTCCATGATCTTCGGCACGTCGACGACGATCACACGGGAGGAGGAAGGTGCGGGGGGAGCGGGCGGTACTCGTCCGGCGCGAGGAACCGGCGGTGGCGGTGGCACGCGGCGAGCGCCTGCGGATTCAGCGGCACCCTCGGGAGCCGGCGGCGCCGGCACGGCAGGATGGAACTCGACCCGTTCGACCAGTGCCGCAGTTTCACCCAATGCCGGCGCAACGTTCTCGAGCAGCTTGAAATCAGTGTCGCCCGGCGCCGTGACGAACATCCGATCCACGCGCCGTCCAACGTCGGCGGTGATGACGTCCATGCGCCGGCTCACATCGGCGGCCGTATCAGTCGCTTCGCGCCGCGCGGCGCCCTCGAAGGCGCGTACCGACGAGCGATACGACAGCAGCGTGACCGCCGACAGGGGCAGAACCGACAGCAGAAGGAATGCGATGATCAGCCGTGTGCGCAGCGTCATTGGGCTGATTATGGCGCAGGCGGCTCGATCGTCAGTTGCCGCGCGGCCGAGGGAATGGTTCAGGCCGGTGACGGCCGTCGCCGACGAATGCGCGACGTGCCTTTTCGAAGAGCGTCTGATCGCGGGACGCGCGATTGAGCGGTCGGTAGCGGCTGGGCGACGCTCGTTCCGTCTCTTCCTGGCGATCCAGCGCCCTGATCGCGGAGGGGGTTTCGGCCGGGCGCGCGTTCGCCAGGCGATTGCGTCCGGTGGTGATCACTGGACCATCGGTGACCGGCATCGTAACCGTCACGTAGTCATGCTGAACACGCACGTCAGCGAGCCGCTCGAGAGACGGCGCCGCCTCGCTCAGCTTCTCAGGCTGAAAACGGAACAGTCCTATGGCTGCGAGAGGCGTCAGCGTTGCTAGGATGAGCCAGAGACTGCGTTTCATCGCCATTCGTTAAAAGCCAGTATCGTGCCAACATTGATCGATGTCACGCGTTGCACGCCTATGGCTACTCTGGTTCTCGCTTGTCCTCTTTCTGAGCCTGCCCTGGATGGGCTTCACCACCGTCCCTCAGTGGGAAAGGGTCAACTGGATTCCCTTCGCTGCCCCCGCTGACAAGCTTCGCGACGTGGTCCTGAACAGCCTGCTGTTCCTGCCACTGGGGTTTGCGGTCGGCCGGCGCCGACCGTTGATCGCTGGCGTGGTGCTGTCGGCGGTGATGGCGCTCACCATTTCGATACCAGCCGAAGCCACGCAATTATTCAGCACGCGGCGGTTTCCGTCCGCGACCGACGTCGCGACCGCGGCCCTGGGT
>Ga0247829_10001736_pt1 | contig 10202 bp, 7 predicted proteins | sample 12C_Control_Day4_FD_207765 | JGI IMG/M metagenome (GOLD analysis project Ga0247829, IMG submission 207765) | Soil microbial communities from agricultural site in Penn Yan, New York, United States - 12C_Control_Day4 | ecosystem: Environmental > Terrestrial > Soil > Agricultural land | place: USA... | reverse complement strand
CCCGTGCTTTGAACCCCTCATGGCTCCCCTTCTTTGAACCCCCCGTGCTTTGCACTATCGTGTCGCATGCCGAATTTCTTCGACGAGGTCAACAAGACGTTCGACGAAGCCGCCACCTTCACCGACTACCCGAAGGGTCTGCTCGATCAGATTCGCTGCTGCAACAGCGTTTACCGCATCGACTTCCCGCTGCGGCGCAAGGATGGCACCATCGAGGTGATCCACGCCTGGCGCGCGGAGCACAGCCACCACAAGTTGCCGGTCAAGGGCGGCATCCGGTACAGCCCGGAGGTCTACGAAGAGGAAGTGATGGCGCTCGCCGCGCTCATGACCTACAAGTGCGCCATCGTCGACGTGCCGTTCGGCGGCGCCAAGGGCGGCATCAAGATCGAGCCTGGGAACTACTCGGTCGACGAGCTTGAACGCATCACGCGGCGCTACACGCACGAGCTCGTGAAGAAGCGCTTCATCGGGCCTGGCATCGACGTACCCGCGCCCGACTACGGCACGGGCGAGCGCGAGATGGCGTGGATGGCCGACACCTACGCGGCGCTCAACCCCGGACAGCTCGACGCGATGGGATGCGTGACCGGCAAGCCGGTGACACAAGGTGGCGTGCGCGGCCGTCGCGAAGCGACGGGCCGCGGGCTCTTCTTCGCGTTGCGCGAAGCGTGCGCACAGCCGGACGAGATGGCCCGGCTGGGGCTGTCACCGGGCCTCGAGGGCAAGCGCATCGTCGTGCAGGGCCTTGGCAACGTCGGCTATCACGCGGCCAAGTTCTGCCGCGAGGGCGGCGCCCTGATCATCGCGATCGCCGAGCGCGAGGGCGCCATCCTCAGCGCGGCGGGCCTCGACGAAGAGGCCGTGTTCCAGCACCGCAAGCAGACCGGATCGATCCTCGGATTCCCCGGCGCCACCGACCTGCCCGACACCGCGGCCGCCCTGGAGCTCGACTGCGACGTGCTGCTGCCGGCGGCGCTCGAAGGCGTGTTCACGGCGGAGAACGCGCCGCGCATCAAGGCGCGCGTCATCCTCGAGGGCGCCAACGGTCCGACGACCCCGGAGGCCGACCCGGTGTTCCGCGAGAAGGGCATCATGGTGATCCCCGACATCTACTGCAACGCCGGCGGCGTCACCGTGTCGTACTTCGAGTGGCTGAAGAATTTGTCGCACGTGCGGTTCGGGCGCCTGTCGAAGCGGCACGAGCAGGCCAACGAGCTGCAGATGCTCAAGGCGATCGAGGGCGCCACGGGCAAGCGCTTCTCGGACACCGAGCGCGCGGCCATGGCCAAGGGACCCGACGAAGCCGATCTGGTGAACTCGGGACTCGAAGAAACGATGATCAGCGCCTTCCAGGACTTGCTCGCCACCAGGCGCGCGCATCCGCGGATCCCCGATCTGCGGATCGCGGCGTTCGTGAACGCCATCCACAAGGTGGCGCGCAGTTACATGGAGCTCGGCATCTTCCCGTAGGAGAGGAAGAAGGCAGCCCCCAGAAACGCACAAGCCACGGAAACGGGGAGCCGGCGTCCGACGAGGACGCGCGCGCTCCGCGATTCCGTGGCTTGTACGCGGCCGAGTTCGCCTGAAGCTACTTCAGGTGCTTGCCCACCAGCTTGGTCATGTCGAACATGCTGACCGAGGGCTTGCCACCGAAAACCGGCTTCAACTTGTCGTCGGCATTGATCTGACGCCGGTTCTTCGCGTCCTGCAGGCCGTTCTTCTTGATATACACCCAGAGCTTCTTGGTCACTTCGGTGCGCGGCATCGGCTTGTCGCCGATCACCGCCGCGAGCGTGGCGCTCGGTGTCACCGGCCGCATGAACGCGGCATTCGGCTTGCGGGCCGACTTCTTCGCAGCTTTCTTCGCGGTCTTCTTCGCGGCAGGCTTTGCGGCCTTGGCGGTCTTCGCTTTCTTGGCTTTCTTTGCCATCTCATCTCCTTCGACGCCGCACCTCTACGGGCGTCGTTCCGTCCCACGGTTGGGTGCAGCTGATACTAGCGGTTTCCGGAGACGGAGTCACTACATATTGTGTCCCTTTGCGACAGTGTAAACACGAACCGGCCGGCGGACGGATTGGGGCCTCTGCCCGAGACTACAGCTGTTCGACGCGCGCCACCCCGCGCGGCCACGGCGGCCATCGCACTGGCAGGCGGAACGATGCGAATTGTGTGAAGGCGCGGGCGCCGCAGGATCAGAGCACGCTGTAGTGGATCAGCCAGGGACCAATCGCCCCCACAGCGTAGAGCACGGTGAGGCCGGCCAGGATGCCATGCACGCCGCGCGAGTAGAGCAGGACACCGCCGGCGGCCGCGCCCAGCTTGGCCGCGAGAAGCGTGGCCGTCGGCCCGATCACCATCATCCACGCGGCGAGAATGGTGTTGCCTTCCGCGGTCAGGCCGTGGGTGTCGACCGCGACCCACGTAAAGATGCCGTCCCACAACTGGGCGGCGAGGAACAGGAGGAGCACCAGCCGCGAGAGCCGCATGGTGCGATCTCCCACTGCAAGATTCGTGACTTTCTGATCCCTAATTGCATCAACAACTTACAGGGACGAAGTCGGCGGTTGGGATGGCTTTTGTCTACTAGTGGGAACCCGACGCCCTCGCCTTCAGGCATCGTCTTTCCTCGGCCGGAGGTTCTGGGCCAGCACCCTCTTCCGAAGCCGGATCGCCCGCGGCGTCACCTCCACCAGCTCGTCGTCGTTGATGAACTCGATGGCAATCTCGAGCCCGAGGAGGCGCGGCGGCACCAGGCGGATGGCCTCGTCGGCGGTGGACGCGCGCATGTTCGTTTGCTTCTTCTCCTTGGTGATGTTGACGTCGAGATCGTTGGGGCGGGCGTGCTCGGCGACGATCATGCCTTCGTAGACCGTGGTCTGCGGCTCGATGAGCATCACGCCCCGTTCCTGGAGGTTCGACATGGCGTAGGCGGTCGCCACCCCGGTCCGGTCGGCCACCATCACGCCCGTGCCTCGCGACGGAATCGGGCCCGCCCAGGGCTCCCAGCCGGCGAAGAGGTGGTTCATGATGCCCGTGCCCTTGGTCTCGGTCAGGAACTGCGACCGGAACCCGATCAGCCCGCGCGCGGGGATGCGGAACTCCAGCCGGGCCCGGCCGGATCCGTGATTGACCATCTTGGTGATGGTCCCGCGCCGCCCCCCACAGTTCGCGATCACGGTGCCCTGGAATTCCTCGGCCACGTCGATCACCAGGTCCTCGACCGGCTCCATTCGCTGGCCGTCGATCACCTTGGTGACGATCTCGGGACGGGAGACCTGCAGCTCGTAACCCTCGCGCCGCATCATCTCAATCAGGATCGCCAGCTGCAGCTCGCCTCGGCCGAGGACCTTGAACTGCTCGGGGGTGTCGGTGCTCTCGACCTGCAGCGACACGTTGCCGAGGAGCTCGCGATCGAGCCGCTCGCGCAGGTGCCGCGACGTGACGTACTGCCCGTCCCGGCCGGCCATCGGCGAGGTGTTGATGCCGAACACCATCGACACGGTCGGCTCGTCGACGGCAATCGGCGGCAGCGGATTGGGGTGCTCGGGGTCGGCGATCGTCTCGCCGATGTTGATGTCCTCGATGCCGGCGAGGCAGATGATGTCCCCCGCCGCCGCCTCGGCAATCTCGACCCGCTTCAGCCCTTCGAAGGCGAACAGCTTGGTCACACGCAGCGGCTGCACGGATCCATCGAGCTTGAGCACGACGACCGGGGAATTGAGCGCGACGCGTCCGTTGAAGATACGCCCGATGGCGATCCGCCCGAGGTAGTCGCTCGAGTCGAGGTTGGCGACCAGCATCTGCAGCGGGGCCTGCGGATCGCCGATCGGCGGCGGCACCTTGGCCACGATCGCATCGAACAGGGGCCGCAGGCTCTCCCCCGGCACGGCGAGGTCGGTAGTGGCCGTCCCCGCGCGCCCGCTCGTGTAGAGGACGGGAAACTCGATTTGGTCCTCGGTGGCGTCGAGATCGATGAACAGGTCGTAGACCTCGTTCAGCACTTCCTGCGCGCGCGCGTCGGCGCGATCGATCTTGTTGATCACCACGACCGGCGGCAGTCCGCTCTCGAACGCCTTGCGCAGTACGAAGCGGGTCTGCGGCAACGGGCCCTCGGCCGCGTCCACGAGCAGCACCACGCCGTCCACCATCGACAGTACGCGTTCGACCTCTCCGCCGAAGTCCGCATGCCCCGGCGTATCCACGATGTTGATCAGCACGTCGCCGTAGTGAACAGCGGTGTTCTTGGCCAGGATGGTGATGCCGCGCTCGCGCTCCAGCTCGTTGCTGTCCATGGCCCGCTCGGCGACCCGCTCGTTGGATCGGTAGACGCCGGCCTGCCGGAACATCGCGTCGACCAGCGTGGTCTTGCCGTGGTCCACGTGGGCGATGATCGCGACGTTGCGGCGGAGGGCGTTGGCCACGCCCTGTGACTCGGTCGTGCGGGTAGACATCCTTACAGTATACCGCTCGGGTGCGGTCAGGCCCGTAGCTGCGGGTCGACCACCGCCTTCGGCAGGCGCATGGTCTCGGCGTCGGCCAACGCCTCGTTGAGACGGTTGAGCGAATAGACTCGAGCACCGATCGCCCGCCACGGAAGGTGACTCGCGTGCTGGTCCAGGATGGTGAGGGCGCGCATGAAGTGGCCCGCCTCGCTGCCCCAGCACCCGCGGATCTCGAGGTGCTTGCGGTTGATGTGCTCGTGCGCGTTGATCGTGCTTGGGCCCGCGTCCGTGTAGTGGCCGGCGATGACGTAGCGCCCGCCTTCCCGGACCAGGTCCAGACCCTCTTCTACGGCTCGAGCGGATCCAGAGGCCTCGACGACCACGTCGGGACCACGGCCCCCGGTGAGCCCGGCGACGAGGGCCCGGCGCTCCTCGCCGCTCGTCTTGGTGATGTCGAGCGTCAGGTCGGCGCCCATCTGCCGGGCCAGCTCCAGGCGGTCGGACGGTGCGCCGGCCGCGATGACGGTGGCCGCGCCCGACAGCCGGGCCAGGGCGACGATGCTGAGGCCCACGGCGCCGGTGCCCTGCACCAGGACGCGGTCGCCGAGCCTGAGCGCAGCTCGATCGACGGCGTGCACGGCGGTGATCAACCCGCAGCCCGCACCGATGTAGTCCTCGGCGGTCACGCGATCGGGCAGCCGCGCCGCAACGACGCCGGGCTCGAGGTAGATGGCTTCGCTCCAGCCGCCGAAGAGGCCATCGGCGGCGGCATCGGTGATCCCGTAGACCTTGCGCTCCGCGCATTTCGTCGGCGTGCCGCTCGCGCAGGCATAGCAGCGCCCGCAGGTACGGTGCACGTCGAAGAACACCAGCGAATCGCCCTCGCGCGCCGGGTGACCGTCGGCCAGCGTAATCGTCCCGCGCATCTTCGCGATGGTGCCGACCGACACGTGCCCCGGGATGATCGGGTACGGCACGCCGCTCAAGCGGCCGTGCCAGAGATGCACGTCGGTGCCACACACCTCCGAGAAGATCGTCTTCAGCAGGATGCCGCCAGGCTCGAGCTCGGGCTCCTTGAACTCGCGGAGCTCGATCGAACTGAAGGGCGCGGGCATGACGGCGGCGATGATGGAACGCACAGATAGATTGTACTGGACAGGGAAGAATCTGGTGATCTCTTGAGCTGGTGATGTGGCGATCGATCGAACGATCTCTTGATCGGGGGATCTATCTGGCGAAGTATCTAGCAGCCATCACCAGATAGATCACCTGATAGACCGTCCGATCACCTGATCTCCAGATTCGATCACCAGATCGAGACATCAAGAGACCAACAGATTCTGTCAAACTGCTATGCTTTCCCCATGCCTCTGTTCGAGTACGAGTGCCGGGCGTGTCATCGGGAGTTCGAGCTGCTGGTGCGTGAATCGACCGAGCTCGCGTGCCCTGAGTGCCACAGTCACGACCTGGAAAAGCGCCTGTCGGTGTTTGCCGTGAGCGCCCCGTCCCGCGCGCAGGCCTCGTCGCCGGCGGTGGGCCCCTGCGGCAGCTGCGGTCATCCCGACGGCCCCGGCTCCTGCAGCGTGCATTGATGTCCTCGCTGGACGTCCTGTTCCGGCCGCGTGCCGTGGCCGTGATCGGCGCCTCACGGGACCGGCGCAGCGTCGGCGGCGCCATCCTCCACAACCTGCTGACCTTCGAGTTCCAGGGGCAGGTGTTCCCCGTCAATCCCAACGCGGCGGTCGTCCACAGCCTCAAGTGCTACGCGAGCGTCGAAGACATTCCCGATGCCGTCGATCTGGCGGTCATCGCCGTGCCGAAACCGCACGCCCTCGCGGCGCTCGAGTCGTGCGGCCGCAAGCGCATCGGCGCCGTCGTCATGATCACGGCCGGCTTCAAGGAGACCGGCGCGGCCGGGCTCGCGCTCGAGCGCGAGGTGGTGCGCATCATCAAGCAGTACGACATCCGCCTGGTCGGTCCCAACTGCATGGGCGTCATCAACATGGACCCGGCGGTCCGCCTTCAGGCGTCGTTCTCGGACAACGAGCCGATACCGGGTAGCGTCGCCTTCTCGTCGCAGTCCGGCGCGCTCGGCGAAGCCATTCTGGCCCTGCTGCGCGAGCGCGGGCTCGGGCTGTCGATGTTCGTGTCCCTCGGAAACAAGGCCGATGTGTCGGGCAACGACCTGCTCGAGTACTGGGAGGCGGATCCGCAGACGCGCGTGATCCTCATGTACCTGGAGAGCTTCGGCAACCCGCAGCGCTTCCTCGAAATCTGCCAGCGGGTGTCGAAAAAGAAGCCGATCATCGCCGTCAAGTCGGGCCGCACGGCGGCCGGGGCCCGTGCCGCCGCGTCGCACACGGGCTCGCTGGCGGGGGCGGACAACGCCGTGGAGTCGCTGTTCGCCCAGAGCGGCGTCATCCGGGCGACCAGCATCGAGGAGCTGTTCGTCTTCGCCACGGCGTTCGCCAGCCAGCCCGTCCCGGCGGGCACCCGCGTCGGCATCGTCACGAACTCCGGCGGGCCCGCGATTCTCGCCACTGATGCGTGTATCGAGCTCGGTCTCCAGATTCCCACGCTCTCGCCCGAGACACAGGGGCTGATTCGCGCCGCGGTCGCGCCCGAGGCCAGCGTCACCAACCCGGTCGACATGATTGCCACGGCCGAGGCCCCCCAGTACGAAGCGTCGATCCGTGCGGTGGCCGAGGATCCGGGCGTCGACGCCCTCGTCGTCATCTTCACCTCCCTCGAGATGATCGACGGGCCGTCCGTGGCGCAGGGCATCGTCCGGGGCGCCTCCGGCTGCCAGAAGCCCATCCTCGTCTGCTTCATGGGCAACGTCCGTTCCCGTGAAGCCATCGACTTGATGCGCGGCGCCGGATTGGCCGTGTATACCTTTCCCGAAGACGCGGCCCGGGCCCTGGCGGCCCTGGTGCGGCACGGCCACTGGCTCGCACGCCCGACCGGACGGCGGCGTGCCTTCAGCGACATCTCCTCCTCCGCCATCGACGCCATCATCTCCGGCGCACGGGCGGAGGGTCGATGCCAGTTGACGCTCGCCGAGGCTCAGCGCGTCCTCGAGCACGCCGGCATCCCGGTGTTGCCCTGGCGTGAAGTTCGGAGCCGCGACGAGGCCGTCGCCGCTGCTGCCGAACTCGGCAGCCCGATCGTGGCCAAGGTGAGCTCATCGCTGATCGTCCACAAGTCGGAGGTGGGCGGTGTCCGGGTCGGCCTGACCTCAGCCGAGGCTGCCGGGACGGCCTACGTCGCGATGACCCAGGCGGCGGCCACGCGCGATCCGCGAACCACGCTGGTGCTGCAACAGCAGGCGCTGCACGGTACAGAGGTAATACTCGGGGCGACAAGGGATCCCAAGTTCGGGCCGCTGCTGATGTTCGGACTGGGGGGCATTTTCGTGGAGGTCTTGAAGGATGTCGCGTTCCGCGTCCATCCGCTGTCGGACCTCGACGCGCGCGAGATGATCCGGGCGGTGAAAGGATTTCCGCTCCTCGACGGCGCCCGGGGACGCCCGCCGGCCGACCTCGCCGCACTCGAACAGGTCATCTTGCGGTTGGACCGGCTCATGGCCGTTTGCCCGGCGATTGCCGAGCTCGACGTGAACCCGCTCTTTGCGGGACCGCCTGGCTCCCCCACCGCCGCAGCCGACGCCAGGATCACGCTGCAAGACGCCGGGTAGAGCGAGCGTCACTGTTCAAGGTCCAAGTGTCAAGGTTCAACGTTTGGACTTTGCACTTTGAACCTGTAACTTGGGAGGTATGCCCGCTCCTTCCGAGGCGGCCGCTTCGCTCCCCGTCCAGGTCACGCTGCCGGTCGAAGGGATGACGTGCGCCGCGTGCCAGGCGCACGTGCAGCGCGCCCTGCGATCTGTTCCAGGCGTCACCGAGGCCTCGGTCAACCTCATGATGCACTCCGCCACCGTCGCCTACGACGCGCGGGTGTCGTCGCCAGAGGTGCTCGTGGCGGCGATCAACGACTCCGGCTACGAGGCGCGCCTGCCCGAGCCGGTGACCGACGCGCTGGCGGAGGACAATGCCCGCGAGGCCGCGCAGCGGGCGGAGTATCGCCAGTTCCTCGTCAAGGCGGTGGCCGCCCTCGGCCTGGGGCTCACGGCGATGATCCTGTCGATGCCGTTGATGGCCGCCGCCGATCACGCCGGCCACGCCTCGGCCGACCCGCTCCAGCGCCGGGTGATGGCGTTCATCGATCCCCGGCTGCGCGACGTGTGGCCCACGCTTTATCAGGCGCCACGCGGGTGGCTGCTCTCGGCCCTGCTTGGGATGGCCGTCGTGACCATGGCCTGGGCCGGTCGCCACTTCTACGTCCGCGCCTGGAAGGCCGTGCGCCACGGCTCCGCCGACATGAACGTCCTGGTCGCCGTCGGCACCGGCGCGGCCTTCGCGTATTCGCTGGCGGCGACGCTGGCGCCCGGCCTGTTCCTGGCCAGCGGGGCCAGCCCCGACGTCTACTACGAGGCGATCATCTTCATCCTGGCGCTGCTGCTGCTGGGCCACGCGCTCGAGGCCCGAGCCAAGATGGAGACCTTGTCCGCGCTCCGGCAACTCGCCAGGCTGCAGCCCTCGGTCGCGCGCGTGCGCCGCGGCGGCACCGAGGTGGATGTCGCGATCGCGCAAGTGCGCACCGGCGATCTCGTCATCGTCCGCCCGGGCGAGCGGTTTCCGGTGGATGGACGCATCCTCGCCGGCACTGGCGCGGTCGACGAGTCGATGCTCACGGGCGAATCCGTTCCCGTCGACAAACAGGCCGGCGATCGGGTGGTCGGCGCCACCATCAATCGATCGGGCGCCTTCGAGCTCGAAGCGACGGCAGTGGGAGCCCAGAGCGTGCTGGCGCAGGTCATGCGGCTGATGCGCGAGGCGCAAGCCTCTCAGGCGCCGATTCAACGCCTGGCGGACCGCATCTCGGGCGTGTTCGTGCCGGTGGTCCTGAGCATTGCGGTGCTCACGTTCGGACTCTGGTGGCTCCTCCCCGAGCAACCGTCAGTGGTACGCGCGCTGCTGCCGGCCGTCGCCGTGCTGATCATCGCGTGCCCCTGTGCGATGGGCCTGGCCGTGCCGACGGCGGTGATGGTGGCTACCGGGCGCGGCGCGGCGGAAGGGGTGTTGATCAAGGGCGGCGAGCCGCTCGAGCGGCTGAGCGGTGTCGACACCGTGGTCTTTGACAAGACCGGCACCCTTACACGCGGGGAGCCTCGGGTGGTCAACATCCGCCCGATCGGAACCCACGATCCCGCGATGCTGCTGCGGCATGCGGCCGCGGTGGAACGGCGATCCGAGCATCCGCTGGCCGCGGCCCTCGTCCGTGAGGCCGACGCGCGCCAGCTCCCGGCCGACCCCGTGTCGATGTTTTCGGCCATACCAGGCAAGGGTGTTGGCGGCACGGTGGGCGCCCATCACGTGCTCGTGGGCACGGCGGCCTTCCTGCGCGGTGAACGCGTGGAGGCTTCTGGGCTAATCGCACTCGCCGACGAGGCGGCGGCTCGGGGCGAGACGGCGGTGCTGGTTGCGGTGGATCGCCAGGCGGGCGGCATCATCGCGCTCGCTGACACCCTGCGCGATCAGGCCGCGGCGACGGTGCGACGTCTCGAGGGGATGGGACTGACTGTCGTCATGCTGAGCGGGGATCGGCGGGCGACTGCTCTGGCGATCGCATCCGAGGCCGGTATCTCCCGCGTCATCGCCGACGTGCTTCCGGCCGGCAAGGTGGAGGCCGTCAGGG
>Ga0247829_10001733_pt1 | contig 10209 bp, 6 predicted proteins | sample 12C_Control_Day4_FD_207765 | JGI IMG/M metagenome (GOLD analysis project Ga0247829, IMG submission 207765) | Soil microbial communities from agricultural site in Penn Yan, New York, United States - 12C_Control_Day4 | ecosystem: Environmental > Terrestrial > Soil > Agricultural land | place: USA... | reverse complement strand
GCGCTAGGCGGCGCGCCGCCGCGTTGACGGTGGTGGTCGCCGCCTAGCGCGTGACGATCCGCACCAGGCGATCGGTGCCCGACTCGGCGCCCCATGCTTCGCCGGCGCGGCCCAGCATCTGGCGCACGTTGGCGGCGTCGCGATCGGACGGATAACTGGTGAACTTCGCGGTCGCCGGATCGAACTCGACGATCGCGTTCGTCGTCCAGTCGGTGAGCCAGACATGGTCGTCCGGATCGACCCACACCGAGTACGCGCGCGCATTGCCCGGTAACTTCCACTCGGACCATGCGCGCTTCACCGGATCGTAGCGGCCCACCTGCCCGGTGTTCCAGTAACTCACCCAGACGTTGCCTTTCGAATCGGACCATACGCGGCGCGCGCCCTGGTTGCGCGTGGGCGGCTCGATGATGGTGGCCTCGCCCGTCGCGACGTCGATGCGCGCGATATGGCTGCCCGCCAGCGACGCGTAATAGACGTCGCCTGAAGGGGTCGTCGTAATCCCGTAGGGTCCGCTGCCGCGTGGCGCGCGCCAGACGCGCACGTCGCCGCTCGCCGGATCCACGCGTCCGTAATAGCCGCTCTGCCCGGTAAACCACGCGCGCCCGCTGCGATCGAACGTCAGCGTGTTCAGGTTGGCGCTCGGTGCCGATTCCGGCAACGCGAAGCGCCTGACCGCGTGCGTGGACGGATCGACGCGCACGATGGCATTCTGGCCGCCGTCGGTGATCCACGGCGCGCCATCGGGCCCGACGACGACGCCGTGCGGCGCCGAGCGTTCGCCGAGCGGGATCTCGACGACCTTTCCGTTTGCGGGATCCAGGATGCCCAGCCGGCCCGTCGCTTGCGCGGTGTAGTAGACAGGACCGCCCGCTTGCGACGTTGCGGCGACGTCATGGGGGCGTGCGCCCTGCGGCACCGGAAAATAGGTCGTTACCCGCGGCTCGGCCGCCAGTGCGGGAATCGCCACGGCGAGCAGGAGCAGCAAAGCGCTGGTCGGTGAGTTCATGCGGCCTCCCGGTGCGGAATCGCAAAACTGTGGGCAATCGTCCACGGTCGACGGCCCGCGCGTGGGGCTTCCGATCAAATGCGTTGCGGGCGGCGGCGACGCAAGCTTACGATGAAAGCCGTTTCGCATTTTCGAGGAAGGGAGAAGCTCATGCGCGGATCGCGAATCTCCTGGACGGTCGCTGCTGCGGCGCTCGTCGTGATTTCGACACCGGCCGCGGCGTCCAATTGCTACGCGATCGTCGATCGCAGCAACGAGGTCGTCTACCAGGGCGCGCTTTCGCCCGTCGACCTGAGCGACGATGGCGCACCGGCCCGCGACGCGCTGCGCGCCCGTGGCCAGCAGCTGATCGCGATGGACACCGACAACTGCCCGGCGATCGACCGCATCAACCTAGCGACCCGCGGCGGCCCGGCCACCGTCGAGGAAATCGTCGCCGGGATGCGCTCGGTGACGCCGCAGGGAGCGGGCGCCGCGGCAGCCCGGCCGGATGTCTCGCGCGAAGGGATAAGGCTGCCGCAGATCACCGTGCCACGCGCCACCGGCGGCGGGATCTCGCCGTCCGGGCCCGCGTCGGGAATGTCGATCCGGTAGCCCGTTCGGCTTTTCCGGCGCCGTGGTCGATCGCAAGCAAAGCCCGGCGCCGATGAAGGCGCTGCTGCGGATCTTCCCCGCAGCGCACCTCGTGATCAGCACGCTGTTCGTGCTGGCCGCGCTCGGACTGCTGGGTTTCTCCGGCTATGAGCTGTGGCAGGTGGTGGCGCCCGCCGAGTCGGCGAAGATGGCCGATCGCCTGGGCCATGTGCTCGACGCGATCGCGCTCCTGACGATCGCCGTGGCGTCGCTCGAGCTCGCGCAAACGATCGTCGAGGAGGAAGTGCAGCGCGAGGCGCACATGAGCGCGCCGACGCGCGTCCGGCGATTCCTTTCGCGCTTCATGGTCGTGCTCGTGGTGTCGATGTCGATCGAGGCGCTCGTCGCGGTGTTCCATTTCAGCCGCGAGAACCCTGCCCACCTGCCGTATGCCGCCGCCATCGGTCTCACTGCGGCGGCACTGCTCGCCGGGTGGGGGTTTTTCATCCGGCAGAACGAAGTCGCCGAGCGACTCGAGCCCGAAGCGATGCAGGCGGCCAAGAGCGAAGACCGCAAGATCGAGGAGTCGCGAAGCTCGAAGTAGCGCGCACGCCGGTCACGCCCGGACGTGCGCGCCGGCTCAATTGTTGTCTTTGTCTTTGTCCTTGTCCTTGTCCTTTTCGTTGCCTCTGCTGCGCTGCTGCGGTTGCGGGCGCTCCTGCTGCGGCTGGGGCCGCGCCTGCGGTTGCGGGCGCTCCTGCTGCGGCTGGGGCCGCGCCTGCGGTTGCGGGCGCTCCTGCTGCGGCTGAGGCTGCGCCTGCGGTTGCGGGCGCTCCTGCTGCGGCTGGGGCCGCGCCTGCGGTTGCGGGCGCTCCTGCTGCGGCTGGGGCCGCGCCTGTGGCTGCGGCCGTTCCTGCGGTTGCGGTCGTGCCTGCGGCTGCGCGCGCTCCTGCGGTTCCGGCCGTGCCTGTGGCTGCGGCCGTGCCTGCGGCTGGGGGCGCTCGAGTGGCTGCTGGCGCGCCTGCGGCGTCGGGCGCTCGCCCGTTGCCCTGCCCGGCTCCTGGGGCGCCGCATCCGGCCGTTGCGTTTGCTGGCTCGGCGGACGCGCGCGTGGCTCGGCGGCCTGTGGCGGCCGCTCGACCGCCTCGGGCGTACGCGCGCCCGGCTGTGGAACGCCTGCAGGCGCAGCGCCGCGACCGGGTGATTCGGGGGGTTGGGAACCGGTGGGCGGCGCAACGGTACGCCCCGGGGCCGCGGTGGCCGGGCCTCCCGGCGCGGGCGCCGCTCCCGGAGAGCTTTGCGCCCGTTGCGCGGCGCGTTCGCTTGCGGAGCGCGCGGGAGGCGCCGCGTTGGCGGCAGGCTTCGGTTGCTCGACGACGCGCACCGGGCTTGCGGGTGCCGTGGCTGCCGCGGGCGCGGCCGCACGAAGCTGCTGCAATTGCCGGCTGCTCAAGGGCCGCCCCGGATTCTGCTCGAGCGCCTGCAACCTCGCCGTATCGCGAACCGGCGCCGGGGGCGGCGCGTGGCGGGCGACGACTGCGCGGTCGACGACGGCCGCGGGCGGCTTCGCCTGCGCGACCGGTGCGGCGCCGAGGAACGCCGTGCGGGCGGGTGCAACGCGCGCAACCGGTTGCACCTGGGCGCGCGACAGCGTCGACGCGGACACGGCCACCGCGGCGCGCCGGACATTCTGCGATTGCGCAAACACCGTCGGCGGCACGGCCGTGACCGCGTTCGGCGCGCGCATGTTCACATAGTTCGTCTGCGTGACGTTCGTGTTGCTTCGATAGTTGTTGTAGACGTTCGTGATGTTGACGTTGTTGATCACCGTGTTGCTGACGTTGACCTGCCGGAAGTAATTCTGGCTCACGTAGTACGGCGGCCGATAAATTTCGCGCGGCCCCAGCGGGAACCAGCCGATCGCCGGTCCCGACGACACCGCGATGCTGAAGCCCGCACCACCGATGAAGGCGACGAGCGCAGGGGCGTACACCGGACGCACGCTGCGCGGACCGGGAATCCAGCCCCAGCCGTGGTCGAACCATGCCCAGCGCCCGTAGTGGAACGGCGCAAAGCCCCACGGCGCGTCGTCGACCCACGTCCAGCCCCACGGGTCGATCCACGCCCAGTGACCGTCGCGATACGGCACCCAGCCCGCCGCGACCTGGCGGGGAAACCACACGTTGCCGTAGCTCGCCTGCACGCTCCATGTACCGTAGGTGTCGAGATCCTCGTAGCCGATCACTTCGGGCGAGACGTAGCGCGCCGACGCGACCTGATCGTAGCGGCGGTCGCGCTCGACGGCCCACCGATCGAGGGCGTCGGGCGGCGGCACTTCGAGATACTCGCTGTCGCGCAGGTCGGTGCCATGGAAGCGATACGCCTGGCCCGACGCGAGCGCATACGACGCGCTTTCGCCGTACACGTCGCCCGCGCCGGCGCGTACGATCACCGTCGTCGCGCCGCCCTGCGGATCGACGACGAGACGATAGCGGCCCGGCCGCGTGACCGTGAACGCGAGATTGGGCGTGTCGACTTCGACGATCTGCCCCGACGGCAACCGGCGCACGCGGAAATCGAGCGTGCCCTGCTGCAACTGGATCTGCGCGACGCGGTCGTCGAGATTCGACACGGCAACGCTCGTGTATTCGCCGAGCCACCACGTGCTGTTATCGATCGTGAGTTCCGCGCGACCGTTGTTGTCGCTCCACAATTGGTCGCCGGTGACGATCGGGCGGTTCACGCGTGCGTGCACCCATTCGTCGTTGCCAGCGGGCGAAAAGCTCACGTCACCGGTCACGTACGACATGCGGCCGACGCGCACCGGCGGGTCGTCGGCACCCTGCGGCGGTTCCTGCGCATGCGCAGCGATTCCTGACAGCGCGACGGCGACGATCGCGAGCAGCGCCTTCCAGGCTGAAAGCGGGTGGCGTCGGGTCATAATGTTTTATCCTCGATGTGAGTCGTTTCCTACGGCAGACAAAGGAAGTGCCGGCCGGCGGTTGTAATTCGTACACCGCCGACAGCAATTCCGCGTTCGCTTGCAATTCGTTTCATGTTACGCAAACATCGCACCACCGCTTAACGCTTCACGCGGCGGCCGCGCCGACAACGGCGCCGGCCGTCGCTTCGGAACGACACGCGGTATCGCAACGGTCCGTTCTCGCACGCGGCGTATCATGCGCGCGGGACGAGAACCGGGGTGTTGCGGCCTGGTCGAACAAGCGAAAAAATGAGGCCGATTCAAGCGAGACAGCCCGCGATGAAACAATTGATTGCACTTTCCCGAAGCATGCTCGCGTACGCGGCGTCGGCGGCGCTTCTGATGGGGTCCTGACATCGCGACGCTGCGCGCCATTCCGCTCGCGCTCGTCGCATTCCTCCTTCCGGCGGTCTGCGCGGCGTTCGGCTTCGACGACGTCGCGCTCCGCGCGAAGCAGCTCGCCGCGACCTCGTACAAGAAGCCGGACATCGGCCTGCCGCGCGAGTTGACAGAGCTCACGTACGACCAGTATCGCGACATCCGCTACAAGCCGGAGCGCGCCTACTGGCGTTCGGCGAAGCTGCCGTTCGAGCTGATGTTCTTCCACGAGGGCCTCTACTACAACCAGCCGGTGCGGATGCACGAGGTGAGCGCGGAAGGCGTCCGCGACATCCGCTTCGATCCGGAGAGTTTCGACTACGGCGCGAACCGCCTCGACCCGAAGGCGCTGCAGAACCTGGGCTACGCCGGCTTCCGCATTCATTACTCGATCAATTCGCCGCGCTACAAGGACGAGGTGCTGGTGTTCCTCGGTGCAAGCTACTTCCGGGCGCTCGGCCGCGGCCAGCGCTACGGGCTGTCGGCGCGCGGCCTCGCCATCGACACGGCGCTCATGTCCGGCGAGGAGTTTCCGCGGTTCAGCGAATTCTGGGTCGAGCGGCCGGACGCGCAGGCGCGCGAATTGCGTATCTACGCGCTGCTGGACTCGCCGCGCGCCACCGGCGCCTACCGGTTCGTGCTGAAGCCGGGGCTCGACACCGTGCTGGAAGTGCGCGTGCAGCTCTACCTGCGCCAGAACGTCGCCAAGCTCGGACTCGCACCGCTGACCAGCATGTATTACTTTGGCGAGAATCACCGCATCGGCATCGACGACTTCCGGCCCGAAGTGCACGACTCCGACGGCCTGTCGGTGCAGAACGGCACCGGCGAATGGATCTGGCGGCCGCTCGTCAATCCGAAGCGCCTGCTCGTGACGTCGTTCGCAGTTGCCAATCCCCTCGGCTTCGGCCTGCAGCAGCGCGACCGCAGCTTCGCCTCGTACGAGGATCTCGAGGCGCGCTACGAGACGAGGCCATCGGTATGGATCGAGCCGAAGGGCAAATGGGGAACAGGCAGGATCGAGCTCGTGCAGATTCCGACGCCCGACGAAACCAACGACAACATCGTCGCGTTCTTTTCGCCGGACGGCTCGCCGCCGCCGCAGACGCCCTACGACTTCGAGTACCGGATGCTGTGGCAGAAGGACAACGAGACGCGGCCGAGCCTGGCCTACGTCGCGCAGACGCGGCGCGGCCACGGCTACATCCGCAAGCCGGACGACAGCATCGCGATGATCGTCGATTTCGAAGGCCCGGTGCTGCGTAAGCTGTCCGCCGACACACCGGTACAGGGCGTCGTCACGGCGGACCCGAACATCGAGATCATGGAGTCGAACGCCTACCGCAACGAAGTCACCGGCGGTTGGCGGCTCGCGCTGCGCTTCAAGCGCCAGGACGACAAGAAACCGGGCGAGTTGCGCGCGTTCCTGCGCAGCGCAGGCGCCACGCTCTCCGAGACATGGAGCTACGTTCTCCCGATCAACTGAGCACGCTGCCTGCGGTTGCCGACACGCTGTTGCGCTACCTCGAGCGGCTGCCGTTGGCGGGTGAGCGGCGCGCCGTCGTGTTCGCGGACGCGCTCGCGCACGGCGTCACACCCGGCCGCGCGCTCACGCGCGTGCACGCGGCGCTCGCCCCACCTGCCGCCAACGCCGTCAACCCCGCGCACGCGACGATCGGCGCACGGCTGCGCCTCGCCACGGCGGGCGCGCACGGCGAAGCGCCGGTCGCGCGCGACGTACAGGGCCGCGAGCGCCTCGAAACGATGCCGCGGCTCGCGCGAAGCCCGATGGCGCCGCATGCGTGGCTCCGCGCCATGCCGCGCCGGCGCGGTGGATCCGCGGCGGAGGCGCAGCCGTACGCGGACGTCGCGGCCAAGGATCCCGGCCGGCGCTCCCGCGGCCACGCGTCGGGGCGCCGCTTCGTGCTTTCGTTGCTGATCGTCGGCCAGACGATCATCGCGACCGATTACATGCTGCGCGTGCTTCCGTACCACGGCCGCGAGCCGCTCGAGATCGCGATCCTCGTGCTGTTCGCCGTGCTCTTCGCGTGGATCTCGGCCGGCTTCTGGACCGCGCTCGCCGGATTCTGGCTGCTCGCCCGCGGCCGCGACCGTTATGCGATCTCGCGGCATATGGCGGGCGACGCACCCGACGCGATCGCGAACGACGCGCGCACGGCGGTGGTGATGCCGATCTGCAACGAGGACGTGAGCCGCGTCTTCGCCGGGCTGCGCGCCACGTATGAATCGCTGGCGCAAACGGGCGCACTCGACCGCTTCGACTTCTACGTGCTGTCCGACACCGGCGACGCCGACACGCGTGTCGCCGAGATCGACGCGTGGCTCGCGCTGTGCCGCGCGGTCGGCGGCTTCGGACGCGTGTTCTATCGCTGGCGCCAGCATCGGATCAAGCGCAAGAGCGGCAACATCGCCGACTTCTGCCGCCGCTGGGGCCGCAAGTACCGCTACATGATCGTGCTCGACGCCGACAGCGTCATGACCGGCGATTGCCTGACGTCGCTCGTGCGCATCGCCGAGGCGAATCCGGACGCGGGCATCGTGCAGACCGCGCCGCGCGCGGCCGGTCGCGACACGCTGTACGCGCGCGTCCAGCAGTTCGCCACCGGCGTCTACGGGCCGCTGTTCACCGCGGGCCTGCACTTCTGGCAATTCGGCGAGTCGCACTACTGGGGACACAACGCGATCATTCGCGTGGCCCCGTTCATCCGCTATTGCGCGATCGGCCGGCTGCCGGGACGCGGTGCGCTGTCGGGCGAGATCCTGTCGCACGATTTCGTCGAGGCCGCGCTGATGCGCCGAGCCGGCTGGGGCGTATGGATCGCGTACGATCTGCCCGGCAGTTACGAGGAGATGCCGCCGAACCTCATCGACGAGCTGGGACGCGACCGCCGCTGGTGCCAGGGCAATCTGATGAACTTCCGTCTCTTCTGGATGCGCGGGCTGCATCCTGCGCACCGCGCGGTGTTCATGACCGGCGTGCTCGCATACCTGTCGGCCGCGCTGTGGTTCGTCTTCCTCGTGCTGTCGACCGTGCTGCTGGCGATCCACACGCTGCGCGAGCCCAAATATTTCATCGAGCCGTATCAGCTGTTTCCGCTGTGGCCGCAGTGGCGTCCGGAGTGGGCGATCGCGCTTTTCTCCGCCACCGCGGTGCTGCTGTTCCTGCCGAAGATCCTCGCTGCGCTGCGGATCGCCTGGACCGATCCTGCGCCGCACGGCGGGCGGCTGCGCCTCGCCGTGAGCCTCGCCGGGGAAATGCTGCTGTCCGCATTGCTCGCCCCGATCCGCATGCTGTTTCACACGCAGTTCGTCGCGATGGCGCTCGCCGGGCACGCCGTGCGCTGGAAATCGCCGCCGCGCGGGGACAGTGAAACCGGATGGCGCTACGCATTCAGGCGCCACGGCCTGCACACGCTCGTCGGCGTGCTGTGGGCGGCGATCGTCTGGTGGCTGAACCCGTCGTTCCTGTGGTGGCTGCTTCCCGTAGTCGGCGCGCTCATGCTGTCGATTCCGCTGTCGGTGTTCACGAGCCGCGTCGGCCTCGGTCGCAAGCTGCGCCGGCGCAAGTATTTCCTGATCCCCGAGGAATCGCACCCGCCGCCCGTCATGCGCGCAGCCCGCCGCTATTGGCATCACGCGCCGCAGCCCGCGGACGTCGCCGCCGCGATCGTCGATCCGATCACCAACGCGCTGATGTGCGCGCAGGCTGCGGGACGCACCGGCACCGATCGCGTGCGCGCGCTCATGAACACCGCGCTCGCCGAGCGCGCGCTGCACGGCGGACTCGCAGCGCTCTCGCCCGGCGACAAGGGTCAGCTTCTCGCGGATCCGGCGTCGCTGTCCGCGCTGCATTGGGCGGTTTGGACGAGCGCGGCGCGGCATCCGTCGTGGAAAGCGCTTACCGAAGGTGCGCCGGTACGCGCACGTGGAATGCCCGATCGCGATGCAACGCCTGCGGATCCGCAGGAGGAGCACCCGTCCGTCGCCGCGTCCGACGCGGCGACCGGCGGATGAGCGCGATGCGTTGCCCCGGACGCCAGTGCCAATGGCTGTCATCGTCGGAGGCCGTAATCCGGTGAGCACGATGCATAACCCCTGGGCAGCACCGGCGCCCGCGGGCCGCGACGACCGCGCGCCGCCGGTCGAGCCCGTGCTGACGACGATCTGGCCGTTCGTGTGCATCGTGGTGCTGATCGTCGGCCTCGCGGTCGCGGATTACCTGCTGCAGGAAACCGATCCGCAAACGCGCTTCTGGCTGCTCGTCGTGCGCCTGTGCGCGGGCGCGTCGCTGCTCGCGCTCGCGGGCATCACGCTGCGGCGGCTGTTCATCCAGCGCGGCGAATTGCGCGAAGCGCTGCTCGCGAGCGAGGAGCGCCTCATCGGCTCGCTGTCGGACATCCAGAAGCGCAAGCAGGCCGAAGCGCTGCTGTTCGAGGAAAAGGAGCGTGCGCAAGTGACGCTCGCCTCGATCGCCGATGCTGTCGTCACCGTCGACACGGCGAGCCGGATCGAGTTCATGAACCCGGTGGCCGAACGGCTCACCGGCTGGCCGCTCGGCGAAGCACGGCAGCGGCCGGTTGCCGAAGTGTTCGCGGTCGTCGATGAAGTCACCGGCGCGCCGATTCCGGATCCCGTCGGCCGTGCGCTGACTGAAGGCGCGGTGATCGAGGCGGACGGCAACGTGGTGCTGCTCTGCCGCGGCGCCGAATCGATCGCCATCGACTACAGCGTTGCCCCGATCCGCGATCGCGCGGCGCGCACGGTAGGCGCGGTGCTCGTCGTGCAGGACATGAGCCGCGAGCGGCAGTACGCCGCGCGGCTGTCGAATCTCGCGAGCCACGACGCGCTCACCGGCCTGTTGAACCGGCGCGAGTTCGAGCAGCGCCTGCGCGCGATCGTCGAGCATCGCGACTCCGAGCAGGGGCAGCACGCGGTTCTCTACCTCGATCTCGACCAGTTCAAGGTCGTCAACGACACGAGCGGGCACGCGGCGGGCGACGAATTGCTGCGCCAGGTCGGCGCATTGCTGCGGCCACGGCTTCGCGAAGGCGACGTGCTGGCGCGCCTCGGCGGCGACGAGTTCGGCGTCCTGCTGCCGCACTGCCCGCCCGCTCCGGCGCTGCGCATCGCGGAAGCGCTGCGCAGGGCGATCATCGACTTCCGCTTCGCCTGGAAGAACCGCTCGTTCACGATCGGCGTGAGCATCGGCCTCGTCAATCTCGCCGACGGCCCGCACACGCTCGCG
>Ga0247829_10001731_pt1 | contig 10213 bp, 10 predicted proteins | sample 12C_Control_Day4_FD_207765 | JGI IMG/M metagenome (GOLD analysis project Ga0247829, IMG submission 207765) | Soil microbial communities from agricultural site in Penn Yan, New York, United States - 12C_Control_Day4 | ecosystem: Environmental > Terrestrial > Soil > Agricultural land | place... | reverse complement strand
TACTTCAATCTCTTCGCCGGTCAGGGGGTGCAGCAGGCGTTCGCGACCTTCTTCCAGCTCGGGGTCTTCGAGCGCTTCCCCGCGCCTGCGCGTGGTCGTGCTCGAGTCCCAGGCGGGCTGGATCGGCTACTTCCTCGACCGCGCCGACGCGACCTTCACCGGGACGCCGCTCGGTGCCACCGTGCGCCTGAGGGAGAAGCCGTCGTACTACTTCAAGCGGCAGTGCTTCATCTCGGCGGATCCGGACGAGCGCACGATCGCCGCGCTGATGCCGCACGTCGGCGAGGACAAGTTTTTCTGGGCGAGCGACTATCCCCATCCCGACCATCCTGGCGCCTACCTGGAGGAGTTGCGCGGGATGGTAGCGCCGATGACCGAGTCAGGGCGTCGGGGAATCCTGGGAGAAAACGTCGCGCGGGCCTACCGGCTCGCGTAAAGTGAGCGCTCCAACTAGCCACAACCCAACGAGGAGATCGCCATGCCCGGCTATATCCCCAGCCCCAGACAGTGGGTGCGCGACCAGGTCGAGCTCTACGAGCGCAGCGGTGGGACCGAAGGCACCACACTCCGCGACACCGGGCTGCCGGTGATCATCGTGACGCACACCGGCAACAAGACCGGCGCGATTCGCAAGACCCCGCTGATGCGCGTCAAGGACGGCGCGAACTACGTCCTGGTCGGCTCGGTGGGGGGAGCGCCGACGCACCCGGTCTGGGTGTACAACCTGCGTGCCAATCCCGCCGTCGAGCTCCGCGACCACGCCGCGGTACGCACGATGCGGGTCCGCGAGGTCAACGACGAGACCGAGCGGGCGCGCCTGTGGGACCTCGCCGTCGCAGCGTATCCGCCATACGCGGACTACCAGGCGAAGACCACACGGCGGATCCCGGTCTTCATCGCGGAGCCGGGAGGCCGGCCGTGAAAGTCATCGATGGCATCGCGCGCATTCTCAAGCTCGAAGGCGCCGAGTTCCTGAGCGCCTATCCAACGACTCCGCTGATCGAGGCCGCGGCCAGGGCCGAGATCCGGCCGGTGCTCTGCCGTCAGGAACGGGTGGGCGTGGGGATCGCCGACGGCTATGCGCGGGTGAAGAACGGCAAGACCCTCGCCGTCTTCGGCATGCAGTACGGCCCCGGGGCCGAGAACGCCTTCCCCGGCGTCGCCACGGCGTACTCCGACTCCACGCCGATGCTGCTCCTGCCGCTCGGGCATCAGCGCGACCGGGCGCAGGTCTTCCCCCTGTTCAGCTCGGCGCGGACCTACGCGTCCGTGACCAAGTCCGTCGAGACCATCATCGCGGGAAGCCAGATTGCGGATGTCATGCGCCGGGCCATCAGCCTGATGCGCATGGGCCGCCCGGGCCCGGCGATGGTCGAGATCCCGGCCGACGTGGTGAACGAGGAGGTGCCCGAGGCCCTGATCGATGCGTACCGGCCGGTCAAGGTGACCTCGGCCGGCGCCAATGCCCGCGACGTCGAGGCGGCCGCCCGGGTGCTTCGCGAGGCGCGGCGGCCGGTGATTCACGCCGGCCAGGGGGTGCTGTACGCCGAGGCGACGGACGATCTGCTCGAGCTGGCCGAGCTGCTGCAGGCGCCGGTCATGACCACGATGGAAGCCAAGAGCGCGTTCCCCGAGGATCACCCGCTCGCGCTCGGCACCGGTGGCCCGGCCGTGACCGGACCCACCTTGCAGTATCTCCGCGAGGCCGACGTGGTCTTCGGCATCGGGTGCAGCTTCACCCGCCACGGGATGGCGGCCAGCATCCCGGCCGGCAAGACGATCATCCACGCGACCAATGACGAGCGCGACCTCAACAAGAGCTACGCCGCCGACCACCCGCTCCTGGGGGACGCGCGGCTCGTGCTGCGCCAGTTCATCGAGACCGTCAAGGACCAGGGCGGCCGCCCCGGAGGACGTGAGCGCGTGGGCGCCGAGCTCGAGCGCGTGCGCGCGGCGTGGCTCGCCGAGTGGGCGCCCATCCTCGGCTCGGCCGAAGTCCCCATGAGTCCGTACCGGGTGATCGCCGAGTTCATGCGTACGGTCGACCCGCGCGACGCCATCGTCACCCACGACTCGGGGAGCCCGCGCGACCAGCTGCTGCCCTTCTACCGGGCCGTCCCGCCGCGCAGCTATCTCGGCTGGGGCAAGTCGCACGCGCTCGGCACCGGGCTCGGCCTCATCATCGGCGCCAAGCTCGCGGCCCCCGACAAGTTCTGCGTCAACTTCATGGGCGATGCCGCCTTCGGCATGACCGGGCTCGACTTCGAGACGGCGGTGCGCTGCGGGATCCCCATCCTCACCGTCGTGCTCAACAACTCGGCCATGGCCATCGAGATCCCGCACCTCGTCGTGTCGCACGACAAGTACGGCACCCGCGACATCGGCGGGCGCTACGCGGACCTGGGGCGCGCGATGGGCGGCTGGAGCGAGCGGGTCGAGCGGCCCGAGGACATCGCCGGCGCCTTCGCCCGGGCGAGAAAGGCCACCGAGGGCGGGCAGGCGGCGTTGCTCGAGTTCATCACCAGCCAGGAAACGCGATTTTCCCACCGCGGCGTGCTGCGGTAAGGATCTCTGCCCGATGGTTATCGAGGAACCCGGCCCGTGGTCGCTGGAGGATTACGATGAGACAGGGGTTCCGCGTCATCGATTCCGACACGCACGTCAACCCCTCCATGGACGTGCTGCTGCGGTACGCCGACACGCCGCTACGCGACCGCTTGGACGATCTGGCGCCGTACCTCAGGAAGGTGAAGGTCTCTCCCGGCCGCGGTGACGCCGAGGACCAGGGGCAGGCCACCATCCTGGCGGTCAAGCAGCTTCGCTATTCGCGCGTGGCCGGCCAGAAGCCGAGCGCGCCGACGGGACCGGAGGGCGATCGCGGGTTCCTCTCCGCGCGGACGCACATGGTCACGCGACAGCCCATCACCGCGCGCGTGGCCGACGACAACGCCCGCGGCCGGCTCGGGGACATGGACATCGAGGGCCGTGACATCGACTTCATCATCCCCGGCCCGTGGGCGTATGGCGCGCCGGCACTGGCTCCACACCTCACGAGAGGACTGGTCGACGCCTATCATCGCTACATGGCTGAGTACTGCACGGCCGATCCGCGCCGCCTGAAGAGCATGGTCCTCGCCCCGGCCACCGACCCGTCGGGCAGCGCGCGAGCCATCGAGAGGCTCGCGAAGGACGACTGGGTGGCGGCCGTGTGGCCCCTGCTGCCCGAGGGGTTGCCGGTGGACGATCCCGACCTGGAGCCGATCTGGGCGGCGGCGAACGACGCGGATCTGCCGATCATGTATCACGGCTTCACCATCGAGACCCCGTACTTCCCCGGGTATCGCGACGTCTGGGAGAACCCGGCCATGAGCCGGTGCGCGGGCCAGACGTGGGGCGGGCAGCGGTTCCTGTCGTTCATGCTGATGGGGGGCATGCTGGACCGTTATCCGCGGCTGCGGGTCGCCACGCTCGAGTGCGGCCACGGCTGGCTGCCTCACTGGCTCGTACGCCTCACCAGGCAGATCGACTACGTGCGCGGCTCCGTGTCGCCGACGCTCCAGCACACGCCCGTGGAGTATGCTCGGATGGGTCGCGTCTTTTGCGGCATCGACTTTTCCGAGGGCATCGAGTTGACCCGGGCGGTGATCGACCTCCTCGGCGATCACGTACTCATGTTCGAGTCGGATTACCCGCATCCCGAGACCATCTTCCCCGACCACGCCGAGACCGTCATCGCGTGGCGGCAGTCGCTGGGCGAGCGGGCGACCCAGAAGCTCATGTGGGAGAACGCGGCGCGCTTCTTCCGGCTGACGTCGACGCCCTGGTAGACGCGAGCGGTCGCCCTCGCGATGGAAGGCGCATCCATCGTCCGCGGCATCGTGGGACAAGCGCGGCGTGTTCGTGGGCCTCATGGGCGCGACCAGCGCGCTCAATCCCATCGTCGCCCAGCACTTCGGCGGCGGCCGCCTGGCCGCGACTACTCCTCGCGCGACTCGCGGATCCGGCGCGTGCCCCGCACCACCGGGACCTCGGGGTCCATCACGAAGCGGATGCGTGGCAGGTCGGTGTCGCACGACGTCACCGTCGCGGCGATCGGGTTGAGCGGCCGCAGCGGGCCCGCGTTCCACGCCGGCGGGACGAGCACGCCGACGCGAGGGCGGCCGCGCTCCGCCTTCTTGAACGTGTAGCGCGAATCGACCTGGATCAGCCGCGGCCCGGTCTTGCCGTCGAGCGGCGCGTGGGCGAGCGTGACCGAGTGGATGTATTGCACGTCGCCGCCGGAGATCGGCTCGGGATCGATCAATTCGCAGTCCAGCACGGTCACGCCGTCGCGGATCACCGCCGCCATGACGCGGTCGTGACGGCGCGTGAAGGTGACCCGGCCCGGCACCACCGGCAGCCCCCACCGCTCCCGGAGCGCGGTCGCCGCCTCGACCGTGCCGGCGACCGCGCCCAGGACGAGCCCGCGCGGATGGGCGCCGGCGCGCGCCATGAGCCGGAGCTGGGCGAGCGTGAACGGGCCGACCGGACTCTCGGCGTAGCGCGTCACCCAGATCGTCGCGTACGGCGGGATGGCCGGATGCATCGCGCGCGGCAGCAGCGCCTCCGTCGCGCGCGGCACCTCGAACGCGAGCTGGAGGATCTCCGCACCGGGCAGCGACCAGGCCTCGGTGTCGAGATCGCGGACGGTCGCGAGACGATCGACAACGGCGGTCAGCTCGAGCGCGCCGAAGGTGGGCATCAGGCTCCCGGGGCCGACACGCCGTTCGCGGGCTTGTCGTTCGCGAACGCCGGCATGACCTCCCGGGCGAACAGCCGCAGGCTGGCGAGCACGTCCGCCTGGGGGATGACCTCCATCGCGTTCATCAGGAAGTTCACGCGGTCCACGCCGACTGCCTCCCAGCGCTTGAGGGCGTGCACCACGCGCTGCGGGCCGCCGAACGCGAGCCCCTCACCGGCCTGCTCGGTGGCGTCGGGGCCGGTCGCCTGGCGCCGGAGCTGGGGCAGGAGACCGAGGGACTGGTACGAGCGACTCGGAAACGCTTCGCGGGCGGAGATGAGCTGCGAGGCGAGGTAGTTGAAGGTGTCCGCCATGCGACGCCCGGTGGCCCGTCCCGTCGTGTCGTCCTCGTGGCAGTAGAGGAAGTTCACCGTGCTCACCTGGTCGTTGACGAACGCGCCGACGGGCTCGCAGGTCCGGATGCGCCGCCGGTATTCGGCGATGCGTTTCTCCTGCTCGGCGAACTGACCGAACGTGAGCCCGAGGCTGCCGAGGCCACGGTCGGCGGCGTCGAGCTCGGTGTCGGGCGAGGTCACCGCGACCCACAGCGGCGGGTGCGGCCGCTGGTACACCTTGGGCACGATCGTCCGCTCCGGCATGGACCAGAACTCCCCGTCGTAGGCATACGTCTCCTGCGTCCACATCTTCGGCAGGCAGCGCACGAACTCGTCCCACGACTTCTTGGTCGTGTCGGGGTTGGCCCGGAAGCCGCCGAGCTCCGTCCAGGTGGCGGATCGCCCGGTGCCGACCTCGAGGCGGCCGCCGGAGAGGATGTCGAGCACCGCGGTGCGCTCGGCGATCTTGATCGGGTGATTGAACTCCGGGACGCAGATGACGATGCCGTGACCGACCCGGATCTTCTTGGTGATCATCGCACACGCGGTGAGGAACAGCTCGGGGGCCGGGCAGTGGGAGTACTCCTCCAGGAAGTGGTGCTCGACCGCCCACACCTGGTCGAACCCCAGCTCGTCGGCCAGCCGCACCTGCTCGAGCGCGTTCTGGTAGACCGTCCGCTCCGACTCGCGCGTCCACGGCCGCGGCACCGAGAGCTCGTAGAACAGGCCGAACTTCATCGAGTCCTCCTCCTCGGCTCGGTCGCCGATATTTCTGAAGGCAAGCCGGCGGCCGCAGGCCTACACGTCGCGCGGATCGAGCCCGATGTGCACGAGCGTCTCGCCACTCGCCATGACGGGCCCGGGGTGGATCGCGAGCACGACCCCGGCGTGAGGGCTCAGGGCCTCGCCCGCCGGCTGCCCCCAAAGATCGTAGTAGTGACCGAGCACGGTGCCGACCTTCAGCCGCTCGCCGCAGTGGACGGCGCGCTGGAAGAGGCCGCCCTGGACCGCTCGCACCCAGGCAAAGTTGGAGAAGTAGGTGAGGGGACCGTGCTGGGCGATCGGGCCCGAGACCATTCCGAGCTGGCGCATTACGTTGCGCAGGCGCTCCACGACATCCGACACCAGCGCGGCGGTGAAGGCTGGCCCTTTGCCCCCCGCTTCCACGATGAGGCTGGGGATTCCGTCGTGCGCGGCCACCATCATCGCCGAGCCGGCAAGGATGTCCATGGGCGCCGGCAGCGTACTCGTGAAGCCGAACGCCCGCGCCATGCTCTCACTCTTCTTGCCGACCTCGCCGGGGGCGTTGGGGAAGAGCGCCCACCGGACGTCGGCCGTCATGGCCGTGTGGAGGTCGATGAGATAGCTGGCATGGGCCTTCAGCTCCGTGTAGATCGCGTGAGCCATCTGCTCGGTGAGCGTGCCGTCGGTCCGGCCGGGGAAGCTGCGGTTGAGGTCGCCGCCGGCGAACCCCTCGAACGGGCTCATCCGCTGCTTGGCCCGGAACGCGGTGATATTGAGGATCGGCAGGGCCACGATGGTGCCCGAGAGAGCCGCCGTGTCGAGCTCGCGGAATAGCCGGTGGACGACGAAGGCGCCGCACGCTTCGTTGCCGTGCACGCAGCCGTGAAGCCAGAGTGTGGGCCCGGGCTTGGTGCCGCGCCCCAGCAGCACCGGAACCTGCATGGGCCGGCCGTCGGGCATGTCACCGACCTTCAAGTAGCCGCGCGCGATCCCCGTGCCTTCCAGCACCGCCGTTCCGATTCGCAGCGTCGCCATCGAAGCCGCTCCTTTGACAAGAGGCTATGTGTCGCGCGGATCCAGGCCGATGTGCACCAGGACGTCGCCGGTGCCCATGGCGGGGCCCGGGTGGATGGCCAGCACGATCCCGGCGTGCGGGCTCTTCACCTCCTCGAGGGTGTCGCCGTGGGCGCCGATGTAGCGGCCGACGAGCGTGCCCTTGTCGACGCGCTGGCCGCACTGTACCGCTTGCTCGAAGAGCCCTCCGCGCGTGGCGTTGACCCACGCGAAGTTCGAGAAGTAGGTCAGGGGCCCGTGCTCCGTCGGCTTCTCGGCGAGCATCCCGAGATGCCGCATCACGTTGCGCAGGCGCTCGGCGCCCTCGAGGACGGTCTCCCGCTCGAAGGCGGGCCCGATCCCGCCCATCTCCACGATGAGGCTGGGGATGCCGTCGCGGGCAGCGGCGATCATCGCCGACCCGCCGAGGATGTCCATGGGCGCCGGCAGCGTGCTCTTGAGACCGAACGCCCGGGCCATGCCCTCGGACCGGCGACCGACGTCGCCCGGCGCGTTGGCGAACAGTGCCCACCGGGTGTCGGGAGTGAGCGCGGTGTGGAAGTCGATGAAGTAGTCCGCGTACTGGCGAAGTCCGCCGTAGATCGCGTGCGCCATCTGGTCAGTGAAAGCGCCGTCGGCGGCGCCGGGGAAGCAGCGGTTGAGATCCCCGTACCCGAACGTGGCGAACGGGCTCATCCGCTGGCCGCGCTGGGAGGCCGTGATGTTGAGCATCGGCAGCGCCACCACGACGCCGGTCAGACGGCCGGTGTCCAGCGTCCGGAGCAGCTCGTGGATGATGAACGCCCCGCAGTACTCGTCACCGTGGACGCAGCCGTGGAGCCAGAGCACTGGCCCCTGGCCCGCGCCCCGCGCGATGGCGACGGGGATGGTGACGGGTTCCCCGTCCGGCGCGTCGCCCACCCGCAGCTCGCCGCGGGTCACGCCGACTCCGGCCGCCTCCGCGGTTCCTACGCGAATCACTGTCGTCGCGGTGATCACGGTTCCTCCTCGGGTGCGTGGTGGTCCGAGCGCGCCGGCTCCCCGCCCATCATACGCGCATGATCGTTCGCAAGCCGACCAGGCGCTCGATCACCAGGCCGAGCACGATGATGAGCAAGATCTGGATGGAGGTGATGGCCGCGACCACCGGTGTGCTCTCCCACTGCATGTACGCGAAGATCTCGATGGGCAACGTCGTGCGGCCCGGGCCTGACAGGAACAGGGCGATGTAGACGTCGCCGAACGAGACCATGAAGGTGAAGAGCAATGCCGACAGGAGCCCCGGCGCCACCAGCGGGATGACCACCTCCCACAGGGCCCGGACCGGCGAGGCTCCGAGCGTCAGCGCCGCCAGCTCCAGCTGGGGGTCGATCCCTTCCAGGCTGGCCACGATGCACGCGATGGCGAAGGGCAGGCAGATCACGACGTGCCCGACGACGAGGGCGGCCAGGTCGGGAACGGGCACGACGAGCAACGCCAGCAGCAGGGAGATGCTGATCAGCAGGTGGGGGACCATCATGGGTAGCATCGCCAGCGACTGCACGAGACTCCGCCCTCCACGTCCGGAGCGGACCAGCCCGTAGGCGGTGAGGAAGCCGATGGCGGTGGCCGCGACGGCGGCGACGACGGCGAGCCACAGGCTGAAGCGAAACGCGCTCACGAATCCCGCGGACTCGAAGAACTTCGCGTACCAGCGCAGCGAGAAGCCGGTGGGGGGAAAGGTGTTGGCCTCGGTCGGGTTGAAGGAGGTAAAGACGATGATGCCAACGGGCGCCAGCAGGAAGACGTAGATCGCGGTCACGACGGCGCCCAGGCCGAGCCGACCCGCCCGGCCCGATGGCCGGGCCGGCGTCACGGCCGGGGCTCGGTGCTCGACGCTGGCGGCGACCGACGTGTCAGGCGGCACGGCGCCGGCCAATGCGGAAGTAGACCAGCAAGATCGTCAGCTGGCAGAGCACGAGCACGAAGGCGCCGGCGGAGGCGAGCGGCCAGTTGAGCGTCGACATCGTCAGCTCGTAGACCGTCTGTCCGAGCATCTGGACGTCCTTGCCACCCATGAGCGCCGGGGTCACCACGGCGCCCGCCGTGAGCGTGAACACGAGGGCGGATCCCATCAGAATGCCGGGCCGACTGAGGGGCAACGTGACCTCCAGAAAGGTCCGCACGCGACCCGCCCCCAGCGTGTGGGCCGCCCGCTCGAGGTCGGGATCCTGGCCGGCCAGGGCCGCGAACAGGGGGAACACCATGTAGGGGAGCAGGATGTGCACGAGGGCGATCAGCACGGCCAGCTCGGTGTGGAGGATCTTGAGCGGACGATCGACGAGACCGAGTCCGCGGAGGACCGTGTTGACCGTTCCCTCACTACCCAGCAGCACGATCCAGCCGTAGGTCCGGACGATCACCCCGGTCATCAGAGGCGCGATGACCAGGAACATCAGCACGCCGCGCCACGCGCTCGCCGTGCGGGCCAGGTACCAGGCGAGGGGGTAGCCGAGGGCCAGGGCGCCGACGGTGGTCAGCAGGGCGATCTTGAGCGTGCGCAGGATGATCGCCCGGTGGTAGGGCTCGCCGAGAAGCCGGGCGAAGTTCTCGCCCGTGACGGTCGGTACCCACAGGTCCAGCGCCGAATAGCGGAAGACGCCCATGACCAGGAAGAAGCTGATCGGGGCGATGAGGGCGATGAGGTAGATCGCCGCGATCGGCGCCAGCAAGAGTCGCCCGGACCGCCTGCCCTCCTGGACCACCTCAGCCCCCGGCGTCGCCATCGCGCGGCAGCGCTCGGCAGTCGCGTACGACGGCCCACACGGCGGCGCCCGGCGCCAGCGCCCGGTACTCGGCGACGCTCGGCTTGCTGCAGTGGAGCAGCAGCCCGTGGTCCGTGCGGAGCTCGAACGCGATGATGTCGCCGGCAAAGACCCGCTTGGCGATCGTCGCCGGCATGGCCACCCCGCCGGCCGGGCGCTCGGACACGAGGTCGATCCGCTCCGGACGGATCATCACGTAGACGCGGTCCCCCGCCCCGAGGCTCCGGCCTGGCGCGAACGCCTCGTACCGGGCGCCCCCCTCGGTGGCGACGGTCACGGTGGCGCCGGCTGCCGCCGCCACCACGCCCTCGACCAGGTTGGTTTCGCCGATGAACTCGGCCGCGAAGCGCGTGGCGGGGTCGTCGTACAGATCCTCGGGCGTCCCGATCTGCTCGACGCGGCCGCGGTTGAGCAGCACCACCCGGTCCGACATCTCGAAGGCCTCGTCCTGATCGTGGGTGACGAAGATCGTGGCGATGCCGAGGCGCTGCTGGAGC
>Ga0247829_10001730_pt1 | contig 10213 bp, 6 predicted proteins | sample 12C_Control_Day4_FD_207765 | JGI IMG/M metagenome (GOLD analysis project Ga0247829, IMG submission 207765) | Soil microbial communities from agricultural site in Penn Yan, New York, United States - 12C_Control_Day4 | ecosystem: Environmental > Terrestrial > Soil > Agricultural land | place: USA... | reverse complement strand
ACATCCACTCCCCGAACGTCGCCCGGAACGGATTGCGCATCAATCCGATGAAGGCGATGCCGAGCATGATCGCCGATGAGACCAGCATGAACACCATGGGCCTCGGCACCCGGAAGTGTCCGGGCGAGACCAGTACGCGGTGCTGCAGCACATAGGTCGTCAGCAGAATCGCCATCACGATCATCGCCCAGAACATCCGCACCGAGAACCGGCGCCGTCGCCGCACCTCCGGCAGCAGGCGCAGACGCGCGCGCTCGCCTTCGCGCTCGTCGATCAGGCGGCGGAACCCGGCGAGGATGTCACCCGGCGCAAACCCCGCCTCCACCACGCGCCGCGCCGCCGCCAGCGTGGTGGCGAACCGCCCCCAGAGCACCGCCACCAGAAACACCGCCGGCAGGGCGATGTCCAGATCCCGTTGCTCGCCCCTCACGCCGGCGCGCTGCAGCTGCAGGGCGATGAGCAGGATGAAGATCGTCACCAGGCCGAGCTGACCGAGGTCCTGCGCCAGGAGGCGGACCGGGAGCGGCAGGTCCGGGCCGGCGAGCTGGGCCGACTCGAGGGTCTCCACCAGCGACTCCGCAGAAGGAAACCGCGCCGTGGGATCCTTGAGGACGAGTCGATCGATCGCGGCGGCGAGGGCGGCCGGCAGGTCCGGGCGCAGAGTGGCCAACGGCGGGACGGGCTGCGTGAACTGGCGGGTGAGGATGGCGTGCACCGTGTCCCCGGTGATCGCGAACTGCCCGGTGACGGCGAAGAAGGCCACCAGCCCCAGCGAGTAGAGATCGCTGCGCCCATCGACCACGTCGCCCGACGCCTGCTCGGGGCTCATGAACTCGGGGGTGCCGACCACTTCGCCCACGCGCGTGAGGCCGGCGTTGGCGGCGGGTGCCGCGCCTACCGTGCGCGCGATGCCGAAGTCCATCAGCATCGCGCGGCCGGTGGCGCGCTCGAGCATCACGTTGTCGGGCTTGATGTCCCGGTGCACCACGCCGCGGCCGTGCGCGTACGAGAGCGCGTAGCCCACGTCCTGCAGCAGCCGCACGGCCTCGCGTGTCGTCAGCGGCCCGGAGCGGCGCACGCGCTGGGCGAGGCTCTCGCCCTCCACGTAGCCCATCGCGAACGCCAGCAGGTCGGCACGATCCTCGACCGCGAAGACGGGCACGATGTTGGGATGCGAGAAGCCCGCGGCCATTCGCGTTTCACGCAGGAAGCGCTCGCGCAGGTCGGCCTGGGCTGCGAATTCCGGCGGCAGCACCTTGAGCGCCACCGGGCGGTCGAGCGCCCGATCGCGCGCCAGCAGCACCGTGCCCATGCCGCCCCGTCCGAGTTCGCGGACGATCTCGTAGCGATCGCCCAGGCGCTGGCGCAGGTCGTCGATCAGGGTGTCGGCAGCGGGGCTGTCGGCCAAGGCGCGATCCATGAAGGAGACGGAGTGAATCTACGCGTCAGCCGAGAATGCGTTTCAGGAACCGTCCGGTGTGGCTCGCCGCCACGCCAGCGACCTGCTCCGGGGTGCCCTCGGCGACGATGGTGCCCCCCTCTTCGCCGCCCTCGGGACCGAGGTCGACGACCCAATCGGCCGTCTTGATGACGTCGAGGTTGTGCTCGATGACGACGACGCTGTTGCCCTTGTCGACGAGACGGTGCAGTACCTCCAGCAGCAGGCGCACGTCCTCGAAGTGAAGGCCCGTGGTGGGCTCGTCGAGGATGTAGAGCGTGCGACCGCTGTCGCGCTTGGCGAGTTCGGTGGCGAGCTTGACGCGCTGCGCCTCGCCTCCCGAGAGCGTCGTGGCCGACTGGCCGAGGTGGATGTAGCCGAGGCCGACGTCATTGAGCAGCTCGAGCTTCTCGGCGATGCGCCGCTGCGCGCTGAAGAAGTCGAGCGCGTCGGAGACGGTCAGGTCGAGCACGTCGGCGATGCTCTTCCCCTTGTAGCGCACCTCGAGCGTCTCGCGATTGTAGCGCTTGCCCTTGCACACCTCGCACGGCACGTACACGTCCGGCAGGAAGTGCATCTCGATGCGCACGAGGCCGTCGCCCTCGCATGCCTCGCAGCGACCGCCCTTCACGTTGAAGGAGAAGCGGCCGGGGCCGTAGCCGCGGATCTTCGCCTCGGGCAGCGCCGTGAACACCTCTCGTATGGGCGTGAAGAGCCCGGTGTACGTGGCTGGATTCGAGCGCGGCGTGCGGCCGATCGGACTCTGGTCGATGTCGATGACCTTGTCGATCAGGTTGAGCCCTTCGATGCGCGCGTGCTGCCCCGGGATGATGCGCGCCCGGTAGAAGTGCCGCGCGAGCGCCTGGTAGAGGATGTCGGTGATGAGCGTCGACTTGCCCGAGCCCGACACGCCGGTGACCGCGACGAAACGCCCGAGTGGGAACTCCGCCGTCACGTTGCGCAGGTTGTTGGCCTTGGCGCCCACGACGCGCAGCACGCGCGCCGGATCCTTCGGCCGGCGCGTGGGCACCTTCACCTGCAGCTCGCGGCGGAGGTAGCGCGCAGTGAGCGAGGTGGGATGGCTGACGACGTCCTCGAGCGTGCCCTCCGTCACCACCTCGCCGCCGAACCGGCCGGCGCGCGGCCCGAGGTCGATGATGTGGTCGGCGCTGCGGATGGTGTCCTCGTCGTGCTCGACGACGATGACCGTGTTCCCCAGGTCGCGCAGCCCGCGCAGCGTACCCAGCAGGCGCTCGTTGTCGCGCTGGTGCAGCCCGATGCTGGGCTCGTCGAGGATGTAGAGCACGCCCACGAGGCGCGAGCCGATCTGGGTGGCGAGCCTGATGCGCTGCATCTCGCCGCCGGAGAGCGACGCGGCGCCACGGCCCAGCGTGAGATACTCGAGGCCCACGTCACAGAGAAAGCGCAGGCGGTCGCTGACCTCCTTGAGGATGGGACCGGCGATGTCGGCATCGAGGCCGGCACCGTTGCCACCCCTGGACCGCACAGGCAGCTGCTGGAAGAAGAGCAGCGCCTTCGCGACCGGCAGCTCGATGATGTCGCCGATGCCCTTCCCACCCAGCATGACCGAGAGGCTCTCCGGCTTGAGCCGCTTGCCGCCGCAGGTGTGGCACGGCGCCTCGATCATGTATTCCTCGAGGCTCACGCGCACCGCGTCGCTCGACGAGTCGCGGTAACGGCGCTCGACGTTCCGGAGGATGCCTTCCCACTCCGCCTCGTGCTCCGCCTTGCCCTTCCCGCCGTCGGGCGCGAAGCGAAACCTGCCGGGCGCGCCGAAGAGGAGCGCCTTCTGCGCCGGCTCGGGCAGCTCGCCCCAGGCATCGTTCAGGTCGAACTTGAAGGTCTTCGCGAGCGTGGGCAGCACCGCCTTCCGCAGGAAGCCCGTCGGCTCGCCCCAGGGGAGCACGACACCCTCGAGCAGGGAGATGCTCGGGTCGCCAAGGATGAGCTCGGCGTTCACTTCCTTGCGCATGCCGACGCCGTGGCAGTCGGGGCACGCGCCGAAGGGACTGTTGAACGAGAATTGCCGCGGCTCGAGCTCGGGGAACGAGAGGCCGCACACCGGGCAGGCGAAGCGCTCCGAGAAGACGCGCGGCGCGAGCGCCTTGCCCGCGCCCGCCTGGGGGACGACTTCAACCAGACCGTCGGCCAGCTTGAGCGCGGTCTCGACGGAGTCGGCGAGCCGGGCGCGGTCGGCGGCGCGCACGACCAAGCGGTCGACCACGACGGCGATGTCGTGGTTCTGGCGCCGATTGAGCGACGGCACGTTGCCGAGCTCGTATGCCTCGCCGTCGATGCGCACGCGCACGAAGCCGCGCTTCTGCACGTCCTCGAACAGTTCGCGGAACTCGCCCTTGCGGCCGCGCACGAGCGGCGCGAGCACCTCGATGCGCGTTTCCTCGGGCCAGGACAGCACTGCATCGGTGATCTGCGACGCGCTCTGGCGTGCGACGGGGCTGCCGTCGTTCGGGCAGTGCGGCGTGCCCGCGCGGGCCCAGAGCAGGCGCAGGTAGTCGTAGATCTCGGTCACCGTGCCCACGGTGGAGCGCGGATTCTGCCCGGTGGTCTTCTGCTCGATGGAGATGGCGGGCGACAAGCCCTCGATGGCATCCACGTCGGGCTTCTCCATCAGCCCGAGGAACTGCCGCGCGTATGCCGAGAGCGACTCCACGTACCGGCGCTGCCCTTCCGCGTAGATCGTGTCGAAGGCGAGCGACGACTTCCCCGACCCCGACAGGCCGGTGATCACCGTCAACCGGTTCCGGGGGATCGTGACGGAGATGTTGCGCAGGTTGTGCTCGCGCGCGCCGCGAACGACAAGGAATTCGTCAGCCATAAGCCCCGAAACCTACCCGAAACCCCGGGGTGCTTCAAGCTCCTAAGCACCGGCGTCGCTTCCTGTTTGGATCGGCGTGCCCTACCATGCACGGCGGCACGGAAGGTGGCAGCCGGGCGGCCCGCATCCTGCATTCCCGAGGGGCCAGATCATGCGACGATTCCAGCACAACCGCAGCAGCGGACGCGACCACACCCTCGACGGCGTGCTCGGCGCCCGGGGACTCGAGGGTGACCTCGTGCCGTCGGAGCCCGACGCCGGCTTCCCCCCGCGGCCCTTCGCGGTCGACGCCGCCCTCGATGCCCCCGTCGAAGTGCCCAACGGCGCCGCGCCCGACCCCGACCGCCTCCTCGCCCGGGGCGACGAGGCGGCCGCACTCGCGCGTTTCGCAGAAGCCGACGCACTCTACCGTGAGCTGCTCGACCTGGTCCCGGGTCATCCCGCCGGGTCGGCCGCCCGCGCCCGGCTGCTGGAACGGCAGGGCGACGTGCCAGGGGCGCTCGAAAGCCTCGCGCGGGCGCTGCGGCAACACCCCGACGACACTCGGCTGTTGCTCGAGCGCGCCGGGCTCAATCGCCGGCGCAAGGAGCTTGGGGACGCCGAGGCGGATGTGCGGCGCGTGCTCAAGGCCGATCCGGCGCATGCGGGCGCCGTGCTCGAACTCGGGCTGGTGCAGATGCGGCGCGGCGTGGCCGCGGACGCGGCGGAGACGCTTCGCCGGTACGCCCAGTTGCGCCCGCAGGACGCCTCGGCGTGGTTCCACGTCGGCGAAGCGCTCAACCAATCCGGCGACCTCGGCGGCGCGCTCGAGGCACTGCGCCGCGCCGTGGAGCTCGACGAGCGCGAGGGCCGCAGCTACCAGCTGATCGGGCGCGTGCTCGACCGCATGGGCCGACCCGAGGAAGCGATGCCGATGTACCGCCGCGCCCGGGAGATCGCGAACACGTGATCGAGGTCGTCGTCGACGATCTCGCGTTCATCCAGGCCGACGCCATCCTGCGCCCGGCCGACGACGCGCTGGCGCCCATCACGCCCGCCGCCGCGCGGCTCGACCAGCAGGCCGGCCCCCGTTTCGCGGCGCTCTGCAAGGTGAGCACGCCGCTCGACGCCGGCGCCGCGGTGGTGACCGGCGGCGGAGACCTGACGGCTCCGCTCGTGGTGCACCTGGTGCTGCAGGACCAGGGGCGCACGCCCATGGGGCGCGACACGATCCGTCGGGCGCTGCAGTCGGCCTGGCAGCGGGCGCGCGACTGGAGCCTGGAACACGTGGCCGCCCCACCGATCGGCGCGGGCCCGGGGCGCCTGTCGCTGGAGGAAGCCGTGCTGCTGCTCGCCGAGTCGTTCCCGCGCGAGGGTGTCGCGCCGCGCACGCTCCGGATCGTGGTGGAGCGCGACGACGAGCGCGAACTGGCCGAGGCCGTGCTCCGGAGCGTGCGTCCGTGACGCGGCGTCTCGTCGCGGTCGTCGTGCTGACCACCTTTGCGCTCTCGCTCGCGCTCCTCACGCGGCGCACGATGTACGCGGCGATCAGCGACGAGGCCGCCAGCGAAACGCTGCCGGTGTCGCCGGGCTCGGCGTACTATGCGCTGCGGCTCGAGGGCGCCGTGGTGGGCTTCGCGACGATCTCGGTGGACACGAGCGTCACCACGGTGCGGGTCAGCGAACTCGTCGACATGCGGCTGCCCGATGGCGATTCGCTCCGGCACTTCCACGTGCGCAGCGAGACGCTCCTCGATCGCAGCCTCCGACTGCGGAGCCTCACGTACGTGCGCACCGTGGATCGACGGCGGAGCCTGGTGCGCGGCCGCACGCTGCACGACACGCTGCTCGTCTGGCAGGTGCGTGACACGGCGAGCACGGCCCCGGCCGACACGGTCCGCCTTCCGGCCGCCGGCCTGCAGACCGCTGGCGTGATGCCGCTTGCGCTGGTCTACCGCAGCCAGGCGCGCATCGGCACCCGGCGCGGCGGCCTGGTGGCCGATCCCTTTGCGAGGCGGGTCGCCGCGAGCGAGATGGTAGTGCTCGCCGATTCGACTTTCGTGGTCGCCGACAGCTCGCGGCAGGACGGCCGCCGGGAGTGGATCCCGGCGCGCTGGGACTCGGTGCACGCCTGGCAGGTCGAGCGTCGCGGGGTCGGGGCGCCGTCTCGCATCTGGGTGGACGATGCCGGCCTGCCTGTCGCGGGCGAGCTGTGGGCCGGTCTGGTGCTGGAACGCCAGCCGTACGAAATCGCCACGTCCTCCTATCGGGCTGCCGTCGCCGCGCACTTTCCCGACATGCCTCGCACGCCGGGGAGCCGTCGCCTGACGGCACCGGCCCACACCCTGCGCCGGCTCGAGGTGCTCCTCGCCGACGTCATGGGCGACTCGGCGGGCTGGCGCCGCTCAGGCCTCACCGGTGGCCCGCAGCATCTGCGCGGCGACACCCTCGTCGTGGACCTCGGCGCCGACTCGACCCGCATCGTGCCGGAGCCGTCGGTGCACGATGGCCTCGCGCCGACCGATGCCGCCCCGTTCCGGGAACTTGCGCGCCGAGTCGTGGCCGGTGAAAGCGATCCGGCGCGCATCGTGGCGCGGCTCGCGGCGTGGACGGCTCGCAACGTGGCGCAGGACGATGGGGACGACGTTCCGCATGTGCCGCTCGCCCTCGCGAGTCGGCGCGGTGATGCCGGTGCGCGCGCAGCGCTCTTCACCACCCTCGCTCGTGCGAGCGGTGTTCCGACCCGAGTCGTGGCTGGCCTCGTGGCCGATCGCGGCACCTGGCGGCGGCATTCCTGGGCAGAAGCGTGGCTCGACGGACGCTGGACCCCGGTGGACCCCACGCTCGGCGTCACGCCGGCGAGTGCCGCGTACGTGCGGCTGCTCGAGGACACGCCGGCCGACCCGATGACCCTCATCCCCCTCGCTCTCCGGCTCGCGCCGATGGCGCTCGCCCGTCCGGCCATTCCATGATCAAGCTCACGCAGCTCACCAAGCGCTACGGGTCGTTCACGGCCGTCGATCGTCTCGACCTCGAGGTGCCCGCGGGCCAGTTGTTCGGCTTCCTGGGACCCAACGGCGCCGGCAAGACTACGACGCTGCGCATGATCGCGGGCATCCTCAAGCCGACCGCCGGCATCATCGAGATCGGCGGCGTGTCGCTGGAGCGCTACCCACGCTCGGCGAAGATGAAGATGGGGTACATCCCCGACCGGCCGTACGTCTACGACAAGCTCACCGGCGCCGAGTTCATGCGCTTCGTGGCCGCGCTGTACGGGCAGGAGGGACCGGGCATCGAGAAGCGCATCGACGAGCTGCTCGAGATCTTCGACCTCGGTGCCTGGAAGGACGAACTCACCGAGTCGTACAGTCACGGCATGCGGCAGAAGCTCATCATCTCGAGCGCCCTGGTACACCGCCCCGAGGTGATCGTGGTCGACGAGCCGATGGTCGGACTCGACCCCAAGAGCGCCCGCACCCTCAAGGACCTCTTCCGCCAGTTCTGCGAGCGCGGCGGCACGGTGCTCATGAGCACGCATACGCTCGAGATCGCCGAAGGGATGTGCGACATCATCGGCATCATCCAGGGGGGACGCATCGTGGCGCTCGGCACCATGGACGAGCTGCGGCAGCAGCACGAAGCTGGCGACGCGAGCCTGGAGGAACTGTTCCTGAAGCTCACCGGCGGCGCGGCCGATCACGAGCTCGGCGCCGTGCTCGATGGCTGAGCCCGCGCCGCGGCCGGTGCCGAACCCCAGCGTCGCCACCATCCTCTCTCCCAAGTGGCGAAGCGCCCTCGGCCGCTTCCGGCGCAGCGAGCGCTCGAGCGCCCCGCTCAAGCTCCTGCTCCTCGTGGTGGTGGGCGCCGGATTCTGGTCCGCGGTGTTCACGGTGGTGCTGCGGGTGCTGCGCTACATGAAGGCGGCGCCAGAGATCGGCAGTTTCCTGCCGGGCAAGATGCTGGGCGTGATCCTGCTGGCGTTCGGCTCGATCCTGCTGCTGTCGAACATCATCACGGCGCTCTCGACGTACTTCCTGGCGAAGGACCTCGACATGCTGCAATCGGCACCGGTCGATCGACTGTCGCTGTACCTGGCGAAGCTGCTGGAGACGATCGCGTACTCGTCGTGGATGGTGGCGCTGCTCGCGATCCCGATCTTCACGGCCTACGGCGTCGTGTTCGACGGCGGACCCTGGTTCGCCTTCGTGGCCCTCGGTGCGTTCCTGCCGTTCCTGGTGCCGCCGGCCGCCATCGGGGCCGCGATCACGCTCGTGCTGGTGAACGTCTTCCCGGCCCGGCGCGCGCGCGACCTGCTCGGACTCGTCGCCGTGGGTGCGGTGGGCGTGCTGGCCGTGCTGCTGCGCGTGCTGCAGCCGGAGCGGCTCGCGCGGCCCGAGGGGTACCGCAACCTGGTGGACTTCCTCGCGGAGCTCCGGAGCCCCTCGAGCCCCTTCATGCCGACGGAGTGGGCGTCGGCCATCATCATGAACTGGCTCAACCGGGTGGCCGACCCGCTGCCGATCATGCTGCTCTGGAGCGCCGCGGGCGCGTCGGTGGTGGCGGGCTACGTGCTGCATCAGCGGCTCTACCGCGACGGCTTCACCAAGGCACAGGAGGGCTCGGAGCAGTTCGTGCGCGGCCGCCACTGGCCGAAGGCGATGCGCACCGTGCTGGGCCGGCTGCCGGTCGCCAAGCGAGAGTTCGTGCTGAAGGACGTGCTGCTCTTCTTTCGCGACAGCACGCAGTGGAGCCAGCTCATCCTCCTGGGGGTGCTGGTGCTGGTCTACGTGCTCAACATCGGGGCGCTGCCGATCTACAGCGGCGAGCGGATCTCGTTCATGCTCGTGACGGCCGTCACGTTCCTCAACCTGGGCCTCGCGGGCTTCGTGCTTGCGGCGATCGCGGCGCGCTTCGTGTTTCCGTCGGTATCGCTCGAGGGGCGCCAGATGTGGCTGCTGCGCTCGAGTCCGCTGGAGCTCGAGGCGATGCTGTGGAGCAAGTACTGGACGGGAACGTTGCCGCTGCTGGTGCTGGCGCTCGTGATCACGTGGGTCACCAACGGCATGCTGCAGGCTTCGCCGTTCATGATGGCGGTCACCACCGGGACGATCACGCTCTACACCCTCGCCGCGAGCGCCCTCGCGCTCTGCTTCGGCGCGCTGTTCCCGCAGTTCGACACCGAGAACGCGGCGCAAATCCCGACGAGCTTCGGCGGACTGGTGTTCATGATGGCGAGCGTATGCCTGCTGGGTGTCGTGATCGCGCTCGAGGCGCAGCCGGTGCTGGCCCACGTGCGGGCCCAGCAGGCCGGCCGTCCCTTGGCGGTCACGTTCGACGTGGTGCTGCCGTTCATGCTGGCGGCGGCGCTGTGCATCGTGACGACGCTGTCGTCGCTGCGGATCGGGCTCCGGAAGGTGAGCGAACTGGAGGCCTGATCCCGCTGCCGCTTTTCTGCACTCTCCCGCACTTCCCCGATCCCGGACAATCGACGAGCGACTGAAATGTTGGGCGCACCGACGCGCGCCGCTCCGGCGCGCGCCTCACTTCGAGGAGGTGCCTCATGCGTCTCACCCGCCTTTGGCCAGCGCTCTCGCTCTGCGCCGGTCTCGCGGCCTGCTCCGATCGGCCTGCACCCACCCAGCCCGACATCCCATCCGAGGCGCCGGCGGCGATCGTCCAAGGCAACCCGACCGGTAGCGAACGCTCGCAGCAGCTCGAGCGACTCGCCCGTCGCTTCGCCCGCGCGCTTGGCGACCCCGAATTCCGCGCCGAGGTGAAGCGCGCGATCGACGCGTCTCCGTATCCCGAAGGGAAGGTCTACTTCCAGCGCGCCCTGGCTCGCGACGGCGATCGCGGCTACCAGCGCCTAGCACGCGAGAGCGGCGAGGCGCTGGAGGACGTCCTGGGGGATGCCAACCGCGCGGGCACGCTGGAGCTGT
>Ga0247829_10001729_pt1 | contig 10216 bp, 8 predicted proteins | sample 12C_Control_Day4_FD_207765 | JGI IMG/M metagenome (GOLD analysis project Ga0247829, IMG submission 207765) | Soil microbial communities from agricultural site in Penn Yan, New York, United States - 12C_Control_Day4 | ecosystem: Environmental > Terrestrial > Soil > Agricultural land | place: USA... | reverse complement strand
GAGCCGGCTGGTGTGATGAACTCCACCAGCCGGCTCACGCCGGCCGTTCGCCATTGACTTACAGAATCCCCGCGCCGAAGCCCTCGTCGGCCTTGGCCTTCACCCGGGGGGTGTCGGTCGGCGGGGTCATGTGCATCCCGCGCTGGCCCGGCTGGTGCGGGCCGTGGGCCTTGTACTGCTTGCCCATCTCGGACACCACGCCGCCGTAGCTGACCGCGGCGTCGGCCTCCTCGAAGTCCGAATCGTAATCGTCGTACCGGCAGACGTAGCCGGGCATCTGGGCCCGCTCCTTCTCCTCAGTGTACGCCCGGACGACCGACGCCTGGACCTGCTCCCGGGAGCTGGAGTGGATCGGGTGGGCGATGTCGGCGTGCAGCTTGGCGCGGCCATCGGCCGACCGAAGCGCCCGCTGATCGTCGAGCTTGTGCCCGCAACTGTTGCAGAACCGCGCCCGCAGGTGGTTCTTTGAGCCGCAGTGCCCGCACCGGTCGGTCAGTTTCCGACTCGGCATGGCCACGAACACCCCCTTCGTCCCCTCGATGATCTTCAGATCCCGGACGACGAACGCGTTGTCGAACGTGACCGAGCAGAAGGCGAGCAGCCGCTCGTTGTTCTCCTCACACAACTTGATGCGAACTTCCGTGATGACCACCGGCGTACTCCTTGGAGATGAGGTTCCTCAACGGGGACTCGGCCAGTAACTCCGGACCGTGTACACCAGACTCGTTCTCGGCTCGTCGCGGTCGGCGTCGCGGTAGCGGCCGGCGACGCGGTCGGCGTCGGCCCGGTCCCGGCAGACCGCGAACACACTCGACCCGCTCCCGGACACCAGGCACCCGAGCGGCTCACACGCTGCCAGTCGGCGGTACACCCGTTCGACCTCAGGTGCCGCAGCGAACGCGGCCTCCTGCAACCGGTTGAACAGGGCGTCCGCCACCGACTTCGGATCACCAACCCGCAGGGCGTCGCGGACCGCTTCACCGCTGTGGGGCCGTTCCGACACCCGCACCCGCCGGTACACGTCGGCCGTGGGCAGGCCGACCGGCGGCTTGACGATCACCAGGTCGAGCGACCGCCCGACCGGCACCGGTTCGACCTGTTCGCCGCGGCCGGTACACCACCCGGCCGGCGGCGTCAGGAAGAACCCGACGTCCGACCCGACCGTCGCCGCGACCGCGAGCAGGTCGCCGCACGACAGGCCGAGCTTCCACACCGCGTCGAGCGCCGCGATCGCCGCGGCCGCGTTGCTTGACCCCCCGCCCAGGCCGGCCTGCGCGGGAACCCGCTTGGTCAACCGGACCCCCGCCCCGCGGGTCAGTCCGGCGGCGCGCCGCAGGGCGTCGGCGGCCTGATACACCAGGTTGTCCGCACCCGTGGGCAGTCCGGGCGGGTCGCACTCCAGGGACAGTCTTCCCGTTTCGTCGTCGCGGACTTCGAGCGTGTCGAACAGGTCCACCGCCAGGATCAGCGTCTGGACCTCGTGGTAGCCGTCCGGTCGCTTGCCGAGGACTTCCAGGAACAGGTTGACCTTGGCGGGCGCCCAGGTCAGTCGGGCGTCGGGGCCGGCGGGCAAGCCGGCGAATGGGACGTCGGTGGCCCCGCCGGGGGGCTCGGTCGGCCGCGGGCCTAACATTGGGGACTGCGCCGGAGGTGCGGGGTGTCCCGTCCGTGGGCTGGCGGCGTAGGCATCGGGGACCGTCCGTGGCGGTCGAACCGGGAGAGGGAGCCGGCCCGACCTTCGAACCCTGGTGTCAACCTCAGTAGGTTGGGCCGGACACTAACTCAAAAAATTGGATCGGTCAAGTGGGAAGACTGGAGCGGGTGAAGAATTCATGAATTGGGGGCACGTCCCAGGCGAACGGCCGGCGTGAGCCGGCTGGTGTGAGCAGCCTCTACCAGCCGGCTCACGCCGGCCGTTCGTCATGATCGCCAACTATTTCCGCCGCAGCGGCTCGAACCACGTCTTGACCCAGTACTCGCGGGTGTACTCCTCGCTGCCGCCGGGGAAGGCGTCCGGGCCGAGCTTGGCGAACGCCTCCTCCATCCGGCCGAGCGTCCGGGCGGCCCCGCCCGGCAGGTCGGCGAACCGGTACGACGAGTAGAGCATGCTCAGCACGATCAACTCCTCGACCTTGCCGCGGTAGCGGTCGGCCAGCTTCTCGCACAGGGCCGGCATATCGTTGTAGCGCTTCAGCAGCAGCGTCGCGTTCGCCTGCCGGATGTCGGCCTGGGTCCGCAGGAACGCGTCGTCGGACTTCGCCAGCTCGTCGAAGTAGCCAAGCGCCTCGGTCAGCTTGCGGTCGGCGTCGGCCGGCGGGCGGCCGCCCTGGTGGGCGCCGCGAGCCAGTAGCAGCAGGCAACTGCCGAGGTAGAGCTTCGCCGTGCCGCCGGTCGTCCCGCCCGGGTTGGCCTGCACGAGCTGGCGGAACCGGGCCTCGCCGTCGGGGATGTTCCCCTGGGCCAGAAGCAGCTTGCCCAGCTCGAAGAACGCCTGCTGCTGGGCCTCGCGCTCCGGCGCGGTCGTGGCCGTGGTGTTGGCCACCTGGGTGAGCAGTTGCTGGGCCAGGGCGGTCATCCCCTTGGCCTCGTCGCCGGTCTTGCGCTTCGCCTGTTCGAGATGCGCGGAGGCGAGCTTCACCCGGGCGATCAGGCCGGCCGGGCCGGCGGTCGCCTTCTGGAGCGCCTGTGTCGCCTCGGCGAACTGGTTGCCGGCCAGCAGCGCCTCGCCCTTCTCCAGCCAGGCGGCGGCGACCACGTCCTCGTTCAGCCCGGGCATGGTGGTGAGCTGGTCGATCATGGCACCGGCGGCGGCCGCGTCCCCGGCTTGCCGCAGGCTGGTGGCGGCCTTGCGCAGCAGGTCGGCCTTGCCGGCCGCGGTCGGGTAGGCGGCCGCTAATTGTGCGAAGTCGTCGGCGGCGGCCCGGAAGTGGGCGGCGGGCTGGTCGCCGGCCGCGGGCGTCTTCTGGAGCGCCTGTGCCCAGGCGAGGTGGGCCTCGGCGCGGCGCTCGCGGTCGCGGCCGCCGGCCGCCACCCGGTTGTATGCCGTCGCCGCGCGCACCGCCGAGCCGAACTCGCCCTCGCGGACGCAGACGGTGACGGCCTCCTCGAACGCTGCCCGGACCTCGTCGGCGGTCAGGTGCGGGTTCTGGAACTGGGAGTCGGCCGCGGCCGACTGGACGGCCGCTTCGAGGTGATCGACCGCCCGGGCGCGCTGGCCGCGGAGGGCGGGGTCGCGCAGCAGTAACTCGGCGAGCCGGACCGCGGCGGCGGTGGCGACCGGGCCGCTCTCCTTGGCCGCCGCCTCGAAGTGCGGGGCCGCGGCGGCGAGGTTGTTCATCCGGGCGTGGGCCAGGCCGGCCTGGTAGCGGATGGCCCCGCGCTGGTCGGCCGGCAGCCCGGCGGCGGAGTGGGCGGACTCGTACAGCTTGACCGCCTCGGCCCAGTTGTTCTCGGCCGCGGCCAGCCGGGCGAGCAGGGCGTGGGCCTGGGCCTGCACGTCGGCCGGGGCCGCGGTCCCGACGTCCTTGAGCCAGGTGCGGGCCTTGTCCGGCTCGTTCAGGGCCAGGTGGACCTCACCGAGCTTGAGCCGGTAGCGGGCCAGAGCGGGCACCGGCGCGCGGGTCGGGCCGGTCAGGTACGCGGTCAGCTCCTCGCGGGCGCGGGCCATGTCCGGCGGGGTGGCGCGGAGGGCGACGTCGGCCAGCAGCCGGCGGCGTTCGCCGTCGGCCTCCTCGCCTGGCGGCAGGTCGAGCAATACGGGCAGCAGTTCGGCCGGGTCGCCGGTCCCGACTGCGGCGAGGGCCTTCGCCTTGCGGTAGGCGAGCCGCTTCTGGTCGGCGGCGTCCGGGAGTTGGGCCGACTCGACGCGGTCGAAGTGAGCGGCAGCGGCGGCCCAGCGGTCGGCGTCCGCGGGCGAGACCTCGGCCAGCGCCAGGTGCCCGGAGCCGGCCAGGAAGTGGGCCAGCGGGGCGGTGTCCGGGAACTGCTCAGCAGCGGCGGCCGCCTGCGGGGTGAGGGCCTCGACGGTCGCCAGGTCCGCCGGCCGGCGGTCGAGGGCCTGTCGCAGCTCGGCGAGCTGGTCGCGGAGCCGGTCGGCGGGACTGGGCGGCTGCGGCGGGAACGCGGCGACCGCGGAGATGGCGGCCGCGACCCCGAGGGCGAAGGTTGGCAGTTGCCAGTAGTTACGGCGGACCGATGGGGGGGCCGAGTCCGTGGCCATGTGCAGTGTCCTGGGAGGGCGGTTGCGCAGCCTCGCACCGGTAGTTGTGACAGATCCGGTGCGCCGTCGTCAAGTGCAACCGGTGTACCGGGCGGCTGTTGTTGGCCGACGGCGGGCGGGATGCGGATTGGCTCCTAGCGTTCGCGCCGCGTTCCCCCAGCCGAGGTCGCCTGATGAGTCACCGTCAACTCATCCTGCTCGCCGCCGCGGGCCTGGTGGCCGTCGCAGCCGCGGGGCTGATCGTGGTGGTACTCCTGCCCAGTGCCGACGTGGTGACGCCGGGCGCGGTCCCCCCGGCGGCAGCCGCATCCGACCCGGCCACGGCACTGTCTCTGGCGCGGCGGGTGGACCTGCCGCTGCTGGCGACGGCCGACCGGGTGGTCCTCGACGAGTACATGCCCGAAGGCGAGAGCGGCGTCCGGGTGACGCTTGACCGGCCCGAGGAGGTCGCGGAGTTGCGGCAGGTGCTGCGGCCGCGCGAGGTCCCGCCCGGCGGCGGCCCGGTCGCGGCGACGCTGACCTTCTACCGGGGCGGCCAGCCGTTGCGGACAGTGTGGGTGATCGAGGGCGGCGAGTGGGGCTTCGAGCGGCCCGGGACGAGCCACGCCACCGGCGCGGACCCGGACCTGTGGCGGCTCGTCCGCTGGCATCTGAGGGGATGACCCACGGCACTGGCGGAATGGGTATGCAACCAGAACGTTAGGAGTTGTGGCAAATCTACCACGCTGACGTCAAAGGCACTTGGCGCGATCTGTCTTGTGAACTAGCCTCTTACTACGTTCCGACTCGTCTCCATCTGTGCCATCGCCCGTCTATTTGATTCTCAATCTGTATGCGACCGAACCGCATCCGGGGTGGATCATGAAGAGGCTCGCAGTGCTAGTTGTGCTGACCATCGGGCTGGCCGCGGGGTGCGGGGGGTCCGGCCCCGGCGTGCCGGCGGTGGCCGAGGAGGCGCCCGCTGCCGACCGAGAAGACCCGGGGGTCATGGCCGTCTTGGGGCTGCCGCCCGCGCTGACCGAGCTAGCCCGGGAGCGGGCTTGGCTCCACAAGCGGCAAGCCGGGGCCATGCTCACCATCAAGCCGAAGTCCGAGAAGGATCCGAGATTCGAGGCTGCCGTGGAGATCGGTTGGTCGATCGACTACACCGGCCCGCGCCACCCCTTCACCATCCTCTCCCCGGGGCAGAGCGTGTCGCTACCGAACCAGACGATGATTCACTTCTGGCACGCCGACGCGGAGGGGAAGGCAGTCCCGTTCAATTTCACATTCGGGTACGGCGGCGAGGGGCCGCAGGCGCTCCGGCAGCAGGATGCGTTCTCGGTCCCCGCCGACGGTAAGCCAGTCACCGGCGACCCGATCGTACTCTCGTGGCAGAATCTGTCGCGGCACGCCGGTCGGGCGTTCGAGCGTGGCGACGTGGTGCTGGTGCAGATGGAGCACGCCCCGACCGACCGGGGGGACTCGCACCCCCGCGACGAGCGGCGCTGGACCCTGGACGCCTGGACCGGCCGGCTGTGGTCGCAGCCCGCCGCGCTGACCTGCCCGTGACCGCCGTCCCGAACGTACCAACATCGAACCGGAGGCTTCTGGTGCGACGGGAGTGGTCGGGCTACCATCGGTGTAGCTGAGGAGGCTCGTACAGGTTTGCTGCGTTGCTGGGATGGATCATGAAACGGATCGCCAGTCTGGCCTTGGTGTTGGCCGTCGGGGTAGCCATCGGGTGTGTGGGACCGGCCGACGGCACTCCTGCGGCGGCCGAAGAGCCGCCCGCGGCCGACAAACCGAAGCCCCCGGCCGAGGAGGGCAAGGACGTTCCGCCGGCGCTGGCCGAACTGATGAATGAGCGGTCCAAACTCCACAAGAGGCAGACCGGAGCCCTGCTAACCATCCAGGCCAAGTCCGAGAAGGCACCGGAGTTCGTGCCCGCCGTGGAGATCGGCTGGTCGATCGATTACGACGGCCCCCGGCACCCGTTCGCCATCCTCGCCCCGTCGCTGAGCATCCCGGCGGCTGATCAGACGGTCCTTCACTTCTGGTACGTCGGTGCCTTCGGGAGGCCGGTCCCGGTCAAGATTGCTGCCGGAGTCAGCGAGGGCATTCCACCGCCCAAGGGGAAAGAGAGTTACGCCATCTCTGTCGGCGGCAAGCCGGCTACCGGCGACCCGATCGTGACCTCCTGGCGGGAGCTGTCGCGGTTCGCACGCCGGGCCTTCCGGCCAGGTGAGGCCGTACTCTTCCAACTGGAGCACGTCCCGACCGACCGCGGGAACGGGTACGAGTGGGTCATCGGCCCTCCCCCTCATCGCCAGGTATCGGAGGGGCCGGCCTGGACCCTGGATGCCTGGACGGGCCAATTGTGGTCGCAGCCCGTCGTGCTGACCGCTATCCCGAGCTCTCCACCACGCTGACGAAGATTCACCATGGTGTCGATCAGCCCCTCCAGGACTGCCAGGTTGTTCGTCACGCAACTCGAAGACCGCTGCGTGATGACCACGCTCCCCTGGCCCGTAGCCGCCGCCGATAACCTCGGCCTCACGGTAACTTACGGGCAGTTCGACGACCGCACTGCTGGGGGTCAAGTAGGTCGCGGGATCCACTTCCACGAAGGGATCGACATCCTCGTCAGCGTGGGTACGAAGGTGTACGCCATCGAGGCCGGCACGGTGGCAAAGGTAAACAACAACGTGGCGAACCCTTACCAGAGTTCGGTCTCGATCGCGACTAACGCTGGCAGCGGTTGGAACTACATCCACATCTCCCCGGCCGTGGCAGCAGGAGCAGCAGTCAAGCAAGGCGATTTGATCGGCACGGTCGCGGCGGCACCAGGCGTACTGCCGCACCACCTCCACCTCGACGCCACCACCGGAGCCGTGGACCCCTCCTTCAACCCACCCCTGCTCCGCCCGGTCGCCGACCCGCTGGCGCGGTTGACCCCGCTGGGCGATACGATTCCGCCGACCCTGGGCGACATCCACTTCATGCGGGCCGAGGACGACAGCAACAACCCGCACAACTTGACAGGTGGGTCCAAGACCCTCGGGCCACATCTGCAAATGCAGGATGAAACCCTGCCCCTCGCCTCTCATGGGTACTTCAAGGCGCTCGATCACTCCAGCGCGGTGATCGTCGGCCACCGGGCCACGGCCGAGACGAACAGCGGGGTTAAGGTCGGAGGCAGCTCAAACATCGACCTCATAGCCAAGACCCTCGACCAGATGACGGCCGGCGGGCACTTGCTCGGGGTCCGCTCTGTCGAGTTCAAGGCGACCGGCCAACTCCTCGGCAAGACCATCCCCACGGTCACGCCGTTCAACTTCGCCGGCGAGATCGTCTGGGACCCCAACCGCTTCCCACCCGGTCAACAGACTTACGAAGCCCTCCGCATCTCCGACCTGACCCGGGTGGTCTACGAGATGACGCCGACAGCCCATCGTCCAACGTCGAGCCCCGCAACTTCTTCCACATCGTCTCGAACACCGACGGGGCGAACAGCGTCGTGGACTTCGCCGACCGCGGCCGGTACTGGCGGTTGAAGGTGACGCAGGGGGCGGCCTGGAACGACATCAACTCCACCGAAGCGGTTAACAACGCCAAGGCGGCCTTCCCGGATGACTACTACGAGTTCACCGTGACCGCCAAGGACGCGGCCGGCCTCTCCAAGGACAAGACGGAGCGGGTGCTGCTCGACAACTGGGAGCAGACCGTGAACGCCCCAGTCATTCTGGACCCGTTCGTCCCGCCGGGCCACGTCCGCGTGCGGGTGTTCGGGACACAGTTCACCGCCAACTCGACCGTCAAGGTCTATGCCGTCTCGACATTGGCCGCGGATGGCGACAGCCTCTCGGCCGCCGGTCAATACCTGGGCACCGCCCCGACGGACGCGGACGGCAACATCATCGCCACCGACTTCGTGTTCCTGCCTGCCGGCCAGTACTGCATCGTGGCGGACTATCATGGCGGCGACGGCATCTACCAGCCCCGGCTCGACGCCATCATCGGCCCCTTTACCCAGGAGGCGTTGCAGGGGGCGGGACCGCCTCGATGGCCAGCCCGTTCGCCGCACCGTCAACGGACGGGCCAGTGCCGCAGGCGATCCGGCCCACCGGCGGCCGGTCTGTCCGCGTTGAGGTTATCAGGCCCTCCAGCGAACCCGCCTCACACGGCACCCGGGCGGACGCCCCGGCACCGTCCAAACTCACCGCGGACGCTCCCGAGTTGCCTGCGGACCCACTCAAACTACCCGGTGAGTTCGACGTGTAACGGCTCGGGCTACGATGGGGTTTCCCCCGCCGCCCGGTCGCTTCCATTCAACCCCTCGACGAGCCGGCACACCTCGTCCAGCGGGTCGGCGGCGGCGAGTTTCGCGGCCGCGGCCTTGCACGCTGCCGCTACCGCGGCGGAGGTCGTTAGCTCGCCCAGCAGCGCCGCCACTCGGGGGCCGGTGAACCGCTTCGGGGCCAGTGACCGCGCCACCCCGAGCCGCTCCAGTCGCCGGGCGTTGTCCGGCTGGTCGAACGCCAGCGGCATCACCAGTTGCGGCACCCCGGCGGTCAAGGCTTGCGCGGTCGTGCCGATCCCGCCGTGGTGGACCACCGCTGCGGCCCGCGGAAAGACCAGGCTGAACGGGGCATAATCGGCGTGTACGACCCCCGGCGGCAACTCGCGCGGGATCTGGTCGCTGCCCTGGCCCAGCAGCAACCCGCGGACGCCGAGCGAACGGCACGCCTCAGCCGCGGCCTCGAAGTACGGCCGGCCCTGCCGCATCGCCGAGCCGAACGTCACTACCACCGGCGGCGGCCCGGCGTCCAGAAACTCGCGGACCGCGGCGGGCAGTTCCTTCGTCTCCCCCTGGTCGTAGCGCACGAAGCCCACTGTGCGAAGTTGCGGCGGCCAGTCCGGGGCGGAGGCGAACCAGTCCGGGAACAGCCCGAGCATCAACTGGGGCGATTCCCGCCACACGCGCCAGACGCGCGTCACCGGCGGCAGGCCCAGCTCCCGCCGCAGGGCGTTCACCGGCCGCGCGGTGAGCCCGTCGAGGACGACCCGCTCGCCGGCCCAGCGGGCGAGCCGGCGGACCCAGTGCGGCCACCACCGCGGGGGCGTCATCACCGCCGAGTCCGGCGGGTCGGCGATGCTCAGCAGCACCATCGGCTGGAGGTGGGCGGTGACGCACGGGACGCCGAGCGCCTCGTGGGCGATCCGGGCGGCGAGGCCGAGCGAACCGCCGACGAGGACCGTGTCCCCCGGCACGTACCGCTCGGCGATGTGGCGGTACGCCTGGCGCAGGAACCGGGGGAACCGATCGCGGTCGAAGATGACGCGGAACGACCGCCAGGGTCGCCACAGGTCCGGGTTGTGGGTGAAGGCGTGGTAGTCCGCGTCGGTGCCGACCGGGGCGAAGTCGAACCCGTTGCGGTCGGCGAGGTCGCGAAACGGGGCGGAGGTGATGAGCGTGACCCGGTGGCCGCGGTCCTTCAGCGCGCGGCCGATCCCGATAAAGGGGTGGACGTCGCCGTGGCTGCCGAGCGGGTGGAGCAGGACGTTCATCGATCCACCTCGTAACCACGTTCCTGTCGTTAGGCGAGCCGGATTCCGGGGCGGGAAACCACTTCACATTATCTTGTGACGCGCCGGCGGGTGGTGTAACTTCGAGCCTCGCGCGCCGCCGACACCCCCGAGACCGCCCGTGATCCCTTCCGACCACGCGCCCGACGGCCAGCCGCTCGCCCGCGGCCTGGGGCTGGGGCAGGCCACCGCCATCAACATCACGCAGATCGTCGGCGCCGGCGTGTTCGCCACGGTGCCGCTGATCCTCGGCGTGCTGCCCGGGGCGTACGGGCTTCTGGCCTGGCTGGTGGCCGGCGTGCTGATCCTCTTCGACGGCATGATCTGGGGCGAACTCGGCGCCGCGCTGCCGTCGTCGGGCGGGTCGTACCACTACCTGCTGGAGTCCTACGGCCGCGCCCGGTGGGGCCGTAGGACTCCAGCAGGTAG
>Ga0247829_10001728_pt1 | contig 10221 bp, 12 predicted proteins | sample 12C_Control_Day4_FD_207765 | JGI IMG/M metagenome (GOLD analysis project Ga0247829, IMG submission 207765) | Soil microbial communities from agricultural site in Penn Yan, New York, United States - 12C_Control_Day4 | ecosystem: Environmental > Terrestrial > Soil > Agricultural land | place... | reverse complement strand
GTCACCAGCTAAGATGCGGCGATGGATCCGAGCCTCGACGCGCCGGCTTCCCCGATCGAACGGTGGGCGCTCGATCCGGGCGTGCTGCACCTGAACCATGGCTCGTACGGCGGCTGCCCGCGCGCCGTGCTCGCCGCGGCCGAGGCGGTGCGTGCGCGCATCGAGGCGGCCCCGATGCGGTACTTCGTCCTCGACTGGCAGACCGAGCTCGACCGCGCGCGGGCATCGCTCGCCTGGTTCCTGCACGCGGATCCCGCGCGCTTGGTGTTCGTCCCCAACGCGACCCACGGCGTCGCGATCGCGCTCGCCGCGGCCGAGCTCGCCGCCGGCGACGAGATCATCACGACGTCGCACGCGTACCGAGCGTGCATGAACCAGCTCGTCCGGCTGGCGGACCGCTGCGGCGCGCGCATCGTCGTGGTGCCGATCGCATTGCCGTTCGATCCCGATGCACTCGTCGACGCGGTCGCACGCGCCATCACGCCGCGCACGCGGCTCGCGCTGCTCGACCACGTCACCAGCCCGACCGCGCTGCGGCTGCCGATCGAGCGCCTCGTGCCACCGCTCGCCGCCCACGGCGTTCAGATCGTCGTCGACGGTGCGCACGCGCCTGGGCAGCTCGCACTCGACGTCGGCGCGCTCGAGGCGCTCGGCGTCACCTGGTACGTCGGCAACCATCACAAGTGGATGTGCGCACCGAAAGGCTCGGGGTTCCTCGCCGCTGCGCCCGCGGTCGCACCGGCGCTGCGTCCACTCGTCACATCGCACGGCGCCTCGCCCGCGTACGGCCCTGCGAACCGTTTGCACGCTGAGCTCGACTGGGCCGGCACCCACGATCCGGCCGTGCACCTCGCCGTGCCCATCGCGATCGCGACCGTCGAGGCGGAAGGTGGCGACTGGTCCGCCGTGCTCGCCCACAACCACGCACTCGCGCTCGCACTGCGCGATCGGCTCGGCGGCACACCGCTCGCGCCCGACGATGCCGTCGGCTCCATGGTCGCCCTCCCCGTCGAGCTGCCGCCGGGAACCACGCCTCTCGCCGTCGAGAAGACCCTGCTCGAGCGCGGCGTCGAGGTCCCGATCGTCGACGTCCCCGGCCGCCCGCTGCTCCGCGTCTCGGCGCACCTCTACAATCACCTCGGACAGGCCGAGCTGCTGTCACGTGCGCTTCACGCGCTCGGCGTGCGGATCGTCTAGGCTCTGCGCATGGCAACTCAGACTCACCGTGGCAGCTGTCATTGCGGCGCCGTCCGCTACCAGGTCGAGCTCGACCTCGAGGCGCCCGCGATCACCTGTAATTGCTCGATCTGCGGCAAGACCGGCGCATATCTACAGTTCGTCTCGCCCGACAAGTTCACGCTCGAGCGCGGCGAGGACAACCTCTCCGACTACCAGTTCAACAAGAAGATCATCCACCACCTGTTCTGCAAGACATGCGGCGTCCGGCCGTTCGCGCGCGGCGTGGGCCCGCAAGGACCGACGGTGGCGATCAACGTGCGCACGCTCGAGGGCGTGGACGTCTTCACCATCCCGACGCAGCAGTATCCTGGGATGACGAAGTAGCGCTACGGCTTCTTGTTGCGGCGCTGCTGGAACGAATAGGGGCGCACCGTCTTCTTGTCGCCATCCTCGCCGTCATCGACGGGGGTGCCGACGAGCGGCTCCTCGGCGCCGGGCCGGAACTTGATGCTCGACAGCGGGCTCTCGCCGACGAGCACGCGGTCGCCGCCGCCGAGCAGCGCCTCCATGCCCTCGAGCTTGTCGATGTCGTCGAGGATGTCGTCGACCGTCGCGTAACGCTCCGCCTTACTGTCGCGGGTCATGCGATCGAAGATGTCGTCCACCCCGCGCGGCATGCTCGGGTTGATCTGCGACGGCATCGGCGAGCGGCGCCCCGGCAGCTTCCGCGTCAGCAGCTCGTAGAAGATGATGCCGAGCGCGTAGATGTCGCCCTGCGGTCCGGCGGCCATCGGGTCCGTGTACAGCTCGGGCGCCATGTACGCGACGTTGCCCATGCCGACGTAGATCTGACGGATCACCGCGTGATCGCGCTCGACGATGCGCGTGAACCCGAAGTCCGAGACCTTCACGTTGCCGTAGCCATCGATGAGCAGCTGCTCGGGCTTCAGGCCGCGGTGATAGACGCGCTGGGCGTGCGCGGCGCGCAGCGCGTGCAGCGTCTGCAGGAGGTACTTGAACACGATCTCGACGGGCAGCTCCTCGGCGTCGTTGATGAGGCGCCGCGCCGACCCGTTGGGTGCCAGCTCCGTGACGACGTTGGGGTACTCGGTCCACAGGTTGACGTCGTGGATCGGCAGGATGTTCGGGTGCGCGAGGTTGCCCCAGGCGCGGACGACGTCGGTGAACCGGCGCACGATCTCGTTGCGCTGGTCCTCGCTGAAGAATCCGAACAGGTCACGGATCTCCTTGAGCGCGACCTCGCGGTTCAACGCGACCTGACGCGCGCGGTACACCGTACCCATGCCGCCCGACCCGATCGACGCGAGCTTCTCGTAACGTTGGTCCATATCGGCTGCCTGGATCTCTCCACCGACCGCGGCCGACGAGCGGCCACCGGAAGTCGTGACCCGAGCTGAGGTCGATGGTTCTTTGCGCGGCAGCGGGCCCGCAGCCGAGGCGTCGCGATCGCGGATCGGGTCGGGCCGCACGCTCGACGACACCACGCCCGACTGCGTGCCCATCGGGATGGCGTTCGCAGGCACCGCCATCGCGCGGCTCTGCCGCAGCTTCTTGAAGTGAGAGACCGCGCGGTCCGTGAACTCGACGAGGTTGCCGCCGTTGACGACGGACTCGCCGTCGGGCGTGACCTCGAGGCTCTCCGAGCCGCGATCGTGGCGCAGGTAGCCCGACTTCTCGAGGAACCCGATGTACTCGCCGAACGGGATCGAGACCGCGCCCTCACACACCCGGCGGATGTCGTCGTAGCGGTTCTGTCGGCCGTAGCGAGCCTCCGCCATCACGTTCGCGAGGATGAAGCGAGCCTCTTCGCAGAGGACTTCCTTCGTGACCTTGGCGCGGCCTTCCATTTGGGCCGAATCGTAGGCCGGCCATCACCAGGGGTCAATCTGGCGCTATCCCGGTGGCCCTTCGGCGAGCAGGCGCGCGACCAGGGGGCGATCGGCCGGCAGGATGTCCCATGCAGCGAGCGCATCGGGGGCGACCCACGCCAGGTCGGCGACCTCGACGGCGCGCGGCGCGGCGCCCGGTGCGAGACGACACGCGTAGACCAGCATGACGAGATCGAACGTCGGGTACGCGTGGAACAACACGTCCCAGATCCGACCCACCTTGGCGACCACGCCGATCTCCTCGGCGAGCTCGCGCGCGAGCGCAGCCTCCGGTGCCTCGCCGGGCTCGACCTTGCCGCCGGGGAACTCCCACTGCAACGGCAGCGACTGATCGGCGCGGCGCTGCGTGATCAAGATGCGGCGATCGTCGCCGACGATCAGCCCCGCGACGACGAGCTTGCGGGCGCGCGGCTCGCTCACGCCGCCACCAGGAGCGCACGACGATCGAGGAATGGCGTCGTGCACGGCGTGCCGTCCGCGTGCAGGTAAGCGAGCACGCGTCCGCGCTCGGCCGCGAAGATCGTGGACGAGCGGGTGCCGTACTCGGGGCTATGGATGCACGCACACGTCAGCTCGCGCGCAAGCTCCGCGGGCAGGTGCGAGGGCGGCACGTCGGCGAGCGGCACGCGCGTGTGATCCGCGAGCGCGGCGACGAGCTGCGGCTCGATGGCGGGCCAGGACGCGCCGGCGGCGACCAGCTGGGCGAGCGTGCTCACGAGGCGATCGCAGCGCGGGAAGCCGGGCGCACCGAGGCGGTCGTTGCACATCACGTGGATGCCTCGGCCGAGTCGTTCGATCTCCTTCGTGCCCGTGTCTTGTCGCGCATAGAGGATCGAGACACCGGCGGCATCGCCCCACGCGAGGTTCATGCTCGCGTACTGCGTGGGATCGAGCGCGTCGACGTATGCATCGGGATCGTGCGCAGCGGCGAGCTCTTTCACGGCGAGCCCGCGGGAGCGCAAGCCGGGCGGAGGTGTCGCGAGTGCGCGCTGGTTGGTCACTGCGGCGAACCGCCCGTCGGCGCGCACCGCGAGCCAGGTTCCGCCGGACAGCTCGTCGACGCCGCCCGCGATGCCCGGAGCTAGACGCTCGGGTGGGCGCGTGGGCCGCGCATACAGCTCGTCACGATTCGCTGCGAGCACCAGTGGTGCTCCGGCGATCACATCGACAAGGAAGGCGATCGTGCACATGAGGTTCGACGAGAAAAGCTCCGCGAGAGTCTGCCACGCGACTTGCATGAATGTCGGCAGGCCCCTACAGTGCCGCCGAGATGAGACTGTATCCAGGCAAGGTCGACACCATCGCCGCCGAGATCATCACGACGCTCGTGCAGGCAGGTGACATCGAGGTCAGCGACCACAATGAGGCCCAGCTGGATGCCGCAGCCGTGCTCAAAGAGTACATCCGGGTCGACAAGGAGCTGACCGAGCGCGCCAAGGACATCTTGGAGATCCGCGGTCTGCCTTATTCTCACCTCGGTCGCACCAAGCGTCAGCTCGCGGATCAGAAGGAGTTCGGGCTCGGTGAAGAGGGCCTGTCCTGGATCGCGAACCAGATGCTCGAGGCCTTCATGTCGTCGCGGCACGTCGACGAGGTGTTCGCCGAAGACACGGTCCTGCGGCGCAAGATCAAGGACATCTGCAAGAAGCACATGCAGGTCGACGAAGCGATCGATCAGGAAGTCCGCGATCGCATCAAGAACCTCGAAGAAGGTACGCAGGCGTGGGAGGTCGAGTACGCAAAGGTGCTCGATCAGATCAAGACGAAGCACGGCATCAAGGAGTGATGTCGGCGGCTTAGGCCGCGTGCGCTGCGCCACGATCTTGGTGCTTGGCGAAGCGGCGGCATCGGGCACCATTAGAGGATGGGCCCGTGCAAGGCGTGCATCGAGAAGCCGGTGATGCGCTGCGGACGGTGCACGCTCACGCGCTGCGCGATGCATGCGATCCGGCCGGGAGAGCGCTGCCAGCTATGCGAGCGTGACTGGGCCGACGAGGCACCGACGCGCCGCGCGGCGAAGTTGATCTTCGCACCGCCGGCCGCGCTGCTCGCGGGCGGCCTGTTGTTCGGCTTGCTGCTGCCGGTGTCGATCGGCGGCGCGATCGGCGCCACCGTGATGGCGATGCTCGCCGCGGGCACCGGCGTCGGTGCGGGTGCAGGCGCGTGCAAGATCGTCGATCGAAGTGCGCGCGCGATGTTCTTGCGCGAGCGCGCGGGGTCGCTGCCGACCGCGCGCTTGCTACCGAGCGGCCGCAACCACTAGCCGGGGAGGCCGAGCGCCTCGCGTACCTCGCCCACCACCATCTCGGCGAGCCGCTGGATCATGAGCTCGCCTTCCTCGACGGTGGCGGCGGCGGGGTTACCCGCGTAGGCGAGCTCCATGCCCATCGCGGTGAACGTGCCGACGCCGGCGGCGAGCTTCTCCGACAGGCTGATCGGCACGGGCTGCAGCGTCGTGCGCATCGCCTCGTCGACGAGCTCGGGCGCCGCGGCCATCACGATCGACGTCTCGTATTGTCCGGCGTGACACGCGCCGCTCTTGAACTCGGGCGACAGCGTGCGCGCCCACTTGCGCGTGAGCGGGCACGCGACGCTGACCTTGCCGGCGCGCCCGTCGAGCACGGCGCGGATCGCGGCGTCGTGGGCGGGCTCGAGGTGGTTGTTGACGAGGCAGACGTGGCGCAGGCCCTGCGCGAGGAGGCCATCGCAGACGGCGGCGACGTACGCGGTGAGCACCGCCGGTGGGATCGAGACCGCGCCCGGAAAGCCGACCGCGCAGTCGGTGACGCCGTAGCCGATCGCGGGCGCGATCACGGCGGTGAGCGGGCCCTTCTTGTCGAACAGCTCGCACGCGCGCACGCAGGCAGCCGCCGAGATCACGACGTCGGTGCCGAGCCCGAGGTGCGGACCGTGCGGCTCCGTCGAGCCGACCGGGACGAGCGCGACGACGGGCTTCTTGCCCTCGAGCAGCGTGTACAGCGAAGCCGTGGTGTGACGTGCCAGGAACTTCTCGCCCATGGTTACTCTCCGCCCAGCTCGCCGCGCTTCTCGCGCTCGAGCAGCGCCTTCTTGTCGACCTTGCCGCGATCGTTCTTCGGTAGATCGTCGACAAAGGCGATCCACCGCGGGTACTTGTGCTTCGACAGCCGCGACTGCACGTGCGCCTTGAGCTCCGCGATCAGCGCGCGCTTGCCGTCGGCGGTGGCGATCCGATCACGGGCGTCGGGGCGCAGCTCGATCAGCGCCTTGGGCTTGGTGAGCCCGGCGTCCTCGGCGGGGATCACGGCGGCGACGGACACGCATGCGTGCGCGAGCAAGCAGTCCTCGACCTCGCGTGGCGCGACGAAGATGCCGCCGACCTTGAACAGATCGTCGGCGCGGCCCTGGAACCACAGGTAGCCGTCCCCGTCGATCGAGAAGAGGTCACCGGTGCGGCACCAGTGGCCGTGGAACGTCTTCCAGCTCTTGTCACGATCCTGAAAGTAGCCCTGCGCGACCGAGTCGCCCTTGACCCACAAGACGCCGATCTCGCCGGGTGGCAGCGAGGCGGCGGCGGCGCCGTCAGCGTCCTCGGGGAGGATCGCGAGCTGGTAGCCCTCGACGACGCGCCCGAGCGAACCGGGCTTGATGTCACCGGGGCGATTCGAGCAGTAGATGTGGAACATCTCCGCGCTGCCGATGCCGTCGTAGACCTCGGCGCCGAACCGCTCGGTGAACCGGCGCAGCAGCGGCTCGGGCAGCGCCTCGCCGGCCGACAGGTGGAAGCGCACGCACGAGAGGTCGAGGCCTCGCTCGCCCTTGGCGCGCAGCTCGTCGTCGAGGTCGAGCAGCTTGCCGAGCATGGTCGGCACGTTGGTGACGACCGTCGGGCGATAGCGCGCGATCGCGGCGGAGATGCTCTCGGCGGTCGGCCGCTCGCTGAACAGGCCGACCGTCGCGCCGACCGCGAACGGGAACCACAGGTTGGTGCCGGTCGCGTAGCCGAAGAACAGGCGTGGCACGCTGACCGTGACGTCCGACTCGCGATAGCCGACGGTGCGCTTGGCGTAGACCTCGGTGTTGAACGCGAAGTCGCGGTGCGTGTGCATCGCCGCCTTCGAGCGGCCGGTCGAGCCCGACGTGAACAACCAGATCGCCGGATCGTCGCGCTTGATCGGCGGCAGCGCGGTGCTCAGCGTACGGCCGCGCGCCATCGCGTGCGCGAGCGTGTCGCACCGCTTCGGCATCGCGGGCACCGGTACGTCGGCTTCGGGATCGTCGCCGGTCGCAGCGTCCGGCGCCAGCAGCACGACCTTGAGGTGCGGCAGGTCTACGAGCGACGGCGCGAGCGCGTTCGCGACGGCAGGCGTCGTGATCAGCACCTGGGCCTTGATGTACTCGAGCGTGTAGCGAAGATCATCGGCCGGCGCGATCGGGTTGCCCATCGCCAGTACACCACCCGCGGCCAGCGTCCCGAAGATGCCCCACGCGAACGGCGGAATGTCGGGCAGCACGATGTAGACCCGATCTTCGGGGCGCAGCCCGGCGTCGACGAGGTAGCGGGCCAGCGCGCGCGCTCTCTCCGCGACCTCGGCGTAGGTCCACGCGCGATCGCCGAAGCGCAGCGCGACCTTGCCGCCCTTCCCTTCGCGCTCGCGGTCGAACAGGAAGTAGTCGGCGAGGTTCAAGTCCTCCGGGAACGTCACCGTGCTCGTCATCCTCATTTTCCTTGCGCCAACGCGCGCCCGATGATCGTGCGCTGGATCTCGCTCGTGCCCTCGTAGATCCGCAGCGGCCGCACGGCGCGATACAGGTGCTCGACGACGGCGCCCGCCATCACGCCGCGTCCACCGAACAACTGCACCGCACGATCGATGACGCGGCTCGCGGCCTCCGTGGCGCCGAGCTTGGCGATCGAGACCTCGGTGGTCACGCGGCCTTGCGTGGTGTCCTTCGCATGCGCGGCGCGCAGGACCAGCAGTCGCGCCGCATCGAGGTCGACGACCATGTCCGCGAGGTGCGCCTGCACCAGCGGCTGCTCGGCGAGTGACTTGCCGAACTGCTTACGCGCCCGCACGAACGCGAGCGCCTCGTCGAGCGCGCGGCGCGCCATCCCGACCGCCGCGGCGCCGACCGACACGCGGAACGCATCCAGCGTCTGCATCGCGAGCTTCATCCCCTGCCCCACCTCGCCGATCCGCGTGCTCGCCGGCACGGTCACGCCGCGCAACGCGAGCGCTCCGATCGGATGCGGTGCCGTCGCCTCGAGCGGCTGCACCATCATCCCGGCCGCATCGAGCGGCACCCAGAACGCGGTGAGCCCTTTCACGCCGAGCGCGGGATCCACCGTCGCGATCACCGTCGCGTGATCGGCGATGCCGAGGTTCGAGATGAACAGCTTGTCTCCGTCGAGCCGATACCCGCCCTCGACCTCCGTCGCGCGCGTCGAGATCGCTGCGACATCGGACCCCGCCTCGGGCTCCGTCAACGCGAACGCGGCGATCCGATCACCACGCGCAAACGCGGGCAGCGCCGCTCGCTGCTCAGCCGACCCCGCGAGATAGATCGAGTGCGTCCCGAGCCCCTGCACCGCGAACATGGAGTCCGCCCGCGCCGACACGTAGCCGAGCATCTCGCGCACCAAGCACAGCGCACGCGTATCGATCGCCGCCCGCGGTACCGCGTGCGCGAACAGGCCGGTCTCTCCAAGAGCACGGGCCGCCGCACGATCACGGGCCGCCTCCTCGGAGCCGCGCTCCGCGGCCTCGAACGCGGGAACCGCCGCGCGCAGCTTCTCCGCGAGCGCGCCATGCGACGCGTCGAAGAACATCGGCAGGTCGTCGGAAGAGAGCTTCACGGGGACAGCTTCTCGGGGGCGCCTTTGAACTTCGCCGGGCGCTGCTGCTTGAACGCCTCGTGCGCCTCCGCGAAGTCCGGGTGCTGCATGCACAGGGCCTGGGCCTGGGCCTCGGCCTCGATCGCTTCGGCGAGCGCCATGGTGTGCTCGCTCTCGATCATCTGCTTGGTCATCGCGTGCGCGAACGCCGGCCCGGCGGCGAGGCGCGCGGCCCACTCCTGGGCCATGGTCACGCAGGCGGCGGCGTCGGGCACGACGCGATTGACGAGGCCGATCGCGAGCGCGCGGTCCGCGAGGATGATGTCGCCAAAGAACAACAGCTCCGAGGCGTGGCCGAGGCCGACGATGCGGGGCAGCAGGTACGTGATGCCCATGTCGGCGCCGCACAGGCCGACCTGCGGGAAGATGAAGCCGAACTTCGCGTTCGCCGCGGCGATGCGGAAGTCGCTCGCACACGCGATGACGGCGCCCGCGCCGACGGCGGTGCCGTTGACCGCAGCGACGATCGGGCGCTTGCACGCGCGCATCGCTTCGATCAGGCGGCCGGTCGCGCGGGTGAACGCGAGCAGCGCGGGCGTGTCGCGTCCGAGGAGGTGCTTGATGATGTCGTCCTGATCGCCGCCCGAGCAGAAGCCGCGGCCGCGCCCGGTGATGACGATGGCGCGGATCTCGTCGAGCCGAGCGAGCTGCTCGAACGTCTCGGCGAGCTCTTGATAGACCTCGAACGTGAGGGCGTTGAGCCGCTTCTCGCGATCGAGGGTGATGGTGGCGACGCCGCGCGCGACGTCGAAGGCGAACGAGCGAGGGGTGGGCAAGGTCATGGTGCGGCTCCGAGGTACGCGACGGTCTGGATCTCGACGAGCGCCTCGGGCTCGACGAGCTGGGTGACGCCGACCAGCGCCATCGCCGGGAAGTGACGGCCCATGCGCTCGCGCCACGCCGCGCCGAGCTGCTTCTGCGCCGCGCGATACCCAGGGATGTCGGTGACGAACACGGTCATCGATGCGATGTCCTCGACGCGGCCGCCCGCGGCGGTGACGACGGCGAGCACGTTGTCGAGCGTCTGCGCGAACTGTGCGACGAGGTCGTGCGCGCGAAACACGAACCGGCCCGTCGCTTCGTCGTGGACCCACCCGATCTGTCCGCCGACGTGCAGCGCGCGGCCGGCGCCGACGCGCCCGTTGGAGTAGCCCTTCGGCTGCGGCCAGCCGGCGACCAGGACGTCCTCGTTGCTCACTTGAGCACCGCCCCACCGTCGATGACGATCGTCTGACCGTGGATGCCGCGCGCTTCGTG
>Ga0247829_10001727_pt1 | contig 10222 bp, 19 predicted proteins | sample 12C_Control_Day4_FD_207765 | JGI IMG/M metagenome (GOLD analysis project Ga0247829, IMG submission 207765) | Soil microbial communities from agricultural site in Penn Yan, New York, United States - 12C_Control_Day4 | ecosystem: Environmental > Terrestrial > Soil > Agricultural land | place... | reverse complement strand
GATCGACTGGTTCGAGGCCGGGCACGAACCTAAGCATGTGCCGCCGGGCGCCACCGAGGTGTCCGGATGGACGCTGGTCGTTATCGACGAGAAGCAGGCGGTCTACATCACGTCGGATCTGCCCTACCCAACGCCGTTCCTGATTCCGCATGCCTTCGGGTCTGGCAGCGACTACGCCTACTCCCTTCTGAAGGATGGAGCCTCCGCCGAGCACGCCGTCAAGGTGGTGTCAGGCTTCGAGATCTACACGGGCGGTGAGATCCAGGTGGTGAACATCGCCGAGGTTCTGGCGCACAAGCCCAAAGCGGCCACGCCCGCACCGGTAAGGGAGGCTGCGGAATGAAAGCCCTCACTGTGTGGCAGCCCTGGGCGTCACTCATCGCCATCGGCGCCAAGCCCTACGAGTTCCGCTCCAAGCCCTACAAGTTCTACATCAACGCCCCCAAGCCTGGCGAGCGGATCGCCATCCACGCGGCCGCCCGCCTCGTGAAGCGAGGTGAGGTGGCGGACCTGCTGAACCGCCTGGAGCGCAACGACGGGGCGGTGAACCCCTGCCTCATCCGCGAGCCGGCCTTGGCGCTCCTGCGCCGCATCTGGGATGGCTTCGAGCTGAGGGCGAAGCATGCGCCCGTAGCGCTGTGCGTGCCCCTCTCCGCGGTCGTATGCACCGCCGTCATCGGTGAGCCCAAGCGTGGCGACCTGTGCGCTCAGGAGTTCGGGAGGGGCAAGGGCCTGCGCACGCCCTTCGGCTCCGGGTCGGCATTCAACTGGGGCTGGCCCCTCACCGATATCGAGCCCGTGATGCCGCCCATCGAGGCCAAGGGCAAGCAGGGGTTCTGGGAGTGGCGGTCTGACGCCTATGCCAGGGCGTCGGCCGTGGAGGGTGTGGAGGCGGCATGACCATCCGCTTCATCTGTGCCGACGTGATGGCCGGGCTCGCCCAGCTGCCGGATGAGTCCGTGCATTGCGTTGTGACGAGCCCGCCGTATTTTGGCTTACGCAGCTACCTGCCGGGCGGCCACCCGGACAAGGCATTGGAGATCGGCTCGGAGCCCACGCTCGCGGAGCACATCGCCAAGCTGGTGGAGGTGCTTCGGCAGGTGCGCCGGGTGCTTCGCAAAGACGGCACGCTGTGGCTCAACTACGGGGACATGTGGGCCGGCGGCCCCGGTGCTGGGCAACGAGGCGCGGCGCCGAGCTCCAAATCCACGCTGCGGGGCAACGGCCATGTGGGTGGGGGGCCGAAGCTGCACGACCTGACGCCGATCGACGTGCGTGTAGGCGCGGGGCCGAGGTTCGGGCCCGTGCTCAAGCCCAAGGACCTCTGCATGGCGCCGCACCGCCTCGCCATCGCGCTGCAGGACGACGGGTGGTGGGTGCGCTCGGATATCGTCTGGCACAAACCCAACCCGATGCCGTCCAGCGTGACGGACCGACCGACGCCGGCGAAGGAGTACGTGTTCCTGCTCTCCAAGTCGGCTGCCTACTTCTACGATGCCCAGGCGATCGCCGAGCCCGCGTCCTGGCAGCCGGGCAAGTCCAAGATGCCGGACGGCTGGGATACGGGCCCGGGTGGCCACGGGTCTTTCCATCGGCAGGGGCGGGAGAAGGGGCGGCCCACTGCCCGCGCTGTGGCCTGCAAGGAAGGGGCCCGGCCACCAGGCACGCCACCACAGACCGGCATGAGTCGGCAATGGGACGGCCGCAAGAACGAGACGACGGGCGACAGGCGCAAGCACGGCTTCAACGGCCGTTGGGATGGGGGGGAAGCGGACGGCGCCGCGCCGGCGACGCGCAATTGCAGGGATGTGTGGGTCATCCCCACCGAACCCTTTCCGGATGCACACTACGCCACGTTCCCGAGCGCGCTGGCGGAGCGGTGCGTGAAGGCAGGCACCAGCGCGCACGGATGCTGCACTCAGTGCGGGGCCCCATGGGTGCGGCAGACCGTGGCGACCTTCTTCCCGCAACCGGACGTGTCTCCAGCGCAGGGCGTCAACGGCGCCGAGGGTCAGAAGACGATGGATGACTCGAACGGCTGGGACGGCTTCCCCCGCGGCAGCACGCAGCGCGAGACGCTGGGCTGGGCGCTCCCATGCGAGCACGGGCCCGAGGCCGGCATTGTGCCGGCCGTGGTGCTCGACCCCTTCGGCGGCTCAGGCACCGTCGGCATGGTAGCTGATCGCCTGGGGCGCGACGCTGTCCTGATCGACATCGACCCGGTCAACAAGGAGATGGCCGAGAAGCGCATCGCCCGAGACCGACTGGAGCGCAAGCAAGGCACCATGGCGGATGTTACCGCCGCCAAGCTGCCACCGACACCCCTGGAGGCATTGATGCAGGAGGGGCCCGCCTGATGCTCCACCAGCCCACCCTGTTCCCCGACATGGAGCCCACCCCAACCATCAAATCGCATTTGACGGTTCCGGCCCCCGTGCGTGCGGCAACAGGCGGCTGGCCTTTCGGCTCTCTCTCCATGTTCGGCGTCGATCTCATCATGGCGGATCCGCCGTGGCGGTTCCACGTCTGGAGCCCCAAGGGGGAAGGCAAGTCCCCACAGAAGCACTACGCCACCATGTCCTTGGAGGAGATCGCTGCGTTGCCAGTGGGCGACCTGGCTGCATCGTCGGGCTGCCTCCTCTGGCTGTGGTGCACGGCGCCGATGCTGCCGCAGCAGCTCGCGGTGATGCAGCGGTGGGGGTTCCGCTACGTCACTATGGGGGCCTGGGCCAAGCGCACCGTCAACGACAAGGCGGCTTTCGGGCCGGGGTATGTGCTGCGCTCCTCCTGCGAGCCTTTTGTCATCGGCGCGATCGGCGAGCCGAAGATCGAGGGCAAGGCCGTGCGCAATCTCGTGGTCGGGCAGGTGCGAGAGCACTCGCGCAAGCCTGAGGCAGCTTACGCCGCATGTGAGTCGTTGATGCCACACGCACGGCGAGTTGAATTGTTCTCCCGAACAAATCGGAGTCGATGGCTGGCGTGGGGGGATCAAATCGGGAAATTCGATAGGTCAGACAGCGCAACAGAGGAGGGCGCCTGATGGCAGATGGAAAGACACTGGCAGAGGTGATTGCCGAGTTGGAAGGCGGCCGGCTCGCCGCCGAGCTCGACGCGGCCTGGGCCAAGATCGTGGCGGCGGTGATGGAGACCGGCCGGCCCGGCGTGCTCAAGATCACCCTGGGCATCGCACCCACGGGGCGCCGCACCGTGAAGGTGGCCGGCATCATGTCGGCCAAGGAGCCCGAGCATCCGCGCGAGGCCACCACGTTCTTCGTCGGCAACGGCAACGAGCTGTTCCGGGACGACCCGGCGCAGGCAGAGTTGCCGTATCTGCGGCAGGCCGTGCCGCAGGCAGGGGATGCGAAGGTGGTGCGCATGCCCGACACCGGCGAGGTGCGCCGGGTGAACGCGGCGGAGTAGGCCGCCCGCATTCCCCTCTCTGAAAGACATGAGTGCGGCGCGTTGGTGCCGACAACCTGAAACCCAAGCAAGGGGCGAACAACAATGGCAAACCTGAGCGTGGACGTGCTCGACGAGGTCTACAAGAAGGGCGCCGCGAACGCGCGGACGATCGATGCTCCGGACGGCAGCACCGCCGTGCTGGTGCCGGACGGGTACAGCGTGCACAAGCTGCCGCCGCTGGAGGCCAAGCTCCCGCGCATCCGCCAGACGACGACGTTCTACGACCAGCGCAGCTTCATCGCCTACGTCAATGAGTTCAAGGTGGAAGGCTCCTCGCGCATCTTCGCGATGCCGGGCCACCTCTCCTCCGACAAGGTCGCCAAGCTCGTCGCCATCCTGGACTACCACACGCCGAAGGCGGCCGAGTACGGTGCCCACGTCGCGCGCTACTTCCCCAAGTATTCCGAGCCGTGGTTGCGCTGGGTCTCCGGCCCCAACGCCATCGCGGGCAAGCCGATGGCCCAGGCGGAGTTCGGCGAGTTCATCGAGGAGAACCGCATCGACGTGCGCGACCCGAGCGCGGCCGCGCTGCTCGACATCGTCAACAAGTTCAAGGCGACCAAGAAGGCCGAGTTCAACTCCGTCACCAATGCGGTCAACGGCGACATCGTGCTGGGCTACCAGGAGGACACCGTCGTTCACGGCAGCCGCGAGGGCTTCCACGTCCCGTCCGAGCTGGCGCTGGGCATCCCGGTGTTCTTCAAGGGGGTGAACTACGAGGTCAAGATGCTCATGCGCTACCGGCTCGACACCGGCAAGGTGACGTTCGTCGTGAAGCCTGACCGGCCCGAATACACCGAGCAGCACGCGTTCGACGAGATCGCCGCGCAGGTGGGCGAGGCGACCAACGTGACGCCCTTTCTGGGGATGCCGGCCTAACGGTCGGTTGAATAGCGGCGGCGCCCATACTGTGGGCGCCGCCGGGTCGGAAGTCAGAGGATGGGGAATTAGGGACGCATGAATCTCACCATCGACCGCAGCGAATTGATCCGCGGCCTCTCCCACGTCACGAGCGTGGTCGAGAAGCGCACCACCATTCCCATTCTCTCCAACATCCTCCTGCGTGCCACCGGCGCCGGCGGCCTCACCCTGCGCGCCACCGACCTTGACCGCGAGGTGGAGGAGGGCGTGCGCGCGGACGTGTCCACGCCTGGCGCCGTCACGGTGCCTGCCCACACGCTCTACGACATCGCCCGCAAGCTCCCTGACGGGGCGCAGATCTCAATCACATACGATGCCAGCACGGATGACGGCCGCGCCGGCCGCGTCGTGTTCAAGGCGGGCAAATCACGGTTCACGCTCGCCACCATCGTCGCCTCCGACTTCCCCGACCTTTCCCCTGGCGATCTCACCCACCGCTTTGAGCTCCAGGCCGCCGACCTCAAGCGGCTGATCGAGCGCACCCGCTTCGCCGTATCGACGGAGGAGACCCGGTACTACTTGACCGGCATCTACCTGCATCCCGCCAAGGTGGATAACGCGGCCGGAGGGGCGCCGACCCTGCGCACCGTGGCTACCGACGGCCATCGCCTCGCCCAGGCCGAGATGCCGCTGCCGGCCGGCGCCGAGGGCATGCCCGGCGTGATCCTCCCCCGCAAGACAGTGCACGAGGTGGTGCGCCTGCTTGAGGTGCCGGACACCGCCGTGTCGATCGCGGTTTCGGAAGCCAAGATCCGCTTCGAGGTGGGCACCGTCACCCTCACCTCCAAGCTGATCGACGGCACCTTCCCGGACTACCAGCGGGTGGTGCCCAAGGGGAACGACAAGATCCTGAAGGTGAAGACCGCCCCGCTCGCCGCGGCCGTGGACCGGGTCAACACCATCGCCAGCGAGCGCGGCGCGGCGGTCAAGATCGAACTGTCGGATGGGCGCATGGTGCTGTCATCCAAGGGCGGCGAGGGCGCGGGCTCGGCATCGGACGAGGTGGAGGCCGACTATTCCGCCGGCAACCTGGAGATCGGCTTCAACGCCAAATATCTGCTCGACATCCTCTCCCAGGGTGAGGGGGAGGCATTGGAGATGCGGCTCGCGGATCCGGGCTCACCCATGGTGGTGCATGACCCTGCACGGGCGGGGGCAATGTATGTGCTGATGCCGATGCGGGTGTGAGGGGGGGCATGGCGTCAACGGCGGAGACACCATCTCGCTCGCGCTGGCGGCGGAGGACGGCAAGCACTGGTACGGGATCGGGCCAACTGGCTGATGAGGGTCTTTGAGCTATGCCCCGCCACCACTCGTGCGCGTTCCCCTCCTGCGACTGCACAAGGCAGTGCCGGTGGCGCTTGGCCACGCCCGGCGAGGCCAAGGCGGCGGAGAGCCTGGAAGACGCCATCGAGCGCGCCACCTCGCGCACGGCGTTCCTCCGCCCCGACGCACTCGAGGCGGCCATCGGCCGGCCGTGCCCCTACTGCGGCTATGTCATGGACAAGCGCAATCCTTGGCGGATGCCGACACGGGACCATGTGCATCCCCGCTCGCGGGGCGGCCGGTTCGATCCGGCCAACCGGCTTGTGGTCTGCCGGCGCTGCAACGGTGACAAGGCGGACATGACGCTGGCCCTGTTTGCAGCCTGGCTGCTGGCGCGGCGTGACGCGCGGTACGAGCGGGTGGTGGCGCTGCTGCGGCTGCAGGAGGGGCAGACGCGAACGCTGGGGACGCGTGACCAGGAGGCCACCACCACCGGCTCCGCGTCAGGCTAGGTGAGATCTCGCTTTTCCGTAGCGATCCATGTTGCGTCTCTGGCGTACTCCATTCAACAACCCGAAAGGGACAAGACATGATGCGCATGCGCGCAACAGCAGCGCTCTGGGCGCTGGTCGTAGGGATCATGCTCGGCGGCTTCGCCGGCATCGGCGCGGCTTACGCCGCCGACAAGGCCGGCGACAAGAAGGGGTCAGCCATCGCCGACAGCTTCCTGCCGCTCGTCTCCAGTGGCAAGGCAGGCACCTGGACCGGATTCTACGTGGGTGGCCACCTGGGCTACGGCATTGGGGTGAACGACCTGAGCCTCCGTCCGAAGTACGGCGACGGCTCGGCGTTCCTCGACGGCCTCGCCGCCGACGGCGCCATCTACGGCCTGCACGCCGGCTTCGACTACCAGCTGCCCAACTCCATCTTCGTGCTCGGCGTCAGGGCCGGCTACACGTGGTCGGACATGGCCTTCAAGGCGGGCATCTCCCCTGGGCCGGTGCTCACCGTGAAGATGAAGGACGGCTGGTTCGTCGATGGCGTGCTCGGCCTCGCCGTAGGCAACGTGAAGCCCTACGTGTTCGCGGGCTGGACGGAGGTCGCAACCGGCGGCAGCGTCGCGGATGCAGGCTTCTCCGGTCCGGACCTGCAGGGATGGAGGGCAGGCACGGGCGTCGAGTGGAAACTCCCCGGTGCCCCGTTCGTGTCGCTGGCGCTCGACTACGCCTACACCCGGTACGATGGGCTCGACTATGACCTCGGGTGCTACACCCTGGGCATTGATCCGGAGGACCACCGGGTCACGGTGAAGCTCAACTTCCGGGTGCCGCCGAAGTAGGCGGGGCCTCGTGGCGTGCCCCCGGCTTGGATGCGGGCCGGGGGCACGAACCGGACCTTAGGTGCTCAAGAAATTTGACCGGCTTCTTGCGTGCCGGCCACCATTTGTCCTCACCGAAGTAGTCCTGCCAGTTTCGGCGCACGCCGTCACGATATGTGGCGGTGACGGGTTGGCTGTTGCTGACGCAGCGGTACTCGTTCCACTTCCATTCGACCGTCTGCCCGAAGGCTGACAGCGGCGTCGGCTCTGGTCCATACGGCGCCTCCATGTTGGTGTGCGCTGACAGGTAGAGGGCGTGCCAGATGCCCTTGGTGTCATCGTAGCGCGTGAGCACCGCGACCATGCGGGCTTCCGGCGCGTCGCAGTCGTTCATGATCACGTATGTGCCACGGGTGAGCATCGGTCGGGCGTTCCTTTACGATTTGCGCGGTATGCGGCGGGACTTGCCCGGAACGAGTTTCGGCTCGGTCATTCCACGCGGCGGTCCGTGGCGCAGTCCGGCAGCATCCGGTAAGTCGTCTATCTTCCTCAGCAGCTCCACCAGGATGCCGCGCTGCCTAGCATCATCTACGCCCGACACGAACTTGTGCAGCATCGGACCCAAGGCGGCGATCTCCTGGCTCGTGAGCTTCATCGGGCGTTCCTTTACGATTTGCGGCGGGCGCGGATGGCTGCGGCATAGGCGAGGCCAGCAGCGTTGCCCGGCCGGCGCGGTGTCAGGTAGGTGCCATCTTCGGTGTTCGAACTGGTCTCTTGTCCGGCCTCGACCATGCGGGCGCACGCCTCTCGCTCCTCTGCCACCGCATCGAGCATAAGACTTGCTATCTCCCGCACCATGTCGCGGTCGAATGTGAGCTTGGCGGCGCGCTTGCGTGCTTCGTCGGGCGTCATGGGTCGGGCGTTCCTTGGACATGGGCGCCGCGCCCGCTCCCGAGCGCGGCGCGATGGTTATTTCTTGTCGACGACCGCGAGCGAGCACAGCGCGTTGGCTGCATTGAGCGCCGCCTGGGAAAACTTCATGGCGTCGTCGGCCTTGTCGGTCTCGGACGCCTTCTTGATCATCGCTTCGATCTGCTTCTTGGCTTCATCATTCATCGGGTTCTAGCTCCGATAGAGTGCGGTCGACGCTTGTTCATTACATCCAGCGGTGGTCGACCTAACCCGCTGAAATCTCTGCGGCGGCTCCTGGACTAGCGGTTGGCGTGTCTGTCGTGGGCGCTGGCCATCAAACGCGCCTCGGTAGAGCCCCACACGCCAGCGTCGCGCATTTCCTTGAACACGCGCACCTCGCACGAGGCCGAGCACACCCAGCCGCCGAAGTAGTGCGCCAGCGCGCGCACGTGCGGCCGAATGAACGCGGGCTTGCCGGTATAGTACGGAGAGCCCTGCAGCTCGCGATGGCATCCCCGGCAGGTGGCTTTGTCGTCGTTCATCGGCGGGCGGCTCCTGGACAGGGTTACGGGGTTGGCCACTTCACGTTGTCGGCGCCAGTTGCCTGCTTGTATTCGGCCTCCGTCACGCCGAGCGCGGCAAACACGTCCTGAATGGACGGCATTGTGTCCGTCTCCTCGTCATAGAAGTCCTCCACGATGTTCTCCCAGAACGGGTCGTCGCGGTCGGTGGCGTCATCGAGGAGCTTGATGGCTTGCAGGCGGGTGAGTTTCATGGCGGGCGGCTCCTGGACAAGGTTTAGGGCATGCCGATTTTGGCGAGTTCGGCGTGGGATGATGCGCGTAGTTCCTTCAGAAATTCGATGTCCGCCAGAGTGACCTTCACGTTGCCGTGGCGCACAGTGCAGATGCGCGGCTGCACGATCAGGATCGTGACCTCGTCGCCGTGCCAGTCGTCCGGCCACTCGTCGCTTTCGAATGATGGCTCATCGCCATACTTCCGCAGCCCGCGCTCCACTTCCTCGATGGTCGTGTAGGTGCCGTGCACGCCGGACGTGCTGAACAGAACCATGTTGTACTCGTTGGCCTTCCCATCTGGGAACCAGCGGCGCAGCACTTCCATCTCGCGCCCCTGCTTGATGTAGTAGTTATTATAGTGGCCGCCGTCTTTGCCGCTGACGCTTTTGAAGTCGGCATCTTCGCGACCTTCGAACATTGGTCCGCTTGCGATGGTGGTCATGATGCGGGCGTTCCTTTACGTTTGGCGCGGGCCGCTGTAGGCGGCATTCGGATCAATGCGCCGCAGGTAGCGCGGCATTATCGGGTCTGGCTCCCATGTGCCGTCGTCGGCGCGGTTGCGCGGGAATCGCCCATGCCACTTTCCGATCTTCGGGTCGCACTCAGAGCACAGGGGCTCGTGCTGCTTGCCGGCCTCGGCCGCGTCGATCTGCTGTTCCCAGTAACCGCCGAGGGCCGTGTTCTCGACCGTCTGGCACTTGCTGCAGGCATAGAGCGGCATGGCGGGCGGCTCCTGGACAGGGGTTACGGGGTTCCGTTTTCCATGAGGTCGAGCTGGACTTCCAGGTCCAGAATGCGCTCACGAAGGCGCTCGATCTCGTCAACAAGCTGTTCCATGATCTCGCAGGCCATGGGCTGGCTTGTCATGCGCTCGCAAAAGTCTTTCGCCTGTTCGACGGGGGTCATCGGGCGGGCCTCTATTTATCGTTCAGGGCGTCGTAGATTTGCCCCTGGTTGGCGTATAGCCGCTCTGCCCACGTTCCCTCGGTCGGAATGAAGCCGATTAGTGCGCCTTCAGTGACCAGTTTGTGGGTGGCGTCGAGCACGGCGCGCAGCCGCTTGATCTCCTTCTGAAGGCGTTGGCGGTCTTGCCGCGTCTCAGACAGGAGGGCGCGCAGCCGGTCAACCTCCTCAATGGTCCATGCGTCGCGCGGCTCGGCCGCTTCCTTCTGGCGTCGTTGCTGCACGCGCATGGGTCGGGCCTCAATCTTCGTTCAGGGCTGCACGCGCCAACTCGCCACTGTCCTTGTCGATTGGGACGAAGGCATAGCCAGGCGGCAGGCCATTGTAGCTGCTCGGGTTGGCGTAGAAGCAAAGCGCGGTACGCAGACGCTCGATCTCGACGGCAGCCCGTTCCAGCTCGTCGGGCACCGCTGCAGCGGTCAGCGTCCAGCCATGCTTGCGCATCTGCGCAGCGCTCTTTCTAAGCGTGGTCGCGATGTTCTGGCTCATGTCGGGCGTCCTCTTTGATATCGCCCACCATCGGCAGGCGTGTCCGATACGGTATCGGACAAAAGCACCGGATAGGCGTGCAATCTGGGTGATA
>Ga0247829_10001724_pt1 | contig 10228 bp, 8 predicted proteins | sample 12C_Control_Day4_FD_207765 | JGI IMG/M metagenome (GOLD analysis project Ga0247829, IMG submission 207765) | Soil microbial communities from agricultural site in Penn Yan, New York, United States - 12C_Control_Day4 | ecosystem: Environmental > Terrestrial > Soil > Agricultural land | place: USA... | reverse complement strand
GCCGCCCAGCGCAATGAAATGCGCGGGATGATGAAGCATGAACGGCAACGTCGGCGCGGTCACTGGAAGTGGTCGAACGAGCGCGGCAGCGAGGCCGTGGGTTCGCCTCTTTCGTCGACGACACGCAGGCCCGACTCCCGGGTAACCACGCCGATGCGCGTCACGGCCACGTCGCATGCCCGGCCTGCCGCCGTCACGCGCTCGCGGTCCGCCGGCGCGGCGGTGAAGCAGAGCTCGTAGTCGTCGCCGCCGGCGAGAAGGCATTCGAGGGCGAGCGCGCGCTCGGAGGACAGCTTCGATCCCAGAACGTCGCCGCGCGGAATGGCGCCGATCTCGATGCGCGCGCCAACGCGGGACGCATCGAGTATGTGCCCGAGGTCGCCGGTGAGCCCGTCCGATATGTCGAGCCCAGCCGTCGCGATGCCGCGCAACGCCTCACCCAGCGCGACGCGCGGCTCGGGACGCGTGAGACGCGCGCTCAACCGGGCGAGCGTTTCGCGCTCGATTGTCGTGCGCCCTTGCATCGCGGCAAGCGCGAGCATCGCATCGCCGAGCGTCCCCGAGGTCCATACGTCGTCCCCGGGTCGCGCGCCGGAACGCGTGATCGCCTGCCCTTCCGGCACTTCGCCGATGATCGTCACGCACAGGTTGCGCGGACCGCGCGTCGTATCGCCGCCGATCAGCGTGACGCCGAAACGCTCCGCGAGCGCGAACAGGCCGCGCGCGAACGCCTCGAGCCAACGCTCGTCCGCATCCGGCAGCGCGCCGCCGAGCAGCGCCCATCGTGGCCGCGCGCCCATCGCCGCCATATCCGACAGGTTGACGGCGAGCGTCTTGTGGCCGAGGGATTCGGGATCGACGTCGGGGAGGAAATGCCGCCCTTCGACCAGCATGTCGACGGAAATGGCGAGCTCGCACCCAGGCGCAGGCGCGACGAGCGCAGCGTCGTCGCCGATCCCCAACCTCACCGAAGCGTCGTTGACGGCGCGCGTGAAGTAGCGCGCGATCAGCGCGAACTCGTTCACTGCTGGATTTCTTTCTGCCAGCGATCCAGCAATCGCTTGCGTTCCGCCGGCTGCCCGAACTTCATCGGATCGACGTCGAGCGTCCTGGCATCCGCGAAGCGCGCGGCCTCGGGGCGGATCGTCGCCGCCGCGTTTGCGGGAATGATGATGTTCTTCGTGCGGTTGGCAAGCTCCTGCGCGCCGCGCGTGAGCGCCCAGTCGTAGAACGCGCGCGCTTCCTCCGGATGAGGCGCGCCGTTGATGATTGCCATGCCTCCGAGCGCGGCACCGGTCCCTTCGCACGGGATTGCGACGTCCACCGCGAAGCCCGCGAGTTGCTGCGTGACGAATTCGTGCACGAAGGTGACGCCGATCGCAACCTCGCCGCGCGCAACCGACGGTCCCTGCGCGGTTCCCGATTGCGTGTAGCGCACGACGTTGGGTGCGAGCCGCTTGAGATACGCGAATGCACCGTCCTCGCCGTAAAGCGTGACGAGCGTGGCGAGGATCGTGTAACCCGTGCCGCTCGTGATGGCATTCGAGAGCTCGATGTCTCTCGCGTACTTCGCGTCCGTGAGATCGGACCAGCAGCGCGGCGCAGGCACGCCTCTCCTCGCCAGCAATGCGGGGTTGCTGCCGAACCCGATGACGATGCGGTAGATCGCGGCGACCTTGTAGTCGGCCTTCTCGGTGGCGGCGCGCGCCCACGGCGCGAGCTCGGCAAGCTTCGAGGAACGATATTGCTGCAGCAGTCCCTCCGCCGCGGCCTGCAACAAGGGATCGATGGTGCCTCCGTACCACACATCGCCTTTGGGGTTGTCGCGCTCCGCGCGGATCTGCGCGTAGTACTCGCCGGTAGCCTTGCGCGTGATCGACGTGGCGATCCCCGCCTCGCGCTGGAACGTTTGCGCAGCGAGCTCGCATGCATCGGCGTCGTGGCTGCAGTACACGACGAGCGAGCGCTGCGCGTGCGCGGTCGCTGCCAGAAGGATGGCAACGACCGCGACGATGGCGCGAAGCATGGAGTTAGCGCGCGGCGATCTCGGCCGCACGCAGGTCCGCGGCGACCTTGTCGAGCACGCCGTTGACGAAGCGATGCCCGTCCGTCGCGCCGAATCCTTTCGCGAGCTCGACGGCCTCGTTGATGACGACGCGATATGGAATGTCGAGTCGCGATTTCAGTTCCCACGCGGCGATGACGAGGATCGCGCGCTCGATCGGAGAAAGCTCCGCGGCCTTGCGGGCTAGATGCGGCTCTACCGTGGCGACGAGGGAGTCGTAGTCGCGCGTGACGCCCTGCCAGAGCTCTTCGAAGTACGCACGATCGGCGCGCTCGTACCCTTTGCTCGCGGCAAGGTCGTTGCGCACTTCCGCGGCGTCGTTGCCGGACAACTGGCGCTGGTAGAGGCCTTGCAGCGTGAGCTCGCGCGAGCGCCGGCGGGCGCTACTCGTCGTCATCGATCGCCTGCAGGAGATTGGCCATCTCGATCGCCGCGAGCGTGGCTTCGAAGCCCTTCTGGTCCATGCGGGCCTCGGCTTGCGCATCGGTGTCGCAGGTGAGGATGCCGTTGCCGATCGGAATGCCGAATTCGAGGCCGACGCTCGTCACGCCCGCTGCCGATTCGTCGGAGACGATCTCGAAGTGATACGTCTCGCCCCGGATGACGGCGCCCAGCACGACGAGGGCATCGTAGTCGCCAGTCTGCGCGAGCCGCTGCAGCGCGAGCGGCGCCTCGAGCGCCCCTGGCACCGTGATGAACGTCACGTTGTCGTCGGCGATGCCCGCTTCGCGAAGCGCGCGCACGGCGCCGGCGAGCAGGCCTTCGCCGATCGCGGGATTGAAGCGCGACTGGACGATCGCGATGCGGAGGTGACCACCCTTCACGTCGGGGGCGATGCGTTTCACGATGACGGCCTAAACCTGCTTGCGCGCGGGCAGCTCGGTCTCGTAACCCGTTACTTCGAGGTCGAAGCCCGCCATGCTCGGCATCTTGCGCGGCTTCGCGAGGAGCCGCATGCGGCCGACGTTGAGGTCGCGCAGGATCTGCGCGCCGATGCCGTAGTTGCGCAGGTCCATTTTCGGGGGCGGCGGCGGCGCTTCGGACACGGCGCGCTCGCGAAGCTGCGCCGCGCTTTCCGGGCGATGCAGGAGCACCATCACGCCGCGGCCCGACTTCGCGATTTGCGCGAGCGCGCCTCCGATCGTCCACGAGTGCGTCGCGCTGTCGGCGTCGAGCAGGTCCATCACCGACAACGGCTCGTGCACGCGCACGAGCGTCTCGACGTCGGGCGCGATGGGGCCTCGCACCAGGGCCAGGTGCGTCGCATCGGAGATCTTGTCGCGGTACACCACGAGGCGGAAGGCGCCGTGCGGCGTATTGAGAGGACGCTCGGCGATGCGCTCGACGATGCGCTCGGTCCGGCTTCGATAATGGATGAGGTCGGTGATCGTGCCGATGCGCAATCCGTGATGCTCGGCGAACACCTCGAGATCCGGCATGCGCGCCATCGCGCCGTCGTCGCGCATGACCTCGCAGATGACGGATGCCGGCACGAGGCCCGCCAGGCGCGCGAGATCGCAGCCCGCTTCCGTGTGACCGGCGCGCACGAGGACGCCGCCGGGCTGCGCCATCACGGGAAAGATATGTCCCGGTTGCACGAGATCGCTGGGCTTCGCGTCCGGTGCGACCGCGACCTGCACGGTCCGCGCGCGATCGGCCGCGGAGATACCCGTCGTCACTCCCTCGGCGGCTTCGATCGATGCCGTGAAGTTGGTGCCGTGACCCGAACGGTTGGCGGCCACCATGGGCCCCAGCCCCAGTCGCCGGCAGTGGCCTTCCTCGAGCGTGAGACACACGAGGCCGCGCGCGTGCTTCGCCATGAAGTTGATCGTCTCCGGCGTGACGAACTGCGCCGCGACGACCAGGTCGCCTTCGTTCTCGCGGTCCTCTTCGTCGACGAGCACCACCATGCGCCCGGCCTTGAGCTCGGCGACGATTTCGGGAACGGTAGCGAGCGGCATGGGGTTGCTCCTCGGAAGGAGCGGCGATTTTACCGCACGGGAGCTAGCGCGCCAGGCACGGCGACGTGCTCCGCCTCTTCGCCTGACGGTGCGTTCATGAGACCACCCTTCGCGCTCACTGGACTACCCTCCGCGCTATGCGCTGCGGGGCTGATTCGCCCTCGGGAGCGGCCCGTCGGACTCATGCGCTCCGGTGTCTGTTCGCCCTTGGGACGGCCCGTCGGGCTCACGCGGAACCACAGCGCGTAGAGCGCGGGGAGGAACACGAGCGTAAGCACCGTTGCCACGACGATGCCGCCCATCATCGCCACCGCCATCGGACCGAAGAAGTCGCTGCGCACGAGCGGGATCAGCGCAAGCACCGCCGCGGCGGCGGTAAGCACGATCGGGCGGAAGCGGCGCACGGTAGCTCCTATCACCGCGTCCCACGGCCCATGCCCAGACTTGATGTCCTGGTCGATCTGGTCGACGAGGATCACCGAGTTGCGCATGATGATGCCGGCCAGCGCGATCGTGCCGAGCATCGCGACGAAGCCGAACGGCTTGCCGAATGCGAGCAATGCGACGACGACGCCGATAAGGCCGAGCGGCGCCGTCAGCACGACCATCGCCGTGCGCGAGAAGCTTCGAAGCTGGAGCATGAGGAGCGTCAGCACGGTCAGCACGAGGAGCGGCATGCCGGCGGCGATCGACCTCTGGCCCCTTGCCGAGTCCTCGATGGCGCCACCCAGCTCGACCCGGTAGCCGAGCGGCAGCGCGGCGCGAATGTCGCCGAGCCTGCCCTCGATCCGCTTGGCGACGTCCGGACCCTGCGCATTGCCGGCGACGTCCGCGCGCACGGTGATGGTCGGCAAGCGGTTGCGTCGCCACACGATGCCGTCCTCGAGCTCGTACTCGATGTTGGCGATCTGCGTGATCGGCACGGCGCGGCCGTTACGCGACGGAATCGCGAGGTCCTTGAGGAAGCTGATGCGCGCGCGCTCGTCGGTGTCGCCGCGCAGGAGCACCTCGATCTGCTTGTCGCGCTCGCGGAAATACGTGACCGAGAAGCCGGACAGCGAGTTGTTGAGGAACGTCGCGAGCTCCTGCGAGGAAATTCCGAGCACGCGTGCCTTGTTCTGGTCGATCGCGACCCGGATGACTTTCGACGGCTCGTCCCAGTCGAACTGGACCTGGGAGGTTTGCGGATCGTTGCGCATCACATCCGCGACCTGCGACGCGATGGCGCGTGTCGTCTGGATGTTCTCGCCGGAGACGCGGAACTGCACCGGGAACCCCACCGGAGGACCGTTCTCGAGGCGCGAGACGCGGCCGCGAAGCTGCGGGAAGTCGGTGTCGAACGACGCAAGCAAGTGCGAGCGGACCTTTTCGCGATCCTCGATGCTCTTCGCCGTGACCACCACCTGCGCGAAGTTCGACTGCGTGAGCTGCTGGTCGAGCGGCAGGTAGAACCGCGGCGCGCCGCTCCCGACGTACGTCACGTAGCTCTCGATACCCTCGTCCGCGTCGAGCGCGGCCTCGAGTTTCTGCGCTGCGCTCATGGACGCGGCAAACGAGCTTCCTTCCGCGAGGCGCAGGTCGACCAGGAGCTCCACGCGCGACGACGCCGGGAAGAACTGCTGCGGGACGAGGCGAAAGAGGCCGAGCGCGCCGACGAACACGACGAGCGTGGCGGCAATCACCGTCTTGCGGTGGGCGACGCACCATGCGACCGTTCCCCGCAGGCGGGCATAGAAAGGCGTCGCGTAGACGTCGTGGTCCGGCGCAACGGCGGGCGGGAGCGGCCGTCCGCTCAACCTCGACCACCAGCGCCGTACGAGCGACGGTTCGTGGATCGCGGCACCCTCCGGCAGCATCTTGTAGCCGAGATAGGGAATGACCACGACAGCGACGACCCACGACGCGATGAGCGCGATGGCGCTCACTTCGAAAATGGAGCGCGTGTACTCGCCCGTCGAGCTCTTGGCCGTCGCGATAGGGAGGAAGCCCGCGACGGTGATCAGCGTGCCGGTGAGCATCGGGAACGCGGTGCTCGTGTAGGCGAAGCTCGCCGCGCGGAAGCGGTCGAAACCCTGCTCGAGCTTGATCGCCATCATCTCGACCGCGATGATCGCGTCGTCAACGAGAAGTCCCAGCGAGAGGATGAGCGCGCCGAGCGAGATCTTGTGCAGGCCGATGTCGAACAGCCACATCATGAGGAACGTGATGGCGAGCACGAGCGGGATCGACACCGCGACCACGAGCCCGGTGCGAAGGCCGAGACTCAGAAGCGATACCGCGAGCACGATGATCACGGCCTCGGCGAGCGAGCGCAGGAACTGGTTGATCGAGCGTTGCACGGTGCGCGGCATGCTCGCGACGGCCGCGAGCTCGACACCGACGGGCAACGCCTGCTGGATGCGCGCGGTCTCGCGCGTCAGCGCGTTCCCCAGCTCGATCACGTCGCCGCCCTTGATCATCGTGACGCCGATCCCGAGCGCTTCCTTGCCCTGGAAGCGCATCTTCTGCGCCGGGGGGTCGACGTAACCGCGCGTCACCTTCGCGATGTCGCCCAGGCGGAACACGCGGTTGTTCGCGCGGATCGCGAGGTCGCGGATCGCCTCCACGCTGTCGAAGGCACCCGTGGGCCGCACGTAGATGCGGTCCGTCGCGGTGTCGAACGCGCCCGACGGCGCCACGACGTTCTGGCGCGCGAGCGTCTCGATGATCTGGGCCGGCTCGACGCCCAGCGTCGCGAGCTTCGCGTTGGACAGCTCGATGAATATCTTCTCCTCCTGCTCGCCGAAGAAGTCGACCTTGGCCACGCCGGGGACGCGCCGGAGCTCGGCGCGCACCTTGTCGCCGAATTCCTTGAGCTCCCGATAGCCGAACCCGTCGCCGGTCAGCGCGTAGATGTTCGTGTAAGTGTCGCCGAACTCGTCGTTGAAGAACGGACCCTGGATGCCCGCGGGAAACTGGTTGCGGATGTCGCCGATCTTCTTGCGCACCTGATAGAACGCATCGGTCGCCGACGACGGCGGCGTGGAGTCCTTGAGTGCGAAGAACACGAGCGACTCGCCGGGCTTGCTGTAGCTGCGGATGTAGTCGAGGTGGGGCAACTCCTGCAGCTTGCGCTCGACACGGTCGGTGACCTGCTGCTCGACCTCGTTCGCGGTGGCGCCCGGCCACATCGTCTTCACCACCATCACGCGGAACGTGAACGGCGGGTCCTCCGATTGCCCGAGCCGTTCGTAGGCGAGCACGCCCGCCACGGCGAACACGAGGATGAAGTAGAGGACGAGCGTGCGATTGCGCAGCGCCCACTCCGAGAGGTTGAAGCGCGAGCCGCGCGGCGGCTCGGGCGTGCGTTCGTAGGACATTGCTCAGTTCCGAAGGGCCGCCCCGAGGAACTGATGCGCCCCCTCGGGGGGCAGCGAGTGAAGCGAGCGTGGGAGTCGTTCCATCGCCGTGCGCTGGGGCGGCGTGGTCGCGGTCGCTCCCGCACCGCCTTCGTACGGCCGCACGACCTGCCCGGGGACGAGCTTGTGCACGCCGGCGGTCACGATCCAGTCGCCGCTGCGAACGCCCGACGTGATGACCACGCCGTCTTCGCGGTACTGGCCGATCTCGACCGGCGCGATGGCGACTCTTCCGCTCGCAGGATCGTAGCGCCACACTGCCGGCTTGCCTTCGTGGTGATAGATCGACGTGAGCGGCAGGAGCGCGACGTTGGATTCGCCCGCGCCCATCACGCCGACGTTCGCCGTCATGCCCCATTGCACGGCGGCGTCCGCGGCATCGATCGTCACGCGCACGGCGAACGTGCGGGTCGTGGGATCCACGGCCGGCGAGACCTCGCGCACGCGGCCGCGATACTGCTTGCCGGGCTGCGCCCAAAGCGCGACGACGAGAGTGCCTGCGTTCTTCACTTCGCCGATGCGGTTTTCCGGAACGCTGATCGCGACCTCGCGCTCTTCCTCGCGCGCGATGCGCACGACGGACTGCCCCGCCGTCACCACCTGGCCCGGCTCGGCGTTGACGGCCGTCACGACGCCGTCTTCGTTGGCGACCAGGGCTGCGTAGCTCGCCTGGTTCTGCGAGACCGCGAGATTCGCCTTGGCCTGCTCGAACTTCGCGCGATTGGCATCGAGTGCGTTGCGCTTGGCATCGAGCGCGGAGGCGCTGATGAACTTCTCGTTGTGCAGGTTCTGGTAGCGCTGGTACTCGGCTTGGGCGAAACGAAATTCGGTCTCCGTCGCCGCGACCTGCGCCTTTGCGGCCTCGGCCTGCAAGCCGACGTCGGAAGGATCGAGGCGCGCGAGCACGTGACCTTTCTTCACGCGCGCGCCGACGTCCACGGTCCGCGCGATGATCTTGCCACCGATGCGAAAGCCCAGGTCCGTCTCGTGACGCGGCTTGACTTCGCCTGCGAACACCGCGGCGCTGCCGGTCGCACCCACGGTGACCTGCGCGAGCTGCACCGGCCGGACGACCTCCTTCGGGGCCGGCGGCGCACCGCACGCCGCGAGCCCAAGGGCCATGGCGAGAGCGACGATCCAGATTGGAATACTCGCAGCACTTCGCGCCGCGAGGCTGACTCGCCCTTGGGAGCAGCCCTTCGGGCTCATTGGGCACCTCCGGCGATGGTCCCGTTCCAAAGCGCCAATAACGCGCGATCGAGCTCCTCGGGATAGGTATACGCGAGCGCGGGAGGGGGTCCGCCGGGTCCGTCGGACATCGGACAGATGACCGCGCCCGACATCTGCCAGAGCCCAAGAATGAGCGCATAGCTGTGCCGCAGGAGCGCGAGGCCGGCGCCGGGCTTCAATTGCGGAAAATGCCGCTCGAGCCCCGCCCCCGCCCGCGTGAGACGTTCGGCCATCCGCTGCTTGAAGGCGAGCGCGGGCTCGGGAGGAATACTCTGCCCCATGAGGCCGAAGCAGCGGGCGGCGAGCGGCAGGAACAGCGGCGGCTCGACGATGTGCTCGTGGGTGAGCGCCAGCACATCCGCGATGCGTACCGGCTCGTCGCGTGCAAGGCGCGCGCTCAGCGCCCGGAAGAAGCCGTCGATGTTGCGCTCGTGCACGGCGAGCAGGAGCTCCTCCTTGCTCGGGAAGTAGAGGTAGACCGTGCCCTTGGCGAGACCGGCCTCGTCGGCGACATCGGCCATGTTGGCGATGCGGTCGGGCGAGCGCGCGAGAAGGCGCGCCGCCGCGTCGAGAATGGCGTGGTGCCGCTCCTGCTTGTCTTCGGCCTGGATGGCCCGTTGGCGAATGACCATATGCCCCTCAGCTGACGGACCCGCAACTGACTGTGGGTCACTTAGACGCCAGCCTAAGTGACCGCGGGTCAGTTGTCAAGGCCTGATCAATAAAGGGCGAGTGTTGCGAGCGTGAGGTCGCTGCCGCGGTCCGCGTGGTCCAGCTGGACGGTGAAATGGTTCCGGCCAGGGATGAAGAGGGGCCCGTCGAGCGGGCGCCGGACGCCGCTCCACGCATCCCACAGCACTTGCGACTGCCGCACGAATTCGGTCGTCTCGTCGGTGCCGCATGCGATCACGAAAGGCGCGCTCGTCCGGCTGCGATAAGCCAGCGGCGACATGCGCCACGCCTCGGCCTCGTCGAGCTTGAAGTCGATGTTGAAAGAGAAGTCCACGAGGGGACGCAGATCATGCACGCCGGACAACGAGACTCCGCCGGCCAGCGGCGACGTCGTAAAGCCGAACAACGACCAATCCGTCGCGAACATCATCGCGGCCAGATGGCCGCCCGCGGAGCTCCCGCCGACCACCAGCGGCCCCGCCGATCCGTGCTTGGGGCCTTCATCGGCGAGCCACTGCACCGCGCGCCGGCATTCGTCGACGATCGTCGCGATGGAAACCTGCGGACACAGGTCGTACTCCATGACTGCCACTGCGATGCCCTGCTCGAGAAAGGGTCCCGCGACGAAGGAATAGTCCTCCTTCGACAAGGCGCGCCAGTATCCGCCATGGATGTAGAGGTACGTCCCGCGCGGCGTGCCCGACGGCAGGAAGAGATCGAGGAGCTCGCGCGGATTCGGTCCATAGCGCAGGTTCGTCTTCGGCGCGTAGCTCTCGCGCGCGGCCTGCGACCAGGTCGCGTACGTGACGAAATGCTGCTGGTGATCGGCGACCGCCGCGCGGTTGTTGTAGCCGCGCTCGATCTCTTCCTTGTTCATTCGATCACGACGGTCAGCGGTGTCA
>Ga0247829_10001722_pt1 | contig 10229 bp, 9 predicted proteins | sample 12C_Control_Day4_FD_207765 | JGI IMG/M metagenome (GOLD analysis project Ga0247829, IMG submission 207765) | Soil microbial communities from agricultural site in Penn Yan, New York, United States - 12C_Control_Day4 | ecosystem: Environmental > Terrestrial > Soil > Agricultural land | place: USA... | reverse complement strand
GCCGCGTGCGGCGCGTGGCATACGCCTGAGCGGAGGTTATTGAGCGCCGGGATCGCTCCCGTTCAACAACGGCAGCAATGCCATCAGTCCGAAAATCGGGCCGGGAACGAGCAGGAGAAATAGATGCTGCGCGGGCAGGCTGCCCGCCAGCGAGTTCAGCAGCTGGATGCTGACGATCGAGATGCCGAAGCCGATGCAGTTTGCAATCGTCAGGGCCGACCCGACCTGGTCGCTCGGGGCGTAGCGCGCATTGAGCGCGGAGAATTGCGGTGAGTCGCCCACGACGACGATCCCCCAGAGCGCGAGGAAGGCGACGAACAGCACCGGTGGGGCCTGAAACATCAGCGGCGAGAGGAGGCAGCACACTCCCGATGCCGCAAGCTGCACGCTCGCTACCCGGGCGCTGCCGAAGTGCAGGGAGAAATACCCGCCCACAACACAACCGAGCGCACCCGCGGCGATCGTGGCGAACGCCAGCAGCGACACGTTGAGGTCGGCGTCGCTCGTACGCGCCTTGTACGCGATCACGAGAGGCGGCACGAACGCCCAGAACGCGTAGAGCTCCCACATGTGGCCGAAGTAGCCGAACGAGGAAGCACGAAAGTCGGCCGACCTGAAGATGGTCGCGAGCGAGCCCGGGGCGAACTTCGCACCGGCAGCAAGGAACGGACCGTCCGGCACCAGCGCGTACATCATCAGCCCGCCGGCGGCGGCAATTCCCGATACGCTGAGCATGACCGCGTCCCACGGCAGCGCGTGGCCGAGCCCCTTGATGAGATGCGGCAGCGCGGTGCCGAGCACCAGTGCGCCGACCAGGAACCCCAGCGCCTTGCCGAGATCGTGTCGATACCAGCCCGACGCGATCTTCATGCCGACCGGATAAATGCCGGCGAGGAAGAACCCCGTGGCGAAGCGCGTGAGGAGCAGGAGCGATACCTCACCCGGCAGAAAATAGCTGCAACCGTTGCTCGCCGCCCCGAGCAGGGCGCAGGTGAGAAACGTCGCGCGCGGCGAATATCGATCCGAGATGGCAAGGAGCGCGAACATGAGCGTACCCGCAATAAAGCCGAGCTGTACGGCGCTCGTCATGTGGCCGAGAGTGCCAGCAGGCCAATCGAAGCGGGCCTGCAGGTCGGGCAGCACCGCATTGCCGGCGAACCAGAGGGATGTGCCGGCAAGCTGTGAGACGACGATTACTGGGAGGATGCGGGCGGGTCGCTCGGGACTCATTGGCGGAAAGTATCACGGGCCGCGCCGAGGAAGCGGCGCTGCAACCTGCAGCAAATCCCCCGATAGCCTGTGCCGCTCAGCGCGGCCTCCGGGGATGCATGACAATCAGCTGGCCTGGAAGAGATCGGCGCGGCGCTTGAGGAGCGACTGGGCCTTGCCGGGCGCAATTCTGAACTCCCAGCCCTGGACGCGCTTGGCGATGTCCTCGGCCGTCTTCTTGGCCTCGCCCTCGCCGCCGGCGGCCTCGAGCGCCAGCCAGTAGTCCTCGCCCTGCTTGCGCAGCCGCAACGTGACGCCGAGGCCGCCGTCGGCCTCGATGCGGATCACGTTGACGTCGTTGCCCGTCATGGTCGCCGCCGTCTTGCGCACGTCCTCCAGATCGATCGTGGCAACTGCGCGCGCGATGTCGTCGAGGCCCGCGCCTTCCTTCAGCTTCTTGTCGTCGGGGATGCCGAGGAGGGCGTACTTCCTGGGATCGGCGGCATCGCGCTGAATCACCAGCGGCTCCTCGCCGGGAATCTCGACCGTGACCTTGGAGACTTTCGGCGCACCGCCGAGGTCGAGCACGGTCGCCTGCACCCAGTCGCGCACGGCGAGCGAGACATCGACGTCGGCGTTGCTGAGCCAGGTCTGGTCGTCGCCGGGCTTCCTCACGTAGGTGCCGCCCTTGCTGGCGCCGAAGGCATCGAAGCGCTTCTTGCCGACGATTGCCGCGGCGAGCGGGTTGCCCTTGTCGTCGAGCAGGCGCACCAGGCGTGACTTGGCGTCCTTGCCCGTGGGGTCCTCGAGCTCGAGGAGCGCGTAGCGGTCCTTGTTGCGGGTCTTGCCCTCGACCAACTCGGCCTGCGCCAGCTTGACGAGCAGGGCGCGCACGGCATCGGCCTTGGCCGGGAAGCCGCCGCGGTCGCTGAGCACCCAGCCGTCCTTGTCGGCGGCCAGGGTCAGCGTCTTGTCGCCCTGCTTGATCTCGATCTTGGCGATCTTGCCCGACTGGGTGATGAGGCCGGGAAACAGGCTCGCGCCCGACACCTTGGCCTGCGACCAGCGGTTCTGCGTGGCAAAGGTGGTGAGCGCCAGCGCCACGGCGAACACCGTGATCACCGTCAGCGCGGCAAAGTGCTTTGGCTTCATGGCTTGCCCTCCCCCGCGTCGCCGGTAGGCGGCTGTGCGCGGCGGCGATGGCGCGCCGCCCATGCAATCCCGCCGACGCCGATCAGCAGCGGCACGAGCGCGATGTTGGCGAACTTGAGCCATCCGTCGAGGCGGTCGATGTCCTGCCGCAGCGCGCGCTTCACCTCACGCAGCTCGCGTCGGATCGACAGCATGTCGCCGCGGAATCTCTCGATCGCCTGCCGATCGTTCTCGCTCAGGATCACCGAGCCGCCTTCGCCAGTCTTCTCGAGCTTGGCGAGCTGGTCCTGTACCTCCTTGAGCTTGGTGGTGAGCGCCTGCTCCTTCTCGCGGTAGCGGCGCTCGGCGTCGCGCCGCAGCTCATTGACGAGCTTGAACGGGCGGTCCTCGGCGCCGCGCCCGCGAAGCGCGATCAGCGCCTCCGAGCCCGAGAGGTTGTCGAGCGCGTTGACCACGAAGGCGGCATTGCTGGCATTGGGGATCGCCACTTGCTGGCCCATGAAATCGCGCACGTCGACCCAGAACTGATCGTTGAGGAGGTCGGCGTCGGCCACGACGATCACATTGACCTTCCCCGAGGCCACGTGCGGCTTGGCGGGCGGGGCCGCCTCGGCCTTCTCCTCCTTGGGCTTGTCGTCCTTGGGCTTATCACCCTTGGGCCTGGCCTCGGTCGTATCCTTGGCCTCCTTGGCGGGCTCCTCCTTGGCGTCCTTGGCGCCATCCGCCTTGGCCTTGTCGTCCCCCTCCTTCTTCTCCGGCTCCTCCTTCTTGGGCTTCGGGGCGCCCTCGGGGAACGCACTGTTGGCCGTACCGGAGACGCGCGCCGCCAGTGTCAGCGGCTTACCCTCGGGCTTGTAGGCTCGCAGGAGGGCAACTGGATCGGGCATGCCGGCGAACTTCTCCGCCGCGATCTGCATCGCTTGCGGGCTCGTCACCACGATCGGCGTCACTTGCGTGGTGGAGCCCTCGGCCTTGGTGAGAAAGCCCGGCGTGCCGAGATGGAGCCGCTCGACGCCACCCGACAACACGTCCTTCTCGTCGAGGCTCGAGCGGTCGAGGCCGAGCCAACCGACGTACTCCGTCACGACGGGGCGCACTCCCCCGCCGAACTGCACGCGGCGCGCATTGGCGATGTCGCCGGCAACCTTGGTCGGATCGAACTCTATCCCCCACGACTTGAGCAGCTTGATGAACTCCGGCGACGGCCCGCCGGCGCCCATCATGGCCATGGGTCCGCGCGCGTTGGTCTCGACCACGGGATCGACGAACGCCAGCACCTTGCCGCCGGCGAGCGCGAACTGATCGATGGCGTAGGCCGCCTCCGCCGTCAGCCGGTCGGGTTGCGCCACCATCAGCACATCGATGTCGGCGGGGATCTCCTTCAGGTCCTGCGTCAGCGCCCGGATCTCGAAGAAATCGCGGATCTGCTCCATCACCACCTGCGGCGGCTGCTGCCGCCCGCCGCCCATCATCGCCATCGGGTTCATGGCCCCGTCGAGCGGCAGACCGGTGATCAGCCCGACGATGCGCTTCTTCGGGTTGGCGAGCGAATAGATGAGCTTGGTCAGGTCGTACTCGAGGAACGGCTCGCGGTCCGTCGAGAAGAACGGGATGCTGGCGTCGGTGTCGGTCGAGTTGGTGGCGATCAGGCCGAAGTAGCCGGTCTCGCCATCCGTGTTGAGCCGCACGCCCCGCAGGCCCGCCGCGACCGCCTTGTCCTCGGCATCGGAAAACGGCTCGGGATCGAATACCTCGACCTGCAGCCGCCCGCCCGAGATGTCGCTGTACTGCTGCAGCAGGGCGCGCACGCGCTCGAAGTAGCGGCCATAGACCGGCGCCGCCTCGCCGAGCCGCCGGGTATAGTAGAGCCGCACGCTGATCGGCTCGTCGATCGCGCGCAGGATGCCGCGGGTGCCCGGCGAGATCGTGAACAGCCGCTGCTGGGTCAGGTCCGCCTTCGCATTCCTGAGCGTGCTCGAGGCGAAGAGATTGACGCTGAGCAGCAGGATCAGCGCCAGGGCGATGCTGGCCCACGCCAGCGTGTGCCGCGGCAGCCGCGCGCACCGAGCGACCAGCCAGTCGGCGCCCGTCCGATAGAGCTCGCGTCCCCGCTCGAGAATGCTAGCCACGATTGCTCCTCCTCAGTCGGCTTTCTTGAGCTCGACGAATATGCGGTTGGCAAACAGCGCAAAGGCGATCAGCGACAGGTAGAAGACCAGTCCCGACAGATCGAGCACGCCCCTGGTGACCCGGTCGAAGTGGGACAGGAAGCTCATCGACGCCACCGCCGAGACCAGGAATGACGGCGTCCAGGCGCGCAGCACGTTGAGCACCAGCTCGAGCCCGCTCATGACGAGCAGGAAGCAGAGCGTCGCCGAGATGATGAAGGCGATCACCTGGTTCTTGGTCAGCGCCGAGATCGCCGAGCCGATGGCGAGGAACGCGCCCGCCATCAGGAAGCTGCCGATGTAGCTGACGAGGATCACGCCGTTGTCCGGGTTGCCCAGGATGTTGACCGTGATCCACATCGGGAAAGTGAGGACCAGCGCCACGCCGATGAAGGCCCAGGCCGCCAGGAACTTGCCGAGGATCGCCTCCCAGGGCGAGATCGGCAGGGTCATCAGCAGCTCGATGGTGCCCGACTTGCGCTCCTCCGCCCACAGCCGCATGGCCACCGCCGGCACCAGCAGCAGGTAGAGCCAGGGGTGGTACTGGAAGAAGGGCGCGAGGTCGGACTGACCGCGCTCGAAGAAGCCGCCGAGATAGAACGTGAAGGCGCCCGTCAGCGCCACGAAGACGATGAGAAAGACCATGGCGAGCGGCGTGGCGAAGTAGCTCGCGAACTCGCGCCGGGCGATGATCCAGGTGTTGCGGGCCAGCTCATGCATGGGGAGCTCCCGTCTCCGACGTGGTGATCTGCCGGAACACCTCGTCGAGGTTGCCGCGCTCCACGATCACCTCCTCAGCCTCGATCAGCCGGCCACGGATCAGCGCTGCCAGCTCCAGCGAGGCCGGTGCGCCCTTGCCCGGCACGGCGCGAAGCTCCACCCGCCCGTTCGCCGAACCGATCCTCTCGACCTTGGCAATGGCCGCGAAATCCCCCAGCACCTTGGTCACCGCGTCGGCCCGGGCGGCCGCGACCTTGAGCGCGATCGCATTGTGATAGGGCAGGCGCCGCATCAGGTCCTCGGCCGTGCCGTTGGCGACGATCCGCCCTCTATTGATGATGACGGCCCGCGAGCACACGGCCTCCACCTCCTCGAGGATATGCGTCGACACGATGATGGCCTTGTCTGCGGCCATATCGGTGATCAGCTTGCGCACGTGGTGCTTCTGGTTGGGATCGAGGCCGTCGGTCGGCTCGTCCATGATCAGCACCTGCGGATCGTGCAGGATGGCCTGGGCGATGGCGACGCGGCGCTTGAAGCCCTTCGACAGGGTCTCGATGCGCTGCTCCAGCACCCTCTCGAGCTCGGTCTTCTCCACCGCCGCCGCGACGCGACGCCTGGCCTCCTCGCGATCGAAGCCGCGGATCTCCGCGATGAAATTGAGGAACGCGGCGACCGTCATGTCGGCGTAGCAGGGGGCCCCTTCCGGCAGGTAGCCGAGCATGCGCTTGGCCTGCCTGGGCTCAGCGAACACGTCGATGCCGGCGATCCGCGCGGCGCCCGCGTCCGGCTCCAGGAAGCCGGTCAGCATCTTCATGGTGGTCGACTTGCCGGCGCCGTTGGGGCCGAGAAACCCCAGCACCTCGCCCTTTTTCACCTCGAGCGATATGCCGTCGACGGCGACGATGTCGCCGAAGCGCTTCTCGAGACCGGTCGCCTCGATCAGGACCGCCATACCCTACCTCCCTTGGCCTCCGCCGTCCGGCCGCAATCGCCGGCGCCGCGGAAGCACCGCAACATGAGCGCAATTGTGGCGCCTTCGTGGGCAAAGCAGCGTACCGCCGTTGACGGTAAACGCTTGCCTCCACCGGCCTTCTCGCGGCGGTTAAACAGGCAGGGCCTTGGCAGTGTCAAGGGGAGAGTGCCAGGAGGGTCGGCGCACTGAGCTCCTGCGCCTGAAAGTCAGATCCAGATCCCATCATCGTCCGCACTGGATTCGCGGCTCAGTCTGCCGACCTCACGCCACCGATTTTGTGTTCGCGAAGGCAGGCTCTGCGTCCTCGAGGCGCCAATCGTCACATAACTGACGACATGAGACTGTTTGTGACGCGGAGATGACATTCACGCAATCTCCGCGCGCCCGACGCTGCGCCTCTTTACCGCCTTCGCCGGCTGGCACGCACATACTAGAAATCCGATAAAGGAGGAACGGGGGATGGCAAGGCAGCTCACGCCGGTGCCGGCATCGTCTGCCGCCGGCTCCACGCTCCTTCTGAGCGGCGTTCCAGCCGTTTGCCGCACCAATGCCGCCAGCGGGGCCGCATCGCCCGCCTTGACCGAGCGCAAGGCCGCCTGACGACCGCCTGCTCTACTCGCACTGTCTCTGCGTCGAGAGGGAACGACATCGATGCCGGCCCAACCCAACCGTTTCGACAAGCACGCCCGCAAGGTTCTGGCGCTCGTCTGGGTCGTGGCGCTGATTGCCGGCGTGGCGCTGCTCGAATGGATGCTCACGCCCGGCGGCGGCCGCCACCGCTCGAGCGCGCACAGCGCGGGGCCGTCCCCTGCCCGGCATATCGTCATGCGCGAGTGGCGGCGCGACACCGACTACACCTTCCCCACGTCTGAGGCGCGCAGGCAATTCGGCGACGGCAGCGTGCCGGCCTCCTATGCGCTCTCCGTCGACTCCGCGGGTTTCATCGAGCCCGCTCGGCGCCACGAGAAGCCCGACATCACGCTGGCATTTCTCGGCGGCTCCACCACCGAGTGCGCGCTCGTGCTGCCGCACAACCGCTTTCCCGATCTCGCCGCGCGCAAGCTCGAGGCCGCGCTGGGCCTCAAGGTCAACGGCCTCAACGCCGGCATGTCCGGCAACAACAGCATGCATGCGCTCGCCTTGCTGGTGGGCAAGGTTCTGCCGCAGCGGCCCGACTTTGTCGTGCTGATGGAGGCCGTCAACGATGTCGGCGTGCTGTCGGCTCACGGCAGCTACTGGGTCCGGCAGGGATCGCTGCGCTTCGTCGTCAACGAGCGCCAGTCGGTGGGCGAGGCAGGCCGTTTGCTGACGGCATCGCTGATCCCCTACACGACCGAGCTCGTGCAGAATGCCTGGCGGCGCGTGGGCGGCTGGTTCGGGATGCGGCCGGCCTACGCGGAGGTCCTCCCTCTGCGTCCTCCCTCCGCCGCCCCGTCTTCCGATCGACGCAAGACGGCTGCGCGTGCCTACGAGAGCTCGCTCAAGTCGTTCGTCCACACCGTGTCGGCGTGGGGCGCGACGCCGGTCCTGATGACGCAGGTCAATGTCGAGCCGCGCACGGAAACCGAGCGCCGCAGCACGTTCCTCGACCGCAAGCAGCTCGCCAAGGTCGTAGACCGGCCGGAGGACTTCGCCAGCATGCACGATCACTTCAACGCGATCCTGCGCGCGGTGGCAAAGAGCGAAGGCACGATCCTGATCGATCTCGCCGCCGCCCATCCCTGGGCTTTCAGCGATGTCTACGATGCCATCCACTTCACCGACCGCGGCTCGCAGCGGGTCGCCGAAATCGTCGCTGCAGCCTTGCAGGACCATGTCGCGGAAAGGGCGAAAGCCGCAGCCAAGGCGAGGCCCTGAGCTTCTCTCCGCCTCTATCCGGTGCCGGCCCGCGGCGACCTTATCCCCGCGGCTCGCGCCTGTGGTACAATGGCAAACCCAAGTATTGATTCGAGCATATTTGGAGCATTGTGCATTTTCTTCTTGCGTCACCCAATATTCGTGTTGACAGCGTAACGCTCCTCAGGTACTGTTCAGCTATAGCTCGACAATTGTGTGCGGCCCCGCTTCGCGAAACTCGCTGGCAGCGAGTGTCCGGGCCCGCTCCGCTCCCACCCCTTGATCCTCCGCCGATGCCGAGACCGCCGCTCACCCCCGAGCAGTGGGCCCAAGCGCGTCGTCTGCGCGACGGCGGCGCCACCTTCGCCGCAATCGCGAGGGAGATCGGCGCCCACGAGTCCACCATCGCCGGCCGCGCCCGTCTGGAAGGCTGGCCCAGGCCTGCCGGCTCCCTGCCCGCCGCTGCACGCGGCACAGGGGCCTTCCACCGCGCCGAAAGCATCGCGGACATCCGCCACAGCGTGCTCACCCGCTACTACCGCGTGATGAATCTCAATCTCGAGCTCATGGAGCTGCATATGAAGAAGCAGGTGAAGGACGCGAAGAAGCGGGGCGCCAACCCTGCCTCCATCGACCCGGACAAGAACATGCGCCCCATGACCGCGGTCACGAAATCCCTATCGCAAGCCAAGGAGTTGGACGCTGACCTCGATCGAGCTGCCGGCGGAGGGCCCACTGCAAGCAACCCCGGTTCCGCTGCATCCGAGGAGGAAGCCCTCCGCAGAGAGATTGCGGAGCGCCTTGAGAAGCTTATCCCGCCTGCCTGACGGCGCCGAGCGGATTGCCGCCGCGATCGATCGCAAGCAGTGGGACCGCATCGTCTTCGATTGGCTGCTGACTTCGCGCCATGATCAGCTGCCGCCCATCCTCACCTCCGGCGGCCAGCCCTGGCACACCTGGCTCCTGCTCGGCGGCCGCGGCTCCGGCAAGACGCGGGCCGGCGCCGAGTGGGTGCGTGCGCAGGCGCTGGCCACTCCCGATCTGGCCGAGCGGCGCGCGCACCGCATCGCGCTGGTCGGCGAGACCATCGGCCAGGTGCGCAGCGTCATGATCGAGGGCCTCTCGGGGCTCCTCTCCATCCATCGCAACGACGAGCGCCCCAGACTCGAGGCATCCAGGAACCGGCTGGTCTGGCCCAACGGCTCGATCGCCCAGATGTTCGCCGCCGACGACCCCGACAGCCTGCGCGGGCCGCAGTTCGACGCCGCCTGGTGCGACGAGCTCTGCAAGTGGCGTGTCCCCGACATCGCCTGGGACACGCTGCAGTTTGCCCTGCGGCTGGGCTCGCTGCCCCAGTGCGTCATCACCACAACGCCGCGCGCCATACCGGTGCTGAAGAAGATCATGGGCGACCAGGCCACCATCACCAGCCGCTCGCGCACCGCCGACAACGCCAACTATCTGGCGCCGGCCTTCCTGGCCGAGATGCAGCGCCGCTACGGCGACACCATCCTCGGCCGCCAGGAGCTGGAGGGCGAGATCGTCGAGGAGCGCCTCACCGGCCTCTGGAAGCGCAGCCACATCGCCCAGAGCCGGCTCGCCGCACGCCCCGAGCTCGTGCGCATCGTCGTCGCCGTCGACCCGCCGGTCTCCTCCACCAGCGGCTCCGACAGCTGCGGCATCATCGTTGCCGGCCTCGGCGTCGACAAGCGCGGCTACGTCATCGGCGACCGCACCATCCAGGGCCGCGACCCCGCCACCTGGGCCAGGGCCGCGGTCGCCGCCTATCACGACTACCTGGCCGACACCATAGTGGTGGAGACCAACCAGGGCGGCGACCTGCTGGTGGCCACCTTCCGCAGCATCGACGCCCGCGTCCCCGTCAAGAAGGTGTACGCCTCGCGCGGCAAGTACGTGCGCGCCGAGCCGATCTCCGCGCTCTATGCCGAGGGCCGCGTCGCCCACGTCGGGGAGTTCGCGGAGCTCGAGCGCCAGATGTGCGACTTCGCCGCCGACGGTCTCTCACAAGGCCGCAGCCCCGACCGCCTCGACGCCCTCGTCTGGGCCCTCACCGAGCTGATGCTCGTCGACCACCGCCACCCGCACCTGCGCTTCATGTGACCAAGCGAGCGGAACGCTCGCGCGGTCATCCTCGGGCTTGCCTGCAC
>Ga0247829_10001721_pt1 | contig 10230 bp, 6 predicted proteins | sample 12C_Control_Day4_FD_207765 | JGI IMG/M metagenome (GOLD analysis project Ga0247829, IMG submission 207765) | Soil microbial communities from agricultural site in Penn Yan, New York, United States - 12C_Control_Day4 | ecosystem: Environmental > Terrestrial > Soil > Agricultural land | place: USA... | reverse complement strand
GCACCAAAGACTACGCACCGGACACAAGACGATGAAAGGCAACAAAGACATGAGGAAGCAGACGGCAGTTGTATGCGCGCTCGCGCTGGTGAGCACGATTGGAGTTCCGTCCGCGTCGGCGCAGGAGGCGAAGGCCGCCGAGATCCTGGCGAAAACGCGCCAGGCGCTGGGCGGCGCGAAGCTCGACGCGCTGAAATCGCTCGGGCTCGAGGCCGCGTCGCAGCGAAACATGGGGCAGATGCAGCTGGCCGCAGACATCGAGATCCTGCTCGAGATGCCGGACAAGTACGTGCGTTCCGAGAACTCGCGCGGCGCGATGTCGATGACGCTGAACACCGGGTTCAATGGCGACAAGGCGATCCTGCCCGCGGGCGTGTCGATGGCGGGCGGCGGCGCGGTGGTGATCCGGATGGGACCGGGCGGCCCGATCGGCGGCGATGCGCCAAAGCTGACCGACGAGCAGAAGGCGGAGCTCAACAAAGCGTCGCTGCGCAGCGCGCGCGTGGAACTGTCTCGGCTGATGCTGGGCTGGTTCGCGACCACGCATCCCTCGCTGGCCGCACAGTACACATATGCAGGCGAAGCCGAATCTCCCGACGGCAAAGCGCACGTGATCGACGTCAAGGACGCGGACGGATTCGAGGCGCGCCTGTTCATCGATCAGAACAACTATCTGCCGCTGATGGTGACCTACAAGGGGCGTCAGCCACGCATCGTCACGGCCGGCGGTCCGATGACGGGTAGGGCGCAGGCCGCAGGCGCAGGGCAGACGCAAACGCGCCAGCTCACCGATGAAGAGCGCAGGAAGCTGGCGCACGACGCCGAGGCGCAGGTGACGCGCAGCATGTCCGATCAGCCGATGGTCGAGTTCTCCATGTTCTTCGACGACTGGCGCGAGGTAGACGGCATCACGTTCCCGCACCTCATGCGGCGCGGCTCCGGCGGCGAGACGAACGAGGAGTGGACGATCAGCAAGGTGAAGGTCAACCCGAAGATCGACGCGAAGAAGTTCGCCGTCGATGCCCGCTAGGCGGGTCGCGGAGACCACGCACATGACTCGCCTGATCACGACGGCCGTCGCGTTCATCCTCGTCGCGACCGTCGCCGACGTCGGCGCACAGCAGCGCGCCCAGACCGGCGAACTTCGTATCGTTGTCAAAGACCCGAGCGGCGCGGTTGTTCCGGGTGCCATGGTGCAGGTGCGGGGGGCGGAGGAGCGGACCGCCTGGGTGGTCCGTTCCGACATTCCTTCGAATGGCCAGGGGGTCGCCTCGGCCGAGGGCCTACCGCCCGGACGTTACGCGATCGAAGTGGCCTTTCCCGGGTTCGAGAAACTCCTGGTTTCGGACGTGCGTGTGCGTGCCGGCGAGAACCGGCGCGACGCCGTACTGGCGATCCAGAAGCTCGATGAGAGCGTGTCCGTCGCTCGTGACAAGTCGACGGTCGCGTCGGACCCCCACAACGACCGGTTCAACACCGTGCTCTCGAAGGATCAGATCAATGCGCTGCCCGACGATCCCGACGAGATGGAGCGAGTGCTGAAGGAGATGGCGGGACCCGGCGCGACGCTGCGCGTGGACGGATTCCGTGGCGGCAAACTGCCGCCGAAGTCGCAGATCCGCTCGATCCGCTTTTCACGGGACATGTACGCGGCCGAGAACCACGCGGCCGGCATGGTCTTCATCGACATCGTCACGCAGCCCGGGCTCGGGCCGCTCACGGGAAGTACGGACTTCCTCTTCCGCGATGAATCTCTGAACGCCAGGAATGCATACGTCACGGAAAAAGGCCCCGAACAGACACAGCAGTACACGTTCAACCTCAGTGGAACGCTCGTCAAGGAGCGTACGTCGTTCTCGCTCTCGGCTACGGGCGCGGCACTCTACGATTCGGCGAACATCAACGCGTTCACGCCGGACGGCACGCGCGCGGTGGGCACAGTCCGCCGGCCCGCCGATCGCATCAACTTCAACGGGCGCTTCGATCATGCGGTGACGAAAGCGCACACGCTGCGCGCAAACCTGCAGTCGAATGGAAACGACCAGGACAACCTCGGCGTCGGCGGCTTCGAGCTGCCCGAGCGCTCCTTCTCGCGGACGACCGACGATTCGCTGTTTCGGCTGTCGGAGAGCGGTCCCTGGTCGCGCAATGTTTTCGCCGAGAGCCGTCTCCAGCTGCGCCACCAGCAGGCCACTTCGCAGTCGGACCTCGAACGACGCGCGTCGCGCGTGCTCGACACATTCACCTCCGGCGGGGCGCAGCAGACGGGTGGGCGCGAATCGATCGAAATGGAATGGGCGACCAACGTCGACTGGACCAAAGGCAAGCACGCGATCCGCGCCGGCATGCTCGTGGAGGGAGGCACCTTCAAGAGCGACAACCGGACGAACTACCTCGGCACATTCACGTTCACGTCGATGGCGGACTTCGACGCGGGCCGGCCGGCCAACTACACCCAGCGAGTCGGCGATCCGCTCGTCGAGTACTCGCACTGGCAGACCGGCATCTTCGTACAGGACGACTGGCGCGCCCGCTCGAACCTGACGCTGAGCGGCGGCCTTCGACAGGAAGCTCAGTCTCACCTCGACGATCGGCTGAACCTCGCGCCGCGGGCGGGCTTCACATGGTCACCGTTCAAGAACGGCCGGACGACGATCCGCGGCGGCGGCGGCATCTTCTCCGACTGGCTGGAATCGGAAGTCTACGAACAGGTGCTTCGCGTCGACGGCGAGCGGCAGCGAGACATCGTCATCACCAATCCCGGATACCCGGATGCGCTGGGCGGCGGCGCCGCGCAGGAGATTCTGCCGGCCAGCAAGTACGTATTCGACAGCAATCTCGTGATGCCAACGCGCATCATGGGCAACATCGGCGTGAGCCAGCAGCTCTCGCCGAAGCTCGGTGTGAACGTCAGCTACAGCCGCAGCGTCGGTGAGAACCGGTTCCGCGGGCGCAACATCAACGCACCCCTGAACGGCGAGCGGCCGGATCCCACCGTGGGCAACGTCACGCAGGTGGAATCCACCGCGCACATGCGCGGTCAGACCTTCGTGGCGGGAATGAACTTTCAGATCCCGACACGGCGAGTCATGTTGTTTGCGAACTATGCCTGGCTGAACCAGCAGACGGATGCCGATGGTCCGTTCAGTCTGCCTGCGGACAGCTACAACCTCGGCGACGAGTGGGGGGCGGTCGCCGGCGTGCCGCGACACTCGCTGAGCGGGATGTTCAGCGCGCCACTCATCCGGAATGTCCGGCTCTGGCTCAGTGGGGGCATCCGGAGCGGGACTCCGTACAACATCACGACTGGCCGCGACGACAACGGTGACACCGTGTTCAACGATCGTCCTGACGGCGTCGGGCGGAACACCGCCCGCACGGAGATGAGCTGGGAGGTCGGGGGACGTCTCAGTTACGCCTTCGGCTTCGGCCAGCGTGCGCCATCTGGCGGCGGCGCACACGGTACGCCGGTCATGATCGTTCAGCGCGTCGGAGGTGCGTCGGGCAACGAGATCAGCGGCAGCTTCGGCGGCGGCGCCGAAGACAAGCGCATCCGCTTCGAAGTCTTCGTCTCCGGCTCGAACATCTTCAACGCGGTGAATCGCATCGGCTACTCGGGCGTCATGACGTCGCCATTCTTCGGCCAGCCCACCGCGGCTATGCCTGCACGCCGGATCGATCTCGGCATGCGCGTGGGCTTCTGATCACCGCCTGCGGACTTGATTTGCCGCCGGCGCCAGGAATGACAGGAGACGAGGAGATCTGGAGCTTTTTGGTTTTAAAACAAAGGTCTCCCATTCTCTGTGGTTCCTGTTTCTTTTGCTCCGGTCTTCAGGAGCGAGCGCGCGCGTAGAAGCGATCGATGACTAGAAAGTACGGCAACGCAAGCGCCGCGAGGCCGGCGGCCACGCCGAAGGCGACGGGAAACCCGTGGTGCTGGATCAGCCAGCCCATGGTCGTCGAACCGGTGCCGATGCCGGTATCGAACGCCGCCAGGATCGCGCCGAATGCCGCTCCGCGACGTTCGGCGCTCACCCCCTTCATCACGTAGCCGACGTACGACGGATACGCCGTGCCGAAGCCGATCCCGAACACGATTGCCGAGGTCAACAGCAGCGCCCGGCTGCCGCCGAAAGCGAGCACGCCGAGCCCGCAGGCGATGAGCAGCAGGCACGGGACGAATACCTTGCGATAGCCGATCCGGTCTCCGAGATGACCGAGCATCGGACGCGTCGAGAGGATGACGATGGCGAGAGTCGTCAGATAAATCCCCTTTGGCGCCACTCCGCTGGCATCGGCGTAGAGGGCGGTGAAGCTGGTGATCCCGCCGTACCCGAAGGAATACAGCGCGAGCGTGATGGAGACGATGAGAACGCGCCATTCGAGCAGCCCTCGCGGGTGCACGCGCGGCGAACCTGCTGAGCGCGGCTGGTCATGAAGCTGCGTCGCAATGACCGCCATGATCAGATTCAGTGCGGCCGCGAGCACGCAGAGCCAGAGCCATCCACGGTTATAGATCCAGAAGCCGACCGTCGGCGCCACGGCGACCGCGAGCAGTGTGGAGAGACCCCAGTAGCCGATTCCTTCCGCGCGGCGGTGCTCCGGCAGCAGGTTCGTCATGTACGCGGCGCTCGCCGACAGGAGACCGGACCAGAACACGCCGTGCACGAGCACCAGCGCGAGAAGCACCGCGACGTCGGTGATCACGGCGTAGAGCAACGAGAACACGACGAGCGCGCTGCTCGTCACGATCAATACGCGGCGCGGCCCGACGCGGTCCGCATAGGCGCCGGTGAGCGGTGCCGAGAACGCTGACGAGTACGTCAGGAACCCGAGGAACAGCCCCGACGCAAACGTCGAGCCGCCGAGATCGAGAATGTGGAACGGCGCCGTTGGAAGCAGCTGAAAGGCCGAGAGGAAAACCGTGAAGCTGAAGCCGCACATGACGAAGAAGCGCGGCGTGAACAACCGATCCGACACCGACTCAATGTACCCTACGCCTCCTGCCGGCGAAGGCGGTTTATCATCAGTTCATGGAAAAGGATCTGAGCGCGTTCCGTCCAACGCGCATCTGGAAGCGGATGTCACCCGAGCAGCGGCTCAAGGCCGCAGAAGTGTTCTGGTCAGACGAGCAATCGACCGATCAGCAGGTCGAGGCCGTGGCGGCGCTCGCCGGCCATATGAAGTTTCGCACCAAGAGCCTCGTCGCGCTGCCGATCGATCGCAAGGCAAGGTACCTGGCGACGTATCCGGCCATCTCCGACACCATCGCTGCGCGAGCGCTGGTGAGCTATCACCTCGAACATCAGCGTCAGATGATGGCCGCGTTCCTCGATGCACTCGGCATCGCGCACGAGAACGGCTTGATCAGCGAGGAGTCCGTCTCGAAGCCTGACGCCGAAAACGTGCGGGCAGCAGCCGTGCAGCTCGCCGAAAAATATCCCGCCGGGGACGTATCGCTGTATTTGAGCACGCTCGTATCTCAGGATCCCGAGACCTGGGATGCCCTGACGGAACTGCCGCAGACCGTGGGGTGACGTTCGTCACGAGCCCTCTACAGAACGCGTGACAAAGTGCCGGAAGCCGGAAGCCGAGAGCCGGAAGCCGAAGATGATCACAGCCGACGTATGGCGAGCGCGGTGACTTCGGCGGCGGCACGGCGGCCACTTTCGATGGCGCCGTTCATGAACCCCTCCCACTTGACGCTCGTGTGCTCGCCGGCGAACATCAGCGGTCCGGCGGGCCGGCGCAGCCAGTCGCGCAGGCGAGGATCGTAGTCGGGCGAGAATACCGCGTAGCCGCCGCGCGCCAGCGGATCATCCTCCCAGCTCGTGTGCCACATGGCGACGAGCGGCGCAGGCGGACCGAGCCAGCGGAGCCGATCGACAAGCGCGTCCGCTCCACCACTCATGATGATGTCGCGGCACTCGGCTGACGCGCGGCCACCCGCGAGCAGCATCAGCATTCCGCACCTGCCGCGCTGGTGCTCGCTCGCATCCCAGACGGCCCCGATCGGCAGTGACGTGCCGAAGGCACGATGTCTGCGCACGCGGCGCCAGAAGGGCCGTTCGAACTGCAGCAGGACGCGAGTTGCCGGACCAAATTTCAGCCGCGTCATCGCGGCCCACTGCTCTGAGGGCAATCGCGGTGAGAACGCGATTGCGTGCAGCGTCGTCGCTGGCACGGCGATGACTGCGAAGTCGGCGCGAAGTTCCTGTGCGCCAGTGGCCTCTCGAAAGCCCACCCGCACGACGCCTTCGCCGCAGTCGATGCGTTCGACGCAGGCGCCGAGAACCATGCGTCCGTCGAGTGCTGCTGCGACCTTCTGTGGCAGACGATCGTTGCCGCCGGGAATACGAAACAACTCGTCCTCACCGGGCACGCCCTCGGAGAATTGATCGACGAGCGCAAGCAGCGAAAGGTCCTCTGGATCGGCGAGGAAGAAGCCTCGAATCGAGCGCATCCCTTCGGTGAAGGCGCGGCCGGCTCTCTGAGCGCGCACCCATTCGTCGACCGAGCGAGGAGCAATCGCGAGCGCTACGCCCGTATCCCACCGCTCGCCGGCAGCCTTGTAGCGATCGATGTGCGGTTTGAGCCGCTGTGCGGCCTCGCCCCACGTTGACGGCCGCTTCCATACGCGGTTACGTCCGGAGGCGTCAGGGCCGTAATAGGTGAAGCCGGCGCGGAGTATCCGCTGCGGTTTGAGACCAACCGACCTGGCCAGCTCGAGGACATATGATTGCTGCCCTTCGATCAGATCTGCCCCCGCCTCGCCGTGCTGGCCGTCCTCGAAAATGCCCCTCACCGTGTGGACGCGCCCACCCACGCGGTCGCGTGCCTCGAGTACCGTGACGCGCGCCTGCTCCCGTTCGAGCTCGCGCGCGGCTGTGAGGCCTGCGAGACCTGCACCTATGACGATCACCGAACGGTTGCGGAGTGCGTCGCCCATGCGCGTCCAGAGCATAACGGACTGACCTAAGATAGGCGGACATGGTCGCCTTCTTACTCCTGACACTGATCACGCCGCCACCTGTTCAGACTGCGGACGGACTCGAGGCGCGCGTCCGATCGATCATCACGGGCAGCGGCGCCGAAGTCGCCGTCGCGTTCCGGACGCTGGACGGTACATCCGAGCTTCTCATCGATCCGGATAAGCCGTTCCACGCGGCGAGCACGATGAAGGTGCCGGTGATGATCGAGTTGTTCCGCCAGGCTCAGGCGGGCATGTTGAAGCTCGACGAAGCCCTCCTCATCCGCAACGAGTTCCGCAGCATCGTCGACGGCTCGCCTTACAAGTTGAGTGAGGGCGACGACTCGGATCTCGAGGTGTATGCCAACGTCGGAAAGAAAATGACCCTGCGTCGGCTCAACGAGTTGATGATCACCGTGAGCAGCAACTTCGCCGCAAACCTCCTGATCGAGCGCCTCGGCGTCGAGAACGTGAAGGCGACGGTGAAGCGGCTCGGCGCCGACGGCATGAAAGTGCTGCGCGGCGTCGAAGACAACAAGGCATTCGAGAAAGGGCTGAACAACGAAACAACGGCGCGCGGCCTCGCCATCCTCTTCGAGAAGCTCGCCAGCGGCACAGCCGTCAGCCCGTCGGCCGATCGCGAAATGATCGAAGTACTGAAGCGGCAGAAGTTCAACGACGCGATTCCATCGGGTGTTCCGGCAGGCACGCCCGTGGCGCACAAGACCGGCGACATCACGCGTATTCAGCACGACGGCGGAATCGTCTACGGTCCGAGCCCCTACGTCCTCGTCGTCCTGGTTCGCGGTATCGAGGACCAGAAGGCCAGCAAGGCGCTCATCGCACAGATCTCACGGGCAGTCTGGGGTCGCTGAGTTTGCCCCCCGCCGCAGTCCTGCACCGCTAAAACACGTACACGAAGTTGATCACCGGAAACGCATAGAACTCCCCGACACCGACCGGTACTGCGAGCGCGAGATCGGCGGAGAGGCGGTCGCCGAGGAAGCGTATCCCGCCGGAAACGATGCCTTCGCCGTTCTGCCACACGTAGTTTTCCGTCATCAGCTTCATGCCGCGACTGATTCGTCCTTCGGCGCCGCCCATCACGACCCATCCGCGGCTGTCGCCGGCGTAGGTCAGGCCCGCACCGCCGGTGAATGCGTTGTCGCTGTTGCCGATCGTGCCGACACCGTAGGCGATTCCCGCTCCGTCGCCGCTCACATCGAATACGTGAAGAAGACCGACCGCTCCCTGCACGTTGGGCGTGTTGACCACCTGCACCTTCGGCGTGAACCAGAAGGGGCGTTCCCAGTCTTCGAACCCGAAGAGGAGCGGTGTTCCTCCGCCGACCGAAATGCGGTCCGTGACGCCTACCTGTACGAACGGCGCGATGAACTGGAAGACACCGAAGGAGACTTCACCACGCTTCAGCGAACGCGCGGTCGGCGCGAAGAACAACCGCGTGCGATGACGGTCCGAGTGGAGGAACTCGCCGCGTTCGATGCGTCCAGACGCGAGCCGAAGCGAGGCGACGTCGGCGCGGCGCGCCGTGATGACAGCACCCGCCTGTGTGCGCACCACAACCTCCCCGTCGGTTTCGCTCTCGATTGTCCCGAACACCCGCGACCCATCCTTCAACACGAGCTCGTAGAGCTCAGTGCGAGTGACAGGTGGCGTGCTCGCGACCGTCTGAGCGGCAACAGGTCCGGCGAGAAGCACAACAGCGACGACCGAGAAGAGAAGATTCTTCACAGCAACCTCCCGGGGGAGCAATTCCGGGGCAGAGTGCGGTCCCCAACCCCTTAGGCGCAGGATAGGGGGCGACCGGCTCAGGAGTCGTGAGGGTGGCCTGAAGAATTGTGAAAAGCCTCTGTCGAGGCCGAATCGCCGCGATTACAGTCCTGTCCTCTTGTCGTCGTGTTCGTCGGCAACACCGACGATCTCAACGGGCGCGGGTCGCAAGCGTGTCGAGAACCGGCTGTAAATCCGGCAGGGCCCGGAGGGGCTCCAGAAGAGGCTCCACCGGGATGGTCCAGCCCGCGAACGGGGCCTCCGCACGTTCGAAGAGCGTGTGCAAGCACTGGAGTGCGTCGGCGTGATGGCCGGTGGTGGTGTGGAGGAATGCCTGCGTCATGGCAGCTGCCGCTCCGCGACGGCCGCGGCGCAGCGCTTCGATTGCAGCAGCGGCGTTCTGAAATGCAGTCGAGGCGTCCTTGCTGCGGCCGGCTGCCGACATCGCGGCGCCAATGCCCACGAGCGACCTCGCATGCGACGGGAACAGTTCGAGCGCGTGTTTGAAATGCCGCTCGGCGCCTCGTGGATCACCGGCACGCAGCCTCGCGAAGCCGGCGCCATCGTGCGCATTCATCACGAACTCCGCACCATAAAGCTGTCCGGTGCCGCCGGCGATCTCGCGCGCGAACTCCTCCTCCGCCTCCGCGACATCCTCGAGGGCGAGGCGAACGAGACCGAGCAGCCAGTGGAGCCCGCGCGCGGGGAAGCGCTGACGCAGATGCACCTGGCGATCCTGGACGATGGCCCCTTCGCGCAGCAGCGACTCGGCGCGATCCAGTGAGCCGCGCGCGATGAACACCATCGCCGCTTCGAAGTGAGCGAACGGAAAGTCGGGATAGAGCTCCATCACCCGCGCCAGCGATCGCAGCCGCTCGTCGCCCCACGCGGCGTGAGCCACACGAAAATGGTGGCCCCAGTAACCAGGCTCGAGCGTGACGGCGCGACGTGCGGAGACGAGCGCCTCGCTCGCGCGGCCGGCACTCACCAGCAGAAACGAGAGCGTCGCGTGGGCTTCGGCCAGGTCGCGATCCAGCTCGATCGCGCGGCGCACGTGATCGATCGCGCGTGCAAGCAGCGCAGCGTCAGGCTGGCTGTTCGCTCGCGACATCTCGTATTCGAAGAAGTGCGCATTACCAAGGCCGACGTGCGCCGCCGCATAACGGGGATCGAGTGCGATCGCACGTTCAAAATCCGCGATCGCCCGCGTGACCTGCGCGCCTTCCAGAGTCTCGAGGCGCACGCGTCCTTCGGTGAAAACCTGATACGCCTCGAGGCTGCTCGTCTCGTGTGTCGACCGTAATGGCGCGGTCGCGCCGCGGCTGCCGATCGCCGCCGAGAGTTGCGCGACGATGCGGTCCTGAAGATCGAAGACGTCGGTGAGAAGACCATCGGCCTTGCTGTCAGCCAGAGCTTCACCCGTTCCGGCATCCACCGCGCGTGCAGTGATCCGCAACCTGTCCCCCGAG
>Ga0247829_10001716_pt1 | contig 10239 bp, 9 predicted proteins | sample 12C_Control_Day4_FD_207765 | JGI IMG/M metagenome (GOLD analysis project Ga0247829, IMG submission 207765) | Soil microbial communities from agricultural site in Penn Yan, New York, United States - 12C_Control_Day4 | ecosystem: Environmental > Terrestrial > Soil > Agricultural land | place: USA... | reverse complement strand
GCTGTCCCTGGACGAGGCCGCAGCCGCCCAGGATGATGGCGACGGCGAGGAGGGTCGTCACGCCGAGCAGGCCGGCGCGGCGATCGCGACCGGCCTCGCGCAACCGCATCTGGTTCCCCCGATCCATCTGCCGCCGATGCAGTGTGCGAGCTTAGCGGCTGCCGGACGCGCCGGCCGTCCCCGGGTGTTCCAGCGTAGGCCAAATCCACCAGAAGTCGTACCACCCACTAATGCCGAGGGGTATCCACCTGGTGCGGACCGGATGACAAGGTGTCCAATGATGCACTCGCCATGGTGGCCAGGACGTGTCCCGAGCCGGCAACGTTGGTGAGGCCGCCTCGAGTAGGAGAATCCATGCCCGTCCTCCCGCGTGACCCGGCACATGCCTCACCCTCCCTCGGCGACTACGGCACGGCGCTGTGGCGGCACAAGGCGATCGTCATCTCCGCCCTGCTCGTCGGGATCCTGGCCGGCGTCTTCGCCCTGCCGCGCCTCGCGTCCGCGCCCGAGTACCAGGTGACGCAACGGGTCGACGTGCGAGCGACGACCGCGGACCGGCTGTACGGGTCGCAGGGCCTGTTCGGCCAGAACAAGAGCAAGGCGACCGCCGGCAGCGTCCAGACGCAGGCCACGCCGCTCGACCCGAGCCTGGTCCCCGACATCACCGCGCTCGAGCAGGTGCTCACCAAGCCGGGCAACCAGTTCAAGCAGCTGGAGGTGGTGAACGGCATCAAGCCGTCCCTGTGGCTCGGCACCGTGGCCAAGAGCCTGGTGGCTTTCGCGGTCCCGGGCACGACCCAGATCGACGTCTCGTTCACCGACCCGGACCCGCAGCTCGCCGCCGAGCTGGTCGGCGGGTACGTCCGCGCGTACGCGGAACGCCGGAACGCCGCCGACGTGGCCATCACCCGCCAGGCCATGACCAAGCTGCAGGGGCTGTACAACGACGCCTACTCGCGGGTCAGCAGCCTGGGGCGCCAGGCGCAGACCGAGGCCAGCCGATCCCCCGTCCATACGGCATCCCAGACGACCCAGGCGCAACTGGACGCCGCCAAGTCCAACCTGAACGACCTGGCCAACCAGATCGCCCAGGTGACCAGCGCGCAGTCGTTCCAGGGGGCGTCGACGGTCGTGCTCGGGGAGCCGACCGTGACCCAGCCGGGCCGCAAGCCAGGCCGGGTCCTGTTCACCACCACCGGGCTCCTGCTCGGACTGCTGATCGGCGTGGCCATCGCGCTGATGGTCGACGCGCTCCGGCCGATCCTGGTCACGCCCGAGGACGTCGAGCAGGCGACCGGCCTCCGGGTCGTCGGGGCCGTGCCGATCGCCTCCCGGCGGGCCGACGCCCTGGCCGTGCGCGACCGGCCGCTCAGCCCGACCGCCGAGGGCTTCCACCGGGTGCTGGCCAGCCTCGAGCGGCAGGGGATGGCTCGGAGCAACAAGGTGGTGGCCGTCCTGTCGGGGGACAAGGGCGAGGGCCGCTCGACGGTGGCGGCCAGCCTCGCACTGTCCCTCGCCCGCCAAGGCAAGTCCGTGGTGCTGGTCTCGGCCGACCTTCGCGGTGGTGGCGTGGAGAAGCTGTTCGGGATCAGCAGCTCGGCCGCCGGCCTGGCCGAGCTGCTCGAGTCCGCTACCACCAGCCACGACGAAGACATCGACGTGCTGCTGTCGCGGTCATTCTGGTCGATCGGCTCGGGCCTGTTCGTGCTGCCGCCCGGCCAGGCCACCACCAGCCCGAGCGAGCTGCTGGCCAGCCGCTCCTTCCACGACGTCCTGGCGAGCCTGCGCAAGGACGGGGCCGTGGTGATCGTTGACGTCCCTCCGGCCAGGTGGTCCGCTGACGCGCTGCTGGTCGCCGGGGCGGCCGACATGAACATCCTGGTCGTCCGCTCGGGAGTGACCGGACGGCAGGCGGCGGCCGAGCTGGTCGACGGCCTGCGGGCGGAGGACCTGACCCCGGCCTCCGCCGTGCTGCTGACCAAGCGGCCGATCGCCGGCCGGTGGTGGCGGTACGGCAGGGCCAGCGACGCCGCCGGCGGGATCCTGCGGGACACCGAGCCCCACCCGGCGATCATCAGCACCACCACCGAGAACGGCCAGGACGGCCGGCAGCGCGGCTCGAAGAGGTTGGACGTCTGAAGAACAGCCAGCCGCCGGCCGTCGAGCCCGCTCAGGTCGGCAGCGACGGCGTTTCGGATCCCCCGTCTCTGATGGGAACGGCTTTGTCACGGGAGCGTTTTGCCTGGTGGATGTGTTGGGTGTCGGGCACGCGAACGCCAGGGGCGGATTCCGAGGGCGGCGGGCATCGCCTGCTCGGCAAGGACTGCGCCAGCGGCGGCCGGGTGCACCAGGGCCTGGGCTATGACTTTCTGCATGTGTCCATTGATGACTGTTCCCGAGTGGCCTAGGTGGAGGCGTTGGCTGATGACCGTGGAGCGGGCCATGACCGACAACCGGGCAGGTCTTGGCTCAGGCCGGGGGACTCGGCACCTGCGGACCCGGCCGTATCGGGCCCAGTCCAACGGCAAGGTGGAGCGGCTGAACCACACCATCAACCTTGAATGGGCCTTCGCCAGCCTCTACACCGGCAACCAAGCCCGCCTCGATGCCCTATCCGGCTGGTTGCCCCCACTACACCGCCACCGCCCCCACACCGCCCTGAGAGGCCGCAGCCCCATGCAAACCCTCAACAACCTCCTCAGGAACCACAGCTAGGGCGGTGCACTGTGTCGGCGAACGGTGCCTGGTCATAGAAGACCGCCAGGTCGGCCTCGATCGCGTCCAGTCGCGTGTCGCGGGCCTCCAGCACAGCCCGGTAGAGGCCCAAGGTCAGTGGCCCAAGCTGGCAGCTGATCCTCAGCTGTTCCAGCAGCCGGCCAGCTCATAGCCGGTCGGGCCGGCCTCATAGCAGGCTCGCAGCTGGCGGGGATCACCCAGGCGGCCGACGAGCCTGCGGACCGAGGTCTCGTCGTGGGCGATCCGGTCGACCTCGGGGACCTGCTGGTCAGTCAGGAGGATCCCCACCGAGATCGTGTTGCGGTGGAACGTCCAGACCAAGATGGATCGGGCCACGATGGGAGACACTAGCCACGGCCGGCTCCTCCGTATATTTGCTCCGCCCGCCCAGCGTGGGTGACCCACGCAGATGCGGACCGGAGCCGGCCGTTCCATGCTGGTTAGCTCGTGACCGCAGCGGGACCGCGCGGCGAGTGTGGCCCCAGGTGATCAGATAGATGGCGGTCTCGCCGATCACGCCAAGGGTCCGGGCGAGCGTCGGCGCGGCCAGGAACTCCATGTCCACGGCGGCCTTCGCCGGCACCACGACCTCGAGGTAGTACGCCTCCAAGTCCTCGAACGGTGACCGCAGCACGTCCCGGTCTCGCAGGCGGACCGAGGCGGGCCCGGTCAGCCCCGGCCGGTGCTGGAACACCGCCGTGCAGCCGGCAGGATAACGTGCCGCCAACGCCGGGGTCTCGGGGCGGGGACCCACCAGGGTCATGTCTCCTCGCAACACGTTCAGCAGCTGCGGCAGCTCGTCGACGCCGAACAGGCGAAGGAACTTGCCGATCGGCGTGAGCCGGTTGTCGTACGCGGTGGTGACATCGGGCCCGGACACCCCACAGCGCATGCTCCGGAACTTGTGGAGCGTGAAGGGAGCGCCGCCCTGGCCGACGCGCGCTTGGGAGAAGATGATGGGGCCGCGGCTGGTCACCAGCACCGCCAGCGCGACCACCGCGAGCAACGGCAGCAGCAGCACGAAAGCGGTGCCGGCCAGGAGCAGGTCGAGCGCCCGCCGTGCGCCGCTGGGCGCGATTCCCTGCCGTAGTCTCCTCACTGGATGTCCCCCCTGTCGATCGCTGGCGGCGTGCCGTTTCTCGCCTCGTCACGGCCGTCGGGAAACCGACCCGGCGAGCGCCAGTGGCCGGACATCCAGGGGCCGACGCTCGCCGCCGAGGTTGTTGGTGGCGGTTCCGCGTCTGAGCCGGGCAGGCCGAGCAGCCGGCAGTACGTCTGATCGATCAGAGCGCACATCAGCGCCGGGTCGAACATCCAGCGCACGTGGCCGCTCCCGGTGGCTCCCATGCGGGCGGCCTCCGCAGGATGCGCGAGCATCCAGAGGACACAGTCGGCGAGGGCGGCGGGATCACCCGGGGGCGCCAGCAGCCCGGTGCACCCTGGCTCGATGAGGTCCGGGACGCCGTTCACGGCGGTGGCGACCACAGGCCGGCCAGACGCCACCGCCTCGGTCAGCGCCCGCCCGAGCCCTTCGTACAGCGACGAGATGACGAAGACGTCGAAGGAACTGGCGATGCGAGGGGCGTCCGGACGAAAGCCGACGAGTCGGACCTCGACGCTGAGGCGTCGCGCCTCCGCCTCCGCGTCGGCGGCGAGGGGACCTTCCCCCACCATGACGAAGCGGGCGTCGGGACGGACGGCAGCGACCCGGGCGGCCATACGCACGAAGTCCAGCGGCGCCTTCTGGTACTCGAGACGCCCGACCGTGCCGATCAGCGGGACATCCGAGGGAATGCCAAGGTCGACGCGGGCCGCGGGGTCCGGGTCGCTCGGTATCTCGTCGAGTTCGACCGCCGAGGGGACCACGGCGACATCGCCGGGCGAGGCGATCCGCCGCTCGACCGCTTCCCGCGCCACCTGTGGCGCCACGGCGAGGAACGCGTCGGTCATCGGGCGCACCAAGCGGTCGAGGAGCAGGTACAGCCGCCGGCGGAGCGCGCTCATGTGGTCGTGGAACGGCAGGCCATGAAGGGTGTGCACCACGACCGGCGTGTGGCACAGCCACGCAGCCAGCCGGCCGAGGAATCCCGCCTTGGCCGAGTGGGTGTGGACGATCACGAAGCGCTCCCGGCGGATGAGCCGGATAAGCTGCACCAGCACGAACAGGTCGTTCACGGGCGAGATGAACTCGTGGAAGCGCTCGAGGCGGACGGTGACGACTCCTGCCCGCTCGGCTCGTGCCCACAGCGGACCTCCCCGGCACCCGGCGACCCAGGTCTCGTAGCGGGCCGGGTCGCTTCCCAGGACCGTCAGAAGGGTGTTGCCACCCGCTCCCGCCCAGAACTTGGTGATGACGTGAAGCACCTTGATCCGCGCTGGGGCCGGCTGTGGGGGCAGCTCCGGCAGATCATCGCGCCGGAAGCTCCCTCCCGGCCAGGCTACCGCGGCGGGAGGGAGCCGCCCGCCGGTCGCCTTGCGCTCGGTGGGCAGCAGGCTGGCTCGGCGCCGTCGCCCGTTCACGGCCCGGTCCCCAGGGGCCGACCGTTGGCGCCAGCACGCCGCCCACGGCCGAGGTCGGCCAGCTCGTCGCAGACGCGGTTGACGTCAGCCAGGGTCAACGCCGGGTGCATCGGCAACGAGACGATCTCCTGGAAGGCGGCATCGGCGTGCGGGAAGCGGCCAACGCCCTCGTCGCCGAGCAGCCCACGGAAGTACGGCTGGTGGTGCACCGGGATGAAATGGACCGAGCAGGCGACGCCGCGCTGGCTGAGCTCGGCGATCACCGCGTCGCGGTCGAGGCCGAACTCTGCCTCGACACGGATCACGTACAGGTGCCATGCGTGACGGCCACGCTCTGGTCGTGGAGCAAGACGCAGGCCCGGGATGCCGGCGAGACCCTCTTCGTAGGCGCTGGCGAGGTCGGCGCGCTCATCCTGCCACCCGGCCAGGCGCCGGAGCTGGGCGCGTCCGATCGCTGCCTGCAGATCGGTCATGTTCGCCTTCAGGCCGGCGATGTCGACCTCGTAATACCAGGAGGCGCCGGGCAGGTAGCGCTTCCACGCGTCCTTGGTCATGCCGTGCAGCCGGGCCCGGCGCAGGTAGTCCGCCATGGTCGGGTCCGACGTCGTGACCATGCCACCCTCACCGATTGGCAGGTTCTTGGTCGCATAGAAGCTGAAGCACGTCGCGGCCGAGATGGCTCCCACCGGTCGATCGTCGACCCAGGTCCCGAGGGCGTGGGCGGCGTCCTCGACCACCCGCGCGACCGGGAGCCCGGCCGCGGCCGACAGCTCCTCAACAGCAGCCGGGTAACCGGCAAAATGAATCACGACCATGGCGTCGACCCCGCCGGCACGCTCGGCAGCGGCCGCGACGGTCGATGGGTCAGGCATGAGGGTGGCATCCCCGACGTCCACGAGGACGGGCGTCAGGCCGGCGTGGACGATGGCGTGCACGGCGCCGCAGAAGGTCATCGTGGAGGTGAGCACCTTCGCCCCCGGCCGCAGCCGAAGAGCGCGCAAGGCCAGCTCGATGGCGACCGTGCAGGAGGCCACGGCGACTCCATGGTCGGCCTGGACCCAGTCCGCCAGCTCCCGCTCGAAAGCGACGACCTCGGGTCCTGTCGTCACCCAGCCCGAGCGGAGGACCCGAGCCGCCGCCTCGCATGCCTCCTCGCAGATCTCCGTACGCGCGAATGGGATCGGTCGCCTGGCCGCGGCCGCCTTGCTGCCCTGCTCGACCTCGATTGCCTCCATCCGGACTACCTCAGGCCGAGGCGGCCGACCGCTGCAGCGGGGCCAGCTCGGGAAGCAGTTGTCGGGTGAAGGAGCCGTAGAGTCGGGCGTACTCCTCGATGCCCTGTTCCAGGCTGAAGGCCGGAGCGAACCCGAGGCTGTGGAGCTTGCTCCCGTCCACCTCGTACGAGATCTGGTTGAGGATCTCCTTGTCAGTGTGAACGACCCTGAGCTTCGGGAAGCGCGGCTTCAAGAGGTCCAGGAGATCGTTGATACTGGCGTTCTCGCCGACCACGTTGAAGACCTCGTCGGCGGTCCGGTCGTCTGCCATGCAGAATGCGATCGCGCGTGCGATGTCGGCGACGTGGACGAACGGTCGGACCTGGCCGCCAGAGCCGTAGACCTCCAGCGGCGCCCCCACAGCGGCCCGGAAGGCGAAGATGTTGACCACTGTGTGGACCCGCAGGCCGGGCGAGTAGCCGTAGGCGGTCGCGAAGCGAAGGACTGTCGGGCGAACTCGGCCTGCGGTGTCCTGCGAGAGTCCCAGGACGTCGCTCTCGGCCTTGAGCTTGAACTCCGCATACGGGCTGGCCGGCTGGCAAGGACTGCCCTCCGTCACGGTCCCCATCGTCGGACCGTAGACGCTGGTGGTCGAGGCGTAGATGAGCCGGCGGACGCTCGACGCCCGGCGAGCGACGTCAACCACCTTCAGCGCACCGCGGTAATTGATTTCCTCGGTGTCGTTGCGCCGCTCGAAGGAGAGGTTTGCGTTGCAGAGCGCCGCGAGGTGGACCACCGCATCTGTGTCGTCACCGAGGGCCTTCCGAATGTCGTCCTCCTCGCGGATGTCGCCTAGAATGAATTCGTATTGGACATTGCCGGGCAGGTTCATGAGGGACGGGAACTTCTCCTCGCGCATGTTGTCTAGCACCCGGATACGACGGACTCGCGGGAATTTCTCTGCTGCCAGCGTGTGGAGCAGCTGCGAGCCGATGTAGCCGGCCCCCCCGGTGACTAGGATGTTCACAAGCCCTCCTGCCTGTTGTGATATAGACCGCCGCGCGGAGCGCCTTGCGGTGCTGAACGTGATCGCGCACTCTGGGACGATGGTCCGGTGCGCTTGGACCTCAGACGTATTCGGATCCCCCGTTGCCAACGCAGTTGATGTCCAGAGGATGAAGATGAGATTAAATGGCGCTCACGGCAAGATGTCCGATGACGGAACCGGGGTACGTTATTCTGCGCAGCCAGGGAGCAGAGATCACTACGGTAGGTGCGGGTGGTGGCACCGTGCCGGCCTGCTACTGTCGGGCCATGACCGACAACGACGTGATGATTTCGATCCCGGGTTCACTCTGCGAACGGCTCGGCCTGGCCGCTGGCGTTACCGGAACTGACGCGGTGTCGCGCTTCGTCGCCTATCTTCTCGAGCAGCTCTCTGAGGCGGAGCTCGAGGCCGTGCGGCAGCGCCTTGCCGCGGCGGGGAACCCTCAGGCCCAGGACGAGACGGCGGCCGATCCCGCGGATGGGGACGGTTACAGCGAGGCCGAGCGCGATGAGGTCGAGGCCAGGCTCGCCTCGCTTGGGTACATCGAGTAGGCACTCTCCCCCGCGAGTGCTCGGTCGTGGAACGCCGTTGACACCGCCCCGTCGCCGACGACGCGACGTGGTTGCGATACGGTGATTGGCTGAACCAGCCGGCACCCAGGCTGCGTAGCTTGGGCGCATTAGAGCGCCGTGGGGGACGAGTATGCAGCTCACCTCGTCTGTGCGTACGAGGTGAGCCGGGTGACAGGGATCAGCAGGTGACGCCGGCCGTGCCGTCCCATCCGCGACTCCTCGTGACCGGCGGAGCTGGATACCTCGGAGCTGAGCTCGTGGGCCGGGCGCCGAGCGCCGGCTGGGACGTCCACGCCACCTACCGCAGCACTCATCCATCGTTGCCCGCGACATGGCTGCGGCTCGACGTCTGCTCCGCGGAGGCGGTCGGGTATGCCTTCGAACGAACGCGGCCACAGGCGGTGATCCACACGGCGGTGGCCGAGACGGGTCCCGCGCTCTGGCCGACGACCGCCGTGGGCGCGGCGATCGTGGCCGACGCGGCCCGCCGGGTCGGGGCTCGGCTCCTGCACCTGTCCAGCGACGCCGTCTTCGATGGCGAGCGGGTTGGCCGGTACCGCGAGTGGGACGCACGCCGCCCAGTCAGCGACTACGGGTGGGCGAAGGCGGCCGCGGAGTGCATGGTCGCCGACGCTCACCCCGAGGCGCTCATCGTGCGCACCTCGTTGCTGTACGGTGGCGCCACCCTGAGCAGGGCCGAGCGACTGGTCCTGGACGTGCTCAGCGGTCGGGCGCAGGCCGCGTTCTTCACCGACGAACTGCGTTGCCCGGCCGTGGTCGGTGATCTGGCAGCGGCGCTGCTGGAGTTCGCCACCCGTCCGCTGGCGGGGCCGCTGCACGTCGCCGGTCCAGAAGTGGTGAGCCGGTATGAGTTCGCGTGCCTCGTGGCGGCGGCCAGAGGCCGCCCGCCCGAGCTGGTCCCGAGCGGCCGCAGCGCGGACGGCCCCCATCAACGTCCGCGCAACTGCGCGCTCGACTCCAGGCGGGCGGCCGCCCTGCTGCGCACCCGGCTCCGAGGCGTCCGGGAGGTCCTCAAGAGGTGAGCGCGATGAGGGGAGCGCTGTCATCTCGGTTCGGCGTCTCCGGGTCGCTCACCGGCTGTTGCCGTCGGTGTCGGTGCTCGTCTCGCCACTAGTAGGAACGGGGCAGGCGCAAGGAGTGCTCGGCGACGTAGTTGAGGATCATCTCGCGGCTGACCGGGGCGGTGCGCAGGACCCGGGCCATCCACCAGAGGCCGGCGATGCCGTACTCGGCGGCGAAGCCGTTGCCCCCGTGGACCTGGATGGCGACGTCGACGGCGTGCATGGCCGCCTCGGCGGCGGCGTACTTGGCCATGTTGGCGGCCTCGCCGGCCCCTGGGACGCCGGCGTCGGTGGCCCAGGCGGCCTTCTGGGTCATCAGGCGGGCCAGCTCGACCTCGATCTTGGCCTCGGCCAGCGGGTGGGCCAGGCCCTGGTGCGTGCCGATGGGCACGCCCCAGACCTGGCGCTGGTTGGCGTAGGCGGCCGCCTTGGCCAGGGCATAGCGGGCGATGCCGTTGCCGGCGGCGGCGCCGATGATGCGCTCGGGGTTGAGGCCGTGAAAGACCTGGCGCAGGCCGTCCCCCTCGTCGCCCAGCAGCCGGTCGCCATCGACCCGCACGTCGTCCAGGAACAGGAAGAACTGCCGCTCGGGGGCGTTGACGTGGAGCTCGATCGGGGACCGGTCCAGCCCGGGAGCGTCGGTGTCGACGATGAACAGCGACAGCCGGCCCCGGCCACTGCCCTTCTCGACCCCGGTGCGGCTGACCACCAGCACGGCGTCGGCCTCGTCGACCCCGGAGATGTAGTACTTGCGGCCCTGCAGGCGCCAGCCGTCGCCGTCGCGGGTGGCGACCGTCTCGAGCTTGTGGGTGTTGGACCCGGCGTCGGGCTCGGTGATCGCGAACACCATCTTGCGCTCGCCCGTGGCGATCGGTGGCAGCCAGCGCCCCCGCTGCTCCGGGGTCCCGAACCGGGCCAGCAGGGTGCCGCAGATGGCCGGCGACACCATCAGCAGCATCAGCGGGCACCCGTGGGCGGCCAGCTCCTCGGTCACGATGGCCAGCTCGCTGATGCCCATGCCCCCGCCGCCGTACTCCTCGGGCAGGTTCACCCCGACGAACCCGGCC
>Ga0247829_10001715_pt1 | contig 10242 bp, 14 predicted proteins | sample 12C_Control_Day4_FD_207765 | JGI IMG/M metagenome (GOLD analysis project Ga0247829, IMG submission 207765) | Soil microbial communities from agricultural site in Penn Yan, New York, United States - 12C_Control_Day4 | ecosystem: Environmental > Terrestrial > Soil > Agricultural land | place... | reverse complement strand
GGCGAAGTGCCATCCTGGGGCGCTGGTGCTGGTCGTGTCGTCGCAGGGAGCGTAAGACATGTCTTATTTGTTGTAATGCACAGACAAGAGAATCTCAAACAAATGGGGAATGTTGTTAACGGCCGTCAGAATGAGCTCGTTGAGGATTGTCCTCTGCACGGCGTCTTCGTCCGGCCGGGACGTGGACAAGCGCAGCCCGACGGCCGCTGCAATCTGCGACGCCGGACCCGTCCAGCCCGAGCGAAAAAGCCCGACGACGCCAACGGCATACGCAAAGACATTGAAGAGGACCAAGGAACGCTCCAGGCCTGCCTGGCAGCTGATGAGAACGACAGTCTGCTGCGCAGCGGCCGCCTCATCGAGGATGGAGGCAAGCAGGCGCAACGTTTGTTCGAGAAAGAGGGCCACTTGCCGGGTCCGGCTCGCTGTCATCATGAGCCCAATGCCCAGCTTCCCTTGCAATTTGGTGGTGTCGCTCCAGCCCAGGGCACGCAAGGCTATTACAGACGCAGGGAGGCCTTTTCCACTGCGGGTCCCGAGGTCGATGCGGTAGGCACCTTCTTCTTCATAGTCGAGTGCCGTCTGGCGTACCTGAATGCCGCACGTGCCCTGAATGTGCAGGTCAATGAAATTGTATGGCCCCTCGTTGGCGTGAATGTTGAAAGGGCACATGGGGCGGGCATGCAGCAGGCGGGCAAAGTCCCCAAGGAACGTGTCCGTGAGCACGTCGGCGTCGGCGTCCTTGATCGTTCCCCACGTTTCCATGCTCACATACTCTTCCCCAACGTGCAGGCTGAGCCGAGGCGAGTGGCCAAGCAGCAGCATCATGAAGAGGTCGACCAACAGGTAGCGCAGCGCCTCTTCTCCTTCCGCCAGCAGCCGCCCATTGGTGTTCTCGGCCAGGTAGGCCTCGAGGCGGCCGATGGCCATCTCCTCCGGAGCGTCCAACCCGGATTCGATCACCCGGGCAAAGGCGAGCATGAGACCCCCGTCCCACGACCGAGTTAAGGTGAACTGGCCCACGGCCGCGTCTTCTGGCGACCACCGCAGCAGGGCCACGTACTCCGTCTGGGTCGCATCCTCCAGCTCTTGTTGCGCCTGGGCCTCGTCGGCGTGGGCCCGCGCATCGGCGGCGGCGCGCTGCGCCAGACCTCGCAGGGCTGCATACATACCCTCGGCCACCTCACGCGCGGCCGCTTGGTAGTTGGGCACGAGAACAGATCGAACATGAAAGTCCCACACCGCCTCGCTGGCGTCGGCATTCGGGTGTCCTGTCGCTGCTGTCGCCAAAAAATGAAAGATCGAGTTGAGCGGCGCGGTCAGCGACGCATGCGCCCCAACGTCGCGGTCAAACATGGCGGCAAACACACGGCCCGCGATGCGCCGACTGAGGCGATTGAAGATCGCATAGCGCCAGAGTTCGCGCGCACTCCTACTATGGGCAACAATGCGCTGCCAGAGCTCCTCCGTCAATTCGGGCACTTTTTTGAGGAGCACCAGAGGTTCCTCCTCCAGGAGCACCAGAGGTTCCTCCTCCTCCTCCTCGTATGGGCGCTTCGACATGTTCACGTAACGGAGAATGTGGTGGGTGGGTCCCCTCCCAAACAAACACTTCCCTCACCCGATAACAATTTGACTCGCATGGCCGCTGTGCTGGCGCCCGTCAAACTCCTCTTCGAGATTGATGCCATCGAGAAGAAGATCAAGGAGCTGCGCGCCGTGTTTGGGCCCAGCCGGCAGGACCCGTTCACTTTCCTCGGGTTTGGGGAACCCATGGACCCGGTGACGGGGTCGTGTGTCCCGCCTCTCAAGGATGCGCTCGATATGGGCGCGGCCATTCGCGGTCTCGAGGCCAAGTTCCTCGCTGTCACGCTCGTCTTCCGGTTTAAACAAGAGGCGGACGATGCCTGGTATCGCGGGCTCACCAAGCGCTTTAGGTTAGTGCGGGCCATGTTCCTCTGCTTGCAACAGGATGTGCTGCAGCACCACTGGACGTTGTTCACGGCCGTGTGCAGCGACATTAAGGACCATGCGTTGGGTCCATCCTACATGCCCCATTTGGCCGTGGCCGCCGACCGGGTCCGGGCCGCGCTGCCGGAACAAGACGCGGACAAGCAGGCCGACCTCGAACAGCGACGCGTCCAGGCGTACAAAAAGATTCACCCCATGCGACGCGTCGTGCCGGATGCCAACTCGCTGAGCAGCGGGCAGTTGCGGCGCCGTTTGGGGCGCTTGTTCGAGATGACGCTGCAACGCTGGGACCGGTGTCACGGCCTCGACATTCCGGCGGTATACAAGACGCTGGCGGCACTGGCGTACAGGGACTGTTCGGCTGTTTATTGACAACGATGCTCTTCGAGCTGTTTGCGGGAACCATCGTCCATCTGTTCAAGCAGGCCAGGCACTCGGTCGCAAACAAACAATGCAACCTCCCAATCGCCGTTACAACACGTATGGAGTACCCATCTGCACCAATTAGAGTCTGCCCCCACGCCAGGGAGTGAGAAATAGAATTCGAGTTGGGGTGACCTCACCATTTGCCCATGACCAGTGCGCGCTTTTTCCAACGCCGATTCTAGTGCATAGATGGTCGGGAGAATGCCGTACGTGTCGTACAACCATCGCCCAATCGACACGGGATAGCTCTCACGGATGAATCTCGGCACAGGGAATGCAAGCGTCTCCACGAGCCACTGACACATGCCGACGTACCCTGCCTCCGCCGCCAACGTGAGGACACTGCCCCATATCCTCGGAAGAGCGGGCTTTGCGCTATACTCGGTCTTACAGGTCTGGCGCAAGACCCAGCGCGTGGGCAGGTCCAAGAACTGCCCGCGGATGACCGTCTGCAGCTCCGGCAGCAGCTCGGGCCAGTGGTGGAATGTTTGCATCGACAAGAGAATGTTTGTCCTTTAATGACGAGCACAACAGGGGACCCAGCGGCAAATCACCGTCCACTGGGTCTCGTCATGCTTCACAACCTTGGGCCCTATTAAATCCCAGTTTGCCCTTAAAAATGCCGGCTCGGCGCAGCAGTGACACCGCGGTTCTTCCAACCCCCTCAGCTCTGCACACATGTAGTCCTCCACGTAGTCGCAGACCTCGCTGGGGGTCATGGGCGATGAGACGGGGTCCACAGTCGCAGTTGCGATCACCGCTCTCGTTTGGGGGTGGAGGACCTCGAAGCGCACTGGGCCCGGGCTTGCATAACAGGTAAACGTGTTTCGAGGCTCCTTGCGCCGGGCCCACCGTTCCGCCCATCTATCGGACGCCTTCTTCATGCACTGAAACCAATAACTTTCCATAGTGTAGCGGTCGCACACCTGGCTGTAGTCCAGGTAGTCTAGGTTCAACTCCTAGTGGGGAGATTCTTTTTTTCTTTCATCGATCTCGCCTTCTTCGTATCTTGCCACTGCGAGTAGATTGTCAAGCGCCCGTTCATGAAACAAATCCGCGTTCAATTTCATGCGCATAAGATCCATGCGCAAGCGATACTGCTTCTCAGCGCGCTCCGCCGCCTCTGCATCCATTTTTGTTGCGGTCGTCTTGTCAGCCATGGAAGACAGACAGCAAAATGACAATATGTTTATTCCGGCCAGCTTCTCAATACTCATCATCCTCCTCCAACTCCCGCATCTCCTTGGCCGTGAGCACGCCGCGCGCAATCACTTGTTCGGCCATCTCGCGGGCGGACAAACTGTCGAGCTCGTGCTGAGAGAAGCCAAAGTCCAGGCAGGCGAGTTCGAGATCGTCATAGTCGACGATTTCCCCAGTCGTCTTGTAGGCCACAATGTACTGGAAGGACGACCCACTCAATGGGTCATTGGGGTCGGCCAGCCACTTTTTGAGGTGCCCGTGAACCCAGATGGGCAGCTTGTTCTTCGGCCTGGGGTTGGACTTTACTGACATACTGATGATGTAAAGGAATGACTTATCATTGCCTTGTGCTGCCGCCATGGAGGCCGAGACAAGGGCATGGTCCCGACGCCAAGTAGCATTACGTGCCTGGTTGCGCGAGCGCGCGGCCTTACCTGGCCCCAAGCTCTCCTTGATCCTGGACCGCAAGTACAAGCAAAAAAATGCCCTCGGCTTCGCGGGCGTCTCAACGTTGCTGGCCTCCTATGTCATTAGCGAGCTTACCGGCTCAGGGATTGTCCTCGGCTTTGGGCGCGACAATCGACAGTTTGTGGACAAGATTATTGCGCATTGTCCCTCAACCCTCACACTGGTCACAAAAGGCCCCGGTGGTTGTCGTTTCAAATCCGCTGATGATGGGCCCGAACGTGCGTGGACCAACGTTTCGATCATCGATACCGACGCCAGCAATGTCCGCGGAGTGGGAACGCATTTGACCACCATTGTGAGTGACTCCATGAGTCATGGAACACTCATAGGAGCCGTTGTATGGATCCGGCATCACCCTAACCTCCTTCGCGACCAAGACGTTCACATGATCTGGGTGGTTAAGACACGCGAAGAAAAGGAAGACGATTCTGTGCGCGAATCCCTCGCGGATCTCCCCATGGTCTATGAAATTTACGAGCTGGAGAAATAAAGTGTCACTTCCGCAATTCATCGACCATCACCCACAGTTCTTCCCCGTCGGGGCCCGTATCCCTCCACTTGGGCGTCCTGGAGGTCAGCGTGAGGGCGAAGCGGCCGTCTGTCGGGTCGTACACACACGTGCCCTCCGGCCACAACTGATGATGTAAAGGAATGACTTATTGGAAAAAGTCACGACAGCCCGGGCAGTAGTAGCCCAGGGTGGCCCCGTGCTCCTGGATGCGCGCCCGCGTCTTGCACACGTCGCAGCGGCCCTCGCGATTGTCCTCGATCCACATGTGCCCACAGAACTGGCGGCCCATGTCGTGCGTCGCGGGCTTCTCGAACGAGCAGTGCCAGACGTACTTGTTCCACTCCTTCCAGAAGCGCCAGCGGTGCGCTTGCTCATGGTGGCCACAGCGGGGGCAGGCGGGAACGTAGTCGCCCTCGGTCACAGGGGCCGTGCGGGCGCCGGTCGGCTTGACTGCTTGAGGGGGCAGCTCGGCGGTGCTCGACGTGCTCCCACTCCTACTATCATCTGCCACGACTGGGACAGGGAGACGGAGCGGGGGCAGGGCCCACTTTTTCCCCGTGGGCTTGGCCTTGTCCTTGCCCTTGCTTGACATTTTGCGAGGGTGCACGTGCATCCGAGCTCAAGTGGAGGAGAGACGTAGCATGGTGCAGTTCAATTCGGCCCAGCTCACTGCCGGAGCTCACTCGCCCGCACACAGTTCCCAAAGTCATCCACCATCACCCACAGTTCTTCCCCGTCGGGGCCTGTATCCCGCCACTTGGGGGTTTTGGGGGCTGTGATGCGGTCGTAGGCCGGTGTCCGGGCTTGTGCCCCAGTTGCCAGCGTGAGGGCGAAGCGCCCATCGGTCGGGGTATATACACACGTCCCCTCTGGCCACATTTCTGCAGCCGGGGATGGGGCGACCAAGGGGTTGCGGCCCGGGTCCTCGGCTGCGACATACCATCGCGTCTTTGAGGGTTTGGGCAGATGCGGGGCAAAGGTGGCCCCTTTGGTCTCGGCCCCCCGGAACGCACCCTCGGTGAACGAGCGCACGATAAGAGCCGTTTCGCTGGGTGGGGGTGGCATCGGCACGCCAGCCTTTTTCTTCGGCCGGGGCTGGGCGAGCAGCTGCATCAAGCGGGTGGACTCGGCCAGGCGGACGCTATACCACACGGCCTCTTGGTACACTTTGAAGCCGTCCCTCGGCGGGTGCAACAAAGCGACGCCCAGCGCTTGGTAGGCCAGGTGGTGCTGAATGTTGACGGTCAGCGTCATCACCCCCTCCTTGTTGTACCCCTGGGCCACGAGGCGCAGCCAGCGGGTCGAAGGTGAGTCGACCGTCGCCCGCATCTCGTACTGGATGGCCGGATGATTGAGGTGTTCCACCCGCCGCTGAATGGAGAAGCGCAGGCACTCGAGGACCTTGGCTGGGACGGGGTCCTCCGGGATCTCGCCCTCCTCTTTGACCACGGGCCAGACGAGCAGGTCGACGGTGATGCCCGTGGGCGCTTTTAAAAGGGCGTTTTGCGCCGGCCACGCGAGCGCCGAGCAGACGGCCGCGTCCGGCCCTGTCCCGGAGGTGGGGTAGATGAGGGACAGCTGGGCGATGGCACCGTGCATTGATAGTACAGTGACAATGTCAGTAACAGCCCGCCGTTCATTCTTTTTCCCTTCTCTTCAAATGAGCGGAGCAAGCGCCCAGAAAATCTACGCCCTCGCCATCGACATTGAGCGCAGTGGGAGTGGCCCGGATTGCAGGGTTATTGCGATCGGCGCGTCCGTGGTAGACGAGAATTTTCAGCAGCTCGACAGTCTCTACGCTCCCTGCTTCAAGTCCACGGAGGTCGCCTTCGAACTCCGCTGCGTCAAAGAGTTCTGGCTCGGAGACGAGCTCAAGGAGCTGGACAAGTACCGTGCAGGGGAGCAGCCAGTCTCGGCTTCCCTGCCCGTGTCGACCGTCCTGAAACGCATCGAGGCCGACACCCCTACCGTGGACAATGAGGGGAAGCCGATCCGCACGCAACGCGAAACCGAAGTCAACGCACTCGACAAGCTCATCTACTTTGTGCAAAAGTGGGAGGTCAAGGCGCAACAAGACAAGGCGCTTCTCAAGCGTTGCTCAGACAACGTCATCTTTGACATTGGGGCGATCAACGCCATGGTGACGCAGTATCGTCCCGACATTATGCAGATGCCCTACAGCTGGACAAGTGGCGAGTACGGGGCGCTCTACGACGTGCATCAAACCCAGCGAGGGTTCTTGCTTGCCCATGACCCTCAGTGGGCGACCAAATACTGGGGCCTGACGAAAGCAATCGAGGCGACATGGGACGTGCCGAAGAAGATCCTTGAACACACGCACTTGCCCCACGAGGACGCCTACGGGATTGCTTTCGACCTCCAAGTCCTCGATGCAATTGCTCTCGGGCGCCTCAAGAAGAAGGAGGAGAAGGCGTAACTCAGTGTGAACACGTGTTTAAGATCAGAGAACATGCATTTCAACCCTCCCACACTTTGAGCCTGTTCACCTCGCGCAGCACCTGCTCCTGCACGTGGGCCATGGAACAGGCCCGGCCCTCTGCCTTGGCCGAGGCCCTGCAGTGTTCAACAAAGGCCAGGGTGGCCTCCGACAGGCGCGTCTCCTTGGGGAAGAACTTGAGGTAGTGGGCTGCGATGCGCGCATTGTCGGGGTCATCAAACACGAGGACCAAGAGAACCGGGGGATCGGTAGGGTCGGTTGCGCCCTGCATCAGCTTCGATAGGGACGTGTCATCCAAGTCCTTGGTGTTGAGAGAGATGACGCCCACGTCCGTGCCGAGGTGCGAGGCCACGGCCGTGATGAGGGAGGACTTGCCATTGCCGGGCGGGCCTTCGAAGAGCCACCCACGGCGATAGGGAATACCGTGGCTTGTGCTGTAGCGTCGGTAATCGGGGGACTGGAAATCGGCCAGATCCTGGAGGACATTGCGTGTCAGGACCTCGTCAAGGGTGAGGGTGGACATTGCGCGGCGTGGTGCAGTCTTGGCAAAGTGGAGCCAGGCATTGCTGCCTTGGATATAGGGGCATCGGATGTCCAACATGTCACGAGCCCGAGTCGCAAATTCGTGTTTGATAAACTGCAGGAAGCGGTGCCTCTTTACTTGAACGTTCGCGTAAAAATGCGTGAAAAAGATGGCTCTTCGTCCTCTCTCTCTCTCTCTCTGCCGCTCATTCACTCATTCACATGAAGCGCATTCGCGAAGAAGACGCCGCAGTAGCCGTCACCCCGACGCAGCTCATGCTCGAATGCGTGCGCCAGTCGGGCCGCTGGAACATGTTCACGGAATGGAAGCGCGCCTGTCTTTCCGCCTTTGCGCTTAGTGTGTACCTGGGCCAGCCCCTCGGCGAACAAAGTGTGCGCCTCGACTTTCAAGACTACAGTCGCGCCTACGAGGACCCGGGCTTTGCCAAGCGCGTGGCCGAGCAGGCCGCAGGCTTGCCCTGTTCACCGGCCTACGCCCGCTGCTTAAAAGGGGCGGGCGGCTTTGATAAGAAGGCCGACCTCGGCAGAGAGCAGCCCTGCGACTTCAAGGCCCTGATTCGCGAGGCTGAAGAGGCTTGTGTGCGCTGGGCGCGAGAAGCGCGCGATGTGGAAGGCGAGAAGATTCAGAATGACGAAAAGGCAGAGATTGAGTACGGCGCATGGCGCCTCTTATCCGAGGGTGAACTGTCAACGCATGTGTCCCGTCCTCTGTGGACGCACTAACGAAACAAGTGGTCCAAGTCGGCAAATCCATAATGTTCCTTGTAGACACCCCACCCTGGGCGGTCGCGCACGGGCACCCAATAGGCGCGCATCAGATCTACGAGGAATTCGTCCGCCACGACATCGGTAATGTCTTGCACACGGCTTACGTGCACGGTCGCCACGTTGGCCAGGCGCCGCTGCCACGCTGGCGAAGGGGCCTGGGCGCCGAAAAACTGGACTGCATGTGGGAGGAGTGCCGGGAGATTGAGCTGGAGCGTCATGTCGGGCGCATTGCTGTCGCCAATAGAGTAGATCACCGAAATGACGTATTCCGGGAGGTTCGACCCGAGGAAAAAGTGCGGGAGCCACTGCCGAAGCGCGTCAATGACATCGTCGTCCACATTGCCGTCGTTCATGTTCCACTGGCGAAAGGCTGTCTCGATGATGGTATTTGGCGCCATCAGCGCGTAAAGGATCCATCTGACAGCGGTGGTACTTCCGCCACGTCTGCTCCAGAGCGTCTCGAGCGCCTCGGCCAGGAAGTTGAGGAGTTGGACGACCGGACCGTTGGCGAAAGCCACGCCGTGCTTCTTTCGATATGCCTCCGCGAATGCGTTCGCCTGATCGAGGAACGCGTCGACGAGGAGGCGCCCGCGGTCTGTCTCGATTTTCTGGAACAGCTCAAAGGGAAACAGTTCGAAGCTCGCGTCCCAGGCCAGCACGTCCGCGTCTATAGCATGGTCCAGGCGATCTCGCGGTGCGCGCTGCAGCCAAGAATTCCAGACCACCCAATTCTGCACGAGAAGCGTCCAGGGAATGTACTCTGCCGTGCCCATGGCGTCGGTTCCGAGGTAGATCTCGAGAGCGGCCGGCGCGATGCGAACATTGTTTTGGGCGAACGCGGCCGTGACCATCGGGCGCAAGGCGTCGTCCCACTCATGGTGGTTTGGGACCACTCCGTATTGCTGGTCTTGAATCGCTTGTAACCACTCCTTCTTCGCGACGGCGAGCAGAATAAGTACTCTCAGTGAGACCCTTGCGAGGTGGCGGATATTGTCCGCGACGAGAATGTCCATGCTAGGTTCCATCGCAGCAGCACTGAGGTGGTAGTGGTGGCGGCGCCGCCGCCGTTGGTCATCAATGCCGCCGAGGCAATTCCCGATTTACCCCCGCTTGCCGAAGTTTGGAAGCGCGAGGCGCTCGACTCCACCTCCTGTCCCGGGCTTTAGGATGAGGGGGAGGCACCACCGTTCCGCACAAAATGTCGACCCCAGGTGGCAGATACTACAGTGGGGCAAGCAACCAACTCCTGGAACCCGCCCCCCAAAGCGTGCTCGTCCAGGCCGAACCTGCGATGACGCGCGCCGTTACGGCCAATGCAGTGGCCGACTGGCTTATCTTGGCCGCCCTGATCCTCTTTGTGGCCCTTGCCTTTGGCCGCTTCTGGAATGAGCCCGCCCACACTCCAACCTGCACGTCGACGGCCGACCAGACGACCGTTGCCCTCGCCCTCCTTGTCACCAACGCGACCGTGACCAGCTGCCCGTTGAACGAGGGCGACTGCACGATCGCCACCGCAATCACGACCGAGAACGCCAACATCACCCTCCAAAGCGCCCCGAGCACGGTCGTGGGCTACTACGTGTCCACGTGCACGACCGTCGGGGCGTCGGCCGAGACCGACGCCGCGACCGACCGCCTGTGCCAGATCTTCCTCACCCTCAATGGCGAAGGCGGCCTGGACGCGGGCGTGATCACGCTCGCCGGCCTCAAGACTGTCGCCGACGAGGACGACGACGACGTGACCTTCCCCAACCCTTTTGGCGTCAGCGGCGGCAGCGGCATCTACGCCCGGCCCATTGGCGGCGAGGTCACTCTGGCCTACAATGCGTCGACGACGGACCTAACCCTCACGGGCGACGCCATCTATGTGAACTAACCCTTGTCAACGAATGAAATC
>Ga0247829_10001714_pt1 | contig 10250 bp, 8 predicted proteins | sample 12C_Control_Day4_FD_207765 | JGI IMG/M metagenome (GOLD analysis project Ga0247829, IMG submission 207765) | Soil microbial communities from agricultural site in Penn Yan, New York, United States - 12C_Control_Day4 | ecosystem: Environmental > Terrestrial > Soil > Agricultural land | place: USA... | reverse complement strand
ACGCGGACCCCGAAGGCTGGCAGTCCTTCACAAAAGAGCGGGAGGAACTCGGGTCGCGCCGAAAGCGGCTCTGCGGTGATGGATGCCTGCAGTCCTCGAGACGCCGGCGCAGTCGGCGTGTCCCCGCCATTTTCACAGCCGGCGAGCGTCAGCACTGCCAATGAGAGAAACACCGGTGCGTACCTGATGGTGCGCTGGTACATAAGTCACCTCGCGTCAGCTGCGCAAGCAAGGGACGTGCGAGGCATCCGCGAGCGCGCGCTATAATCGCGCGCCATCTAACCTGAACTGCAGGAATGTCATCGGCGCAGGATCATGACCACCGCTCGCGTCGCGCCGACAGCGCCCATCCAGGGCACCGAACGCATGGACACGCTCGATGCCGTGCGGGGCGCCGCTGTTCTCGGCATTCTGCTCGTCAACATCCTGCCGCTCTCCGGTCACGCGTTCGTGCCGCCCGAAGCGCACCTCGCGCTGCCGCTCGCGAGCTGGCACGAGCCGCTGTTCCGGCTGATGTTCGTGTTCGTGGAGACAAAGTTCTACTCGATGTTCTCCTTTCTTTTCGGGGTCGGCTTCTCCGTCTTCATCGGCCGCGCGTCTGCGCGCGGGGCGGACGCCATCCGTCTGTTCAAGCGGCGGCTGATCGGGCTCCTGCTGATCGGCCTGGTGCACACCACGCTGATCTGGATGGGAGACATCCTCGCGACGTACGCGGTGATCGGCTTCGCGCTCATCCCGTTCGTCGGGAAGAGCGATCGTACTGTGATCCGCTGGGCAGTCACGATGCTGCTGCTGCCGATCGGCCTTTACGCGCTGATCCTCGGCATTGCGGCGATCTTCAGCCCGCAGGGTGTGCACTACGGCGCCGGGGAGGTGCCGGCGAGTGGCGTGCCACCGTTTCTCGAGCCGGCGGTCCACAGCTTCGCCTCAGGCACGTACATCGAAGTGGTGAAAGGCAACATCATCTTCACGCTCGCGGGAGTGGCGCGGCGCCTTGCGCTGATGTTCTTTCCGCGCGTGTTCGGGATGTTCCTCCTCGGGTTTTACGTCGGCCGTCGGAACATGTTCGCCGAGATCGATCGGCACACGCTGCTCCTGCGGCGCGTGTTCCTGTGGGGAACGGTGATCGGCCTGCCGCTTTCATACGCAGGTGCTCTGCTCGAGGGGAACAGCATGGCGGCGCCGAACGTACTCGGCTTCGTCGAGACGACCGTGAAGTCGATCGGCGCTCCACTGCTGTCACTCGCGTATGCGGCGGGCCTCTGCCTGTTGTTCCAGCGCGCGAGAGCACTGCGACGCGCATTCGCGGCGGCCGGTCAGATGGCGCTCACCAACTATCTGATGCACAGCATCGTGGGCGTCGCGATTTTCTACGGGATGGGACTCGGGCTCTTCGGACGTGTGCCGCTGGCAATCGTCGCCGCCGGGGCGATTGCGTTCTTCGCGCTGCAAACGGTCCTGAGCCGATTGTGGCTGTCACACGCGGCGTTCGGACCGGCAGAGTGGGTGTGGCGGATGTTCACGTACCGACGCAGGGTGCCGCTGTTCTGAGAGCTGTGTCAATGCCGAATGCATTGGGCATTGACGAACCCGTTCAGATCGCGCTCGTCTAATCGAAGCGCTGCTCGTCGGCGCTCGGGCCGTAGATCGAAGGAACAGGCACCTCGTTCATACGCAGATAGACGGTCAGCTGGCCGCGATGGTGGGCCAGATGATTGATGGTCTCGCGCAGCACCAGATGACGCGGCTTCTCTGAGACGACGGTGCCAGCGACGAGCAGGCGCCAGGGTTTCATCAAGTGCTCTTCGCTTGCGTCCGTGAGTGCGGCGCGCGCGTCGTTCACGCCCTTGTCCAGCGCGTCGAGCAGATCCTTTCGCGTCTCGAGCCTGTGCGCGAATGAGGAGCCCCCGCCGGGCGGATTCAGATCGAATTCATCTTTCTGCAGCATCATCGTGATCCACGAGGGCATCGTCGAGACGAGCATCGCCAGGCGTCCGAGCGGCATCGACTTCTCGTGCGGCTTCCAGTCGTCGCGTCCTTCAGGGATCCGTTCGATCGTGCGGCGCGTGATCGCTCCCTCACGTGCGAGCTCCTCCGAGAACAGGTCCGTCAGCTTCATCGTTCCTCCTGTCTATGTGTCGGATTCTAATGCGAATGCTTCTACAGCTTTGATAACCTCCGCGGTATGAAACGAGTCTTTGCCGCCCCACTGCTCGCGCTGCCGCTCGCGGCGATCGCTCTCTCCGCTCAGCAGCGGGCACCGGAGATCGAGTCGATCCGCCAGGCGGACATGAAGGCTGACCTTTTCTTCCTCGCCTCGGACCGCATGGCGGGCCGGCTTACCGACACGCCGCAAAACGCTATTGCGGCCGACTGGGTCGCGTCTCGCTTCGAACGGCTGGCGCTCGTGCCCGTCGGCGATGGCGGTTCGTACTTCCATAAGTATCGGCTCGGTGTTGCGACGTTGGGCAGCACCAACCAGTTGAGCGCCGGCAGCATGCCCGCGGACTGGTACCCGTTGCGGTTCAGCGGCAGCGGCACCGCAAGAGGGGACGTCGTGTTCGTCGGTTATGGGATCTCGTCACCCGCGCGCGGGTACGACGATTACAGCGGCGTCCGACAGGTTGACACGCGCGACGGGCCATCGCGGCGTGAGGTTGCCGCACCGAACGCAGCGATCAGAGGAAAGATCGTGATCGCGCTCGACCACGAGCCAGGCGAAAACGATCCGAACAGCTTGTTCGATGGGGTGGTCACGTCGCAGGCATCGAATCAGATGCATAAAGCGATGGCCGCGCAGGCCGCTGGCGCGGCGGCGATCCTCTTCGTGAGTGACGTGCACAACCATCCGCAGCAGGCCGGAGACGGTCAGCTCCGCGGATTCTGGGGCGCGGCGCCGCAGCCGCCGCGCTTCCCCTCCTACATGCTCGGCGCCTGGCTCGAGAAGATCACGATCCCCGCCGCGCAAGTGTCGCCCGCACTCGTGCAGAAGCTGCTCGCGTCGGCCGGCATCGGCCGAACATTGGAAGATCTGGGAAAGGCATCCGACACGGCCACCGGTGCGCAGCCGTTACCGCTCAGCGGCGTACAGCTCGAGATCACCACCGCTGTGGAGCGCAAGATGATCGACGATCGCAGCATCGTCGGTCTCATCGAGGGATCCGATCCGAAACTGAAAGACGAGCTCGTGATCGTCTGCGGCCATTACGATCACGACGGCGTGAACGGAGAGAACGTGCTCAACGGCGCGGACGACGACGGCTCGGGCACCGTCGGCGTGATGGAGATCGCGGAGGCGTATGCGCTCGCGGCACAAAAGGGGCAGCGGCCGAAAAGGTCCGTGCTGTTTGCCGCATGGAACTCGGAGGAACGCGGGCTGCTCGGCGCGTGGGCGTACACCGAACGTCCGCTGCGTCCGCTCGAGAACACCGTGGCAGTGCTGAACATGGACATGATCGGGCGCAACGAGGAGGTGCCGGAGAACGGCGGCAACCGCTTCCGCGGCCTCGATGTTCAGACTGCCGAATCGAACGCGAACGCGGTGAACATCATCGGCACGACGCGCAGTGAGTCCCTCAAACAAGTCGTCGAGAAGGCGAACACCAGTATCGGGCTGACACTTCGCCTTCGCTACGACAACAACATTTCACAGCTGATGCGACGCAGCGATCACTGGCCCTTCCTCAATCGCGGCATCCCTGCGGTGTGGGTGCACACGGGTCTGCACCCCGACTATCACACCGCGGCCGACGATGCCGATCGGATCAACTATCCGAAAATGGAAAAGATCGCGCGCATGGTCTATCAGGCGAGCTGGGATCTTGCCAACCAGAGTGGCAGGCCTGCCCTGAATAAGTGAGTGGGGTACACAGCAACTCCCAACCGCCAGCTACCAAACTGCCAAACTGCGTGCGTCGATCAAAGGCTGTTCGGAAGTTGGGAGTTGATCAAGTCGCAGCGAAAGGCAGAATGTTGGCGTTCAGACAGAAGAGATTCTCGGGATCGTACCTGGTCTTGAGACGCGCGAGGCGCTCGTAATTCGGCCCGTATGCGACCGCCACGCGATCCGCTCCCTCGTCTTCTCCGAGCTCGTTGACGTAAACGCCGCCGGCGACGTGTGGCCGCATCCGGGTCCACGCGTCGCGGGCCCATGCGATGTTCGGCGCGTCCTGCGCTCGATCGTTCCACAGCGAATAGATGCCGACGTGATACCCGCTTCTGTGCGGGAAGGCGGTCGCCGTTGGATGCACGCGGCTCGCGACGCCGCGGATGGGGAAGAAGAGCATCGATGAAAGCGGCGAAGGCACGCGGCTGAACGCGTCGACGGCAACCGCGATCACCTCGTCGGAGATCTCGTTCACGAACTCCGCCTTCCAGTAGTTCAGCAGGTTCGGCGGCATCGCCTGTTCGAGCATCGCCTGCTGGGCAAGGTAGGGCATGGGGCCGATCACGTCGAGCACCGGCTCACCGAATTGCTTGATCGGCGCGACGAGCCGCTGCCCCTCGCCGAGATCGCCTGGATAGGCGACCGCGATCCCACTCGCTTTGTGTCCGTCGGGCGCGGTCATGAGCACCATGGCGGCGACGAGCTCGTCAGGCGCGCCCTTCATGAACTCGTTGTAGAACTTCATGACTTCTGCGGCACGCACGAAGGGATGCACGACAAGGCCACCGATGATTGCCGGGCCGACTTCATGCAGCCGGTAGGTGAAGGACGTGACCACACCGAAGTTGCCGCCACCGCCGCGAAGCGCCCAGAACAAATCGGCGTTCTCTGCGTCGCTCGCGCGCACGCGCTCCCCTGTGGCAAGTACGACATCCGCGGCGAGCAGGTTGTCGACGGTCATCCCGAACTTGCCTTCGAGCCAGCCGAAGCCGCCGCCCAGCGTCAGGCCTGCAATGCCGGTGTCGCCGACCGTCCCGCCCGTCGTCGCAAGGCCATGCGCTTGTGTCTCGCGATCGAAGTCCTGCCAGCGGGCGCCGGGTTCCGCGGTGGCCGTGCGGGCGGACGTATCGACGCGTACGGTCTTCATCTCGGCGAAATCGATGACGATCCCTTCATCGCAGGTGCCGCGTCCGGCAATGCTGTGTGCGCCTCCGCGCACCGCGAGAGGAAGGCCCAGCTCGCGGGCGAACCGCACCGCGGCGCTGACGTCCGCGGCATCACGCGGACGCGCGATCAGCGCAGGGCGCTTGTCGATGATCGCGTTCCACACGCGACGGGCCAGGTCGTAGCGTTCGTCCGTGGGGGTGATGACGTCGCCGCGATGCGTCTGCCGGAACTTCTGGAGTGTTTCGTTCGAAAGGGACATCAGAAGGAAAATGGTAGATGGAAAATGGAAGATGGTAAAGATCCATCGACCATCGACCATCTACCACCACGTTACCGTCGCCTGAGTTCGAGCGGTGAATCGAGCCTGATGCGGACGATCGTGCCCGGAGGCAGGTCGATGTCCTTGCCTTCAGTCGCGGCAATCACGCCACCGGTGCCAACCGCTGCGCCGATCAGCGCGCCCTTCACTCCCCCGATGATGCCGCCGACGATGGCGCCGACCGCGCCGGCCGTGCCGACGGTCTTACCTTCTTCGAGCACGCCGCGGCTTTCGTACACCTCGGTCGCCATCGCACGGAGCGGATACTCCCGGCCGTTCACTTCGATCTGATCGAACGCCAGCGTGAGCCTGCCGACGCGATCGATGTTGCCCGCCTTGTCCACATTGCTGACGATCCCGCGCACGAGGGACCCGGCAGGGATCAGTACGCGGTCGTCCTGCATGAGGTCGGCGGCCGTGGTCGCTTCGAAACGCTGTTCGCGTGTGGCGGTTGCCGAGCTGAGCCCCGACTGCAGCCGCACATCTATCAACTGGCCGACCGGGATTCTGCCGGGCTCATCGCCCTTGACCTGCCTGGGTTCGCTGACGCTGCCGCTCGTGCCCACCGGCTGATCCGGGCCTGATGATGGCGGATAGTTGTCCGTCGAACTGGCACACCCGACACAGGCGACCAGCACCGCCGTCGCGGCCATATTCCTCACCATATACATCGTTCTTGCCTCCCGGAAGGAGACTCGCAAACCGCGTTCCGGCCGACCGCGTGCGTACGATGTCACGGCAATTGCACCTGTCTGTGCAGAAGAGGTGAACGATGGCAGAAGCAACGACAGAACAGATCACTTGGAGCCATGACTTCGATCGGTCCCTGCAGGAGGCTCAGCAAACAGACAGGCTTCTCCTGCTCGACTTTTCAGCAGCACCAATGTGAACCGGATGCGCTCGGCTGGATGCCGAGGTGTACCCGGATCGCGAGGTCGCCGCGCTCATCACGCAACGCTTCGTTCCCGTGCGCGTCCACGCGAAGGACAACGCCGGTGAGTTCAAACGACTGGGAGCGATGTTCGATGCGCAGTGGACGCCGACCACACTGATGATCGATCCGCCGGCGACGGAGCGGCACCGCATCGAGGGCTTTCTTCCAAAGAAGGACTTCGTCTCGCAGCTGGAGCTCGGTCTCGCGAAAGCGGCATTCGGACGCGGCGCATTCGACGAAGCGCAGCGCGCGTTCGAGCACGTCCTGACGACCTATCCCGAAACGGACGCCGCACCAGAGGCGCAGTACTGGGCGGGCGTCTCGCGCTACAAGGCCACTGGCGACCCCACTGCACTGGCCGATACCGAGAAGCGCTTTAGAGTGAGGTACGCGGACTCGACCTGGGCGAAGAAGGCGTCCGTCTGGCGTCACTAGGGTTCCGGAAGCCGGAAGCCGGACGTATCAGCAATACGCGCCGGTGCACGGCGGCGGGGCGGTATCCGGCTTGCTCACAGCGCCGATCATCCCCGCGTGCAGCAGGCAGTGATAATTCGTGCCCGCCGCCGGCATCGTAACGGCGCGGCTCGTTGCGCCGGGCCCAATGTCGCCCGTGTCGAGCGTGCCGTCATTGAGTTGCACGCGGTGGACGACCGAGTCAGTGTTCCGGAAAACCACCTGCTGGCCGGCGGCCGTCGCGGGGTTCGGCGAGAACGACTGTGCGCCGCGATCGCCGATGATGTTGATCGTAATCGGCCCGGTCGGAGCCGGAGACGACGGGCTGCTGCCACCGCCGCACGCCCATGCCGCCGCGACGATGACGAGCGGGATGGCCTTCAGACACCAGGAACGCATAAGATCCCCTTTCAAAAGTCGAATAGGGAAAGGGTCCGCAAGCAACGTTCCATGCGAATCACCAATGAAATCGGTGTTCCTGCCGTGCGGCCGGTTTCATCACCCGTAAGCGCTTACGCGGGATGCCCAACGGGAAGCCGCGAGCCGGAAGCCGGAAGCCGCGAGCCGGAAGCCGCGAGCCGGAAGCCGCGAGCCGGAAGCCGCGAGCCGGAAGCCGGAAGCCGGAAGCCGGCAGCCGATATTGCTGAATGTCTGCCGGTGAGTTGACCGCGAACGCGTTCGTTGCCGCCGCGATCTTTCTCGCGGGTCGTAACAACATCCACACCTGGTGGACGGGCATCGTCGGCTGTGCGGTGTTCGCCGTGGTGTTCTTCAGCGCTCGCCTCTACGCCGACGTGACGCTGCAGGTGTTCTTCATCCTCACGAGCATTTACGGCTGGTGGAAGTGGCTGCATGGCGGAGCCGGTGGCGAGCTGCCGGTGCGCTTCTCGCCGCCGCGCCTGCTGATCGCGTCAGCGGCGGCTGCCACTGTGGTGGCGCTCGGATACGGCTGGCTCCTCCTCCGTTTCACCGACGCCTACGCGCCCTTTCTTGATTCGGTCGTCCTGGCGTTCAGCGTGCTGGGGCAGCTCCTGATGATGGAGCGCCGCGTCGAGAACTGGTGGGCGTGGCTCCTGGTGAACACCATCGCCGTTCCGCTTTATGCATCGCGCGACTTGTATCTGACAGCGGTGCTTTACGCGGCGTTCTGGATCAACGCGGTGGTCTCGCTGCGCAAATGGACTGCGCTTGCGCGCGCTTCGCCTGGTTGAATTGGGCGTTTATTCCTGCCGCAGCGCAATCAGCGGATCGACGCGCATGGCGCGGCGTGCGGGGAGGTAGCACGCGAGCGCTGCAACGCCAAGAAGTAGCGCAACGGTGACGCCGTAGCTCGCAGGGTCGAAGGGAGTGACACCGAACAGCATCGACGCGACCAGGCCCGCAAGGGCCAGTGCCGCGGCGATCCCGATGACGACGCCCAGGCTGGCCAGCTTCATTCCGCTGCCGAGCACCATGCGCAGAACGTCTCCGCGCTGGGCGCCGATCGCCATGCGGACGCCGATTTCCTGCGTGCGCTGGCTCACCGTGTACGCGACGACGCCGTAGAGGCCGACCGCGGCCAGGAACAGCGCGACGAAGGCAAAGAGCGACAGCAGCAGCATCGAGAAGCGGCGCTGCGCGACCGATTCGCTGACCATGCTTGCCAGAGGCATGATCGAAAACGCCGGCAACGTGCCATCGATCTCCCTGACGGCACCGCGCACGAGGCCTGACTGCGCTTCGGGATCGCCCGCCGCCTTGACCATCACCCACATCGAGCTGAACACGTCCTGCTTGTAGGGCACATACATCGTCGGGTTGACGATCGAATCGAGGCCGCCGTGATGGACATCGCCCACGATCCCCACGATTTCGTAGAAGCCGTCGGTGCCGTTACCGATATCGATGCCGCGCCCGATCGCCTCTTCGTTCGGAAAGTGGCGCCTGACGAACGCTTCGTCGACGAGCGCGACCTTCGGCGAGGATTCCGTGTCGCGGTCGCTGAACAGCCGGCCGCGTTTGAGTGGAATGCCGAGGGCGTCGAAATAGCCGGGGCTCACGACGCGGTGGTTCGCCGATGGCTCCTCACCGGGCTTCGCCGGCGGACGCCCCTGCAGCTCGAACGACAAGGTGTAGCTGCCGCGCATCGGAGCGGTCTGAACCATGCCGGCCGATCCGACGCCTGGCGATGAGCCGAGCTTCTCGAGCAGGCGGTCGTAGAACGCAATCCGGTTGTGTTCCTCGGGATAGGACGTCTGGGGAAGGGCAACTCGGAAGGCGAGCACACCGTCGGGCCGGAAACCTGGATCCACACCCGTGATCTTCGCGAAGCTGCGCAGCAGCAACGACGCGCCGACCAGGAGGACGAGCGACAGGGCGACCTCGGTCACGAGCAGCCCGCTGCGAATCCAGCGGCCGCCAGAGGTCGAAGACGATCGCCCGCCTTCCTTGAGGATGACACCGATGCCGCCGCGCGCGGCCTGCCAGGCCGGCGCGAGACCGAACAGCACGCCGGTCGCAATGGAAACGACCACCGCGAAGGCGAGCACCGTGCGATCGAGCGTGACGTCGAGGACGCGAGGGATGCTGCCGACTCCGAGCGTCTGGATCGGGCCGATCGCGGCCCCGGCCAGCAGGATACCGAGCGCGCCGCCGGCCATCGCCAACACCAGGCTCTCGGTGAGCATTTGCACGGCCAGCCGACGGCGTCCCGCGCCGAGGGCGGTGCGAATGGCGATCTCCTTCTCACGAACGGACGCCCGTACGAGCAGCAGATTCGCGACGTTGGCGCATGCGATGAGGATGACGACCGCGACGGCTGCCATGAGCGTGAACAGCATCGGCCGCACCGGCCCGACGATCAGTTCGCCGATCTCCACCGCTTCGGCCGACTCGTTCGCGTTCGTCTTCGGATACGCGGTGCCGAGCCGTTGCGCGATGGTTCTCATCTCCGTGTTCGCCTGCTCGTTCGAGATGCCGGGTTTCAAGCGTGCGATAACCCCGATGAAGTGGCCGCCGCGTGTGGCGTTGGCCGGGTTCAGCGCGATCGGACGCCAGAACTCGACTTCCCGTGCCGGAAAGTAGAAGCCAGGCGGCATGACACCGACCACCACCACCGGCGACCCGCTCAGGGTGACGGATCGGCCGAGGATCCCCGGATCGGCGCCGAAGCGCCGGCGCCACATGCCGTCGCTGATCACGATCACCGCGTTCTGCTGTGGCGCGTCTTCCTCGGCGCGAAAGCCGCGGCCGAGCGCCGGCGCGACGCCGATCGTTTCAAAGACGTCCCATGACACGGAGCTCATAGGCACGCGCTCGGGACCGTCGCTGCCGACGTAGGTATCGCTGCCGTTTGCGTAGGCAGAGATATGCGTGAAGACGCTGTTCTGCTGGCGCCAGTCGAGAAAGTTCGCCGGCGCCACCGAGAACCGCCCGTACTGCGGCACGATCTCGAATACCGAGACGAGCCGGTCGGCGTCCGGGTAGGGCAGCGGCCGCAGCATCACCGCATT
>Ga0247829_10001712_pt1 | contig 10251 bp, 7 predicted proteins | sample 12C_Control_Day4_FD_207765 | JGI IMG/M metagenome (GOLD analysis project Ga0247829, IMG submission 207765) | Soil microbial communities from agricultural site in Penn Yan, New York, United States - 12C_Control_Day4 | ecosystem: Environmental > Terrestrial > Soil > Agricultural land | place: USA... | reverse complement strand
AGAGCTGTGGGCGGCGACCTCCTGACCCTGGATCGACTTGGCGCCGTCCACAGCTCGTCACGAGTGACAGCCCGCGCGATCTCCCTGAAGGTCGGACACAGCACTGGAAGAGCGCACTGCAACCGTAAGCCGTTCCCGCGACGCACCGTGCTGCGCTGCGCCGCGCCCCCTAGCGAATTGCGAACAGCGACGATGCGACTGCCTCGTCGCGCTATCTCGTCGGGCACCCTCTGGACAGGTGCGCCCGCTCCGCCACTCGGCGTAGTTGCGTGCCCTGCCCGCCCGATCGCAGCTACAGCTCGACGCCGTCGGCGGCTTCGTCGTCGCTGGCGTCCTCGTCATCCGGCGGCTCTGACGCACGCGGAGGAATGAGCTGGTAGGGGCCCTGGTACGTGACCTCGAGGGTTGCGCGGAATTGCGGCGCACCGATCTCGTCGACGAGCCCGACGCCCGCGCGAACACCGACGGTGAGGTCGTGGTGTGGACGGCCGACGAAGCCGAGGCGCGCCTCGAGGGGGGATGGGCCGCGGCGTCCGGCGAGCTCGTCGCCGAGGATGCCGGCGAGCTCGGCGGTCAGCTTGAAGTACTCGGGGTCGCACCACAGCGGGCGTACCGGCGGCAGCGGGACGACGACGCCGGCGGCGCCGAACAGCTCGTTGGCCACGACGCGATCCGCGAGCAGCACCTCGGCGCCGCGCAGGCGGATGCCGCCGGTGACCGCGAATGCGAGGCCGTGTGGCAACGCGAACCGGCCGATGAGGCTCCACGCGCCGGCCCACGAGGCCTCGCCCGCGAAGTCGTGATCGTCGCCGGTGGGGAGCGTGAGCTCGCCGCGCAGGAAGGCGGCGACGCGCGGGGTGCGCACGACGCGGATGCGCGCCCCGAACCGGAGGTCGCCCGGCACCCAGCGATCGAGTGCGCGCGGCTCGCCGGCGATGCGGAGGCGTTGACCGGTCTGGTGCGCGAGTGTGAACCGGCCGTCGAGGACGACGCTCGGCCCGAGCGCGAGCGCGGCGCCGAGGCCGAACGTCTGGCGGCGCTCGACGGCCACGCTGTCGAGGTCATCCGAGTGAAGGACGATCGGCCGCTCGAGCCAGCCCCCGCTGATCGTGGCGCCCCAGCCGGGCACCTCGGCACCACCGTCGAAGCCGAGCTCGGTGCGGCCCGGGGGCGGGGCTTCGCGATCGACCTCGACGGCCGCGGGGGTGTCGCGCGGTGCCTCCGCGAGCGCCATGCCGGGCGCGACCGCGAGCGCCAGCGCGAGCAGCGCGTTCATCCCATGATCCGCGAGCCGAGCTCGTAGACGCGGGCGGGCGCCATGTGGCGATAGCGCGTGACCTGCACGCGGAGCTGCGCGATCTGGTCGATGACGTCGCGGCGCGAGGCGCCCTTGGCGAGCATCGCGCGTGCGCGCTCGACGATGGCGCCCCGCGCGGCCTTGGGGTGATAGATGAACGTGCGGCCGAACCGGACCTCGCCGCCATCGGAGGTGGGCACGCCGATGAGGCGCAGCTCGGCGACGTCGCCGACCTCGACGCCGTGGAGCTGGCGCTGCTCGTCGACGTGGAAGACGGCGCCGCCGAGGAGGTCGAGGAGCTCGACGCGGCCGGTCTTGCCCATCGCGCGGACCTCGAACAGGCTGCGCTGCGACGTCAGGAGCGCGCGGATCGCGGAGGTGCGTGGATCATCGGGTGGCAGCTCGCGCAGCGTGCGCGCGGCGAGCGGGAGACCATCGTCCTCCGTGCGCTCGATGACGAACCACTCGACGAACGCCGCGCTCCACGCTTCCCACAGCTCGTCGTCCTGGTGCACGCGGCCGCGACGCTCCTCGTAGGCGCGGCGTGCCGCGCCGGCTGCGTTCGCGTCCGACGTATGTTGCGCGTACAGCTCCTCGGTCACGCGATCGAGGAGCGCAGCTGCGGTCGACATCAGCGCGCCTTCGCGAGCAGATCCCTGAACCGCGCGAACAGGTAGCTCGCGTCGTGCGGACCCGGGCTCGCTTCGGGGTGGTACTGCACGCTGAAGATCGGCTTGCCCTCGACCGCGATGCCTTCGTTACTGTGATCGAACAGGTTCTCGTGCGTCACGTGGACGCCCGAGGGCAGCGTCGTTGGATCGACGACGAACCCATGGTTCTGGGACGTGATCTCGACCTTGCCCGTCGTCTTGTCGAGCACGGGGTGATTACCGCCGTGGTGACCGAACGGCAGCTTCAGCGTCTTGGCGCCCAGCGCGAGCCCGAGGATCTGATGGCCGAGGCAGATGCCGAACACCGGCTTGCCACTGGCGCACAGCTCCCTGGTCGCCGCGACGCCGTACGCGACGGCCGCCGGGTCACCGGGGCCGTTGGAGAGGAAGACCCCGTCGGCGCCGAGCGCGAGCGCCTCGCGCGCGGGCATCGTCGCGGGCACCACCGTCACGCGACAGCCGATGTCGCGCAGCTGGCGCAGGATGTTCTCCTTGATGCCGAAGTCGTAGGCCACGACGTGGTACGCGATCGGAGGCGCCGGCAGCGCACGGCCATCGTCGGTGGCGCGCCACGAGGGCTGGTCCCATGTGTACGTCGCGCTCGTCGTCACGCGCGGCACGAGGTCGAGGCCGTCCATCTTCGGCGCCGCGCGCACGCGTGCGAGCACCGCGTCGATCTCCGTGACGTGGGGCGTGATCGCGCCGCGCATCGCGCCCTCGTCGCGCAGCATCCGGGTGAGCGCGCGCGTGTCGAGCCCGTCGATGCCGGGGACGTTGCTGGCCTCGAGCCAGTGCGGCAACGTCGCCTCGGCGCGCCAGCTCGCCGGGATCGGCGACAGCTCGCGGATCACGAACCCCGCGCAGGCGACATTGCGAGCCTCGATGTCGGCGGTGTTGGCGCCGACGTTGCCGATCTGCGTCGCCGTCATCACGACGATCTGTCCGCAGTACGACGGGTCCGAGATGATCTCCTGGTACCCGGTGATCGACGTGTTGAACACGACCTCGCCGATCGACTCGGTGCGCGCACCGAAGCCTTCGCCCGTGAACACGCGCCCGTTCTCGAGCACGAGCGCTGCCGGCCACCGCGTGATGCCCTCGGTCATCGCAACCTCGCATCGAGATCGAACGCCGCGCGACCCTCGACCAGGGTGAGCACGGCGCGCCCCGCCAGGGTCTGGCCGAGGAACGGCGTGTTCTTCGACTTGCTGGACAGGCCTTCACTGTTGATCGTCACCGGCCGCTCGGGGTCGATGACGCAGATATCGGCGACCGCACCGACGGCGAGCCCGCCGCCCGGCAGGCCGAACGCACGCGCCGGCGCACCGGTCAGCGCCGCGATCGCGCGCTTGTCGTCGAGCGTGCCCATGCGGACGAAGTCGAGGATGATCGGCAGCGCGGTCTCGAGCCCGAGCATGCCGGGCGCCGCGCACTCGAACTCGACGTCCTTCTCGACGGGCGAGTGTGGCGCGTGGTCGGTCGCGATGCAGTCGATCGTGCCGTCGGCGAGCGCCTCGAGCAGCGCTTCCTGATCGGCGGCCGTGCGCAGCGGCGGCATCACCTTGGTGCGCGTGTCGTAGTGGCTGCACGCCTCGTCGGTGAGCGCGAGGTGGTGCGGCGTCACCTCGCAGGTCACCGGCAGGCCGCGGCGCTTCGCATCGCGGACCAGCGCCACCGTGCGCGCCGTGGAGACGTGGGCGATGTGGTACCGCGCGCCCGTCCACTCGACGATCTCGAGGTCGCGCGCGACCATCGCGCTCTCGGCGCACGCGGGCTGGCCCTTGATCCCGATCCGCGTCGACACCGCGCCCTCGTTCATCGCCCCACCCTCGCTGAGATCGAGGTCCTCGGCGTGCTGCACCACCGGCAGATCGAACGTGCGTGCGTACTCGAATGCGCGGCGCATCACGCCGGCGTTCATCACCGGGCGTCCGTCGTCCGAGATCGCGACGATGCCGGCCTCCTTCATGTCCGCGATGTCGGCGAGCAGCTGGCCCTCGAGGCCCTGCGTGATCGCACCGATCGGGCGCACGCGGACCGACCCGACCTCGCGCGCGCGCCGCACGATGAGCTCGGTCACCGTGCGCTGGTCGTTGACCGGCTTGGTGTTCGGCATGCAGCAGATCGTGGTGAACCCGCCGGAGGCCGCCGCGCGCGTGCCCGACTCGATGTCTTCCTTGTATTCCTGCCCCGGCTCGCGCAGATGCACGTGCAGGTCGATCAGCCCGGGGACGACCCACAAGCCCTTCACGTCCACGATGCGCCCGCCGACCAGCCCGCGCCCGATCTCGACGATGCGCCCGTTGGCGATCCGGACATCGGCGGCCTGATCGAAGGGACGCCCGGCCCCCGGGTCAAAGACCCGGCCTCCACGTAGGACCAGATCGCCGGGATCCATCGCGCCGGGTCTTACCATGATTGCGGCCAGATCGACGGAGGCCGCCGATCCCTGAACAGGGTCGGTTTCAATTTAGCCAACCTCCGACGATCTAACTCCGCGTACTAACAAGGACGACCGGGGACGGTTTCAACCAGACGCCCGCGTGGGCACTTGCGTGCTGCGCCGCAGGTTCAAAACGTCCCTCCTCGGAGCTTCAAGGATCTCCGAGGTCTAGGTTGCGCGCTGGGTACCTACGTTGAAGCCGTCCCCGTGCGGAGCAGCAAGCGCTGCACCGCCCCGACGACCTCGCCTCGGGGCACGTCCTGCTCGCGCACCGTCGCGGTCTCGCGCATGTCCTTGACCTTGACCACCCCGGCATCGCGCTCGCGCGTTCCGACCAGCAGGGTCAGCGGCACCTTCGCGCGATCGGCGTACTTGAGCTGCTTCGCGAGCTTGTCGTTGCCGCCGTAGACCTCGACGTTGAGGCCGGCGGCCCGCAGCTCGGTGGCGAGCCGCGCGTACTCCGCCGCGAGCGGCGCCTCGACCGCGAGCACCAGCACCTGGGCGACGGCGGCCTGAGCCGCGCCGATCACGTTCATCTCGAGCAGCTGCGAGAACAACCGGGTCGCGCCGATCGAGATGCCGACGCCCGGCAGCTTGGACTTCGTGTAGTGGCCCGCGAGGTTCTCGTAGCGGCCCCCCGAACAGATGCTGCCGAGGCGCGGGTGCTCGTCGAGGAACGTCTCGTAGACCGTGCCCGTGTAGTAGTCGAGGCCGCGCGCGATCGAGAGGTCGATCTTCAGCTGCTGCGCCGGCACGCCGAGCGCGAGGGTGCCGCGGTACACCGAGCGCAGCTCGTCGAGGCCCTCGGCGAGCACCGTCGACGGTGCCACGACGAGCTGCGCGACCATCTCGAGCGCGCCCTCGTCCCCTGGCGCCGTCGTCATCAGCTCGACGAGCTTGGCGGCCGCGGTCTCCGTGCCCGGCTCGAGCGCGACGATCCGCTTCACCACCTCTTCGCTCGCCATCTTGCCGAGGCGATCGATCTCGTGGAGCACGTCGCCGTGCTGCTCGACCTTCCAGCCGAAGTGCTCGAGCAGCCCGCGCAGCAGCTTGCGGTTGTTGAGCTTGATCGTGAACGCGCCGAACGCCAGCTCGCTGAAGATGCCGTGGATGATCGCGGGCAGCTCGGCGTCGTACGCGAGCGCGAGCGTGTCCTTGCCGATCACGTCGATGTCACACTGATAGAACTCGCGGTAGCGGCCCTTCTGCGCGCGCTCGCCCCGATACACGCGCTGGATCTGGTAGCGGCGGAACGGGAAGTTGAGCTCGTGCTCGTGCTCGGCGACGTAGCGCGCGAGCGGTACCGTCAGATCGAACCGCAGCGCGAGCGAGGGCCTAGGTGGAGCGAAGCCGGGCTCCGCCCGGCGAGCGGGGTCGCCGCCTTCCTTGAGCGCGCCCGTCGACTGGACGAAGTAGACCTGCTTCTCGGTCTCCCCACCGGTCTTCGTGAGCAGCACGTCGGACAGCTCGAACGCCGGCGTCTCGACGGGGAGGAAGCCGAACCGCTCGAACCCGCGACGGATGGTGTCGAGCATGCGCTGGAACGCGAGCTGCTGCGGCGGCAACAGCTCGAGCACACCGGGCGGGGTGCGGGGAGCAACGGGCATGGCGCTACTTACCACGTCGAGACCTCGACGGATTCGCGCTGCGCCTTCAACCCGGCGCGCTCTGCATGGGCGACTCCGTGCGCACGACACGCGCGCCGATCCGCGCGACGATGAGCGCGAACGCGGCGGCGACCTCGGCGGGCTCGCGCCCCTCGAGCGTGACCAGCACGCGGAAGTCCTGCTCGCTGAACCGCGGATAGCTACCGATCTTCACGCTCGGGTGCGCCACCACGGCGGCGTCGAGGTCCGGCGCGATCTGGCCCTCGTCGGCGTCGACGTACACGCGCGCGACCGTCACCGGCTCGGCGCGGAACTGGTCGCGGATGTCGACGAACTTGCGCCGGAACAACGCGGGCACCCCGGGCAGGATGTAGACGTTCGCGTACGCGACCACGGGCCACACGCTGTCCTTGCCGTAGACCAGGCGCGCCCCCACCGGCACCTCCGCCAGGCGCAGGTTCGGCTCCGCGAGCTTGTCGCCCCAGTACGCGCGCACCTTCGCCTCGAGCTCGGGGTGACGCGTGAGCGTGGTGCCGAAGGCGCGCGCGATCGCCGCCATGGTGACGTCATCGTGCGTGGGACCGACGCCGCCCGACGTGAACACGTGATCGACGCGGCGCGCGAGGTCGGTGACGGTCGCGCCGATGTCGTCGGCCTCGTCGGGGACCACCACGATGCGCCGGAGGTCGACGCCGAGCGCGCGCAGCTCGCCGATGAGGAACGCCGCGTTCTCCTCGACGAACTTGCCAGACAGGATCTCGTCGCCGATGACGACAATGCCGGCGGTGGGCATCAGCGCCGCAGGGTCCGGACGACCAGGAGCGCGGCGGCGAGGAGCAGCGCCACGCCACCGACGCCCAGCCACATGCCGAACCCGCTCTCGGCAGAGCGCGCGCGATCGACGGCCGGCGTCACCGCGGCAGCGACTGCGACCTGTGCACCGGCCGCCCCCGCGGCCGCCTTGGGCGCCGGCGCTGCCTTGGCCTTGGCGCTCGCCAGCGTCGCCGGCCCGTCGGTCCACGTCGTGGTCTCGATCTGCGTGCCGTCGGTGCGGATCGCCGTGACCTCGACGCGCGGGCCGGTCACCGTCACGCGGAGGAAGTGATAGACGCGTTCGTACTTCTTCACCGCCGCGGCGTCGATCGGATCCGGGCGCGGCTTGCGGGCATAGGTCGGCGCGCCGCCGCCGCCGGAGACGAAGTAGCGAAGGCCGTTGGCCTCGGCGCGCTCGTACACGTGGTCGTGGCCCGAGAACACCGCGGTCACGCGATACTGCTCGAACAGCGGCGTCCACCGCTCGCGCAGGTCGCGGTTGCCGCCGTGCAGTGAGACCGAGAACGGCGGGTGGTGCATCACGACGAACACGTGACGCACGTCGGGATCCTGACGCGCCGCGATCAGCTCGCGCTCGAGCCAGGCGGTCTGGTCGGTCAGCGCGAAGCTGTACTCGTTGGAGTCGAGGACGAGGAACCGCGCGGTCGCATAGCTGAACGCGTAGTAACGCTCGGTCTCGCCGCCGTTCTCGGGCACCGAGAAGTACGAGCGGTAGACGTCGGCGGTGCGGCCGCGGCCCTGGCGGTCGTGGTTGCCGAGCGCGGGGAAGTAGACGTTGTCGCGGAGCAGCGCGTTCTCGACGTCGAAGAAGTCCTGCCACTGATCCTGGCGGTGGCCCTCGTCGACCATGTCGCCCGTGCCGAGCACGAAGTCGGGCACCTCGCGCGACACGCGATCGATCACGCGGCGGTGCGCGTCGGTGCTGTAGCGCGTGTCGCCAAGCACGATGAACGAGAACGGGACGTCGGTGCCGACCTCCGGTGCGGTCGCGAACTCGCCGCTCCACGCCTTGCCGTCGACCTCGACGCGGTAGCGATAGCGCGTCGCCGGCGCGAGCTTCTCGATCCGCGCTTCCGTGATGTGCGAGGCGGCGACGTCCTGCACGCGCTCGCCGCCGGGCCCGTCGACGTACAGCTTCGCGACGGCGGGCTCGTCGAGCTGCCACATCACGGTGATCGACGAGGGCGCCAGGTCCTGGAGGTACGGCCCCTTGAGCATGCGCGGCTCGGCCGAGGCCACGCCGCCTCCGAGCACGACCAGCAGGCTGACCAGCGCGGCCCTCACGTCTCGAAGAGGATACGGGGCACTCGCGGTCGGTCGCAAGATAACCCCTTCGGTAAGGTCAGCTGCGATAGCGGAGTGTCGCCAGCGCACCTACGAGATCGCGCGCGGACTCGGCGGTGTACCCGTACTTGAGTGTGAGCGTGGAGAGCGCGGTCTCCGCACGCCCCCGCGCCTCCGAGGACAGGCTGGCCACGTTGCCCGACAGCGACAGCACGAGCTCGGAGATGCCCTTCCCGATCGTCTTCTTGTGACGCTCGAAGTAAGCGTCGCGCAGCTTGCGGAGCAGATCCGCGAAGATGTCGGCCATCACGGGCTTCTGCCCGCGATGATCGAGCGACCACGCACCGATCTTCGCGATCAAGCTCTGACGGAAGTCATCCGCGCGGCCCGTGATCTCGAGGGTGCGCTCGACCTCCTTCATCATCCCCTCGTCGGGATCCTCCATGCGCCCCGTGGACGGATTGCGCACCTTCTCCTTCTTGATCGCATGCATCACGTGCGTGATGTAGCGATCGAACACGCGCCCGTACTCGGACTCCTCGACGAGGCCGACCGCGGCGCGCACCTCGTCGTCGATGCGATCGAACAGCCGCACGCGCACCACCTCGGCCAGCTTCCTGTGATCGTGATAGCCGCCCGGCTGCACGTCCTGGCGGAGGAACTCGTACAGGCTCGCCTGCTTCGTCAGCTCCGTGATCTCGTCGAGCACGATCAGCGGCGACACGTACTCGTAGCGATTCGAGCCTGCGGCCGCGAGCAACACCGTCTGCATCTCGCGCGGCGACGCGCCGACCCTGCCCTCGTAGATCGGGTACGTATCCGACTCGTGCCAGAGCTCTTTGATGTGCGCCGCGAGCTCGCGTGCGCGATCGGGCGCGAGGTCATCGGGCAGCTTGCCGAACGCGTAGAGCTCCGCCTTCTCGAGTGGCGACAGCTTGCCGATCACCTCGGCGAGCGTCGACGGGAACCGCTCGATCTGCGGCTTGCGCATGCGCGACAGCACCGCCCACAGCGCCGCGACGTATGCGGTGTGCGGCGCGACGTGGCGGCGCCCCGCGGCCTCGCGCAGCCGCTCGCGATACAGCGCCTCCTCGTGACGGATGTCGAGGATGAACGGCACGCGCACCAGCTCGATCCGGCCCTTGAAGCTCTGAAAGTCCGGGATCTCGCGGAACGCCGCGAGATGGATGTCGTTGCAGCTGCCGACGAACGCGAGGTCCAGGAACAGCGTCGCACTGCTCATCGACAGCTCGGCGCGCTCGACGGTGGTTAACAGATACTTGTAGTGCTCGAGCGGCCGCTTCAGCAGGTCGTCGAACTCGATGAAGCCGCGGTTCGCGCCGACGACCTCGCCGCCGTACTCGAACAGCGACACCGACTGCAACGACGGCGGCAGCGAGCCGAGCGAGCGATCCGCGGTGACCTGACGCTCGGTCGCGTCGACCGACAGCTGCGGCTCGACGGTGACCCAGCCCGTGCGGTAGCGGTGCGAGATCTCGAACCGCTCGACGCGCACGTGGCGCAGCACCTGGAGGTAGTCGCCGTGATAGCTCGCGAGCAGCGCGTCGTAGATCGCGCGGTTCTTCGGGGCGAGCGTGCCCGTCTTCAGATAATCACCGACCTGGAACGACGGGTTGTCGCCGAGCAGGCGATCGATCAGCCGCTGCCGCTCGTCGATCGGCACGAGCAGCAGCGGGTGGTCGCGCAGCTCGTCGCCGAGGCGCGCGTCGATCACGTCGTCGGGCAGGTACGCGAACGACTCCACGTTCTGCGGGGTCACCTCGCCGGTGCCGCCGAAGCCGATGCCGCCGCGCGTGTGCTTCTGCGCCGGGAAGATCCACGAGAACCGATACAGCGCGCCCTCGTCGAGCGTGGAGTAGTGCTCGAGCGCGCGGCCCAGGCAGCGGATGAACGTCGACTTCGCGGAGCCGTTGGGACCGTGCAGCAGGATGAGCTTGTTCGGGCGGCCGTCCTGCACGAACGAGCGCAGCGTGCGGTAGACGGCGTTCTGCACGTGCTCCTGACCGAACAGGCGATCCTCGCCGTTCGCCCATGGTGCGTCGAACAGGTGGAAGTGGCGGACCTCGCCCCACGGATACGTCACCATCGAGCTGC
>Ga0247829_10001710_pt1 | contig 10260 bp, 5 predicted proteins | sample 12C_Control_Day4_FD_207765 | JGI IMG/M metagenome (GOLD analysis project Ga0247829, IMG submission 207765) | Soil microbial communities from agricultural site in Penn Yan, New York, United States - 12C_Control_Day4 | ecosystem: Environmental > Terrestrial > Soil > Agricultural land | place: USA... | reverse complement strand
TCGAAGACGTGAAACAAAGGCAACTGGCAATCCGCTTCGCCACGCATGATTGACTCTCCATCCGTGATGGAGAGAGTTTAGCGCTCCAAAAACTCCATGCAACAGGGGTTTCTCAGCAGACTGCTAGTCCAGGTGCGGTACAGTCTCTCCACTAATTGCTCCGATTGGAGGCTCCGTACACGCACCGGCACGGCCCAACCGGGCCTGTGCGGCTAACCCTTCGGGAGGTCGGCCGGCGGGGCTGCCATCTTCTCCCCGTCGCCCGATTCGGGGATCGCCGGCATCGCGGCCGGGGCCGGGAACGCGGACTCGGGGATGTCGCCCAGCTTCCCCTTGCGGTCCTTCTGGGCCAGCAGCGAGTACCCCTTCGGCTTGCCGTCCGCCCCGAACTCGAACCGGCCCCAGTAGACCTGCGAGACTGGGTTGTAGTAGTACACATACCGCGGCTGGCTCGGGTAGTAGATGGCGTAGTGGTAGCTGTAGGTAGTGACGGCCGGCGTCGGGTAGTAGTAGTAGGTCCGGTAGTAGTACCGCGTGGTCGTGTGGTAGCTCCAGGTGGAGTAGTACTGCCGGCGGTATCGGGAGGCCGCCTGCCCGTCGCCGGCCTCCACCAGGAGGGCCGCCCCCGTCGCCAGCACCAGCGCGATCCGGCCGATCTTCGGTAACATCGTCGCACCTCGTGAAAGTGGGTTGCCGGTCCCCGCCGGCGTCGGACGTTGGTACGGACCGGCCGCGGAAACCTTCCCCCGAAAACCCGAAAAACTCTCGCTCAGGTGGCACCCTTATGCAGGCTCTTGTGCTGCCATGATGTCTTGCCGAACGGCCGGCGTCAGCCGGCTGGTGGCGCTTGAACCACCAGCCGGCTGACGCCGGCCGTTCGCCAAGAATGAACCTCTCGCATTAGGTTCCTGCCACGCGGGGCGTACCAACGGGTGAATCGCCCGATGGCCTCAGCCCCGGTCCCGCGATGTGCCGCTTCGCACCGCTGTTCATCCCACTGCTCGCCGCCGGTCCGGCGGCCGCGGCCGACCCGGCCGAACTCGCCGCCCGGGCCAAGGAGGTCTTCCGCGGCCGATGCGCCGAGTGCCACAACGGGGCCAAGGCCCGCGCCGGGGTGAACGTCCTCGACCGTGACGGGCTGATCAAGAAGGAGAAGGTCGTCCCCGGCAAGCCGGACGACTCGATCGTCTACCAGCACATCAGCGCGACGGACGAGACGGTCATGCCGCCAAAGGGCCGACCGCCGCTCACCGCCGAACAGGTCGACGCGGTCCGCAAGTGGATCGCCGCAGGCGCCCCGCCGTTCCCCGCGGACGCCCCGCCTCCGCCGGAGCCGGTAAAGGAGAAGGACAAGCCGCTCAAGGACGTCGCCGGGGTGGACTACGTGCTCAAGCAGATCCTCGCCCACGTCCGGGCCACGCCGTCGGGCGACCGGCCGTTCCTGCGGTTCTTCTCGATCAACCACGTCCTCACCGCGGGCGCCACCGCCGACCGGCTCGCCGATCACCGGCACGCCCTGGCCAAGGCGATCAACCATCTCTCCCGGGAGCCGCGGCTGGTCCGTCCGAGGTCGATCGACGCCCCGGCCGACACGGTGTTCGTCGTGGACGTCCGCGAGCTGGGCTGGCACCGCAAACCGTTCCAGGTCGTCGCCGGCGACAAGAAGTCCGCGAGCAGCATCACCGTGTTCGACCTGGCCCTGCTGGAGTACCCGTACGCGGTCGCCTACGAGGACTCGGAGACGTTCGACCGGCTGGCCGAGGAGTTCCTCGCCCCGGCAGAGCAGGTCCGGCCGATCCCGTACCTGCGGGCCGACTGGTTCTGTAGCGTCGTCACGCAGCCCCCGCTGTACGAGGACTTCCTGCAACTGCCGTTCACCGTGGCCGAGCTGGAGAAGGAACTCGGGGTGGACGCCGACTTCAACCTGGAGCACCGGACGGCGAAGCGGGCCGGGATGACGGTGTCCGGGGTGAGCCGGAACAACCGGGTGGTGGAGCGGCACCCGAGCCGGCACGGGATGTACTGGAAGAGCTTCGACTTCCGCACCAGCAAGGGGCCGGAGAACGTGTTCAAGGACCCGGTCACGTTCCAGGCCAGCGGCGGGGAGATGATCTACCGGCTGCCCAACGGGCTGCAAGGGTACTACGTCGCCGACGGCCGCGGGCAGCGACTCGACGCCGCCCCGACCGACATCGTGGTGGATAAGTTCGCAGCCGACAAGACCGTCCGCAACGGGCTGGGATGCGTCCGCTGTCACGACCAGGGGATCAAGGAATTCGCCGACACGGTTCGCCCCGCGGTGGAGGCGCTGCCGGGCAAGCCGGGGTTCGACCGACAGCGAACCCTCGACCTGTACCCGCCGCAGTCCGACCTGGACGCCCTGGTAAAGGACGACCGGGAGGTATTCCACGCGGCGATGAAGCGACTACTCGGCGAGCCACCGGACCGGGAGCCGCTGATCCCGGTGACGACAGGTTTCCTGGACGACCCGCTCTCCGCCGCCGCGGCCGCCTCCGAGCTAGGGCTGGCCGACGGGTCGAAGCTGACCGCCGCCTACAGGACGCCGCAGTTCGCCGGGCTGGGGCTGGGCCCGCTGGCCTCGGGCGGCGTGGTCCGCCGCGACGCCTGGGAGGACAACTACGACCAGGCCGTCCGCGGCCTGGGCCTCGGCACCCCGCTCGTCCCGGTGGACGGCGTGCTGCGGCGGGACCACCCGGCCGGCACACTCGGTGTGGATGTCGAGCTGAAGACGAACAAGCCGAACAACCAGTTCGAGCCGGGCGACGAGCTGGTGGTAACCATCACCAACAAGTCCCTCAAGCCGGTCCACGCCGAGTTGGTCGGCACGAGCACCCGCGGGGAGAAGGTGCTGCTCACCCCGAAGCCGGTCTTGATCGCGCCGGGGAAGTCGTTCCGGTTCCCGCCGGCCGACGGCGAGGCGGTCAAGGTCCGGGGGAGCCTCGGCAAGGAGCAGGTCACGCTGTTCGCCAGCCATGACCCGCTCCCGCCGGCCGAGTTGCTCCGGGGCAACGGCGTGACGGACAGGGTAGTCCACCGTTTCTACAAGCTCACGGCCGAGGGCGGTCGGGCCAAGCTGACCGCCGATGCCGCCGCGGTGCTCAAGAAGACGATCGAGATCGAAACCCGCTGACGCCTTGTAGGGTGGGTCGAGTCTTCGAGGCCCACCGTTGCGCAATGGTGGGCCTCGAAGACTCGACCCACCCTACGAGATAGGAGTTGGTCATGATCCGCACCGCGTTCGCCCTCGCCGCCCTCGCCGTCGTCGCGCCGGCCCGCGGGGCCGATCTGGAAGAGGTGATGCTCGACCGAGCGAAGGGCCTGGTCCGGCACTGCCAGCAGAGCGGGTACAAGACGGTCGGCGTGCTCAAGTTCCTGGGGGCCAAGGAGGGTGGCGACCTCTCCGACAACCTCGGGACGATCAACTCGCTACTCGCCCGCCGGCTGGAGGTGGCGCTGGTGCTGGCCAACGACCCGCGGAAGCCGGTCGAGCTGATCGAGGACGCTTCCGCGGTAGCCGCAAGGACACCGGGAGCCAACCACCGCACCCCCGATGGCCGGAAGGTCCTGCTCGGGGCGAAGTACAAGCTCGCCTGGGGCGATCCGAACGTGCGGGTATCCCCGGACGCCTTCCTGACCGGGCTGGTCGGCGTGAGCAAGGACCTGAAGGCGCTGACCGTCAGCTTCCTCGTCTTCGACCGGACGGCGGGCGCGCTGAGGCCGGTACCGGGCGTCGCGGACGCGACCGTCGCCAACCGGGCCGGCACGCTGGTCGAGTTGGGCGAGAGCTTCACCCTCCGCGGGGCGTTCGACGGCGGCAAGGTCGAGTCCGGCAAGGCTAAGGCCGATGCGCCGCCGGCCGACCTGCCGAAGGACAAGGACGCCCTCCAGGCGGCGGCGGACGTGCGCGACCAGAAGACCGACAAGCACCCGGTCAGCGACCCGAACGCCCCGGTCAAGCTGACCGTCCGGTACGGCGGCAAGCCGGTGCCGATCGAGGTCCGGGACGGCAAGGCGTTCGTCCCCGAGCCGGCCGAGGGGCAGACGGTCGAGTTCGCAATCACCAAGGACGGCACCCCCCGCCGGTTCGGGGTCGTGCTCAAGGTGAACGGGGAGAACACGCTCGACAAGCAACGGCTGCCGGACGTCAAGTGCCGGATGTGGGTGCTGACCAGCCCCGGGGAAGCCGTCACCGTCAACGGGTATCAACTCGGGACCGACCGGGTCGAGACGTTCCGGGTGCTGTCGGCCCCCGAGTCGAAGGTGCGGGAGGTGAACTACGGGGCGGACGTCGGGACCGTGACGGTGACCGTGTTCGCTGAGGGGAAGGAGCCGGCACCCGACCTCGCGGACAACGCCGCGGAGAAGACCGCTGTCGCCGCCGCAAAGCTGCCGAACGTGCCATCGAAGAGCTTCGACTCCCTGAAGGCGAAGCTCCTGGAGGACGCCAACCGAGGGCTGATCGCCGAGGGGGCGCAGGTGGAGGGGAAGGTGCAGGTGGTGAAGTTCACCCCGGCCCCGACCCCGGTCATGACGCTGACGGTGGTCTACTACAAGGCGAAGTAATCGGAGGTTGTTCGGTCGAAGTTCTCAGTATCGGGGGTTTGGTCTTCACCCCGAAGGGGTGGGAGTTCTCAGCCCGGGGCAACGCCCCGGGTTCCGGGCGCCCCGCACGCCCCAGCCTGAAGGGCTGGGACACGCCGCCTTGTCCCAGCCCTTCAGGCTGGGGCGTGGTGGGATCGCCATCCCAGGGCTGCGCCCTGGGCTGAGGACTCCCAGCCCTTCGGGCTGAAGAGCGTCCGCCGCACGCCAAGGAGTTCGGCCGCGCGAACGGAGGTCTGTCATGCGTCGGTGTTGCGTGCTGGTGATCGTCGGCCTGCTCGTACTTCCGGCGACGGTGGTCGCTCAGCAGGATCCGGCTTCCCTGGTCAAGCAGGCCCGGGAGCTGCGCAAGCAAAAGCAAATCGAGGCAGCCTCCAAGCTGTACGCCCAGGCCGCTGACCGGGCCGCGTCCGCCGCCGGGGAGAACAGTCAGCCCGTCGCGGATGTCCTCGACGAGCATTTCGAGATGTTGTTCAAGGCCGGCCGGTACGCCGAGTGTGTGCCCGTGGCCGAGCGGCTGGCGCGGGTGCAGATCGCCCGGTCCGGCAAGGACTCGATCCCGGCGGCCGCGGCGGTCAACCGGGTGGCCCTGGCGTACAAGCTCTCCGGCCGGGTGCGGGAAGCCGGCCCGCTGTACGAGCACAGCCTCGGTGTCTTCCGCAAGCTCCGGCCGGACTCGCCGGACACCGCCCAGCTCATGCACAACCTCGCGGCCGTGTACGCCGCCACCGGCCGCGGGGAAGAGGCCGAGCGGCTGTACCAGTCCGGGCTGAAGCTGGTCGCCGACAAGGCCGGGACCGGCCACCCGATGTACGGCCAGGGGCAGCACAACCTCGCCACCTTCTACTCGCAGGAGGGCCGCAACGCGGAGGCCGCCGACCTGTTCCGCCAGGCGCTTGCCGCCAAGAAGAAGACGGCCGGGCCGAACGACCCGACGGTGGCGGTGAGCCTGAACAACCTGGCCGGCGTACTGCTCGACGGCGGCGACACGAAGGGGGCTGAGGAGCGGCTCAAAGAAGCCATTCGCATCTTCGAGGCCGGCGGGTACGGCGACCACCCGCACGCCTTCGTGTCCCGGAACATGCTGGCCGAAGCGTACCGCAGTCAGGGCCGGCCGGCCGAGGCCGTGAAGCTGGCCGGCGAGACGCTGGCCCGGCTGGAGAAGGCCGTCGGCAAGGACGACCCGGCGGTGGCCGGCTGCCTCGTCCGCCTCGGCCACGCGCTCAAGGACCAGGTCAAGTACCCGGACGCCGAGGCCGCCTACAAGAGGGCGATCGCCATCCGCGAGGCGAAGCTGGAAGCCGGCCACCCGGACACCGTCGCCGCGTGGTCGCTGCTGGCCGACGTGTTCCGAGCAAGTGGTCAGCTCGACGACGCCGAGCGGCTGTACCGCAAGGCGAAGGTGGCGACCGACGCCCGGTTCGGCAAGACCCACCCGCGGGCCGCCGACACCCGCCGGGAACTGGCCGTCTGCCTGACCGAGCAGGGCGAGCACGAGTCCGCCGAGCGGCTGCTTGCCGAGGCCCGCAAATCGCTGGAGGGGAACAAGCGGGCTGACCCGTTCGCCCTCCGCCGGCTCGACCACGCGACCGCCGAGCTGTACCGGGAGACCGGACGGCTGGCCGCCGCCGGGCCGCTGTACGCCGCCGCTCTGAAGGCTGCCACTGATCGGTTCGGAACCGACCACCCGCTCACCTCGAGCTGGGCGTACAACACCGCGTTGCTCCAGGTGGCCGGGCGGAAGTTCGCCGACGCCGACCGGCTGCTGACTGCCTCCCTCGCCGGCCGCGAGAAGACCCTCGGCCCGAATCACCCGGCGACGCTGGCCTCGCTGGAACTCCTGGCCGACGTGAAGCAACAACTCGGTCGAACGGCCGAGGCCGAGGCGCTGGTTCGCGATGCGCTCGATCGGGGTGCCGGGTCCGACCCGATGCTGGTAGTTCGGTTGTCGTCCAACCTGGCACTTCGGAGCGTCTTGGCCGGGGATGCGAAGGCGGCGAAGGAATACGCCCGCCGCTCGATCGAGGCGGTGAAGAGGGTCGAGGCGCTCTACCCGTTCGACGACCCGCTCTGCTGGCTGGCCCGGCACAACGCCGGGTTCGTGTACGCATCGGCCGGGGACGTGCCGGGCGCGGTCGCCGAGTTCGACGCCGCGCGGCGGGCAGTCCGGCGCTTCCTGGCCGAGGCCCTGCCGGGGCTGAGCGAACGGGAACAGTTGTTCGTCCTGGAGAAGTTCGACCGTACGAACCTGCACCTCGCGCTGAACCTCGGCCCGGCCCACGCGACCGACGCGACCGTCGCCGCCCGCACGGCCGAGTGGGCGCTCAACGGCAAGGCGGTGTCGCACGAGGCTCTGGCGGCCGCCGTCCGCGGCACGGGGGCCGCCGACAGGCCGCCGGTTCGGGCGACTCTCAACCTCCGCCGCCAAGCCGCTGGCATCGCCATCACACCGGCGGCGAACGGCCGCAAGCGGCCGGCCGACCCGTGGGTGCCGCTCGCCGCTCTTCAAGCCTTACTCCCCGCCGGGGCCGTGTTCATCGACGTGGTCCGCCTCGATGGCTACCGGGTCGGCCTCGGCCAGCTCGCCGAACGGCAGCCGGCCCGCTACGTCGCGTGGGTGACGGGGAAGGCCGGCGCCACGAAGGTGATCGATCTCGGCCCGGCGGACAAGATCGACGCGGCCGTGGCGGCGGCCCGGAAGGCGATCGCCGACGCCCCCACGACGATTCGCTCCGACGGCGAGCCGACCGCGGAGAAGAAGCTCCGCGACGCCGCGGCCGACCTGTCGAGGCTGGTGCTGGAGCCGCTGCGGGCCGCGGCCGGGTCGGTGACGACATGGTACGTCGCCCCGGACGGCGAGCTGTGGCTGTACCCGTGGGCCGCCCTGCCGACGGCCGACGGCAAGTACCTCACCGAGTCGGTAGACGTGCGATACGTGACCAGCGGCCGGGAGCTGCTCCCCCGCACGCCCGTGGACACGGCGAGAGACTGCGTGATCGTGGCCGACCCGGACTTCGACGCAGGAACCGGCCGGCCGCGGACCCTGGCCGTCGCCCCATCGGGCGGGCGTGGAGTGGCGTCCCTGCTCGGCCGCGTCGGCCGGCTGCCGGGGACGGCGGTGGAGGCGAAGGCGGTGGCCCCGAAGCTGGCCGCACTCGCTGCCCGCGAGCCGACGGTGCTGACCGGCGACCGGGCGACCGAGCATGGGGTGAAACAAATCGTCCGGCCGCGGGTCCTGATGCTCGCCACCCACGGGTTCTACCTGCCACCGGAGCCAAAACACCAGTCCACCGGCATGAACTGGTACGCGGCGCTGACGCTTCCGCTGACGGCCGGGGACGAGGCGGTGAACCCGCTCCGCCGGTCCGGTGTGCTGCTGGCCGGATGCAACCGGGAGCCGGAGTCCGGCGGCGACGACGGCGTGCTGACCGGCCTGGACGTACTCGGGCTGGACCTCCGCGGGTGCGAGCTGGTGGTGCTCAGCGCCTGCGAGACGGGCCTCGGCGAAGTCCGCGACGGCGAAGGGGTCGGCGGCCTGCGGCAGGCGTTCCTGGCGGCCGGCGCGGAGAAGGTGATGAGTACCCTCTGGCAGGTGCCGGACCTGGAGTCAGCCCGGCTGATGGCCCGCTGCTTCGACCTCCAGGCCGGGGGACAGCCGACCGGGGCGGCGCTGCGGCAGGCCCAGTTGGAGGTGGTCCGCCGGCGGCGGGAGACGAATGCCGCCGCGCACCCGTTCTTCTGGGCGGCGTACACCATGACCGGTCGGTAGGACGCCCCCGAGACATCGCGCGCGTCGTTGGGCCACCCTCCGTGGCGGCCCGCGTCGCTTTTTGCGCTTGCTTCGGACGGACGCGGCTCCGCAGAATGCGGAGGCATCATCCGGGATGGCGGCGGAGAGGGCTGTGGAGACCCATACCAGCGCCTCCTTACTGACAAGGCTCCGGCAGGTCCCCGCGGACCAGGCCGCGTGGGTCCAGTTCGCCGACCGGTACGGCCGCAAGATCTACGGCTGGTGCCGGCAGTGGAAGCTCCAGGAGGCCGACGCCGAGGACGTGACCCAGATCGTCCTCCTGAAGCTCGCCGGCAAGATGCAAGCGTTCGAGTACGACCCGACCCGGAGCTTCCGGGCGTGGCTCAAGACCGTCACCCGCCATGCCTGGCTCGACTCCTGCTCCGCCCGCAGAACCGCCGCGGCCGGCGGCAGCCAGGTGCTGGAGTTGCTCCAGACGGTCGAGGCCCGGGAGGACCTGGTCCGGCGGCTGGAGGACGAGTTCGACCGGGAGCTGCTCGACGAGGCGACGGCCCGGATCCGGGCGCGCGTCACCCCGCGGACGTGGGAGGCGTTCGAGCGAACGGCGGTGCGGGGCGAGTCCGGGGCCGAGGTGGCGCTGGCGCTGGGGATGAAGGTGGCGACGGTCTTCGTCGCCCGGAGCAAGGTGCAGAAGATGCTCCGGGAGGAGTTGCAGAAGCTGGACGCCTCGGAGCCGTAGCGACGATGTCACGGCGGCGTAGCGCTTTCTTCCCCAGCCCGGAGCGCAAGCGACGGGCGACGCTACGCCCGTCGCTTGCGCTCCGGGCTGGGGAAAACAACCCATCGACCCGAGATGTGCTTGAGTGGCCCCGACAATTACCGCGGGTCGCCGACCAGGACGAACCCCGACCAGTAGTACGGGTGCTCGTAACTCGGGACCGCCGCCGCGGCCGCGGTCTTCTTCACGATCTTGCCCCGGGTCCCCCGCGTCGGCAGATCCTTGGTGAGCTGCTGCACCTCATCGGGGCCCAGGCCGCGGAGCCAACGCTTCGCCTCGGCCAGCGCCTCGGCCTTGGGCATCGGCCGGACCGCCCCCTCGGGCGTGCCGATCAGGTTCTCGTAGAACCGGGTCATCAAAAGCGCCGTCGCCGCGTCGTCCACCTCCCACAGGCTCAGCACCAGGCTCCGCGCGCCGGCGAGGAACAGGGCCTGGGAGAAGCCGACGTAGCCCTCCCCGCCGCTGTACTGCCCCAGCCCGGTCCGGCAGGCACTGAGCGTCACCAACTCGGCGTCGAGCTTCCACCGTCGCAAGATTCGTTCGGCCGTCAGGCGGCCGTCGTAGACTTCCTTCCCGTGCAGCACCCGCTCCAGCGGGTCGGGGAGCGCATCCCGTGCCAGGATGAGGGCGGACCGCAGCGGCCGCTGGTCGTCAACAACGCCGTGCGTGGCGAAGTGCAGGTATCGGAACCGCCCCAGGCGGCCGTCGGCCACCAACAGATCCAGGTTCCGCTCGCTGGCCTCCGGCCCCTTGAGCAGTTCGGCCTTGGGGAAGACTCTGGCGACGCCCGAGAGTTCGTGGCCGGTCCCCTCCAGCCGTTCGAACGACTCGCCGCGGTCCGTGCCGCCCCGCGCTGGCTTGAAGACCGGATCCCCGAGCCCGAGGAGGCTGACGGCGGGCGGCTCGCTGCCGGCCACGCGCGGCTTCTCTTGCAGCCAGGCGAACATGGTCCCCGAGGGGGCGTAGCTGACGGTGAACCGGTCGGCTAACGTCTCCACCGGGATGCCCGCCAGCCGGGCGGACGGCAGCACGACCAAGTGCCGAACCCCCTCTAGCGGTTTCTCCAGCGGCGTCAGACGCTGCCGGCCGAGGTCCCCGGCGAGGCCCTTCC
>Ga0247829_10001707_pt1 | contig 10275 bp, 11 predicted proteins | sample 12C_Control_Day4_FD_207765 | JGI IMG/M metagenome (GOLD analysis project Ga0247829, IMG submission 207765) | Soil microbial communities from agricultural site in Penn Yan, New York, United States - 12C_Control_Day4 | ecosystem: Environmental > Terrestrial > Soil > Agricultural land | place... | reverse complement strand
CTACCGAGACGGCGTCCCGCGCGCCCTGGAGCAATGACTCGGGATTCATTCCTTCTCCTTTCGTCGGTCGAGGAATGATTGCACCGCGTCCGCGGCCTCGCCCGTGAGCATCGAAAGCGAGAGCCAGTCGTGCGCGTGCCGGATCGTCCCATGCCAGGCGGCGTCGCGCCAGAAATCGAGCTGGGCCTTCGCGTAGCGGGTCATCGTCGGCAGCCGGTCGGCGAGCTTCGCGACGAGCTCGTCGACGGTCGCGTCGAGATCGGCAGCCGGGACGACGCGATTGACTAGCCCCCATTCGAGCGCCTGCGCGGCCGGGATCTCCTCGCAGAGCAGGATGATCTCGCGCGCGCGCCGGTCGCCGACGATCAGCGGCAGCCACTGCGTCGCGCCGGCCGCCGGCACCGAGCCGTGCTGGAGCCCGACGTGCCGGATGAACGCGTCGTCGACCATCACCGCGAGGTCGCACGCCATCTGGAGCTCGTTGCCGCCCCCGACGCAGATGCCGTTGATCCGGGCGAGCGTCGGCTTGCCGATTCGCCGCAGTCCCGTTACTCCCGCCTCCATCGCGTTGAACCACTTCCAGTACTCGCGCTCGTTCCCGACGTACCCCTCGTCCGCCCAGGCGCGAAGGTCGGCGCCGACGCAGAACGCCCGCCCGGCACCCGTGAGCACGACGACGCGGACGTCGTTGTCGTACGAGGCGTCCTCGCACGCCCGCGCGAGCTCGCGCAGCATCCGGTAGTCGAAGGCATTCAGGACGTCCGGACGGTTGAGGGTGATCGTCGCCCGCGGCGGCGCCTTCTCGTACAGGATCGTCTCGAAGCCGAGCTCGTCCGGCGAGCGCGGCGCTGGGCGTTGCGGCTCGGTCACAAGCATCGGAGAGTAATCGCTTAAGGTCCGCCGATGGGCCTGATGAGCCGGCTGTTCGCGCTGACCTACGACCGGTCGATGGCGCGAATGGAGAAGGCAGGCTTCCGTGAGCTGCGTGAGCGCTCGATCGGGCAGGCGAAGGGCGAGGTGCTCGAGATCGGCGGGGGCACGGGGAGCAACCTCACCTACTACGGCCCGGCGGTCAGCTCGCTGACGATCACCGAGCCCGAGGAGCCGATGCTGAAGCGCCTCGAGAAGAAAGTGCGCGAGCAAGGCTCGGCGGCGAAGGTGGTCCGCGCGCCGGCCGAGAAGCTCCCGTTCGAGGAGAACTCGTTCGACACCGTCGTCTCGACGCTCGTGCTGTGCGGCGTCGACGATCAGCGACAGGCGCTCCGGGAGATCCACCGGGTGCTCCGCCCCGGCGGCCGGCTCCTCTTCATCGAGCACGTGCGCTCCGATAACCCGAAGCTGGCGAAGAAGCAGGACCGGCTGAACGGCCTGAACAAGTTCCTCGTCGGCTGCGAGTGCAACCGCGCGACGCTCGACGCGATCACGGCGGAAGGCTTCCACGTCGGCAGCCTCGAACAGACGACGCTGAACAAGGTGCCGAAGTTCGTCGCCCCGGCGATCGTCGGTGCGGCCGCGACCCCGTCGTGATCAGTCGAGCTCGGCGAAGTGCACGCTGAACGGGATGCCCATCCCCGCCGCGTCCTTGCCCGACGCCGCGAACTCGGGCGAGCCGGCGACTTCCTGGAACGAGGCCAGGTCCGGGAACTCGAACTCGGCGTAGTGCCGGTAGCGCTGCTCCATGCCGGGCGCCGCCGCGAAGACCTTGCCGTGCCGGAACGTGGCCGGGATCGGGCGGACGAACTCCTCGATGTGGCGCTGATAGCGCTCGGGGTCGACGTCTCCCTCGTACAGGACGAATGCGCGAACCATGAGCCTCCTCGGGTCGGGAACCGCCGGAGCCTAATAGGGTTGGCGCGTGTCGGGCGGCAGTGCACTCGCGGTCGTGATGTCGCTGTCGGCGGGGTTCGCCGGCTCCGTGCAGGCCGCGGTCCTCGGCCGGCTCGGGGACCGGGTCGGGACGGTCGAGGCGGTCGGGTTCTCGACCCTCGTCGCCGGGGCGACCGGCATCCTCGTCCTGCTCGTCGCCCGGCGCAGCCTCGCAGGCGTCCAGCACGGCTTTCACCAGCCGCTGTGGATGTGGCTCGGCGGGATCCTGAGCGCGTTCATCGTCCTCTCGATCACCTTCGCCGCCCCGAAGATCGGCGTCGCGGCGGCGATCGGGCTCGTGATCACGGGCAACCTGGTCGTCGCGGCCGCGATCGACCGGTTGGGCTGGTTCGGCGTCACGCCGATCCCGCTCGAATGGAACCGGATCGTCGGGATCCTGCTACTCGCCGGCGGGGCGACGCTCGTGCTCAGGCACTAGCAAGCTGGCGAGCACCGCATCGGCGAACTCTCCGGTCGTCGCCGAGCCGCCGAGGTCCGGCGTCGGCGTCGTCTCGAGCGCCCGGTCGACCGCCGCAGCGAGAGCGCGGGCCTCCTCCGGGCGGCCGAGCCCGTGCTCGAGCAGCAGCGCAACCGAGCGCAGCGTCGCAGCCGGGTTCGCAATCCCCTTGCCGGCGATGTCGGGCGCCGAGCCGTGCACCGGCTCGAAGATGCCCGGACGCCCGTCGCCCAGACTCGCGGAGGCCGCGAGCCCGAGCCCGCCGGTGAGCGCCGCGGCGACGTCGGAGAGGATGTCGCCGAAGGTGTTCTCCATCGCGAGCACGTCGAACTGTCCGGGCGCGAGCACCAGTTGCATGGCGGCGTTGTCGACGAGCATGTGCTCGAGCTCGACGTCCGGGTACTCCGCGGCCAGCTCGGTGACGACGCGCCGCCAGAGCCGCGAGGTGTCGAGGACGTTCGCCTTGTCGACCGACATCAGCCGACCGCTCCGCCGGCCTGCGAGCTCGAACGCGCGGCGCGCGAGCCGCTCGATTTGGTCCGGGTGGTACTCGCACGTGTCGAACACAGTCCCGTCCGCCTTCGCCCCGCGCGCGCCGTAGTAGAGCCCGGCGACGAGCTCGCGGACGATCACGAGGTCGACCGCGCCCTGCCGCGCCGGCCGCAGGTTCGCGTAGACGTCGAGCTCGCGGCGCAGGCCGATCAGGCCCTGCTCGGGGCGCACCTCGGCGGCGTCGAACTCCGGCAAGCCGACCGCCCCGAGCAGCACGGCCTCCGCTCCCTTGCATGCGCTGACGGTCTCCGGCGGGAGCGGCGAGCCCGTCTCCTTGATCGCCACGCCACCGAGCAGGTGCTCCTCGAGCTCGACCTCGGGCACGAGCGCGCGCAGCACCGTCTGCGCGGCACCGACGACCTCGGGCCCGATGCCGTCACCGGGCAGGCAGACGATCTTCAAGGGACCCGGTCGTTCTCCGGGAGCCGCAGGTACTCCGCGCGGTAGAAGAGGAGCGGCGTGGCGTCCTCGTCGACGCCGCTCTCGAGCACCTGGCCGATCGCGATCACGTGGTCGCCGCGGCGCAGCTCGGAGTCGAGGCCGCAGACGAGGTAGGCGAGGGAGTTGTCGATCACCGGCACGCCCTGGACGAGGTGGTGGTCGATCTCGGCGAACTTCTCCTCCTGGCTCTTCTTCGTCGCGAACAGCCGTGAGACGTCCTCCTGGCCGGCGGAGAGCATGTTGATGCAGAAGCGTTCGGACTCGCGCACCGCGGCCAGCGTGCGCGAGCTCAGGTCGAAACAGACGAGCGCGAGCGGCGGCTCGAGCGAGAGCGAGCTGAGCGCGTTGGCGGTCGCGCCCGCCGGGCCCTCGTCACCCTGCGCCGTGATCACGCTGACCCCGGTGGCCCAGAAACCCATCAGGCGACGGAAGTCGACGGGCTCCATTGCGCGATTCTAGGACGGCCGGCCCAGGCCGACGATGTCGTCAGGACGCACCGGCACACGTCTGAGCGGGCGCCCGGTCGCGTCGCGCAGGGCAGAGACGATCGCGGCGGTCGAGACGACTGTCGGCGGCTCGCCGACTCCCTTGACGCCGTAGGGCGCGTCCGGCTCGGGATCCTCAATCAGCTCGGCGACGAGCGGCGGCATGTCGAGCGCGGTCGGGATCAGGTAGTCGGTGAAGCTCGCGTTCGTGATCAGGCCGCCGCGCGTCTGGATCTCCTCCATCAACGCGAGGCCGAGGCCCTGCGCCGTGCCGCCCTCGATCTGGCCGTGGACCGCCTGCGGGTTGATCGCCTTGCCGACATCCTGCGCGGTGCCTATCCAGACAACACGAGTGAGGCCGAGCTCGACGTCGACCTCGGTGACGACCCGCATCGCGGCGACCGCGAGCGCGACGTGCGAGCGCTCGCCGGTCGTCTGGCCCGTTTCGGCGTCGAGCGGCCAGGTGCGCGGGTGGTGGTAGACGCGCTCGACGTCGACCTCCGTTGCGCCCGTGCGCTCTCGTTCCTCGAGCGCGGCCCGGCAGGCGAGCTGGACGGCGCCGCCCACCATGTAGGTGAGGCGAGAGGCGGAGGAGGAACCGGACGAGTCGACGCGAGCGGTCCCGGCGGCCGCGAGCGTGACGTCGTCGAGGCCGAGCTCCGTGCGGGCGATCTGGAGGATGACGCCCGAGACGCCCTGGCCGACCTCGGCGGCCGCGCAGTGGATCTCGGCGGCGTGCTCGCGAAGGACGACCCGGGCCGCGCAGAAATCGTCGAAGCCCTCCGAGTAGCAGATGTTCTTGAACCCGACCGCGAAGCCGGTTCCGCGCTCGACACCCTGGCCGTGGGTCGTGTTCCCGGCGCCGCCGGGGAGGCGGATCGGGTCGCGCGGGAGCTCCTCCGGCACGGGCGGCTCGAGTGCGGCGGCGCGGCGGATCACCTCGGCGGTCGGCAGCGAGCCCGCAATCACCTGGCCTGTCGGCAGCGTGTCCCCCGGAGCGAGCGCGTTCAGCAGCCTGAGCTCGACCGGGTCGATGCCGAGCACGGCCGCAAGCTCGTCCATCTGCGCCTCGGCGGCGAAGCAGGTCTGAACCGCGCCGAAGCCCCGCATCGCGCCGCACGGCGGGTTGTTCGTGTAGACGCAGGTGGACTCGATCAGCGCGTTCGCGACGTTGTACGGCCCGCAGGCAAAGGAGGCTGCATTCGAGGTGACGGCGGTCGAGGAGGACGCGTACGCTCCGCCGTCGAGCAGGATTCGCATCCGCACGCAGACAAGGCGCCCCTCCTTCGTCGCGCGGTGCTCGGCCCAGATCTTCGCGGGGTGGCGGTGCACGTGGCCGACGAACGACTCCTCGCGGCCGTAGACGAGCTTGACCGGCCGGTTCGTGTGCAGTGCGAGCATCGCGCCGTGGACCTGCATCGACAAATCCTCGCGCCCGCCGAACGCCCCGCCCACACCGCCGAGGTGGAGCCGCACCTGCTCCGGCTCGAGACCGAGGCAGGGAGCGACCTGGTCACGATCGACGTGCAGCCATTGCGTCGCGACGTAGATGTCGACGCCGCCCTCACCGTCGGGGACGGCGAGCCCCGACTCGGGCCCGAGGAACGCCTGGTCCTGGATCCCGATCTCGTACACGCCCTCGACGGAGACGTCGCCTGCCGTGTCCGGATCCCCGTGCCGGATGAGCATGTGCCGGACGACGTTCGGGCGCGGATCCTCGCGGTAGCCGTGACCCATTGTCGGCCGGTCCGGGTGCAGCGGCTCCTGCTCGGTCGCCCGCTCCGGGTCGACGACCAGCTCGAGCGGCTCGTACTCGGCCTCGACCGCGGCGGCCGCACGGCGCGCCTGCTCGGGGTGCTCCGCCGCGACGAGTGCGACCGGCTCGCCGAAGTAGCGCACCCGGTCGATCGCGAGCACCGGCTGGTCCGGGAACTCGAGCCCGTAGGTCTTCGCCCCCGGGACGTCGGCATGCGTGAGCACCGCGTGCACGCCGGGCATCGCGAGCGCCTCCGCGATGTCGATCGCGACGATGCGCGCGTGCGCGTGCGGACTGCGCACCGTGTGGCCCCAGAGCATCCCCGCCGCTTGCAGGTCGCTCGCGTACTCGAACTCGCCGGTCGTCTTCGGAATCCCGTCCGCGCGCGGGACGCTCTCGCCGATCCGGCCGAGTTCGAGCGTGCGGGGCGCCGCGGTCGTCGTCACCTCGGCCCTGGGGATTCTTCGACGCGCTTTCGTCACACTCCCCGCACCCACGCGTGACGGTTCCGCCGCTACGCTCGCAGTGGGTGGTGGGCCGGGGTGCCCCAAACGGAGTGAGCGGTTCTTTCTGGCCATCTCAGACCCGCCCCACGGCGAGCCGGACCGCGTCGAAGATCTTCTGGTACCCGGTACAGCGGCAGAGGTTGCCCGACAGCGCCTCGCGGATCTCGTCCTCGCTCGGGTCGGGACGACGCTCGAGCAGCGCCGCGGTCGCGACAACGAGACCGGGCGTGCAGAAGCCGCACTGCACCGCGCCCGCCTCTACGAACGCCTCCTGTACCGGGTGGAGCCCGTCCTCGCCGGCGAGACCTTCGACCGTGATCACCTCGTGACCGTCCGCCTGCGCGGCGAGCACGAGGCACGCGCAGACGAGCTTGCCGTCCAGCAGCACCGAGCAGGAGCCGCACTCCCCTTGCTCGCAGGCGTTCTTCGAACCGGGCAGTTCGAGCCGCTCTCGCAGCGCGTAGAGCAGGCTCTCCCCCGGCCAGACGTCGGTCTCCCGCTCCTCGCCGTTGATCGTGAGCGCGATCCTCATGTCAAGATCCGCTCAAGCGCGCGAGCCGCCAGCACCCGCAGCGCATGCCGCCGGTACGCCGCGGTGCCGCGGACGTCGTCGATCGGCCTCGCCGCCTCGGCGACGCGGTCGGGTAGCGATCCCGAGTCGACGAGGGGGAAGGAGACCAGGCCGACCACCGGCCCCGCGGAGCCGAAGGCCGCCCGCAGCTCGCCGCGCTCGCGGTCGGCGACGACGGCCAGCGAGCAGACGGCGATCACCATCGCGTTTCGCGGCCCCACCTTCATGAATGTCTGCGGCCCGCCCGAAGGCGCCACCCACGCCGCGGTGATCAGCTCGTCCGGCTCGGACGCGTTCCGCTTCGGCCCGACCAGGAACTCGCCGAGCGGGACCGTGCGCACGCCCCGCACGGAGGCGAGCTCGACCTCGGCGCCCTCGACGAGCAGAGGGGGCAGCGCATCGCCCGCCGGCGAAGCGGTGCCCAGATTCCCGCCGATCGTCCCGCGCGCGCGGATCTGCGGCGAACCGACCGTCCGCGAGGCCTCTGCCAGCGCCGGCAGCGCCTCCGCGACCCCGCCCGCCATCGCCTCCGCATAGGTCAGTCCGGACCCCAGCCGCAACCGACCGTTCTCGCGCGAGCACCCGCGCAGCTCTCCGACCTCGTTCAGGTTCAGCAGGACCTCGGGCCGGCGGCGGTCGAAGTTGAGCTCGACCATCACGTCCGTGCCGCCCTGGATCGCGACTGCCTCCGGATGCTCGGCCTTGATGCGCAGCGCCTCCTCGAGGCTTTTCGGGCTCAGAACCTCCATCAACGCTCCTCCCGCACATACGGTATTCCGAGCGCGGCGGGTGCGCCGAGCCGCCGCCGCGCCAACCCGGTCGAGACGACCACGAGCACGACGATCGTGGCCAGGTACGGCAGCGCGTTGAGGAACTCCGGAGTGAGAAAGAACGTCGGAATCCACTCGTACGGGTGCGCCTGGAGCGCGGACGGCAGGCCGCCGGAGAGCGCTCCGAAGAGATACGCGCCGGCCAGGCAGAGCTCGGGCCGCCAGAACGAGAAGATCACGAGCGCAATGGCAATCCAGCCCGCGCCGCCGACCAGAGAGTCGCCGTCGGTCCAGCCGGGGGTGATCGCGAGGCTGTAGCAGGCGCCGCCGATCCCGGCGAGCGCACCGCCGGCGAGCACGTGCGCTACCGGTACGCGCGACGCTGATCCCCATCGCGTCGGCCGCGCCCGGGTTCTCGCCGACCGCCCGGACGTTCAGCCCGGGGCGCGTGCGCCCGAGGTAGAACGCGATCAGGACGACGAGCGCCCACGACGCGTACACCAGGGCGTTCTGGTGGAAGAGAATCGGGCCGACGACGGGGAGGTCGGCGAGGCCGAACACGTCGATCTCGCTGAACTGGTGCTTCGCCGGGACGTTGGCGAGCCCGAGGTCGTTGCCGAGGTACGAAGCGAGGCCGAGGCCGCCGGCGAAGATCGTCAGCGCGAGGCCGGAGACGATCTGGCTCGCGCGCAGCGTGACGGTCAGGAAGGCGAAGATCGAGGACATCACGAGCCCGGCGAGCGCGGCGGTCCCGACGGCGAGCAAGAGGACGAGCCACTCTGGTCCGGGCGCCTGCTGCACCCCCCAGAACCCCATGGCGGCGCCGACCAGCATCATCCCCTCGACGCCGAGATTGAGCACCCCCGAGCGCTCCGCGAGCAGCTCTCCGAGCGCCGCAAAGAGGATCGGGGTGCCGTAGAGGACCGCCTGCGCGAGGACCTCGACGACGATCCCGTCGTTCACGCCCACTACGGAGTCGCCTCAGCCGCGGCCGCCGCACGCCGGCCGAACCGCACGCGGTACCTGATCAGCAGCTCGCCGCCGAGCGTGCAGAAGAGGATGATCCCCTGCATCACACCGACGAGGCCGCTCGGGAAATCGGCCCCCTGGAGGAAGAACCCTGCGTTCTGCAACCCGCCGAGCAACACGCCGACGAGCACGACGGCGAACGGGTTGTAGCGGCCGAGCGCCGCGACGACGATCCCGGTGTAGCCGTAGTTCGCGGCCTGGAGGCCCTGCGGACTGGCGTCGAGGACGTGCGAGAAGTCGCCGACCTGGCTCGCGCCGCCGAGGCCGGCGACCGCGCCGGAGATCCCCATCACCGCGAGGATCTTCCGCCGCGCGCGCATGCCCGCGTAGCGTGCGGCCCGCGTCGAATCGCCGATCACATTCATCTCGAACCCGAAGCGCGTCAGCCGGAAGAGGACGTACAGCCCGACGGCGATCCCGACCGCGAGCAGGAACCCGAAGGGGACGACGAGGTTGCCCGGCGACGCCGTCGGCCAGAACTGGCTCGGCCTCAGCGCGATCGACTGCGGGAACGTCTGCGTCTGGATCGTCGACACGTCCCGCCAGGGGGACGCGCTGTCGAAGATCAGGTATGTGATCAGCAGCCCGGCGACGTAGTTGAGCATCAGCGAGGTGAGGATCTCGCTGGTCCGGGCGAACGCCTTCAGCGCACCGGAGATGAGCGCCCACAGCGCACCGCCGGCCGCGCCGCAGACGCACATCGCGAGGATCGTGAAGACGAGGGCGTGGTGCGGCCCGAGCCAGATCGCGGCGCCGGAGGCGCAGAGCGCGCCGATGTAGAGCTGACCCTCGGCGCCGATGTTGAAGAGCTGCATCCGGAACGCGACCGCGGCGGCGAGGCCGGTGAAGACGAGCGGCGTCGCCAGCGTCAGGGTGTCGTTCCAGGCCGCGGCGCCGTCGAACGCGGCGGTGAAGATGCGCCGGTACGTGTGCCACGGATCGTGCCCGGTGCTCACGAGCACGAGCGCGATCAGCCCGAAGGCGACGGCGACCGAGAGGAACGGCACCGCGTAGGACAGCCAACGCGGCTGCTTCAGCCGGCGCTCGATCGCGATCACTGGTCACCGCCTGCCATCGCCAGCCCGATCTCCTCGACGGTCGCCCGCTCGGGGTCGAACTCGCCGGTGACGTGACCCTCGTAGATGACGATGATCCGGTCGGAGAGCGCGCGGATCTCGTCCAGGTCCTCGCTCAGCAGCAGGATCCCGACGCCTTCTCCGGCGGCCTCGCGCAGATAGGCGTGCACCGTCTCGATCGCGCCGACGTCGAGTCCGCGCGTCGGCGACGCCGCGATCACGACGTGCGGCTCGCCGGAAAACTCGCGGCCGAGCACCAGCTTCTGCAGGTTGCCGCCGGAGAGCTCGCGCACGGGCGCGTTCGTCCCCGACGCCTGCACCCGGTAGCGCTCGATCAATTCGGCGGCGACGGCGTGGATCTTGTGCCACACGAGCAGCGGACCTCGGGACGCCGGCGCCCGGCGGTATGTCTTCAGCACCGAGTTCTCCGCAATCGTCAGGCTGGGCGCGACGCCGGTGCCGAGGCGATCCTCGGGGACATGTGCGACTCCGGCCGCGATCGCTGCACGCGGGTCGCCCGTCCGCAGCCGCAACCCCTCGACGCGCAGCGCCCCATCGGCAACCGGGCGCATCCCCGTGACGGCCTCCGCGAGCTCGCGCTGCCCGTTGCCGGCGACGCCCGCGACGCCGAGGATCTCGCCGCGACGGATCGTGAACGACATGCCGCGGACTGCCTCCTCACCGCGGTCGCCGCGAACGCTGAGTGCGTCCACCTCGAGCGCAGGCTCCTCGCGGACCGGCGTCGGCCGCGCCTGGCGCTGGGCCA
>Ga0247829_10001705_pt1 | contig 10277 bp, 11 predicted proteins | sample 12C_Control_Day4_FD_207765 | JGI IMG/M metagenome (GOLD analysis project Ga0247829, IMG submission 207765) | Soil microbial communities from agricultural site in Penn Yan, New York, United States - 12C_Control_Day4 | ecosystem: Environmental > Terrestrial > Soil > Agricultural land | place... | reverse complement strand
AGGCCTCGGCACGGCAATGCTGCGCGCCGGTGAGGTTGGCCGGATTGCCGCCGAGCTCGCGGTATCCGAAGGCCGACGGCGCGAGCCGCAGGCCGTAGATATCGCGCGCCGGAATGCCCACCGCCCGGCACATCCCGACGAACACGGCGTTGAGGTCGGCGCACTTGCCGCCGAGGTTCCCGGTCTCGAGCATCGTGCGGATGTCGCCGGTGCCGCAGCCGCGCACCTTCGGCTCGCGATGCGCATGGGCCACCACCCAGTCGTAGATCGCCCTTGCCTTCTGCACGTCGCCCGAGGCGCCGCGCGTCGCATCCAGCGCCGTCTTGCGGACGATGCCGTCGAGCGGCATCAGCTCGGTGGGCTGCAGGGCCTGCCGCAGCACGGCGGGGTCTTCCGCGGTGCGCGTCGCGGCGCGCCAGTCGACGGCGCGATTGCGCGTTCGGACGCGGCTGGTCGATTCGAGCACCGGCTCCTTCAAGCCGGCCGGAAACTCCGCATGCAGCATGCGAACGCCGCGCGCGGCGTCGGACACGATGCGCACTTCCGCGCCATTGCTCGTCCAGCCGTTGCCGATGCCACGCTGGAATTCGCTCTCGACATCGGGAAGCGGCAGCCACACCTTCGTCGTGCCCTGCACGTCGGCGACCGTCACGCGGGTCGTCACGTCGAACGTGCGCCAGCCCTCCACTTGCGGCTCGAAGCGGCGTGGCGGGGCAGTGGTGGCATCGGCAGCGGCGCTCGTGAAGGGCAGCGCGACGGCGGCGCCGATGCAGGCCGATGCGGTGCGTCGGGTCAGAGGCAGGTTCATGGTGTCGGGCTCACTCATCTGGCGAAGACCGCCATTACAACAGCGCCGCAATCCATTGCCGCGCGGAGGGGCCGGTCCAGTCGACCTCGCCGACGACCGACCAGCGCGCCGCGCCGTCGCGCCCCACCAGCACGGTGGTCGGGAAGACGCGCACGCCCCAGGCCCGCGAGGCGGCGCCGTCGCGGTCGCGCACGATGGGCAGCGCCACGGGCGTCTGCTCCATGAAGCGCCGGATCGCCGTGTCGGTCTCCTGGAAGTTCACCGCGACCACGATGAGCCCATCGTTCTTGTGCCGCTCCGCGAGCAGGTCCAGCGAGGGCATCTCCGTGCGGCAGGGCTCGCACCAAGCGGCCCAGAAGTTGAGCACCACGACGCTGCCGCGCGCCGAGCGCAGGCTCCACGCCGGCCCGTCGTAGCCCGGCAACTCCAGCGGCGGCGTGGGGCGGTCCTTCGGCCATGGCCTGGGTTGCCCCTGAGCCGCCGCGAGCTTCGGCAGCGCGGCACCGGCGCCGAAGGCAGCCAGCGCCTGAAGCAGGCGGCGCCGCGAGGCGGCTGGGGTCGTCGCCATGGGGGAAAGGCGCATGGTCGTTCCAGTATCGAGCGAGAGCGACCGATCAGGCACCGAACGCGATTGCCGCCACCTGAGCGTCGCGCAGGATCGCACCGTCGGCCTTGGCTTGCGCCAACGCGGCGTCGTCGAGCGCGCAGCGCGCGATCGAAAGTGCGCGGTTCGTCGCCTCGGTTTCGTTGCGTTCGCGCGCTTCCTGCCGCGCGGCGTAGATCGCCTCCGAATACGCTGCGAGCTCGACGGCCGCGCGCGGCCGTCCGTCGAGCGCGCAGAACAGCGCGAGGTACGCGGCGGCCGCGTGCTGCAAGTCGAATGCGGCGGCCTTCGACCACGCGGCCTGCGCCACCGCGCGGGCTTGCGCGGCGTCGTCTCGAGCCAGCAGCGCCGCGACCAGGTTGATGCGCGCAAAGGTGAGGCCGTACTCGTGGCGCGTGCCGCGCAGCGATAGCACCAGCTCACTGCCGAGCCGGGCCGCGGCGCCGGCGTCCCCAGCGGCCAACTCGGCGTCGATCAGGTTGCCGGCGGCGATCGACGCATGGCTGCCGCGCTCGCGGTCGAGCGCGAGCAGCCGGCGGCCGAGGCGCAGCGCCTGCGCAGCGTCCCCGCTCATGCGGGCGAACCATTGGGCGGCCTCGCAGCCCCACAGCAGGCGTTGCGCCGGCCACGACGGATCCTCGACACGCTGCACCTCGTCGAGCAGCGCGCTCGTCGCCGGCAGGTCGTCGGTCTGCGCCGCGGCGCTCGCCGCGCGGCACAAGGCGTGGTAGAGCGCGAAGCGATCGGGCTGGCTCGCGTCGAGGCTTCGCGCTCTACCACGCCTTGTGCCGCGCGGCGCTCGCCGCGCGGCACAAGGCGTGGTAGAGCGCGAAGCGATCGGGCTGGCTCGCGTCGAGGCTTCGCGCGAGCGCGAGCGCGCGCTCGGCGGCCCGCCGGGCGCGCCCCTTCTGCGTATCGGCGAGCACGCAGCTCAGCTCGAGCCAGGCCTTCAGCTGCAGCGGCTGCGGCAGCTCGGGCGCGATCGCGGCCTCGCATGCGTCTGCCAGCGCCATCCGCTCGACGTGCAGCGACGGCGGCAGCGCGCGCAGCATCGTCGCGCCGATGCGCAGTGCGAGCACAGACTCTCCGGCGTCGCGCGCCCAGTGCAAGGCGGCGCGCGCGTTGTCGAGGTCCGGCTCACATCGGCGCAGCCAGTCATCGACGCCGACGCGGCCGCCGAAGTATTCGTCGTACGCGGCGTCGAAGATCACCGCCACTGCGAGCGCGTGGCGGCGTTGCAGCGTGTCGCGCTCGCCGGCGGCGTCGAGGCACTCGAGCGCGTGCGCACGCGGCGTCTCGAGCAGCCGGTAGCGCGGCTCGTCGTCGTCGCCCGACACCGCAACCAACGAGCGGTCGACCAGCGTGTCGAGCGCATCGAGCAGGCTCCACACGTCGAGCCCGGGCTCGACCAGTACCTGCCGGATCAGCGCGAGCGATCCGCTTCCGGCGACGACGCCGAGGCGGCGGAACATCTGCCGCTCGCGCGAGGCCAGCAGCTCACAGCTCCACTCGAGCGCCGCGCGCAGCGTGCGCTGGCGCTCAGGCGCGGCTCGGTTGCGGCCGCGCGTCAGCAGCGAGAAGCGGTCGCGCATCGACGCAAGCAGCTGCGGCATGCCGAGCAGCGGCGCGCGCGCCGCCGCCAGTTCGATGGCCAGCGGCAGTCCGTCGAGCGCGCGGCAAGTCTCGATCACCGCGGATGCGTTGCCGTCCGACAGCCGGAACCGCCGGTCGACCGCGTGCGCGCGCTCGGCGAACAGCGCGATGGCGCCGAAGCGCAGCGCGTCGGCCGCCGGCAGCGCCGCGTCCGGCACCGCGAGCGGTCCGATGCGTAAGACGTGCTCGTTCGGCTGCCGCAGCGGCGCCTGGCTGGTGATGACGAGCCGCAGTCCGGGCGCCGCATCGTGCAGCGCACGGCACAGCGCCGCCACGCCGTCGAGCACGTGCTCGGCGTTGTCGAGCGCCAGCAGCATCTCCAGCGCCGACACCGCGGACACGAGCGCGGCGAGCGCGTCGCCGTGGCCGCAGTGCACGGCGAGCGCCGCCGCCACTGCGCCCGGCAATGCCGCCGGGTCCTCGAGGCCGCCCAGCTCGATCCAGCACACGCCGTGCTCGTAGGCGCCGCGCCGCGCCGCGAGCACGTGCTGGGTCAACAGCGACTTGCCGATGCCGCCCGCGCCGACGACGCTGACCAGCCGCTGGCGGTCGATCGCCGCGCCCAGCTCGGCCAGCTCGGCGTCGCGGCCGAGGAGCGCCGGCAGCTCGGCCGGCAGGTTCGTTCGCAGCGCCGGCGGCACCGGCGCGGCGACAGGGGCAGCTTCGGCCGGCGCGGCGACGGGGGCGGCAAGGCGATAACCGCGCCCCGGGATGGTCGCGATCACGTCACCGCCGAGCACCTTGCGCAACGCGCTGACCTGCGCCGCGAGGTTGTTTTCCTGCACGACGAGCCCCGGCCAGACGAGGTCCATCAGCGCGCGCTTGCCAACGAGCCGTCCCGGCTGCTGCGTGAGCGCCTGCAGCACATCGAACGCGCGGGCGCCAAGCTCGACCGGATCCCCGCGGCGCAGCAGCCGGCGCTCGTGCGTCCGCAGCTCGAAGTCACCGAAGCGCAGGATCGTCTCGGCCGCAGGGGTCATGGGCGAAGCCTGGGTGGGGTCCCGTAGCTTAGCAGCGAGAGCCGCCCCGATTCATCGGATTGGAGAACGTTTCATGGCGTCTTCATGACACACCGTGCTGCGTCGCCGAGAGTGTCAGCACCGACGCAACGTGCGCAACAGCCAACCTGGAGGTGTTCGACATGGATGAAGAGTTCCTCGCGCTCGGCAGTCACGACGACGCCGAAGCGACGGCCAGGCCCCGAGGGCAGCGTGCGCGCGACCTGTGGTGCGACGTCGAGCGCTCGGCGCTCGAGGCCGCGGCGCGCGAACCGTTGCTGCGTCGCCAGCTGGCAAGGACAGTGCTGACGCCGGCGACGCCGCCGGCCATCGTCGGCGCCGTGCTGGCGCGGCGCCTCGTTTCCAACCGCGACGACGATGCGACGCTGCGCAGCCTCGTCGCCGAGACGCTGGTCGACGACCCGGCCGTCCTGCCTTCGCTCGAGGCCGACCTCGAGGTGGTGTCGGCACGCGACCCGGCATGTCGCTCGCCGCTGCACGCCCTGCTGCACTTCAAGGGCTTTCATGCACTTCAGGCGCACCGGGTCGCGCACAGCCTGTGGCGCCGCGGGCGGCGCGACGCCGCGGCGTGGCTCGCGAACCAGACGGCGCTTGCGCTTCACGTCGACATCCATCCCGCGGTCCCGTTCGGCCGCCGCGTGATGATCGATCACGCGACCGGCATCGTCATCGGTGAGACCGCGGTGGTCGAAGACGACGTCACGATCTTCCACGGCGTGACCCTCGGGGCGACGGGCAAGCAGCGCGGCGATCGCCACCCGAAAGTGCGCCGCGGCGCGATGCTCGGCGCCGGCGCGAAGGTGCTCGGCAACGTGGAGGTCGGCCGCTGCAGCCGGATCGGTGCCGGCAGCGTCGTGCTCGAGGAGGTGCCGCCGCACTGCACGGTCGCCGGCATTCCGGCGCGCGTGGTGCGCAAGCATGTCGCGGCGGTCGCGGCGTGAAGACAGTCGGGCTGACGTACTACGCATCCCGCATGTGCCGGACCGCTTCAGCGCGGGTGCCCGGGTGGCGCCGGGACAGGCGCCGGCGGGCCGGGATGCTCCGGTTGCGGCGGCGGCGTGGGATCGGCCGCCGGTGGCGACGCAGGCGGCGCCTGCTGGGGCGGCGTGGAGGGTTTCGGTGCGGGCGCGGCACGTGGCGTCATGCCTTGGCACAGCACTTCACATGCCTGCCGGGCTGCGGCTGCCCATGCCTCAAAGACGCGCACCACCCACTGAACGCGCCATCGGTGCGGCCTGGCACGCAGCGACCACCGGCTTTCCACAGGTTTTTGCACAGATCCTGTGGACATCCTCGCGGCAGCCCTCCGTGAATAAATTCACGGACGACGCCGAGGTCAATGGGCGGGCACCGCCACCGGCACGGCCACCTCGGCGCGGGCGGTCTGCCCGATGCGTCCGACGATCGGCAGCTTCAGGCCGCTGGGGCCGACCCCGAAGTTCAATCCGAGCAGGTTGAGCTCGAGGCCGTCGATGCCGCTGGCGGCCACTCCGAGCACCCCGCCGAGCGACAGCTGGAACCCGCTTCCGCTCGGCGCGGTGCCGAAGATGGAGCTGCCCAGATAGTCCTTGCCGATCGCCGTCGCCGGAAGGTCGATCTCCAGCTCCGGCACCGCACGCGCGATCCACGCCGTGAACGTGTTGGAGTTGGGTCCCGGCCAGGCCCTGTATTCGGTGGCGTAGGGATACTCGCGCGCCGCCTTGTCGACGCGCTCGATGAGCTGGTCGACGCCCGCGCCGCGCCGCTCGGCGTACAGCTCGGGCACCGCGCCGAACCAGCGGCCGTCGGGCAGCCGGCTGCGCACCACCACCACGCTCGGCGCGCGCCCGAGACGCCAGCCGATCACTTCGTACACCGTCCACTCCGCGGCATCCTGCGGCTTGGTGGCCACCCACGTGTGCACGCCGAAGAGACCCTTGGCGCCGAAGGTGCGTGCGCCGTACACCTGCACCACCGCTTCCTTCACGACCGCCGGATCCGGCGCCAGGCCCACCGGCTCGCGGCTGGCCGTGCGCCAGTCGTTCGCGTGCATGCGCGAGCCCACGGCCATGATGAAGGCCGCGAGGAGTGCGTACAGCACGAGGCGAACGGGACGGCGAACTGCAGGATTCATGGTTCGCAGGATGTTAGCGCCGCGGTTCGCGCGGCGCCGGTCAGCCCAGTTCCACCCAAACGGGCGCATGGTCGCTCGCCCCGTCCATGCCGCGCAGGTCGCGGTCGACGCCGGCCGCCTGCAGCCGACGCGCCAGCGATCGGCTCAGCAGCAGATGGTCGATGCGCAGGCCGGCATCGCGCGGCCATCGGTGATGGCGGTAGTCCCAGAAGGTGTAGGGCGCGGCCTTCGGATGCCGTTCGCGCAGCGCATCGGTCCAGCCCTGGCGCAGGAGCCGCGCGTACGCGTCGCGCGGCTCGGGCTGCAGCAAGGCGTTGTCGAGCCAACTGCGCGGCGAGTAGATGTCCGCATCCGTCGGCACCACGTTGTAGTCGCCGATCAGCGCCACGGGGTGCCCGCTGTGCCACAGCTCCGAGGCATGCGCCACGAGCCGCTCGAACCATGCCATCTTGTAGTCGAACTTCGGCCCCGGCCACGGGTTGCCGTTCGGCAGGTAGAGCGACGCGACGAGAATGCCGCCGATCGCCGCTTCCACATAGCGCGCCTGCGTGTCCTTCGGGTCACCGGGCAGAGAGCGCCGCACCGGCACCGGCTCGGCATCGCGCGCGAGCAGCGCCACGCCATTCCACGTGCGCTGGCCGACGGCGAGGCTCCCATAGCCCGCCTGCTCCAGTGCTTCGCGCGGGAACCGGTCTTCGGTCGTCTTCAGTTCCTGGAGCGCCACGACGTCGGGCCGCGTCGCTTCCAGCCAGGCCAGCAGCAACGGCAGTCGCTTGCCCAGGTCGTTGACGTTCCAGGTGGCGAGTTTCACCGGGTCTCAAGCGAGCAGTTCCGCCCTCGGCAGGCGGGCGGCGCCGGCGTCGAAGGTCAGGAAACGGCTGCGGCCGAGGTGAGCGGCGCGCGCCGTGAGGAAACAGTCGGCGAAGTCGGCGCCCGGGTGATGAGCCCAGACGTACAGCGCCTCCTCCACCGTGGGCGGGTGTTCGAACTCCACGTCGACGCTTTCGAGCAGCGCAGTCAGGGCGCTTGCGATGCTGGCCTTGTCGAGCTTGTAGCGGCTGCGCAGCACCCACTCGGTCTCGAGCAGCGCACCGAGCACGATCAGCACCGGCTCATCTGCGGCAGCGGCCAGGTCCACCAGGCGTTGCGCGGCGGCGTACTGAGCCTCGTCGTCGCGTACGAGCAAGCGCACCAGCACGTTGGTGTCGATGGCGATGCTCATCGTGCGGGTCGCTTCGTCGCCTTCGTCGCCTTCATCGTCTTCGTCGCCTTGAACGGGTTCATGTCCTCGATAGCGACCTTGGGTTGCCCGGGACGCGTGAGCGAACCCGCCAGATCTGCCAGGCGCCGCGTCTTGGGCCGCATGACGACGGTGCCGTCACTGAGCATCGTGAAGGCCATCTTGTCGCCCGACTTGAGACCGAGCCGGTCGCGGATTTCCCGCGGCACCGTCACCTGGCCCTTGGTCGTCATCGTGGTTGCGTCCGCCATGTCGGGTTCTCCAAGCATTACGAATACGCATATCGTAATACCTGCATGCCGCAGCGTCAACGCCGCCGACCTACGTGTCAGCGCAACGAATCCGACACCGGACCGCCTTCGTCCGGTACGGCCGGCGTCAGCCGATCACCCCCCGAGCGCGGCCGTCATCACCATCTCCACGCGCCACTCCGGCTTCGCCAGGTGCGCCTGCACCGTGGCGCGGCATGGGCAGTGCCCGGCCGGCACCCACTGCTCCCACACCGCGTTCATCTCGCCGATGTCGGCGATGTCGAGCAGGAAGATCTGGCACGAGAGGATGCGGCGCTTGTCGCTGCCGGCTTCGGCCAGCAGGCCGTCGATCGTGGCCAGCACCTCGGCCGCCTGCTCGCGGATGCCGCGGTCCAACGTCTTCTGCGGCACCTGGCCGGCGAGATAGACCACGTTGTTGAAGATGGACACCTCGGAGAGACGGGGGCCGACGTGCAGGCGGGTGATGGTGGTGGACATGTTTGGCTCTCGATGAAGCGACATCGAAATCTACACCGCTGCCGCGCCGTGCCGGCCGAGCGCCAAGCACCTGATCGACAATGACTCCCTCGACGAACCAGGGACACGCCATGTCGCAAAACAACGCCGGCGCAGGAACGCTTGCCGCCCGGATCGATGCCGCAGCGAACGCGATCGAGGCGCAGGTGATCGCCTGGCGACGCGACTTCCACGAGCATCCCGAACTCGGCAACCGCGAGACGCGCACCGCGGCCATCGTCGCGGCGCACCTGCGCAAGCTCGGCCTGGACGACGTTCGCACGGAAGTGGCGCACACCGGCGTGGTCGGCTTGCTGAAAGGCGCCCTGCCCGGCCCGGTGGTCGCGCTGCGCGCCGACATGGATGCCCTGCCGGTGACCGAAGAGGTCGACGTGCCCTTCGCGTCGAAGGTGCACGCCACCTGGAACGCCGAGCCGGTGGGCGTGATGCACGCCTGCGGCCACGATGCGCACATCGCCATCCTCATGGGCGTGGCGCAGCTGCTGGCCGGCATGCGCGCGCAGCTTCGCGGCAGCGTCAAGTTCATCTTCCAGCCCGCGGAAGAGCTGCCGCCCGAAGGCGAGGAAGGCGGCGCGGCACTGATGATCCAGGAAGGCGCGCTGGACAACCCGCGGCCCGGTGCGATCTTCGGCCTGCACGTCACCTCCATGCTGCCGGTGGGCGTGATCGGCTGGCGTGCCGGGCCCACGATGGCCAGCGCCGACAACTTCAAGATCACAGTGCGCGGCAGCCAGACCCATGGCGCGATGCCGTGGCGCGGCGTCGATCCCATCGTCACCGCTGCGCAGGTCGTGCTCGGCCTGCAGACGGTGGTCAGCCGCCAGCTCGACATCACTCACGAGCCGGCCGTAGTGACGATCGGCACGATCCGGGGCGGCGTGCGCGAGAACATCATTCCCGACTCCGTGGAGATGCGCGGCACGATCCGCACGTTCGACGAGGCCATGCGCGACGACACCCACGAGCGCGTGACCACCCTGGCCGAGGCGATCAGCCGCGGCGCGCGCGCCGCGTGCGAGGTGTGCATCCGCAAGAACTACCCGGTCACGGTGAACGACCCCGCGCTCACCGAAGCGATGCTGCCCACGCTCCAGCGCGTCGCCGGGCGCGGTCGGCTGCAGCTCATGCCCAAGATCACGGGCTCGGAGGATTTCTCGTTCTTCCAGCAGGTGGTGCCGGGGCTGTTCTTCTTCGTCGGCGTCACGTCGAGCGACGTCGATCCGCGCACGGCCGCGCCGAACCATTCACCGCGCTTCCGGATCGACGAGGCCGGCTTGATCGTGGGCGTGCGCGCGCTCGCGCAGCTCGCGTGCGATTTCCTCGAAGACGAGGCGCGGACTCAGGCCCGCGGCGCGACGGAGGCGCCCGCGATGCCGTGACGCGCGAGCGCCTGCGCCACGAAGCCGCTCGCCTTCATTTCCTCCACGAAGGCCGCCAGCGCCTGCCGCGCCGCCTCGCCGCGGCCCTTGGGGCAGCCCATCGCCTGCTGGATCACCATGAAGCGGCCGGGCAGCAGCCGATGCCCCGGGTAGCGCCCGGCGTCCGCCTCCAGCTGCTGCTTCACGCCGGCCGCGACCTCGCAGCCTTGCGCGACGAAGGCGTCCACCACCGTCGGTGAGCTCGGCGCGCGGACGATCCGCGCCTGCTTCAGCTCGCGCGTGAGGTGAAGGTCGTAGGCGCTCCCCTGGCCGACGACCACGCGATTCCCTTCGCGATCCACTTCCTCGTGCGCGACAGCGGCGAATCGTCGCGCACGAGGTAGCAGCCCTCGATCAGCACCTACGGCGCCGTGAAGCCGATGCCCGCGCCGCGCAGCGGATCGATCGCGAAGAAGCCGATGTCGGCCTGCTCGCTCGTGACCGCCGCCACCGACTCGCCCGCCGTCTTGAACACCACCAGTTCGAGGCGGGCGCCGAGGCGCTCTGCGAAGGCCGCGGCCAGGTCCACCGACACGCCGCGCGGCGCGCCGGTGGCCGCATCCGCGTTCGCGAGGATCGGATTGCCGAGGTTGATGGACGCGCGCAGCGGCCCGGCGGGCGTGAAGGCGGCGAC
>Ga0247829_10001703_pt1 | contig 10279 bp, 6 predicted proteins | sample 12C_Control_Day4_FD_207765 | JGI IMG/M metagenome (GOLD analysis project Ga0247829, IMG submission 207765) | Soil microbial communities from agricultural site in Penn Yan, New York, United States - 12C_Control_Day4 | ecosystem: Environmental > Terrestrial > Soil > Agricultural land | place: USA... | reverse complement strand
GCCGGGCGTGTCGCGCAGGAGCCGCATCCAGATGTCGAACACGGGCGCGGTGATCTTCCAGCTGTTGTTGAACGAGCAGAACACGAAGCCGGTGTCGGGAAGGCCGTTCGCCGCGCGCGAGGGGGGCGCGGTCGGGACGGCGCGGCGCCGGTCGTTGGCCTGATAGCAGCCGGGCAGGTGGACGATGGTTTCCGTCCAATGCTGCTGCTGGTCGAGAGGAAGCACGACGGGATCGGCCAGCACGTAGTCGATGAAGCTCGCACCTGAGGTTGCGGGGTAGCCCAGATAGGCGACCTGGATGGGGGCCGGGCGATGCGAGAGGATGCCGATGCGGTTGGAGCCGGTGAGGCCCTTGAGGTCGACGGCGATCGACACCTCGTCGGCGGCCAGCCGCCGGGCGACGTCGAGATCGCTCGATGCGCCGACGTCGAGGAACCGGTCGAACGCCCCAACGAGGCGCGTGCGCGTGGTGCTGCCGTCGTCCTTGCCCCAGGACACGCCCACGACCTCGAAGCGGCTGCGGTCGTGCAGCTCGAGGAGCTCGGCCATCAGGAACGCCGTGGCGTGGCGCTGGAAGTCGGCCGACAGGTAGGCGATGCGAAGCCGCGACCCCGGGCCGGTGCGGCGCCACAGCGCCGGCATGGCTAGCGGATACCTGTCGGCCATGTAGGCCCTGGTGCATTTGAGCTGCAGGGGAGGATCGTCGGCATAGCCGATGAGCGTGAAGGGACCGACGACCGGCCGGCCCTCGCCGATGCGCCGTTCCAGCTCCGGGCGCAGCCGCTCCATCCGCGCCCAGTCGCAGATGCGCAGCGCAGCGTCGGCGATGGCGCCCAGCGCATGCCGGTGGTTGGGATCGGCGGCCAGCGCCCGCTCGTGGCTCGCCAGCGCCTGCTCGTGGCGATTGAGGAGCCCGAGCGCCAGGCCCTGGTTATAGAGAGCCTCGGCATGGTCGGGCGCGAGCGCGAGGGCCCGCGCGTAGCTGGCGAGGGCGTCGTCGATGCGGTCGAGGTCCTTCAACGCGATGCCGCGATTGATGAGCGCCTCCACCAAGCCGGCATCGATCGCGAGCGCCCGCTCGTGGGCCGCCAGCGCCTCGCTGTGTCGATTGAGATGGCGCAGGGCGTTGCCCATGTTGGTGTGCGTCGCCGCATCGCCGGGCGCGAGGGCAAGGACGCGCTGGTAGCTCGCAAGCGCCTCCTCGGCACGTCCCGCGGTGCGCAGCAGGTTGGCGCGATTGGTGAGCGCGCGGGCATGGTCGGGATTGCCGGCGAGCACGCGGTCGTAGCTCGCAAGCGCCGCGTCACTCTGCTCGAGGCGCGCCAGCGCGTTGCCACGGTTGTACCAGAGGTCGAGGTCCTCGGGCTTGATCGCGACGGCGGCGTCGTAGGAGGCCAGCGCCTCCTGCAGGCGTCCGAGCTCGAGCAGTGCAAGGCCGCGATTGTTCATGGCGACCGTGTCGCCCGGACTGCGCGCGAGCACGGCCTCGTAGGCCGCCGCCGCATCCTGGTAGCGGCGCTGGCTCAGCAGCAGGGCGGCGCGCTCGTAGTGAAGGCGTAGCGCCTCGGGATCGAGCGCGAGCGCTGCATCCAGGCTCGCGATCGCGTCGGCCGGGCGGCCCGCCCTCGCCAGCGCCTCGGCATGCCGGCGCCGCACCTCGACGTCATCGGGGCGCAGGACGGCGGCGCGCGCGAAGCTCTCGGCGGCTTGCGCGGGGCGGTCGGTGGCCAGCAGTGCATTGGCAATATTGAAGTGCGCATCCACGCTGCAGGGATTGATGTCGAGCAGGGCGCGGTAGACGGCGAGCGCCTCCTCGGCGCGACCCAGGCCGTAGAGGATCGTGCCTTTGTTCAGCAGCGCCGGCTCGGCGCGGGGCTCGACCTGCAGGGCCGCGTCGACTTCCCGCAGCGCCTCGTCGAGGCGCCCCTGCTGCAGGGCGACGATCGCCAGGCGATGCAGGGCGACGAAGTGGCGAGGCTCGCGAGCGAGGATTTGGCGATAGGCCTGCTCGGCCTCGGTCAGCCGCCCCTGCTGGTGCAGCTCGGTGGCCTGCCCGAGCGCCTCGTCCGTCGCCGTTGGCTCGCCCGATGGCATCTTCGCGCTCGACGGCTCTCAGGCAAATGCCAGGGCCGGCTCGAGTCCCATCAGATAGGCGCCGACGTCCTGCAAGTGCGACTTGCGGCCCTGCACCTGCTGCGTGACAGTGCGCAGGTCGCGATAGCGCCGCTCGAAGGGACTGGAGGCGAAGATGGCGCTGGCGCCCGCCACCTCCCAGGCGACGTCGGCGACAGCCTTGGCCTCACCGATGGCAAACGTCGTGGCCATGCGCAGGTCCATGCGCTGCGGGATGGTGAGCTCGCTGCAATCGACCACCTCCTCCCAGACCCGCTCGGCCGTCGCCTCCACATAGCCGCGCGCCGAGCGCAGGCGGGCCTCGGCCTCGCCGATCTGGAACTGGATGAGGTGGTTGTCGCGTAGCGAATGCTTGGCGGCCCGCGGCGTCTTCTCCTTGGCGAGGCGGATGACGGCATCGAGCATCGAGCGGGCAATACCGAGCGCGACGCCGGAGAAGCCGGTCGCGAAGAAGCTGTTGAGCGGGAACTTGAAGAGCGGCGTGTGGATGCGCAGATCGGGCAGGTGCTCGCGGCACACCGAGTAGCCGTCGGGCACGAACACGCTCTCGACCTTGTAGCCGCCGCTGTTGGTGGCGTTGAGGCCGATCACATCCCAGCTGTCGACCCAGGTCACGGCCTCGGCCGGCACGTAGAAGACGCGCGCAAGTGCTCCTGGCGGCAGCGGCACGAGCGCGCCGGAGCGGTCGTACACGGGGGCGTTGAGCCCGATCCAGGTGGCGTGCCGGCTGCCGCTCGACATCTGCCATTCGCCGCTCAGGCGATGGCCGCCCTCGACCTCGTCGGCGCGGGCCTTGAGCGGCGGGCCCCAGCTCAGCGCCGCGCGCGGCTCGCCCCAGATCCTGCGCGCCACCGCCGGGTCGACGGCGGCGGCAGTCGCCGCGCAGCCGTTGATCTGCCCGACGCACCAGGCGGTGCTGGCATCGAGCTTGGCCAGCGTCTCCATGGCGCGAAACCAGGTGGCGAGATCGACCTCCTCGCCGTCGTAGTCGCGCGGCAGCAGCATGCGGAACAGGCGCTGCTCGTGCAACTTGTCCACCACCTCCGGCGTAAGCCGGCCGAGCGCCTCGTTGGCGGAGCTGGAGCGCTCCAAAACGGCGGCGATGCCGGCGATGCGCTCCACGGGGCCCAGCGCCGACGCCGCCTCGCCGATGGTCTGTGGTGAGCGCTTCTGCATGGGGCTCGCGCTATTTCGACATGCCGGTGATGCTCTGGCTGACGGCGCGCGGATCGCGCACGGGCCAGCGACCGCATTCCACCTGCGCCAGGAAGTCGGCGACCGCGGCATTGAAGGCCGCGGGCTCCTCGATGTTGCAGGCATGTCCCGTATTGGGGATCACGAGCAGCGCCGCCGTGGGGCAGGCGCGCTTGATGAACACGCCGGGCAGCAGGCACGGCCAGTCCTCGTCGCCCGTGACCACCAGCATCGGCACCTTGCACTTGGCGAGCTTGTCCTCGAGGTCGAAGATGGAGGGGCGCTCGCGTTGGACGCCGAGCTGCGTGTTGGCGGCTCCCTTGGCGGAGTGCTCGGCCAGCATCGCCTTGAACTCGGCAAAGCCGCGCGGGTCCTTGTTCTCGAACTGCACGCGGGTCGGCCCGTAGGCATAGGCCGCGGCGAACTTCTCCATCCCCTCCTTCTCGAGGCGGCCGGCGATGACGGTGGCCTCGTTGCGGAACTTCTCGCGCTCGCCACGCTCGGAGCCGTAGCCGGCCCCGGCCACCAACACCGAGTGCGCGCGGTCGGGATAGGTGAGGCCGAAGTGCAGGGTCGCAAAGCCGCCCATCGACAGCCCGACGATGTGGGCCTTGTCGATCTTCAGGGCGTCGAGCACCGCGCGGATGTCGTCGCAGGCGCGCGCCTGGGAATAGCGCGCCACTTCCTGCGGCACCTCGGAGGGCGGCCAGCCGCGCGCGTTGTAGGTGATGCAGCGGTAGCGGCGCGACAGGTAGCGCACCTGCGGCTCCCAGCTGCGGTAGTCGCCGGCAAATTCGTGCACGAAGACAACGGGAGTGCCGCTGCCGGTGTCCTCATAGTAGAGCTTGACGCCGTCGTCGGTGGCGAGATGGGGCATCGCGGGTCCGTTTCGGTTGCTGGCGTGCCGGGTTCGAGCGCCAATATTGTTGCAGGTTCCTCCGGGCGACGCCAGCTACGGCGCGGGCTAGTGTGATGATCGAGAAGTCCGCACCATCGCTCCGGGCTAGGCTCAGGAGCGGACTTCTCGATCTGAATCACACTAGAAGCATGAATCCTCTAGTGTCCTTCAGATCGCGAAATTCGTTCCGAGGTCGCCGCACACTGCGACGAATTTCGCGATCAGGACACTAGCCAGTCATTCCAGCGGCGAGTGGGTGCCGTACTTGCCGGCGCCGAACACCAGCGGCTCGCCCTCGCGATAGACGGCCCGCTCGACGCGCCCGAAGAAGACGACGTGATCGCCGCCGACGACGCGCGTCTGCTTGCTGCACTCGAAGGTGGCAAGAGCATCGTGCAGGAGCGGGCAGCCGCCGAGCCCAGAGGCGTGGGTGATGCTCTGGAACTTGTGCGCGCCGCGCCGGGCGAAATGCTGGGAGAGATCGAACTGCCAGGTGCCCAGCACGTTGACGGCGAAATGGCCGGCGCTCTCGAAGCCCGGCAGGCAGGAGGAGGCGGCCCTGAGGCTCCACAGCACGAGGGGCGGATCGAGCGAGACGGCGGAGAAGGAGTTGACGGTGAGGCCCTCGAGCCGGCCGTCGGGGGTGTGGGTCGTGATCACCGTCACGCCGGTGACGAAGCGGCCGAGCGCGTTGCGCAGATGGCGCTCGTCCAATGCGCTCTCGCCGATCAGCGCGGACGACCTCCCGTTCAATTCCTTGGGCAATTCCTTGGGCAAGCTCTTCGCCATGCTCCTCCCCGGAGGGCACATCCCCACAGCGGACCAAGCCTAATGTGCGTCTGGCGTCAGTAGCAAACATAATATAAAAATAGACCTCAAATCAGAATTGGTGATTGACTGAGACATGGTCGCACCGTGACGAGCGGCAGCTTCAGGGACATTCGACTGTTCGTGGCCGCCTACGAGGAGCGATCGTTCACGGCTGCCGCCAGGCGCGAGAACGCCACCCAGTCCGGCGTCTCCCAGCACATCCGCAAGCTCGAGGACGGCCTCGCGGTCAAGCTGTTCGTGCGCGACAAGGGGCGCGTGGTGCCGACGCCGGCGGGCGACAGCTACTACCGCCACTGCATCGATCTGTTGCATACGCACGCCAAGGCCGCCGACGAGGTGCGCCGCCACGGCGCCGGGCTCGAGGGCAACATCGTCATCGGCCTGATGCCGACCATGACGCGGTGCGCGCTGGCGCCGGTGCTGGCGCGCTTCATCGAGCGCCACCCCAACGTCGTAGTACGGGTCGTGGAGGGCTACAGCGCCGCGCTCACCGAGCAGGTGCTGGCGGGGGAGCTCGAGTTCGCGGTCGTGCCCGCCTTCACTGGCGCGCCGGGGCTCAAGAGCCGCCTGTTTCTGCGCACGCCCGAGCTGCTGGTCGCGAGCCGCCGCTCGGAGCTGAAACCGCTTGTGCCGGTGCGGCTTGCCGATCTGGCACCGCTCAAGCTGGTGGTGCCGAGCAAGGCCAATACCCGGCGCCGGCTGATCGAGACCTATCTGGCCTCCAACGGCGTGGCCGTGGCACGCCTGCTCGAGCTCGACGCCATGCTGGGCACGCTCGACTTCGTCGCCCGCACCGACTGGGTCTCGATCCTGCCGGCGCTGATGATGGCGACGGAGGCGCGCTCGCGCATCTTTACGGTCAATCCCGTTGCCGCGCCTGCGTTCAGTCTCGACCTCGTCCTGATCGAGCCGTCGCGGCGGCCGATGACGCCGGCGGCGCAGGCGTTCCTGGCGATGCTGGAGGAGGAAAGCCAGCGCATCAACCGAAGCTGGGAGGGCCTGCTCGAGGGATCGGGACGGCCGATGCTTAACCAGAACGCCGCCGGTTGAGGCGTTTGCCTAAAATTTCTGCAGAGAAATTTCGACAGCCTATGAAATGGGCATATGCCTCAATCGGAATCCTCTTAAGTTCTTCGAGTCGTCGAAAAAGACAATGCGTTTCAATCGTCTAGTCGCCATCTGAAGCGCTGGCACGCCGGTTGCTGTTAACCAGCGGGGGCCCTGGCCTCCACCTGGTTATCAACGGAGGTGGTGTCAACACATGTCCAAATTACTCCTGCGCGCCGTGGCCGCGGCCTCTTTGGCCGTGGGCGCGTCTTTGCCGATGGCCGATCGGGCCGCGGCACAAGACACAATCAAGGTCGGCGTCCTGCACTCGCTGTCCGGCACGATGGCCATCAGCGAGACGACGCTCAAGGACACCGTGCTGTTCCTGATCGAGGAGCAGAACAAGAAAGGCGGCCTGCTCGGCAAGAAGCTCGAGGCCGTGGTCGTCGATCCCGCCTCGAACTGGCCGCTGTTCGCCGAGAAGGCGCGCGAGCTGATCTCCCAGCACAAGGTAGCTGTCGTGTTCGGCTGCTGGACCTCGGTATCGCGCAAGTCGGTGCTGCCGGTCTTCAAGGAGCTCAACAGCATCCTCTTCTATCCCGTGCAGTACGAGGGCGAGGAGAGCGAGAAGAACGTGTTCTACACGGGCGCGGCACCCAACCAGCAGGCGATCCCGGCCGTCGACTATCTGGCGAAGGAGGAGAAGGTGCAGCGCTGGGTGCTGGCAGGCACCGACTACGTCTATCCGCGCACGACCAACAAGATCCTGGAGGCCTACCTCAAGGCCAAGGGCGTGAAGCCGGAAGACATCATGATCAACTACACGCCGTTCGGGCACTCCGACTGGCAGACGATCGTGGCCGACATCAAGAAGTTCGGCTCGGCCGGCAAGAAGACCGCGGTGGTCTCCACCATCAACGGCGACGCCAACGTGCCGTTCTACAAGGAGCTCGGCAACCAGGGCATCGCCGCCAAGGACATCCCCGTCGTCGCCTTCTCAGTCGGCGAGGAGGAGCTGGCCGGCATCGACACCAAGCCTCTGCTCGGCCACTTGGCCGCCTGGAACTACTTCCAGTCGATCAAGGACGCCAAGAACGACGCGTTCATCAAGAAGTGGAAGGCTTTCACCAAGAACGACAAGCGCGTGACCAACGATCCGATGGAAGCCCACGTCATCGGCTTCGACATGTGGGTCAAGGCGGTCGAGAAGGTGAAGTCGACCGAGCCGGATAAGGTAATCGACGCCCTTCCGGGCATCGAGGCGCCGAATCTCACCGGCGGCGTGTCGAAGATGCTGCCCAACCACCACATCACCAAGCCGGTGTTCATCGGCGAGATCAAGGCCGACGGCCAGTTCGACGTGGTGTGGAAGACCGATGGGCTGGTGCCCGGCGACGCGTGGTCGAAGGAGCTCGAGGGCTCCAAGGACCTGGTCGGCGACTGGGTCGGCAAGAAGTGCGGCAACTTCAATACCAAGACCAACAAGTGCGGCAGCTAGCCGCCTAGGTCTGCCGGCACACGCTATCGAAAGGCGGCGGCACCCGCCGCCTTTCATCGATTACCGGGGACTGGACCAGAGATGCGTGACCGTTTCGGACGCTCTGTCGTCGCGCTGATGCTTTTGCTCGGGCTCGCTCTCGCCACGGCCTCGGCCCTCAGGGCACAGGGCGGCACACAGAGCTATGAGCTGGCGCTGGAGAAGTTCGCAGCCGATTCCTACAACGACACCGACGCCGCCATCGCCGGCGTAGCAGCCAGCGGCAATCCGCTTGCCGCCCAGGTCATCACGGCTCTGCAGGACGGCCGGCTACTGTTCAACTCCGACGACAAGAAGGTCTACATCCGCGACGCCAAGGGGGCCATCGTCGACGCCGCCACCGGCCAGCCGATCACGGGCACCGCACCGGCGAACCTCAAGCCGGTGCGCGTCAACAACCGCATCCGGCGCGGCATCGAGGCGGCGCTCGGCGCCCTGACGCTGATGTCACCCGACCCGGCCAAGCGCTTCGAGGCCGCGAACGCAGTCTTCAAGTCGAAGGACGCCAATCAGCTGGCGACCGTCGACGCGGCGCTCGCCAAGGAGACCGACCAGCGCGTCAAGCGTGCGCTGCTCGCGGCGCGGGCGGCCATCGTCGTCAGCCTCGCGAGCGCCAAGGAGGCCGACAGGATCGATGCCATCAACGTCCTGCGCGACCGCGGCGACCTCGACTCGCGGGCCGTCCTGAGCGCGGTGCCCGCGGACCAGCCGCCCGCCATCGCCCAGGCGCTGGCGGAGGCGATCAAGGCCATCGACAACCGCCTCGCGGTTTGGAGCATCGCGCAGAACCTGTGGTACGGCATTTCGCTCGGCTCCGTGCTGCTGCTGGCGGCGATCGGGCTCGCCATCACCTTCGGCGTGATGGGCGTCATCAACATGGCGCACGGCGAGATGGTCATGCTGGGCGCCTACACGACGTTCGTCGTCCAGGAGCTGATTCGCACGCAGGCGCCCTGGATGTTCGACTACTCGCTGGCGATCGCCATTCCCCTGGCCTTTGTGGTGGCGGCGCTGGTGGGCATGGCGATCGAGCGCGGCATCATCCAGTTCCTGTACGGCCGGCCGCTGGAGACGCTGCTCGCCACCTGGGGCATCAGCCTCGTCCTGCAGCAGGCGGTGCGCACCGCCTTCGGCCCCACCAATCGCGAGGTGGGCGCGCCCCACTTCATGTCGGGCGCGTTCGAGATCGGCGGGCTCACCATCACCTGGAACCGGCTGTGGATCATCGTCTTCGCCGGCCTGGTGCTGGCGGCGTTGCTGGCGGTGCTGCGCTTCACCACGCTCGGCCTGCAGATGCGCGCCGTCACCCAGAACCGCCGCATGGCGAGCTCGATGGCGATCAATACCGGCCGCATAGACGCGCTCACCTTCGCGCTCGGCTCCGGCATCGCCGGCCTCGCCGGCGTGGCGCTGTCGCAGATCGACAACGTCTCGCCCAACCTCGGCCAGGGCTACATCATCGACAGCTTCCTGGTGGTGGTGTTCGGCGGCGTCGGCAACCTGTTCGGCACGCTCGTCGGCGCCATGACGCTCGGCATCGCCAACAAGTTCCTGGAGCCCTACGCCGGCGCCGTGCTCGGCAAGATCGTGCTGCTGGTGCTGGTCATCCTGTTCATCCAGAAGCGCCCGCGCGGCCTGTTCGCGCTCAAGGGCCGGGCGGTGGAAGCATGATCACCAGGCGGCTGCTGGAGGCCCCCGACGGGCGCGGCTGGATCTTCCTCGGCATCCTGCTGGCGGCGGCGATCATCGTGCCGTGCCTCAACCTGTTCGTGCCGCCGGGGTCCTTCTTCCACGTGCCGACGTCGCTGGTGGCGCTGTGGGGCAAGTACCTGTGCTACGCGCTGCTGGCGCTGTCGCTCGACCTGGTGTGGGGATACTGCGGCATCCTCTCGCTCGGGCACGGCGCCTTCTTCGCGCTCGGCGGCTACGCCATGGGCATGTACCTGATGCGCCAGATCGGCACCCGCGGCGTCTATGCGCATCCGTTCCTGCCGGACTTCATGGTGTTCCTGAACTGGAAGGAGCTGCCGTTCTTCTGGTACGGCTTCCAGTCATTCCCCTATGCGGCGCTGATGATCCTGCTCGTGCCGGGCGCGCTCGCCTTCGTGTTCGGCTGGTTCGCGTTCCGCAGCCGCGTCACCGGCGTCTACCTGTCGATCATCACCCAGGCGCTCACCTACGCCCTGATGCTCGGCTTCTTCCGCAACAACTTCGGCTTCGGCGGCAACAATGGCCTCACCGACTTCAAGGACATCCTGGGCTTCAACGTGCAGTCGCAGCAGACGCGCGCGGCGCTGTTCGCGCTCTCGGCCCTGGCGCTGGGGCTCGGCTACCTGATCGCGCAGATGGTCGTGCGCTCCAAGGCCGGCAAGGTGCTGGTCGCCGTGCGCGACGCGGAGAGCCGCACGCGCTTCCTGGGCTACCGGGTCGAGAACTACAAGACCTTCGTGTTCACGCTGTCGGCGTGCATGGCGGCGGTCGCCGGAGCCCTGTATGTGCCGCAGGTCGGTATCATCAATCCGAGCGAGTTCGCGCCCGCCAACTCCATCGAGTACGTGATCTGGGTTGCCATCGGCGGACGCGGCACGCTGATCGGCGGCGCTCTCGGCGCGGTGCTCGTCAGCTACGCCAAGACCACC
>Ga0247829_10001701_pt1 | contig 10282 bp, 8 predicted proteins | sample 12C_Control_Day4_FD_207765 | JGI IMG/M metagenome (GOLD analysis project Ga0247829, IMG submission 207765) | Soil microbial communities from agricultural site in Penn Yan, New York, United States - 12C_Control_Day4 | ecosystem: Environmental > Terrestrial > Soil > Agricultural land | place: USA... | reverse complement strand
GGTCGAACCTTCGGCGGCGCTGCACCTCGTCCCGGATGAACTCGACCAGCCAGCGACGCGCGAGCTCGGGATCGATCTCCAGCGAATCGCTCTGCGCGAGCGGTGCGAGGCGGGCATCGGCGGGCACTGGCGCCTCGACGCGGTCATGCTCGACCGTCGTCCCCCGTTCCCGTCCGGTCCCGCCGGTTCGAGCGCGGTGCAGGCTCCCCATGAGATGCGGCAGCTTCACCTCGAGATCGGCCAGCAGCGGGGTGTCTGCGCGGGCGCGGGTGATCTCCTCGAAGTCGAGCACCGCGGGGACCAATGCCTCGTCGAAGAGCGGTCCCCGGGCCACCAGATCGCCACGGGGCGACGCCACGAGTGAGCCGCCGATAAAACCCTTCCCCCCCTCGAAGCCCACCAGCTGCGAGAGCGCTACGTACACCCCGTGCTCCTCGGCGATTCCCTGCACCAGCCGCTCCCAGCGAAGCCCGCTGGCCGGCTTGCCGCCGTCGGCGGGTTGAATGCCACGTGCTGGGCTCGCGCTTGGAATCAGCACGACCTGCGCGCCGTCGAGCGCGCCGATCGTCGGCACGATCGAATGCCAGGCGTCCTCACAGACCAGGATCACTGCGCGTCCCCACGCCGTGTCGAACGCCTCGATGGCGCGGCCGGATTCGACGAACCGCTCCTCGTCGAAGACGCCGTAGGTCGGGAGGAAGATCTTCCGGTGGACGTGCCGGATGCCCGCGTCGGATCCGCCGAGCGACGCGTAGAGCGCCGAGTTGTACAGCCGGTTCCGGTGCAGTTCGTAGAAGCCCAGCGCCACGTCCAGCGGGGGCCCGGCCGCGTCTCGGTGCAGCCGGACGAGGTCGTCAAACAGCTTTTCGGCGGGGAGCGCCAGATCCCGCACTCCGCCTTCCAGGAAGTAGCCGGTGAGCGCCGCCTCCGGCGCGAGAATCAGCCCCGGAGCGGACGGCCATCCGGCGGCCTCGCGAAAGACCGCTCCGAGGCGGCAGATGTTCTCGTCGTAGGCGCCTTTGCGCGGGCGGAACTGAGCGAGGGCGATGGTAAGCATCGAGATTCAAACATAAGGGAGGGGTGAGGAGTGAGCGGTAGCTCCCCGGGCGGAGCGGCAGCTCGTGCTCGCGGGTTACTGCTCGCTGCTCACTGTTTACTTTGGTGGCATGACCACTCCCTTCGCCGCGCTCGCGGCCATCCCCAACGCCTGCCAGGCGCTGCCCACCGTGGTGACCGGCGGACAACCCTCCGCCGCCGATTTCGAGCGCTTCGCCGCGGCGGGTGGTGAGATCGTGCTCGACACCCGCGACCCCCGAGAGCCCCGACCGCTGGACGAACCAGCCACACTGCAACGACTTGGGCTGCAGTATGCGGTCGTGCCGATCGGCGCGGGATTGCTCACCGATGAAACGCTGGAACGAATACGGGAGGTCCTGCGTACTGCGGGTAGCCGAAACGTCCTGTTCCACTGCGCCAGCGGAAACCGGGTGGGGGCGGGCCTCCTCCCCTATCTCGTGCTCGATCAGGGCATGGATGAGGAAGAGGCAGTTGCCCAGGCGCTCCGGGTGGGGCTCAGAAGCCCGGACCTGCTGGAATGGGCGCGAGACTACGTTCACAGAAGCCAATGATCATCCTTCCGAGGCCCTGATGCGCCGTTCGTGTACGCTGCTGCTCCTCCTGTTCGCAGCTCCCGCTACCGCCCAGCAGTCCAAGCCGATCGACCCCGCCAACCTCGACACCATCTGCGCGCCATGCCACGACTTCTTCCAGTACGCCAATGGCGGCTGGCTCAAGCGCGCATCGATCCCCGGAGACCTGCCGGCGTGGGGTGCATTCAACGAGCTCCAGGAACGGAACTTCGACGCATTGCACGCCGTGCTCGACGCGGCCGCGGCGGACGTCCGGACCACAAGGGACGCCGACCTCCATAAGCTCGGCACCTTCTACAGTACCTGCATGGATTCGGCGCGGGCCGAGACGGCCGGCGTGAAGCCGCTCGCGGCGGACCTTGCTCGGATCGCGACGGTGCGGAGCCGGGGCGATCTGGCCGGCACCATCGCCCACCTCCACCGCATCGGTGTTCCCGCGGGCTTCACCTTCCGCTCCACCCAGGACGCGAAGAACAGCTCCCGCGTGATCGCCGAGGCGTACCAGGGAGGCCTCGGCCTGCCGGATCGCGACTACTACACCCGGAACGATTCGGCCTCGCGCGCACTGCTCTCGAACTACGAGGCGCACGTGGCTGCGATGTTCACGCTGGCCGGGCGGAGCAAGGCAGCCGGCGCCGCCGCGGCGCGCGGGGTGCTCGCCATCGAAAGCGCGTTGGCTCGAGCATCGATGACACCCGTGGAGCAGCGGAATCCGGAGGCGATCTATCACCTGACCAGGCTCGCCGATCTTCAGGCGGCACAGCCCCGCCTGGGCTGGAGCGGCTATTTCGACGCTGTCGGGTTGACCGGTATCGCAGAGCTGAACATCGGCCAGCCGTCCTTCGTGGCGGCGCTCGACTCGCTCGTCGCCAACGCTCCGCTGGAGAGCTGGCGCGGCTACCTCGAGTGGCAGCTCCTCTCGAGCCGGGCGCCGACTCTGGATTCCCGGTTCGTGAACGAGAGCTTCCGGTTCAACTCGACGGTGCTGCGCGGTGTGAAAGAGATGCGGCCGCGCTGGAAGCGCTGCCTGATCCGGACCGACGCGGCGATGGGAGAGATCCTGGGGAAGGCCTACGTCGCCAGGCACTTCACGCCGGAGGCCAAGGCACGGGCGCTCGAGATGGTCGGGAACATCCGCGCGGAACTCCGCGATCGGCTGGGCAGACTCGCCTGGATGACCGACACGACCAAGACAAAGGCCTATGCCAAGCTCGACGCCATCGTCAACAAGATCGGATACCCCGACCACTGGCGCGACTACTCGGCGCTCCGGATCGACCCGGTGGCGTTCGCCGCCAACGTGAGCCGCGCAAGCGCGTTCGCGTTCCGCCGTGACATGGCCAAGATCGGCAAGCCGGTGGACCGCAACGAATGGCTGTTGTCGCCCCCCACGGTGAATGCCTACTACAATCCGCCGGTCAACGAGATCGCCTTCCCCGCGGGGATCATGCAACCGCCGTTCTTCGACCCGAAGGCTGACGACGCGGTCAACTATGGCGGCATGGGCGCGGTGATCGGGCACGAGATCAGCCATGGGTTCGACGACCAGGGCCGACAATACGACGCGCAGGGAAATCTCAGCGGATGGTGGCTCCCGGCGGACGAGAAGGCCTTCAACCAGCGCGCCGACGTCGTTCGGGAGCAATTCGACGGCTACGTCGCGATCGACACCATCAAGGTGAACGGCAAGCTCACGCTGGGCGAGAACATCGCCGACCTGGCTGGGCTCACCATCGCTTACGGCGCGTATCGGCGCTCGCTCGCGGGGCGCGATCCGCCGAAGATCGACGGATTCTCGGGCCCCCAGCGGTTTTTCCTGTCATGGGCCCAAGTATGGCGGGGAACCTACCGGCCGGAGTACGCCAAGCTGCTGGCCCAGGTGGATCCGCATGCGCCCCCTGCTCTTCGCGCCAACGGGCCGCTCAGCAACATGCAGGAGTTCGCCGAAGCGTTCTCCTGCAAGGCCGGCGACCCGATGGTGCGGGCAGCACGCGCCGAGATCTGGTAGCGGGCTAATTCCTCCGGTTGGGCCTCCCACGCGCCCCGCCGTTGTCCCGCGGTGCCGAGCGAGGCTCAGCCCGCGGCGCGGGCCGGGGGTCCATCCTGGGTGCGGGCGCCTCACGCCTGGGCTCGGCGCGGGGTTCCGCGCGTGGCTCCGACCGGGGCTCGGCACGTGGCTCCGCTCGGGGAGCGGGACGCGGCTCGTAGGTCGGCCGCTCGCGCGGCTCGCTCGACTCCCGGCGCGGCTCCGGCCTCGAATCCCGCGTTCGATCGTCCCGGCCCTGCCCGCGGTCTTCCACCGCCTCGCGGGCGCGCGTGGGGACCCTATCGGGACCCCGTGCCTCCACCTCGCGGCGCCCCTCGATCACGCCGCTTTCGTACCCGCGGCGTCCTTCGTCGGCCCCTCGGTCAGCGAAATCGCGTTCGCGCGATGGCGTACTCAATTCTTCGCTTCGCCGTGGCTCGGCCCGCCGGGGCGCCTTGTCTTCAGCGCCGGCGCCCACCCGCACCGGTAGGGGTCGCGGCCGGCTCACCTCGCCCCGCTCGGCCGTACGACGGCCCTCCGGCCCGCGCGACGGATTGGCGATGACCGCGGTTGACCGACGGCCCTCCGAGCGCACCGGCGTCATGTTGGGCGCCGGTGTATCGGCGCCCCGTCGTCGTGGCGTGGCACCGGCCAACTTGCCGCCACCCCCACCCGCATCACCCCGGTCAAAGCCGCGCTCGCGGTAGCCGGTGTCCAGGCGGCCCGACCGGGCGAAATCGGTGGTGGCCTCCCGGCCCCGCCACGCATAGGACGTCGCGTAAAACTGGTCGTTGGCCCGGTTGCGCCACGGCGCCGAATAATGGCCGCCAAAGTAGTAGCCGCCCGCATAGCTCCCCCCGCGGTAGCGGTACGGATCGCTGTACCGGTAGGGGTAGAACGGCCGGTAGGGGCGATAGGGGTAGTAGTACGCGGGATAGTTGTAGTACGAGTACGGGTAGTAACCCGGGTAGTAGTACCGCGGATAGTAGCCGTGGTACGCATACGGGTAGTACCACGGCCGGCCGATGCCGATACCGATGAACAGCCCGGACCCTCCGCAGCCCCAGTAACCCACGCAGCTCGAATAGTACGGGTCCCAACTCGAATAGTAGGTCGGGCTGTAGTAGATCGATCCGTAGTGGGTAGTCCCGGACGCGTACACCCGCTCGTACACGTCGTAGTCCACCAGGTCGTAATCGAAATCGACAACGGCGAACCGCCGGACCAGGTCGTTGAGGTCAGCCTCGATGTCCCGCGAGAGCGGTATCTCGTTGAGCGCACGGAAGTCCCAGTGATCGCCCACTACGAAACCATCCCAGCGGAACGGATCGCGGGCGACGGTGGCGTACACCGTCCCGCGCCCGCTGCGCACGTCCACCTCGAACGTCTCACGGTCGCCGCGGCCGAGGATCTGATACTTCTTGCCACCGCGCACGAAGTTGTCGTCGTCTGGGTCCAGCGGGAACAGCACCCGGAGCCGGTTGTCCGGATCGACGTGGAGCACCAGCAGATACCCGTCTTCCCGGGTGCGTACGTACGCCTTGGCCTCGTCGCCCCGTTGGAAGCGGCCGTCGTCGTTGAGCCAGACGCGTATAGCTGGATCATCCGCCTGCGCCTGAGGCGGGCGGGCGACCGGTTGGGCTGGATTGCCCAGGGCCAGGGACAGCAAAAGGGCGGAGATCATGGGACCTCCCGACTCCGTGCGATGGACCTGCCGTTCATTTCCGGAACAGCGGCGGAGACGCCGCAGAACCCGAGTTTGCGAGCAGCGTGCCAGTCGGAGGACGCTATGAGTTGCTTGATGTTAAGCCTCCTCGCCGGACGCCGGACGTCCTTTCGGCGATACAACTTAGGGACCCTCGTGGTTCCCCAGAAGGCGGCGGTCAGGGCTTGCTGGTCTCCCGGCCACCGCTCCAGCGATGCCAATACATGCGCATCTCGCTGATTTTGCCCTCGACGGTCTCACAGAAGATCGCCCCCCGCGCGTCCACCCATTCGCCGGTCCGGCGGCGACGGAAGACGCATTTGAACTCGGTAGAGAACCAGGGCCCGGCGGCATAGATCTCGCCGGCTGTAAAGGCGATCTCCGCTTGGTGGTAGGGCACCTCCCGCCAGTAACCTCGGACGGCCTCGGACCCCTTGAGCGGGGCTGAAAACGGCGTCTCGATGAACACTGGATCCGGCGCGTATACCGACATGATCAGATCCACATCGGCTTTGGTCCAGCCGAGGCCCAGGATGTCGATCAACTCGCGGCCGGTCTGTCGCGTGTCCATGCTTCAAGATAGGTCAGGGACGGCCGTTGCCCGCAGGCACGAACGTCTCAAAGAACCCCACCCCGCTGTCCGCGACCGCCTCGCCGCCGACCCGGCCCTCGAGCCGCCAGCGCCCCCGCATCTGGAGGAAGTAGCGACTGAGGCCAGCGGCGGCCATCCGGGTGGCCTGGGCATCGGTGACGGCCACCCGCAGCCGGACAGTGTCGGCATCGCGGGCCGCGACGAGCTCGAATCGCTCGGGCGAGTGCACGGTTGAGCCGGCCGGCCCGCCGGCAGGACGGGATCCTTCATACCTGACGTCGCGGAATCGAAGCGCCTGACGCGCGCCCATCGAGTCCACCAGGGCGAAGAAGAACGGGGCGCCTGCCGTGGCGCTGTCGGGCGCGTAGACCCCGCCGTAGAGCAGACTGATCGCCGACCCGCTCGCGGCGCCCCATTCCCAGGTGACTGCGCGCCAGATGCCCCAGTTGTGGTCGTGGTAGGCGGGAGCGCCGACGATGGCGGTGCATTGGCCATTCACGCAGATCCGCCCGGACGCCGCCGCGGCAAGCGCCGGCACCACGTAGCCGGACACAAAGTCGTTGGCCCGAAGCTCGGCAGGCGGGAAGTAGCGCCGGGGCAGCGGCCGCAGCAGCAGGTCCGCCCTTACCGTTCCCCCCGGGCCGCGCGCCCGGATGGTCAGCTGATACTCGCCATTCCGCTGCCGCACGGCGCTCGACCCCAGAACGAGGTCCGCTCCGGTGGTATCGAATCGGACCTGCTCGGCGGGGATGTCGGCGGTGAACCGCTCATAGCGGCCGTCCGGCCGGCGATGGGTGACGAGCAACTGGCCGCCCCACCGGCCGTCGGGTACCTCGCCGCCGACGAGATAGCTCAGGTACCACCATTCAGTCTCGCTCGGCACCACGTTGAAATAGTGCCACTCGCCCCAGGTCGAATCGCGCCGCGGCGGAACATGAAAGCGGTCCAGTTCGTCGTAGAGCTGCTGCGGATTGGGGGCCAGCCAGGTGGAATCGGCGGGAAGGTCGCGCCAGGCCCCGTCGCGAACATCGAGGCCGGCGCCCATTGCCCGGGCGCGGCTCGGGATCTCACCGCCCACCCGCACTGCGACAGTGTCGCCCCGCATCGTCCCCAGATACACCAGCTCGTTCTCGATGGCCGGTGCCACCGTCGCCACCACGTCGTCATTCCGGGGCCCGCCCAGCATGACCCGCGTGAGATATCGCGCGCGATCGATCCCGAAGGAGAGGCCGCTCACACCGCCGCTTCGCAGCGCCTCGATGTCGATCCCCTCGGGGAGCACGGTAACCTCCCCTCCGCCCACGAGCGCGACGTCGCGCGACTGGTCGAGCATGGCCTCGCCCACGCTGAGGAGGACGACCATCACCCCGACCCCGAGCGAAAAGCCGAACAGGAGGAAGAGCGAGCGGAGCGGCTTCACCCGCAGGTGGCGGAACGCCAGGGTCGTGATCATCCCACGATCCGGCCATCCTGCATGTGAATGACCCGGCTCGCCTCCGCCGCCAACCGGTCGTCGTGGGTGACGACCACGAGCGTGGCGCCGTCCCGGTTGATCCGCCGGAACAGGTCGAGAATCTCCTGGCCGGTTTCCCGGTCCAGCTCTCCGGTCGGCTCGTCGGCCAGGATCAGGGCGGGACGATTGGCCAGCGCGCGCGCGATGGCCACCCGCTGCATCTCGCCGCCGGAGAGCTGGGTAGCCCGGTGCCCGGCACGCGCGCCCAGCCCCACGTACTCGAGCAGCTCGCGGGCGCGCGCGCGGCGGTCGGTCCGGCGCGTTCCCGCCTCGGCCAGGGGCAGCTCGACGTTCTCCAGCGCGGTGAGCATCGGCAGCAGATGGAAGCGCTGGAAGACGAAACCCAGGCGGGTGAGGCGGAGCTGGGTGAGGTGGCGGTCGGAGAGGCTGGCCAGCAGCCGCCCCTCGATCCGGACCTGGCCCGACGACGGCGCGTCGATGCCGCCGAGAATGTGGAGGAGCGTGGACTTGCCGGACCCGGACGGCCCAGCGATCGCGATGTAGTCGCCGGCGTCGATCGTGAGACTCACCCCCCGAAGTGCGTGCACCGGCTGGCCGTTCAGCGCGTAGTCGCGCTTGAGCTCGCTTCCGACGAGGAGGCTCACGTGGCCTCGGCGCGCAGAGTGTCGGCGATCGGAGCCCGGGCCGCGAGCCACGCCGGATAGAGTCCCGCCAGCGCGCCGGCCGCGAGCAACACCGCCGTGGCGATGGCGAGCGCGCGGCCATCCGGAACGAAGAAGGAGATCGCCGCGGGCAGCCCGGGGAAGCTGGTGAGAATGGTGTCGAGATACCGCGCCGTGACCAGACCGAGCGCGACGCCAAGGCCGGCACCGAGCGCCGTCAGCGCGGTCCCCTCGGCCACCACCTGCCCCACCACCGTGAGTCGGCTCACGCCAATGGCGCGGAGCGTCGCGATCTCGCCGAGCCGCTCGTTGACGGTGATGGCGAGCAGCGTCGCGACGAGCAGAACGGTCACGATCAGGCTCACCGAACCGAGGATGTAGGACAGCTGCCGGAAATAGACCAGCCGATCACGGACCTGCTGCACCAGATCGGCCACGCTGCTCACCTCGAGCCGAGGGTGGCGCTTCTCCAGCCGGGCCGCCAGGGCCGCCACCTCGGCATCATTCCGCGCGCGGACCATCACCACGGAGGCCCGATCGGCGCCGGCGCGGGTGAGCCGCTGCATCAGCGGGAGCACCAGCCCCACCGAACGTTGTCCTCGATAGTCGTACAGCCAGCGCACCAGGCCGCGCACCTGGAGCCGGCGCTCCGTGCCCGCGGTCGCAAGCTGAGGGTCCAGGCCACCTGCGACGCTTACGCTGTCACCGGGACCGCTCCCCAGCGCGCGCGCGGCGGCCTCGCTCAACACGATTCCCAGCGTGTCGCCCGGCGCCAGGTCGCGGCCTCGAGTGACCTGGTACAGCGCCTGGGCCGACGGATCGATGCCGTAGCCGAAGAAGGTGATCAATGAGTCGCCACGGCGTGCGTAGAGCGAGCCACCCAGCACCCCGCCGGCGGCCGCCACCCCGGTATCGGCTCGGACCTCGGCGATCACGGCGCTGGCCCGGCTCAACGTGGCCTCGGTATCGAACGGCAGCGTGCCCTTCGGGGTCAAACGGATCTGATAGCCGCGGCCCAGGAGCAAGCGCTCGAAGGAGCGCTCGAGTCCGCCGCTCAGCATCACCATGTCGAGCAGCATCGCCGACGCCACCGCGATGCCCAGGAGCGAGAGTGCCGTGCGCAGCGGCTGCCGCGCGAGATTCCGGATGCCCCAGCCGATCCGCATCAGGCTCGGCCCCAGAGCACCATGGGCGGTGTCCGAACCAGGCGCCACGCGGCGAGCGCGCCAGCTCCAAGGCCGAGCAGGAGCGACAGCGCCACACTGAACCCGACGATGCCGGGCGTGACGAGAGAGAACACGAGACGGGTGTCGAAGAGCCGCTGATAGTACGCGTTGGTGGCCGCGCCGGCGATCCAGGCGAGCACCACGCCGAACGCGGAGCCGGCAACCGCTATGAGCGCCGCCTCGAGCAGGAGTGCGGCAAAGATGGTACGGCGTCTGACTCCCACGAAGCGCATGACTGCGGCATCGAGGCGGCGCTCCTCCACCTTGAGCAACATGATGCACAGGAGAAAGACCGCCCCGGCCACGATCGTGATCACCCCGATCGCCCGATGAAACCGGCTCACAACCAGAAACGTCTGCGACGACTCTGCGGCGATCTCGGCCGACGGGCGTGCGCGATAGCCGAACGCGGCCCGGTTGAGCCGGGCCGCGGCGCTCTCCGGAGCGATGCCGGCCCGGAGCGACACTCCGAAGCGGTCCACTCGATCGGGATGACCCAGCAGGGTGGCGAGGTCAGGCAGATGCATCCGGATCTGCTTGTCCCGGCGCATGATCCCCGACGGATCCGGTCGGGGCTCATAGACCGCCGCAACGATTCCTGCCATGCGCAGAGAGTCGGGCGAGGGGCCGATCCGGATGCTGTCGCCCACGCGAAGCCCGAGCTCTCCGGCGAGGCGCCGCTCGACCGCCACCTCCTGCGCGGGAAGCTGTGCCGGGTCACCGGTGGGCAGCAGGAGGAGTGCGAGCAGCATCGGTCGAGTTGTCACCGGTCACCGTACCCGAGGCGTAAAGAGGTGTTCCATATTATGCTAGACGCACTCTCCCCCGCCTGACCCGAGGACATGGCATGGACGACGGAACCCGGCCCCGCGTCGCCGTTATCGGCGCAGGCCATCGCGGCCGCGGCTGGGCGTCCCTCGCGCTCAGCCGCGGCTGGCCAGTCGCGCT
>Ga0247829_10001699_pt1 | contig 10296 bp, 9 predicted proteins | sample 12C_Control_Day4_FD_207765 | JGI IMG/M metagenome (GOLD analysis project Ga0247829, IMG submission 207765) | Soil microbial communities from agricultural site in Penn Yan, New York, United States - 12C_Control_Day4 | ecosystem: Environmental > Terrestrial > Soil > Agricultural land | place: USA... | reverse complement strand
GCTCGAGGCGCCGCCGCCCTCGATGGCGGGCAGGATCTCGGACCGCGCCCGCTGGTAGTCCTCAGGAAAATCGATTTCGATCCACGGCAGCCCGCGCGTACCGATCGCATGCAGCGGGTGCTGCCGGGCGAATGCGGCGAACGCGCGTGGCGCCCAATCGCGCAGGCCCCCTTCCGCGACGAGCTCGTCCATGATGTCGACGAGGGCGGCGGCGCCTCGAGCACCGAATTTCACGATGCCGAGGTTTTCGCCGTCCGCCTCCGCCGGGTCCATCTCCTTGGACATGTCCGTCACGAGCCCGCCGCGAACCTTCACCTTCATCTCTTCATCGCCATAAGCCGGCTGAGACGCCTCGCGATATCCGAGGAGCAGCGCATTCTCATGTCGTGATGCGAGAAGGTCCATCAACAGAGCAGGATGGAAGACAACGTCACAATTCAGGACCACGAACGCCTCATAAAGCAGAGGTCGTGCCATCCACAGCGAGTAAAGGCTGTTGGTTTGTGCGTAGCGCGCGTTCTCAATGTAAGTAAGGTCGTGCCCACACACGCGCCGAACGCGATCGGCCTGACACCCGACGACGATGGCGATATCGTCGATACCCGCATCGCGCAACAAACGAATCTGGCGCTCGATCAGTGACGTACTCCCGAGCTCGACGAGACACTTCGGTGACTCGCCGGCTGTACCGTTCAGCCTGGAGCCTTTACCGGCCGCGAGGATGATCGCGCGTGAAGGGATCATGCCGCCCCCTTGCGGAAGAGCACGACCTTCACCGTATCGAACACGATCGTGAGGTCGAAGGAGATCGAGAGGTGCTTGATGTAGTAGAGGTCGTATCGCAGCTTCTCGGTCGCGTCTTCGATGGAAGCTCCGTAGCGGTACTTCACCTGAGCCCATCCGGTAATGCCGGGCTTCACCGCGTGACGCTGTTGGTAGAACGGGATCTCCTTCGATAGTTCCGCGACGAAGAACGGCCGCTCGGGGCGCGGACCAACGAAGCTCATGTCGCCGCGCAGTACGTTCCACAGCTGCGGCAGCTCGTCGAGGCGCGTCGCGCGAATGAAGCGTCCTACTGGCGTGACGCGCTCGTCGCCGTCCGTCGCCCAGACCGGCTGTCCGCCCTTTTCGGCATCGATGCGCATCGAGCGGAACTTGTAGAGCGTGAACGTGCGGCCGCCCTCGCCCACGCGCTCCTGGCAGTAGAGCACCGGCACGCCGGATTCGAGCGCGACGGCGACCGCCGTGAGCAGCATGAACGGCGCGGCGACGATGGCGAGCGCAACGGACAGCGTCAGATCGATGCCGCGCTTCATCCATCGCGTGAGCCGCGAGACGCGGAAGCCGTCCGAGAAGATCAGCCAGCTCGGACGCAGATCATCGATCAGGATCTTCCCGCTCACGCGCTCGTACGTCGTCGTCGCATCCTCGACGCGGACGCCGCTGATTTTCGCCTTCAGCAGCTCGTCGATCGGGAACTTTCCGCGACGGTCCGCGAGGCCGACGATGATGCGGTCGATCTGGTGCTCGGCGATCAGGCGCGGAATGTCGGAGGGTGTGCCGATGATCCCCGGGTTCACGATCCGCTCGCCGATCCGGCGCGCGTCATCGTCGATGAATCCGATGACCCGGTAGGCGAAGTCTTTCTGATCGAGAATCTGCCGCGTAACCTTGCGAGCGGACTCGCCGGTGCCGACAACGAGTATCCGCTCCTCGAGATGCAGGGAGCGCGTGACACTGTTGAACAACAGCCGCCAGCCGAGAATCCCGACGACGAACACGAGCAGCGCGGACACGAAGATGCCGTCGCCGATCATCAGGGCGGGGATTGCGAAGTAGAGCGCGGCGAGAAGGATTGACGCCGCGCCCACCGCCTGCAGCAGCCGTACGATCAGCTCGCGATTCGACTGCACGAGCGTCAGGTCGTAAAAGTCGTTGTAGTACAGGCACAGCTGGCACACGATCGTCACGAGGCCGACCTTCCAGAGGCTCTCAACGAGCCGGCCGGTATCCTGCAGTCCCGCGGCGAGCGCTACCGATCCGGAGATCAGCAGCAATTCCGCCGCGAAGACGGTCAGGCCGCGAGTCGAAACGTGCCGGTTGAAGACCTGCATCGCCGGGAATCCTTCAATCAGCCCGCGATGTACCCGTAGCCGTCTTCGCCGTAGCCGTCGCCGCCCTCCGGACCACCCGCGGCGTTCAGCACGAGACCCAGCACCTTGCCCATGTCGAGCCCCGAGAGTGCGCGCTCGATCGCCGGCTTCGGCGTGATGCCGGCCCGCACGACCATGAGCAGACCGTCAGCGAGAGGAGAGACCACGTGCACGTCGGCGAGCGGCGCGACCGGCGGAAGATCGATGAGGATCCGATCGAAGCGCGTGCGCAACGCATCGAGGGTGCGGCGCATCGCCGCGGACCCCAGCAGCTCCGCCGGCTGCGCGGCGGGACTGCCCGCCGGCAGCACGGTCAGGTGCTGGTCGGGCAAGTGGACCAGCGCGCGCTCGACATCGTGCAGTCCGAGGAGAACGTCCGAGAGGCCGGGGCTTTCAGCGATAGCGAAGAGCGACGCAATCGATGGACGGCGGAGATCGGCGTCGAGCAGCAGCACGCGCTGGTGGAACTCCTGAGCCATCGTCAGAGCGAGGTTGGCTGCAGTGAGACTCTTGCCGTCACCCTTCGCCGGGCTCGTGACGACGATTGCCCTGACGTTGCGTCCATTCTCGGCGCGCTTGATCCGCGTGCGCAGCAGGCGGTAGCGTTCCGCTGCGGGCGCCTGCGGCGCGAGCGCGGCGACCAGCCGCGGATCCAGCGTCGGTGTCGCAGTGGCGACCTCTGAATCCTCCAGCGCAGCCGCTGTCGCGGCCGCGGTCCACGGCATCGAGGCTGGCTCGAAGCTCGGGGACTGCAGTCGCGGAGCGCTCACCGGCGGTGACGCGATAGCGGTGCCGCCGTCGTTGAGCGCGCGCGTGCGGCGAACCGTGCCGTCGCGTTCGGCCTTGCTCAGGATCTCTTGTATACGGCTCATGACGTCCTCTTGTCTCGCAGCGCTCAGGCAGCGCGGTGAATGGTCGGGATCTCCCCGAGCACTGGAATCTCGAACTCGCTTTGGAGTGAACGTGCATCGTGCACGGAGCGGTCCAGGAACTCGCGGCCGACCAGCATCACGGCGCCGAGGACCAGGCCGGCGCCGAATGCCAGCAGCATCATGCGCAGCGGATCCATGCTCGCGAGCTCGGGCCGCGATGCGCTGTAGAGCACGCTGAATCGCTCCCCACCCTGCTGCCGGGTGATGTCCCCCTGCAGCAGGGCCGCGTCGTACTTCGTCTTGAGATCGTTGTAACGCTGTCGCTCGCTGTCGTGCTCTCGCGTCACGCCGGCCAGCTCCTGTTCGACCATCGGCGCCGCCTCGACGCGGTTCTGATAGGCGCTGATCTGCTGACGGATGCTCGTCTCCGCCTGCCGCAACGACTGGATGCGGCCCTTGAGCGCGTTGCGCTCCGCGACCTTCTGCTGATAGAGCGGATCCGCCTGCAGCACGCTGCCGCCGCCCGTGTCGCGTTTGGCTGACGCGAGATCCGCGCGCGCCTGTGCGATCTCGGATTCGAGTGAGATGACCTCGGGGTGCTTGTCGGTATAACCGAGCGCCCGCGCGCTCACCAGCTGCTGGTTCAATTGGTTGATCCGCGCCTGCGCCGTGCTGATCGCGGCGGCGCCGCTCGACGTCATCGCCGCACCCGCGCCGCCTTGCCGCATCTGCTCGAGCTGTGATTCGAGCATCAGGAGCTGGTTGCTTTCGAGGCTCATTTCGCGGGAGATCGAATCGAGCTGCCCGCGAAGGCCGTTCGCGGTTTGCAGATTGGCGCTGACCTGATCGGGAAGGCGTCCCATGAACCGCTCCTTCTTGACGCGGAGCTGTTCCTCGAACTGGTTCAGCCGTTCCTGGCTGGCGCGCAGCTGCTGTCCCAGCACCTCCACCGTGTTCTCGGCCCGCTGCGTTGTCTGGCGCGAGTTCTCCTCGACGAATACGTTGGCGAGTCGATCCGTGACACGGCGCGTACGATCTGGATTCGAGTCGCGGAAGTAGAGATCGAAACTCTCGATCCCGCGCTCCGCACGAGGATTGCCGCCGATCGGCACCGGCACCTTGACTTCGACCCGCCGCCGCAGCCAGTTCACCATCTCCTCGGAGGACTTCGCCGGGTCGATCTGCTCCTCTCGCGCGACCCGCTCGAGCACGACGGCGCTGAGCAGGTACTGCTGAATGGCGCGCTGCCGTTCCGTCGGATCGAGCGAGCTCACACCCTTGAGAATCTCCGGCGAGAGGGTCGGCGCGGCAACGGCGATGCTCGCCTTGGACTCGTAGAGCCGGGGCAGCACGAGCATCGCTACCAGGCCGAGCACCACGCACGTCGCGAACGGGATGAGGAACCACCGTTTGCGGCGGCGGAGCACCGACAGGTAATCGAGCGGGTGGAATGAACGTTCTTCCATTACTGAATCCTCATGGGTTGAGAGACGACGAGTTGCATTCCGATCCGATGCCGTTGAATGGGGGCGCCGGGAATGATCGAGTCCTGGCGGGAGAAGGCGTAATACCCCTCGGTGCGCAGCCACCGCCGCGTGCTGTAGCCGATCCGGGTGTGGCTGACGATCGTGTCGTTTCGAACCTCGACGTCGAAGAAGGGGTTCGATCGCCGCCAGCTGCCGTCCGCTTCCACGTAGAAGCGGTTGCGACTGAACGGCATGTGCACGAATCCATCCAGCTCGCGGTTGTCGTTCGAACCGCTCAAGCCATACGACGGCGTGTACGACTGTTCGAGGTGGACGCCGATCGTGGCCCGAGCGGTGGCGTGCTGGAGCCCCACGCGGTAGTACGGAGACGTCCGCGTCTGGTCGAAGCGGCTGTCGACCACATGCGAAATGCCCGCGGCGGCATCGGCGGAGAGTGTCTTCGAGAGCTGGTACGAAACCAATCCGCCCGCTTCCTGAAACCAGCTGACGCGTGGTTCGGTCCGCGTCACATCGCTGCGATGCAGGCGCCCTTCAGCGCCTACGGTGACGCGCTCGGTGAGACGGCGGCGCAGGTCGGCGGCGACGGTGTGGATCGTGCCGCCGTTCACGAACTCCTCGTCCTCATCGTGATCGAACGAGCTCCACTCATTGTCGTAGCGGAAACCGAGGTCGGTCAGCTTCGTCAATCGCGCCTTGAGGCCGGCACCGAAACGATTCGTGGTGACCCCGAGACGCATGAAGGGAACCCCGTACAGCTCGACGAGATCCGTCGTCGGCAGCTGAGCGAACTCGTTGCTGACGAACCAGCTGAGTCTGGGGGTGGCGGTCCGCTGCAGCGAGACGTAGGCGCGCTGATCGAAGCCGTCAAGCTCGCCGAGGTCGACGTGCCGACGCAGGTAGCCTCGATAACCGGCGCTGAACGTCGTCCGTGACGAGTTCAACGCGATGTCGCCGGAGGGGACAATGACGAACACGTTGTCGCCCGGCGTGCGGCCGGTGAGTGCGTCCGGTGCCTGGAGCGTTGTGTTCGAGTCCCACATTCCCGACAGGGCGAGGCCCGGTGTAAAGCTCCAGCCGGGGAAGATGTAGTTGTCGAATTCGACCGGCCGTTCCTGCGCGAAGCTTCCCGCGGTGCAGGCCAGCAGCAGCATGGCGATCACCGCCGGGCGCCGCAGCACATCGAGTCGCATTGAAGCCTCCTTCTTTCGCATCTCTTACGGAACGATGATGGTGTCGCCGGGCTGCAGGTACATTGGCTTGACCTCGCCGTTGATCGCTTCCTTGTAGTTGAAGCGCAGCGTGGTCACGCCCGTGGACGACTTGCGCTGAATGCGGATGTCTTTCGTCTTCGCGAAATCCTTGAAACCGCCCGCCGCCGCCAGCGCCTGCAGGACGGTCACCTGGCCTGTGAGCGTCTGCGGCCCCGGCTGGTTCACTTCACCGACGACGTAGTAGACCGGTGGCACCGTCTCGACGACGATCACGGTCACGACCGGGTTGGTGATGTATTCCTTGAGCGACCCGGCGATCGCGTCGCGCAGCTCGGTTGACGTACGACCGGCCGCGGGCACGTCGCCGACCAGCGGCAGCGTGATCTTGCCGTCGGGGCGGATCTGCAGAGACTGCGAGAGCTGCGTGTCTTTGTAGACTTCGATCCGCAGCTTGTCGCCGGAAACAAGACGATAGTCGTTGCTCGTGTCATTCGTGGACCGCGACGACGCGCCGATCGTTCCCACCGGCGCTGGCGATGAAGACGGCTGCTTCTGCACCTGCGCCGCAGCGACGGAGCTGAGCAGAATCGAAAGCGTAATGGGGCTGAGCAGGCGGTAACGAATGTTCATAGAAGCACCTTTTCTATTGAGCTTTGAAGCGGTCACCGCGCGTTCGGACGGGCCGCGACTCGGCGGCGCGCCGCAGCGATTCCGCGTCGACCCCGTGCGTCGGGCAACAGGCCGCACCGATGTCGAAGGTGAGCGGACGCGGAAAGTCGTAATGATCGAGCCGCGCCATGAGGCGGTTGACGACACCGATCGCGTTCTCGAGATCGGCGTCGAGCAGTACGACCGACAGCTGGTTGTGGCTCGTGTGCGAGATGAGATCTGTTTCGCGAACGTCGCGGCTGATGAGGCGCGCGACTTCGCGCACGGCGCGCGTTCGTTCGCCGTTACTGTCGCCGGGCACGCCCTTGAACGCCGGCTCCACGACGACCAGCGTCACGAAGTTCTGCGACCGGAGCGCCCGCTTCAGCTCGTTGGTCAGCACGAACTCGAAGGCCTCTGGGGTGAGCACGCGGAAGTCCTCTTCGAGGAATGGATCCGTCATCGCTAGGATGCCTTGTCCAATTCCGCTTCTTTGATCTTGTAGAGCAGCGCCTTGTAGCTGATGCCGAGGATCTCGGCCGCTTCGCGCCGATTCCATCGCGTCTGCTGCAGCGTGCGGTTGATGAGCGTCCGCTCGGCTTCACGGGCGGCCTGACGCGCGATGTCCTTCAACGAACCGCTCAGCACCGCGGGCGATGAGCCCGGCGCCGTCACCGGGGCCGGTGTCGGAGCGGCGGGCGCAAACGACGTGACCGGCGCCGCCGCCGGCGCGGGTCGCGGTGTTAGAAGAGGAATGCCGCTCGTGTGCATCGTGCGGCCGTGAATCGCGTCGGTGAGATCGCGGCAGAGCCCGTGCTCGGATCCAAGAACGACGGCGCGCTTCACCAGATTCTCCAGCTCACGCACGTTGCCCGGCCAGTCGTACTCGTCGAAGAGACGGCGCGTCTCGCTGCTCAGCGTGAGCTCGGGCTTGTTGTAGTGCTCCGCGTATCTCTTGACGAAGAGATCCGTCAGGAGCGGGATCTCGTCGCGTCGCTGCCGCAGCGGCGGCAGCGTGATGCATACGACGTTGACACGGAAGTACAGATCTTCGCGGAACTGAGCGTTGGCGACGGCCGTCTCGAGATCGCGATTCGTCGCGGTGACGATCCGCACGTCGACGCGTACGTCGCCTCGGCCGCCGAGCCGCGCGAACTGCCCGTCCTGCAGCACCTGGAGCAGCTTGGACTGCAGGTGCGGCTGCATCTCGCTGATCTCGTCGAGGAACATCGTCCCCTGGTGCGCGAACTCGAACTTGCCGGGCTTGTGCTGAATCGCGCCGGTGAACGCACCACGCTCGAAACCGAAGAGTTCCGACTCCAGGAGCTCGAGCGGGAGCGCGGCGCAGTTGACCTTGACGAAAGGACGGTGCCGCCGCGGCGATGCCGAGTGGATCGCCCGCGCGACGAGCTCCTTTCCGGTGCCGCTCTCGCCGCGAATCAGGACGGTCACATCAGTATCAGCGACGCGCCTGATCAGATCGTGCACCTCGCGCATGTTTTCACTCGCACTGATCAGCTCCCCGACGACGCGCGAGGAACGTGGACGCTCGTGACTCGCCGATGAACCCGTCGACCCCACGGAGGCTGAAGACGCGCTCGTGGGAGCGCCCTTGCTGTGCGGCTGGCGGGCAAAATCGGTCACGGGGCTCCGGTTGAGCAAGTGGAATGCCACCACGGAAAATGTTTCGCGTTTCTTGAGAATGAGGGGGAACGAAAGGGAAGAACGGCTGCGGTGGGAGAGGCGCCACGATGAGCAGTTGGTAAGACCGTGCTCATCGTGGGTGGAAGACTGCGCTACTTACGCTCGGCTGATGCCGCACTCCTTGATCTTGTTGAGCAGAGTCTTGTAGCTCACACCGAGAATCTGCGCCGCCTTCCGGCGGTTCCAGTGCACTTGCCTCAGCGTCTGTTCGATGGCTGCGCGCTCGGCTTTGATCGCCGCCGCCTTGGCAACAGCGGCAAGCGATCCGCCTGACTCGTCTGGCGGCGCGTCCGGCGTCTCCCCGAGGTCTGCCGCCTCGGGTTGGTTGCCGAGGGGATGAAGCGGCAGGGAGGTCGGCCCGCCGCCGACACCCACGCCGACTGCGGCACCCGCCGCGGCGTACGCCGGGGCTGCGGCAGCCACAGCGACCGCGGCGGACCGCTGCATGTTCCGCTCGATCTCGCGGATCACCAGGTGCTCGTCCTGCAGGATCACGACGCGCTTGATCATGTTCTCCAGCTCACGAATGTTGCCGGGCCATTCGTACTGGAGAAACAGCTGCCGGAGCTGGTCCGAGATCGGCTTCAGGGGGCGGTTGTACTTGCGCGAGTATCGCGTGACGAAGAAGTCGGTAAGCGTCGGCACTTCATCGGGTCGTTCCCGCAGCGCGGGCACCGTGAGCTCGATGACCTTCAACCTGTAATAGAGGTCCTCGCGGAACTCTCCGTTCATCAGCATCACTTCGAGATCGCGATTCGTCGCGGCGACGATGCGGACATCGACCTGGATACGTTTGTTGCTTCCGAGCTTGGTGAACTCGGCGTCCTGCAGCACGTGGAGCAGTTTCGCCTGGAGCGCCGGCTTCATCTCACCGATCTCGTCCATCATGAGCGTGCCCGTGTCGGCCTGCTCGAACTTGCCAATGCGTGTAGTGGCCGCGCCCGTGAACGCGCCGCGCTCGTGGCCGAACAGCTCGCTCTCGAGGAGCTCGGCAGGCAGCGCCGCACAATTCACCTTGACGAACGGACGGCTGCGGCGAGTCGATCGCTGATGGATCGCGCGCGAGACGAGCTCCTTGCCGACGCCGCTCTCGCCGCGAATCAGCACGGTGACATCACTGTCGGCGACCTGCTCGATGACCGTGGCGATGTTGCGCATCTTCTCGCTGTTGCCCCAGACCGCGCGGTCCTCGTCATCGCTCAACTGCTGACGCAGCTCGCTCAGTTCCGACACCAGCCGGTTCTTCTCGATTGCGTTTTTGATGGCCACGTCGAGAGCGATCTCGCCGAGGCCCTCAGGATCGTCGGGTTTCACGACATAGTCGGCTGCGCCGAGGCGGACCGCTTCGACGATCGTCGAGGCCTGATTGCGGCCCGAGAGCATGATGACCTGCGCGCCCGGCTGCGAGGTTTTCAGCGCGCGCAGTGTGGCCAGGCCATCCAGGCCCGGCATCATGACGTCGAGCAGGATGGCGTCGGGCGCCTCGTTCTGCTTCATCGAGGCGAGCAGTTCGTCGCCTCGTGCGTAGCAGCGGGCCTCGTAGCCCCGTAATGAAAGAAACGTCCGCAGGTACGCGGCAAAGGAAGCGTCGTCATCGACGATCGCGATGTAGGGTTTTCGCATCAACAAACCTGTTTGGCGGCTTCAGCCGCCCAGAACTGTGTAAGAAAAGTTACAGAACGAGCGCACGGTGGGCGGTCTCATTCAAGAGTTGTACCTCATCCACCCGCAAACTGGCCATATACTTCCGACTTTCGGACGAATGATTGCCACTTTTTCCTCCCAACTCTCCGACTTCTATTGCCGTGCGGGAGTTTGGCGCATAGCACAACTGGCATCTTGCTTGAAGTTTCACAGTCGGAAGTCGGCAGTATCGCCGATTCACAGATATGGAAGTCAGGTATTCCTACATGCGCAGGTATCTGCTGTCGGGGGTCGTTGCCGGGTTGATAGTGATTGCGTCACCGTCGACCGGTCAATCGAATCCGGGCCAGGAAAACATCGAACGCCCCCCGTTCGCCGTGCAACAGCTGATCTCTCAATCCACTGGCCTCCGCGACGAAGCCGCGATGGTGCTGGTCGGCGGGGGGCTGCTCGTCCTCGCGGCCCTCGTGCGCCGGGCCGCCTGGTAATCCAGCGCTTTCCTTTTTTAATCATGATGCGTGCTGCCTGGTTTCCGCTCGCCGCCCTGTGCGTACTGCTCATCTGTACGGAGCCCGTC
>Ga0247829_10001695_pt1 | contig 10309 bp, 6 predicted proteins | sample 12C_Control_Day4_FD_207765 | JGI IMG/M metagenome (GOLD analysis project Ga0247829, IMG submission 207765) | Soil microbial communities from agricultural site in Penn Yan, New York, United States - 12C_Control_Day4 | ecosystem: Environmental > Terrestrial > Soil > Agricultural land | place: USA... | reverse complement strand
ACCCGGCTCGGCGGCCACGCGGCGGCGTCGGCCGCGCGCTCCGCCAGCCAAAGGTGCCGGTCGATGGCGTAGAACAGGGCGAGCAGGATGAGGCTCGCGAGTGCCGTCGGCGCGGCGAGCGCGGTCACGGTCCAGAGGAAGTCGACGCCCTTGAGGAACCCGAGGAACAGCGGCGGGTCGCCGAGCGGCGTCAGCGCGCCGCCGATGTTCGCGACCAAAAAGATGAAGAACACGACGACGTGCGCGCGGTAACGGCGGTTGTCGTTCGCGCGAAGCAGCGGGCGGATCAGCAGCATCGACGCGCCCGTCGTGCCCATCACGCTCGCGAGCACGGTGCCGAGCGCGAGCAGCCGCGTGTTCTGCCACGCCGACCCGCGCAGGTTGCCGCGCACGTGCAGGCCACCCGACACGGTGAACAGCGCGAACAGCAGGATGATGAACGGCACGTATTCCGCGAGCAGCGTGTGCACGACCTCGCGCGCGGTGACGCCGAGACCGAAGTTCAGTGCGAGCGGAACGAGCAGCGCGAACGCCCAGAATGCCGTCGTCTTCCCGAAGTGGTGATGCCAGAAACCGGGGGCGGTGACCGGCATCAGCGCGATCGACAGCAGGATGCCGGCGAACGGCACCACCCACAACGGCGACAGCGCGGCGCCGTTCAGTCCGCCGCCCGCTTCGGCGGCGAAGGCCGGCAGCGCGGCGAAGGCGCAAAGAAAGGCGAGCGCGAAGCGCGACACGGTGAACCGGCGGACGACAGACTACGAAACGCTGACGAGCGGGCGGTCCATCAGGTGCGCCACGGACTGCCGCCGCCACCGACGCAACGGATCGCGCGCACGCGTGCCGAGCAGCACGCGGTCGATGTCCCTTCGCTCGCCAACCCGGCGCAGCAGTTCCCGTCGCGGTCCCACGGCGATGCTCGACGTGTGCGGGATGCCGGCCGCTTCGAGCTGCGGCGCGAGGCGCTCGAGCCACCGCTGCGCGGCGGCGCGCGATTGCGCCTCGGCTTGCGCAGGCGACACGAACACGGCGACCTTGCCGGACGTCAGCGGGTCCACCATCGCGAGCAGCTCGACACTTTGCCGCGGGTCGCGGGGTTCCTGCAGCAAGCGGCGCACGGCGCGCTGGCCGCTCGCGAAATCGGAGAAGGGAATCAACACGCGTGCCATCGCGATCCTCCATAGGATGAACGCGGACGCGACCTACGCGTCCGAAATCCCACCCTAGATTACGAAGGGCTGGCGTGCGGTGTAAGTCGGGGGTGTCGTACGGACAGGCCTTAGGGTCTGACCCTATCGGGGCATCGTACGGACAACCCTCAGGGTCTGACCGCTGTTTGCTGCTACTCGCGGCCCAGGCCCATCTCCAGCGCGAGGCGGACGAGATCGGGCAGGCGATCGACGTTGAGCTTGTCCATGATGCGCGCCTTGTACACCTCGATCGTGCGTGGGCTGATGTCGAGCAGTACCGCGATCTCGCGATTGTGCCGGCCGGCGAGCACATGGCCGAGCACCTCGCGCTCGCGCGCGGTCAGGCGCTCGAGATCGCGGGCGAAGCGCGCCTCGCGCTCGGCTTGCGTGCGCCGCTCAGCGCTTCGCTGCGTCGCTGCGCGGATCGTTTGCAGCAGCACCTCGTCGTCGAATGGCTTCTCGATGAAATCGAACGCTCCGGCCTTGAGCGCGGCCCGCGTCGTCGCGACATCGCCGTGCGCGGTCAGCATCACGATCGGCCAGCCGAGGCGGCGACGCGCGAGCTCGGCCTGCACGTCGAGGCCCGACAGCGTGGCCATCCGCAGGTCGAGCAGCACGCAGTCGGCGGGCTCGGTGCCCGCCCATGCGAGAAACGCCTCGCCCGAGGCGAACTCGCGCGTCGCAAAGCCATGCAGGCGCAGGAGCAGCGCGAGCGAATCGCGCACGGCTTCGTCGTCGTCGACGAGCGCGATCAGGGCGGTGTGGCCCGGTGTCATTGCGCCTCCGGCACCGTGAAGCAGAACGCGCTGCCGGGCGCGAGCGCCTCGTGCCACAGACGCCCGCCGTGCGCATCGACGATCGAGCGGCTGACGGCGAGCCCGAGCCCCGTCCCGCTTGCCTTCGTCGTCACGAACGGGTCGAACAGCGCATCGGCGATCTCGGGCGAAATTCCGGGTCCGTTGTCCTCGACGGCAATGCGCACGAATCCGGGTCCGTCGGGCGCGGCGGTCACGCGGACGACGCGGCCGTCGGACCGTGCCTCCAGCGCGTCGACGGCGTTGGCGAGCAGATTGTGCAGTACCGCTTCGATCTGCACGCGATCGACGGCGACCGGTCGCGCGGCCCCGGGCGGCGTCTCGAGCGTCACCTGGTTGCGGTCGGCGCGCTCGCGGATCGTCGCGCAGGCTTCGTTCACCAGCAGCGACGGCGCGACGTTCTCGATTTGCACGGTGCCCGAGCGGAAAAAGTCACGCAAACGGCGCACCACGTTGCCGGCGCGGTTGGCCTCGCCGATGACCTTGTTCATCGTCGTCTTGACGTCAGCCGTGTCCGCTGCGGGATTCGCGAGCATCATTTCGCACGCGCGCACGTAGGCGGTGATCGCCGACAGCGGCTGGTTCAGTTCGTGCGCCAGCGCGGAAGCGAGCTCGCTCGCACCCGCGAGCCGCAGGCTGCGATCGAGCTTCTCCTGCTTGTCGCGCAACTGCCGCTCGATCGACCGGCGCTCGGACACCGCCGCACCGAGGAGGAGGCCGGTCGCGGCGATCACCAGCATCACGAACTGGAAATCCAGCACCGCACCCGCGCCGCGCCGCGTGACGACGATCGCGGCGATGAGGCCGAGCTGCACGGCGAGCGCGGCGAACACGCTGCCTTCGATGCCGTGGCGCATCGCGATCCAGATGACGGGAAGGAACAGCACGTAGAAGAGTTTAGGCTCGTCGCCGAAGCGCGCGCCGAACACGATCCACAGCGCAAGCGCGATCGCGAGCGCCTCGGCGAGCGCCGCCGAAGCGGGCGCGAAAGAGGGCCGCTCGCGCGTGCGTGTCGCTACCAGCAGCGCCGGCGTCGTCACGACGATGCCGATCAGGTCGCCGATCCAGAACTGTACGATGCCGCTTCCGAATTCCTGCACGGGCAGAAGCCCGCTGCCAGCGAACAGCGAGACGAATGCGAACGCGATGACGCCGCACGCGAGCGCGCAGGCGACGACGAACACCGCAGTGTCGCGCAGCGAGACGAAGTCGGGACGCACGCGCAGCACCCGCGTCAGCAGCGCCGCCAGCGCCGTATAGCCGATGGCGAGCAGCAACGATGCGGCGACCAGCACGGGCAGCGGCGCCGGGGTGCCACGCACGACGATGTCGGCGGCGAGCGCGGCCACGAACAGCCAGCCACCCTGGCGCACGCCGTAGCGCAACAGGAACGCGAGCGAAAGCCCGGGCGGCGGATTCCACGGCGTGATCGCGAACGCGCCGATCGGGTCGATGTAGCTGACCCAGTCGAGCGCCACGTACGCGAGCACGTAGCTCGCGACGACGGCCACGGACGGTGCGGGAGTGCGTTCTTCAGGCATCGCGGCGCGCGCCAACGGCGTCTCCGAGAAATGCGCCCAGTGCATCGAGGTCGAGCGGCTTTGTGAAATGGCGGTCGAAGCCTGCCTCTCTCGCGCGCCGCTTGTCCTCGGCCTGTCCCCATCCGGTGACGGCGACGAGCTTCATCGCCTGCCCCCACGGTGCGGCGCGAATGTGCTGCGCGACCTCGTAACCGTTCCGTTTCGGCATGCCGATGTCGAGCAGCGCGACGTGCGGCGTCCACGCCGCAGCGGATTCGAGTGCGGCCTCGCCGTCGTGCACGACGGCGACTTCGTGACCGTCGAGCTCGAGCAGTGTCGCGAGGCTCGCGGCGGCGTCGCGGTTGTCGTCCGCGACCAGGATCCGCATGCGTTGCGCAGCCGACACCTTCGCGGGCAGGCGGTCATCGCGCTCCAAAGCGTCGACCGCGGTCGGCAATGGCAGGCGCACGGAGAACAAGGCGCCCTGGCCGGCGCCGTCGCTTTTCGCCTCGACAGTGCCGCCGTGCAACTCGACCAGCCCCTTGACGAGCGCCAGGCCGATGCCGAGGCCGCCCTCGGCACGGTCGAGCGAGCTCTTCGCCTGCGCGAACATCTCGAAAATCCGCGGCAGCGCGTCGGCCTCGATGCCGACGCCCGTGTCACGGACGGTGATCTCGGCACAGCCGTCCACCGTCTGCGCGCGCAGCACCACGCGGCCGCCCTGCTCGGAATATTTCGCCGCGTTGGCGAGCAGGTTTGAAATCACCTGCGACAGCCGCAGCGGATCCGCATCGAGCAGAACCGGCTCTACCGGCAGCTCGAGCGCGAGCGTCTGCTTGCGCTCGTCGAGCAGCGGGCGCGCGGTCTCGAGCGCCGCCTCGATGATGCGCGCGAGCTTGACACGCTGCCGCCGCAATTCGAGCCGGCCGCGGGTGATCCGCGACACGTCGAGCAGGTCGTCGAGAAGAAGCGCCATGTGCCGTACCTGGCGCTCGATCACCTGCTGGCTCCAGCGCCGCTGCGCGACGGTGGCTGTTTCCGATTGCGCGAGCCGCGCGGCCTGGCGGATCGGCGCGAGCGGATTGCGCAGCTCGTGCGCGAGCGTCGCCAGGAATTCGTCCTTGCGGCGGTCGGTTTCGCGCAGCGTATCGGATGCGGTGATCAGCTCGGTGATGTCCGGGCTGCTGCCGACGGCGCCCAGGCACTCGCCGTCGCTCGACAGGCGCGGCGCGCCGACCGACTGGATCCAGCGCCATTCGCCGTCGCAGCGACGCACGCGTCCCATGACGCTGAAGCTGCGGCGCTCGGCCAGCGCGGCCGTCACTTCGGCGGCGTAGCCTTCGGCATCGTCGGGATGCAGGTGCGGCGTCCATCCGTCGCGGCGCAACGCGTCGAGCGTCGTGCCGAAGCATTCGAGCACCGTGCGATTCACGAACTCGAACCGCCCCTGCGCATCGACGACCCATACCATCAGCGGCGAGCTATCCGCCATCGTGCGGAAACGCTCCTCGCTCTCGCGCAGCGCGACTTCCGCGCGCGTGCGCGACATCTCCGTCCATGCGCGCGCTGCGGAGTCGCGCAGCAACGCAACCTCCTCGGCATGCCAGGCGCGCGGTCCCGCCATGCTGACCCACATCATCGCGGGACTGCGGCCACCGGTCACCAGTGGTGCGGTGATGATGGCACCGATGCCCGCTTGCTGCCAGGCATCCGCATGCGGATGCCGCCGCGTGTCCTCGATGACGATCGGCAGTCCCGCGCCACGCGCCTCCGCTTCGCCGAATCTCTCGATGTCGAAGCGCGTATTCGGAGCGTAGCCGGCCGAGCCATCGGCGCGCCATTCAGTGACGACACGGAACGTGCGGCCGTCGCGCTCGACGACCCCGTACGCCGCGCACGCTGCGCCGAGCTGGCGGCCGACGTGTGCGAGCGCGATGTGCGCCACGGCTTCCGCGGACGGCGCCGCACGCAGCGCATCCGACAGTGTCAGCAGGAAGCCGCGGCGCGCCTCGCTGTCGCGCGCTGCCTGCACGAAGCTGCGGCGAGCCTTGGCGAGCGCGAGATTGCTCGCCACGCGCGCATGCAGTTCGCGGGCCGAGAACGGCTTGACGAGGTAGTCGTCAGCGCCGGCGTCGAGACCTTCGATGCGCGAATCCTCGCCCGCGCGCGCGGACAGCAGCACGACCGGCACTTCGCGCGTCCGCTCGTTCGTGCGCAACGCCTTGAGGAGCTCGAACCCATCGAGGCGCGGCATCATCACGTCGGTCAGCACGAGATCCGGAAGCCGCTGCTCGACCGCGGCAAGCGCCTCCTCGCCGTTCGCGGCGGTGACGACGTCGAAGCGCGCCGACAGCAGCCGCTGCAGATACGTGCGCATGTCGGCGTTGTCGTCGACCAGCAGCACCGTCGGTGACGCTTCGGCGGGTTGCGCGGTTGCGGCCGACGGCGAACGCTCCGCCGCTTCGTCACTCGCGAGCCAGCCCGTCGCTTCCTCGATGTGCGCTTGCACGAGCGATCGATCGCGTGCCGCTCCCGCGGCATCGGCGCGAGCGGCGGCTGCATCGGCGGCGCGCCGCGGCATCGTGACCGTGAACGTCGTGCCGGCCCCGGCTTCGCTTTCGACGGCGATCGTGCCGCCCATCAGCCGGACGAGCTCGTGCACGAGTGCGAGGCCGATGCCCGCGCCTTCGTGCGTTCGCGCGCGCGCGTTCGGAACGCGGTAGAAGCGGTCGAACACGTGCGGCAGGGCGTCGGCCGGGATGCCGACACCGGTGTCCGCGACGCGCAACGCGATGGACTCGCCTTCGTCGATGACCTGAACGCGGATCGAGCCCGCGAGCGTGTGCTTGAACGCGTTCGACAGCATATTGAAGACGATCTTTTCCCACATCGCCGTGTCGACGTGCGCCGTGATGCCTGCGGAAGCATCGACGTCGAACACGAGGCCCGCGCGCTCGATCGCCGCGCGGAACATGCTGGCGAGCTCGGTCGTATAAGCCCCGATGTCGACGCTCTCGCGCTGCGGCACGAGCCGGCCCGCCTCGAGCCGCGAGAAGTCGAGCAGGGAATCCACGAGCCTGCGCAGGCGAAGGCCGTTGCGGTGCGCGATCTGCAGGCTGGCACGGGCGTCGCTGCCGAGCTCGCGGGCGTCATCGCGCAGCAGGTCCTCGAGCGGTCCGATCATCAGCGTGAGCGGCGTGCGCAGCTCGTGGCTGACGTTGGAGAAGAATGTCGTCTTTGCGCGATCGAGCTCGGCGAGCGCTTCGGCGCGGCGCCGCTCGGTCGCGTAGGTTCGTGCGTTGGCGAGGCCCGATGCGAGCTGCGCGACGACGAGCTCGAGGAAGTGGCGATAGGCGTCGTCGAGCGGCCGGTAGCGATTGAGGCAGGCGACGAAAACGCCTGCCGGCGCCTCGTCGCCGCGCTGGCGGATCGGCAGCAGCAGCGCCGCGCGCGGTGGATCCCGCCACGGATTTGCGGGCAGTTCGGGAATGCGCGCGGCGAGTTCGGCGATCTCGAGCGTGGTCGCGTCGTCGAGGACGCGCAGCACCGGCCACGACGTGTCGTCGGTGATCACCGGCGGCGCGGCGGGATGCGCATCACCGAAACCGGTTGCGAGCGCGCGCTCGGCCCGCCGCGCGTCATCGGCGCGCAGGTACGTCAGCGAGCAGGGAAGATCCGGCACGCCGCCGCCAAGGTGACGGTGGAGCACACCGAAGACCTCGGCCTCGGTCTTCGTCGCCGCCATGTCGGTGCCGATCGCACCGAGCACCGCGATGCGACGCTCGCTGATCTGTCGCAGCGTGTCCTCGGTGACGACGCACAGCATGCCGGCGACGTGCCCTGCGTCGTCGTAGACCGGGCTGTACGAGAACGTGTGATACGTCTCCTCGGGATAGCCGCTGCGCGCGAGGAACAGCAGCAGGCCTTCGTCCCACGTGGCCTCGCCGGTGCGCAATACGTGATCGATGCGCGGTCCGATGTCGGGCCAGATCTCCGCCCAGACGCGGTCGGCGCGCGCGCCGAGCACCCAATCGCGCCTTATGCCGACGGTGGGGAGATAGGCGTCGTTGCAGAAGAACGTGAGGTCGGGACCCCACAGCATCCACATCGCGTAGCGCGAGTCGAGCATGATGCGCACGACGGTGCGCAGGCTCTGCGGCCAGGTGTCGGGCGCGCCGAGCGCCGTTGCGGCCCAGTCGAACGCGCGCATCCGCGCGCCCATCTCGCCTCCGCCCTCGAGGAATGCGACGGCGTTGCGCGCGTCCATGGGCCGGCCTGGGGACCCGGACGTTCGGTCAGCTGTTGAGGTCGTACCCGGGCGGACGCGATGCCTGGTGCGCCTGCCGGATGGCGATCGACTTCCGCTCCGGCCGCAGGTGCGCCGCAGGCGGCTCGCCGCCGTAGGTGGCGCGCACGTAATCGGCGACGATCTGCTCGAACTCCTCGGCGATGTCGTCGCCCTTGAGCGTGACGGTCTTCTGGCCGTCGACGTAGACCGGCGCGACCGGGATCTCGCCCGTACCCGGCAGGCTGATGCCCACGTTCGCCATCTTCGACTCGCCGGGGCCGTTCACGACGCAGCCCATGACGGCCACCGTCATGTTCTCGACGCCCGGATAGCGCTTGCGCCATTGCGGCATCTGCGCGCGCAGATAGGTCTGGATCTTGTCGGCGAGATCCTGGAAGAAGGCACTCGTGGTGCGGCCGCAACCGGGACACGCGCTGACGAGCGGCGAGAACGAGCGCAGGCCCATCGTCTGCAGGATCTCCTGCGCGACGATCACCTCGCGCGTGCGGTCGCCGTTGGGCTCGGGCGTGAGAGACACGCGGATCGTGTCGCCGATACCCTGCTGCAGCAGCACGGCGAGCGCGGCGGTCGACGCGACGATGCCTTTCGAGCCCATGCCGGCTTCGGTGAGCCCGAGGTGCAGCGGGTAATCGCAGCGGCGCGCGAGCTCGGTGTAGACCGCGATCAGGTCCTGCACGTTCGAGACCTTGCACGCCAGCACGATTCGGTCGCCGGGGAGGCCGAGCGATTCCGCGAATTGCGCGCTGCGGATCGCCGACGTCACGAGCGCCTCGCGCATCATGTGCGCGGCGTCGAGCGGATTCGCCGACTTCGCATTCTCGTCCATCAGGCTCGCGAGCAGATCCTGGTCGAGGCTGCCCCAGTTGACACCGATGCGCACCGGCTTGCCGTAATCGATCGCGCGCTCGATCATCACCGCGAACTGCGGGTCGTGCCGGCTGCCCTTGCCGACGTTGCCCGGATTGATCCGGTACTTCGCGAGCGTCCGCGCGCAGTCGGGGAAGTTGGACAGCAGCTTGTGGCCGTTGAAATGGAAATCGCCGATGAGCGGGACGTGGCAGCCGAGCGCGTCGAGCCGCTGGCGGATCTCGGGAACGGCTGCGGCGGCCTCGGCGGTGTTGACCGCGATGCGCACCAGTTCCGAGCCGGCATCGGCAAGCGCCTTGACCTGCAGCACCGTCGCGGACACGTCGGCGGTGTCGGTGTTCGTCATCGACTGGACGACGATCGGCGACCCGCCGCCGATGGGAATGCCGCCGACCAGCGCCTTGAGCGTGCGGTGGCGAGTGATGGCCGCTCGATTGGGGGAACTCATTTCAGAGTCAGCCATGCGATATCCGCGCGATCAGCCATCCGATGTCCTGACGTATGCATTCCCCATGCCGGCCCGACCTGATGGGGGCCGACGCGGCGCGTATTGGAACGGTTCCGAAGGCTCTAGGTTTCGCGCCTCCGGGTACCCGCCGGAAGCATGAACGGTCCGGCAGGCAAGGATTGCAAGCCAACGGCTTAATCGTCCATTTTACCACCGGCCGACCAGGAGGCGACCAGGCCGGCCGGCAGGGGCGCCGAAGTGTCCCAACGATACCGGACGACGGTTGCCGCGCCTTCGGCGAGGATGGCGTTCTCGTCGCCCGGCGCCAGCGTTCCGGGCCGGCCGCGACGCAGGCGATAGGCAATGCGCGCGTCAGTCGCTTCGATCACATCGCAGGCGCCGGCGATCTTGTCGCGACTGACGCGCGCCTCGACGAGGGGCGCCGGCAGCCGGGTAGGCAGGTTGACGCCGAGCCAATGGCCGGGCAGCGCCCAGTCGCCGCGGAGTTCCCAGAGCAGGCGCAACAGACTTCCCAGATGGTCGCGGTCGGAGGCCTGCGCGACCGCGCCGCCGACACGCGACACGCTGATCGCCGGCACGCCGAAAAAGGTCGCCTCGCGCGCAATTGCGGTCGTTCCGGAATAGGCGATGTCCTCGCCGACGTTCTGCTTGTCGTTGACGCCGGACAGCACGAGCGCGGGCGCCGCGTGCAGGACCGTCATCGCCGCGACGACGCAATCGGCGGGCGCACCCGAGCACGCATAGACGTTGGTGTCGACGCGCGTCAGCGTCTGGTCGCGATCGAACGTGAGCTGGTGGCTCGCCGCGGTCCATTTGCGCTCTGGCGCGACGATCAGCGCGTCCTCCGACAATTCGCGTGCCGCATCGGCGAGAAGCGCGAGACCCGGCGCGTCGACGCCGTCGTCGTTGGAGATCAGGATGCGCATGGCGTCACCAAAATTCGATCGCCGGTCTTCGCTTCGGCACGAAGGTTCGGAATGTGTCGCGCGAGGCGCGCGAGCGCTGCGGCGTCGCACGAATGGCCGAGCACGAGCGCAGGCGCGGCGGCGGCGCAAAGCGCAACATTTTCCGGCAGCGTCGGATGCGTCGGCAACCGGATCCACGATGCCAGGCCGTCGCGCATCATTCGCTCGCCCGGC
>Ga0247829_10001694_pt1 | contig 10311 bp, 13 predicted proteins | sample 12C_Control_Day4_FD_207765 | JGI IMG/M metagenome (GOLD analysis project Ga0247829, IMG submission 207765) | Soil microbial communities from agricultural site in Penn Yan, New York, United States - 12C_Control_Day4 | ecosystem: Environmental > Terrestrial > Soil > Agricultural land | place... | reverse complement strand
AGGTCGCGCCGCACGACGAGCTCGCCCGTGCCATCGATGTGGCCGGTCACCCAGTGGCCGCCGAGCCGGTCGCCGACGCGCAGCGCGCGCTCGAGGTTGACGCGCTTGCCGACGCGCAGCGCGCCGAGCGTCGTGCGCGCGAGCGTCTCGGCGCCGGCGAGCACCGTGAACGCATCGCGGCCGACCTCGGTCACGGTCAGGCACGTACCGTCGTGACAGATCGACTCGCCGAGCGTGAGCTCGCCGAGCGGGATGCGCCCGGGCCGGATCGCGAGCACGAGCGCGTCGCTGCGGCGATCCGCCCGCACCACCGTGCCGGTGTCTTCGACGAGCCCCGTGAACATCTGGCCGCGGTGTACCACTCCTGCGCGCGGATGCGAATGGTCAGGAGGCGGCGGCGCACTGGGACAGCCTCGGCGACAGATTGCGAAATGCGCTGGGTGGCTGGCCGCTTAGCGCTTCAACCTGCCGGTCAGCCGCAGGTCGCCGTCGAGCATCTCGACGTGGGCGTCGAGCTCGAATGCGATCGCGGCCTGCATCGACGCGAGCCCCTTGCCTCCCACCCAGCTCTTCGCGGGTCCTCCGACGATCTTCGGGGCGACGTACAGCACGAGCTCGTCGGCGAGCCGCTTCTCGAGCAACGACGCGTGGACCTCGCCGCCACCCTCGACGAGCACCGACATGATGCCTTCCTCGCCGAGCCGACGCGCGAGCGCGACGAGATCGAGCCGGCCGTTGCGGTGGGCCGGCACGCGCCACACCTCGGCACGCTGCGCGACCAGCGCACGCTCTCGCGTCGCCGGGGCTGCGGGACCGGCGACGATGATCGTGCGCGCGGAGCGCCGGTTGCGCCCGGGCACGACGTGCGCGCGCGGCGGTGTCCTCAGCTGACTGTCGAGGATGATGCGGATCGGGTCGCGCGCGCCGGGGAGCCGGGCCGTGAGTCGGGGCGCGTCGGCGAGCACGGTGCCGATACCGACGAGGATCGCGTCGTGCTCGTCGCGCAGGCGCATCACGTCGGCGCGTGCGCGCGGCCCCGTGATCCACTTCGAGTGGCCCGCCACCGTCGCGATCTTGCCGTCGAGCGTGACCGCAGCCTTGAGCGTGAACGCCGGCCGCCGGTCGCGCGCCCAGGTCAGAAACGGCGTGTTCGCCCGCGTGCACTCCTCGCGCAAGACGCCGGTCGTGACCGCGATGCCCGCGCGTCGCAGGAGCGCGCGGCCGCCGCCGTGACCGGGCATCGGATCCTCGATGCCGACGACCACGCGCGCCACCCCGCTGTCGCGCACGAGCGGGGCGCACGGTGGCGTACGCCCGTGGTGCGTGCACGGCTCGAGGTTCACGTACAACGTCGCTCCCTGCGCCTTGTTGCCGAGCTTCGCGAGCGCGGCCGCCTCGGCGTGGAGCTTGCCGGGGCCCGCATGCGCCCCTTCCGCGATCACCTTCCCTGCCTTGTCGACGATCACGCACCCGACGATCGGGTTCGGCGAGGTGCGCCCGCGATACGCCGCGGCGAGCTCCAGGCAGCGCGCCATGTGCGCGCGGTCATTTACCTGCGCATCGCTTCGCGATGCTGCGCGCCTCGCGGTACGCGAGGCTTGCTCGTGCGTCTTCACCCCGTGCGCTCCGAGGGCGGCACCGGCTCGTGCTCGTCGGTGATGTCCTCGCGCGCGAGCTCGGCCATGTCGCTCAGGGTATGGCGTCCGGTGTCTTCCTGGCGGAGCGCATCGAGCTCCTTCGCGAAGCCCTCGAGGTCGCGGAAGTCGCGGTAGATCGACGCGAACCGCACGTACGCGACGGTGTCGAGCGCCCTGAGCCGCGGCAGCACGCGCTCGCCGATGTCCCGCGATCCGATCTCGCTGACCCCGAGCTCGCTGACCTCACGCTCGACGGACAGCGCCAGCGACGCGATCTGCTCGCGCGCGACCGGCCGCTTGGCGACCGACGTCAGGAGGCCGCGCTCGATCTTCGTGCGATCGAACGGCTCGCGCCGGCCATCGCTCTTGATCACGAGCGGCATCGACTCCTCGATGCGCTCGTAGGTCGTGTACCGGCGCTCGCAGCCCTCGCACTCGCGACGGCGACGGATCTCGTTCCCGTCCTTCGAGACCCGGGTCTCGATGACCTTGTCCTCGAACACACCGCAGAACGGACACCGCATCTACTTCGGATCCAGCGCGGAGAGCTGCTCGACGCGGCGCCCGTGCCGCCCACCCTCGAAGGCCGTCGCGCGAAACGCGGCGAGCGCGTGCTCCGCGACGCCCGCGCCCACCACGCGCGCGCCCATCGCGACGACGTTCGCGTCGTTGTGCCGGCGTGCCATCTCCGCGGTGAACGCGTCGTGGACGAGTGCGCACCGCACGCCGGGCACCTTGTTCGCCGCGATGCTGATGCCGATGCCGCTGCCGCACACCACGAGGCCGAGCACGCCGGGCTCGGCGGCGACGCGCCGCCCGACCTCTGCGCCGTAGTGCGGATAGTCGACCGAGGCCTCGTCGTTGGTGCCGAGATCGATGACCTCGTCCCCCTGCGCGCGCAGGACCTCCACCAGGTGCCGTTTGAGCGGCAGCCCCGCATGGTCGCAGCCCGCGTACCACTTCATCGCGCTCAGTCGCCCTTGTATCGCGCGAGCACGAGCGCCGCGTTCGTGCCGCCGAAGCCGAAGCTGTTCGACATCGCGATGTCGACCCGCTGCTCGCGCGCCTGGTTCGGCACGTAGTCGAGATCGCACTCGGGATCCGGCGTCTCGTAGTTCGTGGTCGGCGGCAGCACGCCGCGTGCGACGGCGAGCGCGGTGATGCCCGCCTCGATGCCGCCCGCCGCGCCGAGCGTGTGGCCCGTCATCGACTTGGTCGACGACATCGCGAGCTTGCGCGCGTGGTCACCAAACACGACCTTGGTCGCGAACGTCTCGTTCTTGTCGTTGAGGTCCGTCGACGTGCCGTGCGCGTTGATGTAGCCAACCGCGCTCGCTTCGATCCGCGCGTCCTTGAGCGCGAGCCGGAAGCACGCCTGCGCGCCCTTGTGCTCGGGCGCCGGCGCGGCGACGTGGTGCGCGTCGCTGTTCGCGCCGTAGCCGATGACCTCGGCGTAGATCCGCGCGCCGCGCTTCTTCGCGGCCTCGAGCTCCTCGAGGACGACGATGCCGGCTCCCTCGCCGATGACGAAGCCGTCGCGCTCCTTGTCGAACGGGCGGCTCGCCTTCTCGGGATTCGCGTTGTTCGTCGACATCGCGCGCATCGCGTTGAAGCCGCCGACGCCGAGGATCGAGATCGTCGCCTCGGTACCACCGGCGATCATGCCGTCGGCGTAGCCGTGGCGGATCGTGCGCATCGCTTCGCCGATCGAGTGGGCGCCGGTCGCGCACGCGGACACGTGCGAGAAGTTCGGGCCCGTCGCGCCGGTGCGGATGCACACCATGCCCGGCGCCTCGTTGATGATGATGTCGGTGACGAAGTACGGCGAGAACCCGTGGCGCGGCCCCTTGTGCTGGGTCGCGAGGTACGTGTCCTCGATCGTGCGAACGCCACCGAGGCCAGAGCCGATGTAGCAGCCCCAGCGTTCCTCTTGGCCCGCGGGGACCTTGCCACCGAGGCCCGCGTCCTCGACAGCCATCATCGCTGCACCGACGCCGAACTGGAGGAAGCGGTCGAGGTGCTTGAGCTCTCGCTTGTCGAAGAACTTCGCGCCCTCCCACCCCTTCACTTCACAACCGAACTTGGTGGCGAAGTTGGTGGTGTCGAACTGCGTGATGGGCCCCGCACCGCTCTTGCCCGCGAGCAGCGACGACCACGTAGTTTCGAGGTCGTTGCCGATCGGGGTGACGAGGCCGATGCCGGTGATGACGACGCGACGCATGTCAGCTCCTTAGCGCGGGCGAGGCGAATCACAAAACTCGGCGACCCTCGCAGGGCGCCGAACGCCTCACTTGGCGTGGGTCTTGATGTAGTTGACGGCGTCCTTGACCGTCTTGATCTGCTCGGTGTCTTCCTCGGGGATCGTGATCTTGAACTCCTGCTCGAACGCGAGCACGAGCTCCACGACGGCGAGCGAGTCCGCCTTCAGATCGTCGATGAACGACGCCTCGGGGCGCAGCTGCTCGGCCGACACCTCGAGCTGATTGGTGATGATTTCCTTGACCTTGCTCTCGATCTCTTCAGGCGACATGGCTTTCCTTCGCTTCTAGCTGGGCCCTTGGGGCGACCGTTATTAGTCCAGAACTCTGCCTACATCAACATCCCGCCGTTGACGCGCAGCACCTGGCCGGTGATGTAGCTGGCCTCGGGGCCGGCCAGGAACGCGACCGCGTCCGCGACGTCCTCGGACCGCCCGATGCGGCCGAGCGGGATCTGCTCCATCAGCTTGGCGCGCGCAGCCTCGGGAAGGTGCTCGGCCGTCATGTCCGTCTCGATGAAGCCCGGCGACACGGCGTTGCACGTCACGCCGCGCGACGCGAGCTCCTTCGCCGTGGTCATCGTCAGGCCGAGCAGGCCGGCCTTCGACGCGGCGTACGCGATCTGGCCGCCGTTGCCCTGCTCGCCGACGACGGAGGTGATGTTGATGATGCGCCCGGCCTCCTTGGCCTTGAGGATCAACATCGACGCCGCGCGCAGGCAATGGAACGCGCCCGCGAGGTTGGTGTCGAGCACCTTCCTCCACTGCTCGTCGGTGAACCGCATCAGCATGCCGTTGACGGCGACGCCGGCGTTGTTGACGAGGATGTCGAGGCTGCCGTGGTCCTTAGCGATCGCCTTGATCGCGTCGGTGGTCTGCTGCGAGCTGGCGACGTCGAACTGCGAGAGCGCGGCCTGCCCCCCGACCTTCTCGACCTCCGCGGCGCACTCGCGCGCGGCGTCCTCGCGCGACGCGTAGTTGATGACGACCTTCGCGCCGCGGCGTGCGAGCGCGACGCAGATGCCGCGGCCGATGCCGCGCGAGCCACCGGTGACGAGCGCGACGCGCCCTGCGAGTGCCTTGTCGTTGATCGCCATCGTCGTGTCCTTATGCGGTGAACGCGTTCACTTCGTGGGGCTCGCCGATCGTCGTGACGCTGATCGCCGGCGAGATGCGCTTGACCAGGCCCTTGAGCACGGCGCCCGAGCCGAGCTCGAATGCGCGCGTGACGCCGAGCTTCGCGATCGTCTGGATCGACTCCTCCCAGCGCACCGACGCGGTGACCTGCCGGACGAGCAGCTCCTTGATGCGCGCGGGATCCTGCGTCGGCTCGGCGGTCACGTTCGCGACCACCGGCACGCGCGGCGAGGTGATCGCGACGTCGGCCAGCGCGGCCGCGAGACGCTCCGCGGCGGGCTTCATCAGCGAGCAGTGGAAGGGAGCGCTCACCGTGAGCTTCTTGGCGAGCTTCGCGCCTGCGGCCGACGCGAGCGGGATCGCGCGATCGATCGCGGCGACGTGGCCGGAGATCACGATCTGACCGCCGCCGTTGAGGTTCGCGGGCTCGACGGGCTCGCCAAGCTTGCTCGCCTCGGCGCACACGGCCTGCGTCCTCGCGAGGTCGAGGCCCATCAGCGCCGCCATGCCGCCCTGCCCGACGGGCACGGCCTCCTGCATGAACGTGCCGCGGAGGTGCGTGAGGCGCACGGCATCGCGCAGCGATATCGCGCCGGCGGCGACCAGCGCTGTCCACTCGCCGAGCGAGTGCCCCGCCACGATGTCGTATACGAGGCCCTTGCTCTCGAGCACGCGCGCCACGGCGATCGACGTGGTCAGGATCGCGGGCTGCGTGTGCTTGGTCAGCGTCAGCTCGTCCTCGGGCCCGTCAAAGCACAGCTTCGAGAGCGAGAACCCGAGCACCTCGTCCGCTTCCTCGTACGTCCGCTTCGCGACCTCGAAGTCGTGCGCGAGGTCGCGGCCCATGCCGACTCGTTGCGAGCCCTGGCCGGGGAACAGGAGCGCCGTCTGCATCGGCTGCTTCTTCGCACGTGGCACCCGGCGTGGGAAGGGGCGATCAACAGATCCAGGTGCGTGAAATGATTGATGCACCGCGCAGTGGACTGCGCACCTGCGACTCTTTCGCTCCGCGATCGTCCGGAGACGCATGCGTCTCGTCGCCGCGCCCGTGCTCGCGCTCCTCGCCATCGCCGCGTGCGGCAAGCCCGTCTGCGAGACCTACGCGGACATGGAGTGGAAGTGCGGGAACTATCCTGCCGACGAGAAGGCGATCACCATGACGCTGGCGCGCGCGGCCTGCGAGGCTGGTTCGACCTCTCCCATCCCCGAGGAGCGCGACGCGATGGCGATCTACGCGCACGAGGGCGACTGCGCCGAGCGCCACGCCAACGACTGCGCCGCCTACGCAGCGTGCAAGAACCGCCTGCGAGAAGCCACGCGCCAGGTAGCGCGCTGAAGGCGCGCGCTGGAAGGCGGAGCCGCCCAGCTCACGCACCGCGTGGCAGGACCTCGTCGTCGGCGACCGTGGTCTCCTCCTGCGCGCCCGCCACCCCGCGCTCGTCGCGCTCGAGACTCGCGAGCACCGCGTCGAAGAACTCGGACCAGCCGCCGCTCTTCGCCGTCTGTTCCAGCTGCCGGACCGCGGTGGGCAACACGAGCTTGCCCACCCTCACGGCGCGACCTTCACGTGCCGGCGCCGCACCTCGAACAGCACCGCAAGCAACCGCGCGCGCCGTTCGAGCGACAGGCGCGCGAACTTGTTCGCGAGCACGTCCCCCGGACGACAGGCGGTGAGCCTGAACTGCATCGCGCGCGCGTCCGCGCCGTGCAGCGTCATGAACAGCGCGCCGAGCTCGCACTCCTTGCGCGCGAACGCCTCGTCGGTCCGTTGATACGGCGTCATCGGCGCTTCGAGGATCGCGATCAGCTGCTCGTCGAGCGTCCGTGCCGGCGGCGCGACGGCGATCCCTTGCCGGCTTTCGCGCGAAGCGGAGCTGGTGATGGTGGCCATGATGTGGCCGCCTGTCGGACACACGCGTCCGCGGTTGCGTCCGAAACCTGCGAACGCCAGCTCCAACGCCGACGCCGACGCCGACGCCCAGCCTCGCCTCGCCGAGCCCGAGCCCGCACGCGAACGAGCCTCTCACGCAAAACGACCACACCGATTCGAGAACGGGTCCGTACACGGTCCACACGGGGTCCGTCCGCTGTCAGTACGAATGCGACGGTGTTCGTAGGTGCTGCCGAAGCGAGCGCGCGGCGCCACGTAGCCCCTGGTGCTCTCTCGTCTCGACGGTGTCATTCCATCGTCAGTACATCGTCCGTTCCGGTTTCGAATCGAGGGAGCTCGATCCTGTCAGGGGGCGGGTGGGCCGACGCAGACGCGGCGCTCACGCGGGCGCCGGTGCGAGTGCGATGACGGAGCCCAACGCCCACCGGGCGCATGTGCGTTGCGACGCCGCGCGACGCCGGAGGATCGGACCCCGCGGCTCCTACTTCTTTCCGGGCTTCTTCCCGGCGGGCTTCTTCGCGGCTGGAGTCTTCGCGGCTGGCTTCTTGGCCGATCCGCTGGCCGACGAGGCCTTGGTCGGTTTCTTCGCAGGCAGGCTCTTGGCAGCCGCCTTCGCCGGGGCCGCCTTCGCCGCGGCCGCCTTCGCCGGGGCCGCCTTCGCCGCGGCCGCCTTCGACGGTGAAGCCGCTGCTCTCGACGGCGCCTTCGTCGTTGGTGCCGCCTTCGACGGTGCAGCCTTCGACGGTGCAGCCTTCGCCGGTGCAGCCTTCGCCGGTGCAGCCGCTGCTCTCGACGGCGCCTTCGTCGTTGGTGCAGCCTTCGCCGGTGCGGCCTTCGTTGGTGCAGCCTTCGCGGGTGCGGCCTTCGCCGCTGCCGCCTTGCCGGTGGCCTTCGGCGCGCGCGACGTGGGCGCCTCGTCGGCGGGCGCCGGCTCGGCCAGCTTCTCGACGGGGATCGCGCCCGCCTTGATCTTCTTCGCCGCGCCGTTGCCCGTGGCGGGCGCCGGCTCCCGCTTCTTCGGCTCCGGGTGGATCTGGATGAGATCGAGCGGCAGCGACGCAGCGCGCAGGATGTCCATCAGCTTCTCGGCCGAGACTTCCTTGGGCACGGCGAAGTAGGCGCGGCCGGGCTCGCCCTCGCGCGGCGCCCAGGCGCCCTCGCACACGACTCGCTGGCCCTCACACGCGCGGGTCAGCGCTTGGAACGCGTCCTGGACGTCGGCGCCGGCGTGCGGTGCGTAGTCGACGATCATCGCCCAGCGACCGCCGTCCTCGACGATGCGCGTCGAGATCTGCTTCCACGGCGTGCCGCTGCGATCCCACGTGAGGGGTTGCTCGTTGCCCGTGGGACTGACGACGATCGTGTCGCCCCAGGTGGGTTTGGCATGCATGAACGGCACGTTGACCAGCTTGACGATCCGGCTGCCCACCGGAGCGCTCGCGGGTGCAGGCCCGAGGTCCTGCGCCCAGGGCGTCTCGGTATCCTCGCCCTTGTTGGTCAGACACACCTTGATCGGCTTCGACTCGACCATCGCGGGACCATCCTATCCCAGGGCGCCGAGCGCGGAGGCCAGCTGCGCGGGGAGTGATCGCTCCGCGAACGAGGCGGCCGCGCGGATCGCACTCGCGATCGCCTGGGCGTCCGACCGGCCGTGGGCGATCACGGCCGGCTTCGACACGCCCGCGAGCAGTGCGCCGCCGATCTCCGTGTAATCGATGCGCTTGGCGAGGCCGCGCAACGCCGGGCCGACCAGCGCCGAGCCCAGGCGCGCGAGAGGAGTCTTCTCGAGCTCCTGGCGCACGAGCCCGAACATGCCTTCCGCGATCCCCTCGCATGTCTTGAGCACGACGTTGCCGGTGAAGCCGTCGGTGGCGATCACGTCGACGGCGCCGCGAAACAGATCGCTGCCCTCGACGTAGCCCACGTAATGGAAGGCGCCCTTCGCCGCGGACAGCAGCGCGTGCGCCTCGCGCGTGAGCGGCGTCCCCTTGCCGGGCTCGGCGCCGTTGGACAGCAGCCCCACGCGAGGGCGCGCCCGCCCGTGCACCACGTGATCGTACGCGGCGGCGAGCACCGCGAATTGCGCGAGGTGCGCAGGCCGCGGCTCCGTGTTCGCGCCCGCATCGCACAGCACGAGCGGACCCGAGGGTGTGGGCAGCACGGTGACGATCGCCGGCCGCTCGACGCCGGGTAGTCGCCCGAGCACGAACAGCGCGCACGCGAGCATCGCACCGCTGTTTCCCGCGGACACGACCGCATCGCCGAGCCCCTCGGCGACGCGCGCCACGGCGATGCGCATCGACGAGTCGGGCTTGTGGCGGAACGCCTGCGCCGGATGGTCCGTCATCGTGACCACCTCCGACGCATGCACGATCTCGATGCGGTCGCCCGAGGTACGTCCCGCGCGCGCGAGCTCGACCTCGAGGCGCCTCGCGTCGCCGACGAGCACCACATCGAGTGCGCCGCTGGGATGCGCGCGGACCGCACGCAACGCGCCGGCCACTTCAGGACCGGGCGCGTGATCGCTCCCCATCGCGTCGACGACGACCTTCATGGCCGCGCCGACCTCATCGCTTACTCTTCAGCGGTCTGCTTGGCGATCACGGTCTCGCCGCGGTACTGGCCGCAGCTCGCGCACACGCGGTGCGGAATGCGCGGCGCGCCGCAGTTGGAACAGGCTTGGGTCATCATGTGGTTCGCGCCGGACTTGCGCGCCCACGCCGAACGCTGCTGGCGGGTGCGGGTCGGACCGCGACGTCGTTTCTGAAGTGCCATGGCTAAATCTCCGGGGGGGCTCTTGTGCCAGGTCAGGAGGGCAATTTCAAGCCCTTGAGTGCAGCGAGGCGCGGATCGATGGGCTTCTCGCACGTGCAGGTGGCTGAATTCCGGTCGATGCCGCACTGCGGGCATAGCCCTTTGCAGTCCTCGCGGCACAGCGGCGCATAGGGAACCGCGAGCACGAACTCCTCGCGGAACAGCGGCTCGAGGTCGATGTGCTCGCCTTCATAGGGGAACAGGTCGAGATCCTCGGCGCCGACCTCGGCACCTTCCTCGCCTTCCGTGGGCTCCTCTTCCGCCGGCATCTCGTGCCGGGGCATGAAGGTGACACGCACGGGGTCGTCGATCTCGAGGCGCATCGGCTCGACGCAGCGACTGCAGGCGACGTTCAGGTGGCCCTTGAACGTCCCGTTCGCGAACACGTGCGAGCCCTCGCTGTACAGCTCGAGCTCCGCCTCGCCGTGGCCCGCCTCGGGATCGATCGCGGGCGCACCGAGCGCATCGCGCATCGGCAGGCCCTTGACCCACTCGCTGACGAGCTCGCCGGGCACGGTGAACTTCCGGCGCGCCGGGAGGTCCCGGAGGAGAACTGCGTACGGTGGAAGCTTGGC
>Ga0247829_10001693_pt1 | contig 10312 bp, 10 predicted proteins | sample 12C_Control_Day4_FD_207765 | JGI IMG/M metagenome (GOLD analysis project Ga0247829, IMG submission 207765) | Soil microbial communities from agricultural site in Penn Yan, New York, United States - 12C_Control_Day4 | ecosystem: Environmental > Terrestrial > Soil > Agricultural land | place... | reverse complement strand
ACGCTTCGGCGGCGGCGGCCGAATCGCCGGCAGCCTGCAGCCGGGCGAGGGCAGGCAGATCGAGCAGCGTCTGCGAGCCGCTCAGGCGGAAGCGCGTGACGTTGAACGGCTCCGTCACCAGTCCGGTGCCGATCGGAAGGCCGAACTCGTCGATGTTCTGGGTGCTGCGCGACCAGCCGGCGAAGCCGTTCAGGTTGGGCAGCAGGTCGGCACGGCGCTGGCCGATGCGTTCGTCGGCGATGCTGGCGTTCACGCGCGCGATCGCGCTCTGGGTGCCGTTGAGCTGCGCAAGGCGCATCGCCTGCTCGAGCGAGAGCGTGGTATCGCCCTGCATCACCGGGGCGATCGCAAGCAGCAGGGCGACGAGGCTCATCGCGCCTCCGCGGTCGATGATGCAAGCACGCCGTGCATGAGCAGGTCCAGTGCGCCGCGGCCCAGCACCTCCAGCGGCAACGGGTCCGGCTCGTAGGGTCCGAAGAGGTGCACCATCTTCGCCCACGATACGAGGAGCGTCGGGATGGCCCGCGCCGCGATCTCGGCCTGCTCCGGACGGAACTCGCCCGCGGCCACGCCCGCTGCGAGCACCTCCCGCAGCATGCCGCGCACGCGGAGGATCACGTTCTCGTAGTAGAACCGCGCCAGTTCGGGGAAGTTGTGCAGCTCGCCCTGGACCACCTTCGCGATCACCGTCGCCTGCGGATCGCTCATGATGGTCCACAGCTCGGTGATGAACCGCTCCAGTCGCTCGCGCGGCGTCCCCACGGCGAGCGCGTCCTGCAGCTGGCCGATGGACCGACCGGTGCGATCCAGCACCATGGCGCGGAAGAGCGCGTCCTTCGACTCGAAATAGAGGTAGAGCGTGCCCTTGCTCACGCCGGCCTGCAGCGCGATGTCCTCGAGGCGCGCCGCCGCAAAGCCCGAGCGTCCGAAGACGTCATGGGCGGCGGCGAGGATCTGATCGGGACGGAGTTCGGGGCAGCGCTGGCGACGCGGCTCGACGCTCTGGTTCACGGGACTCCCTTGCTGACTGACCAGTCAGTAAGTTACGTCACCGTGCCGATTCGTCAACCGGTCCCGAACGAGCCCGGCAAAGCCTTTCCATGCATGCACATAGATTTCTGAGACGCGACGGGCGAGAAGTCTTGCCTCCCCGGGGTACCAACACCTACTATACAGAAGCCCAGCCGGGAGGCCCCCTGATGGCGGATGCGTTTCGAAGCGCCGACGACTTCGATGAACAGGCCCACCAGCTCTACAATGAAGCTCGCTACGATGAAGCCCTCGCCCTGCTGCGCGAAGGGCTCTCCCTGTACCCCAGTTCAGTGGAACTCCATATCGGCTCCGCCTATGCCTGGATGGCGATGGAGGAGTTCGCCTGGTCGCGTCGCAGCTTCGACACCGCGCTGACGCTCGATCCCGACCACGAGGATGCGCTCGCCGGGATGGGCGAGGTGCTCCTCAAGCTGGGCGATCGCACCGGGGCCATGCGCTGCTTCGAGCGCATCGTCGCGCTGGGCTTCCAGGACGATCTCGAGCTGATGTTGCAGCTCGGGCGCGCGAGCTTCCGCGAGGGCCTGCTGGGGCAGGCGCATCGCTACTTCGAGCTCGCCGTGGGCTCGCACGCCGACTCGCCCGACGCCGCGGCGTGTCTGGGTTACGCGGCGCACCGGCTGGGCAACGACGCCGGCGCGCTCTTCTGGATCCGTCGTGCGCTGGAGATCGAGCCGCATTACGCCGAGGCGCGGATCTACCTCGCCAACATGCTGTACGACCGGGGCGAGACCGAGGCCGCGCTGCGACACCTCGAGCGCACCGAGCCGGACGATCACTTCGACGAGCTGGGCCTGTGGCGCTGCGTGGAGCTCAAGAAGACGGTCTACCGCCTCCCCGACGAGGACCCGGAGCTGGCGCCGTGGTACCAGCGCCTGGGCGAGGTGGCCGGTGAGCCCGACCCGCTCGAGATGCTGCTCAGCGAGATCGAGGCGCAGCTGCCCGACGGCACCGTGCGCAACCCGCACCAGCTCGAGCTCTTCGGCACGCTGCTCACCGAGTTGCACGCCATGCAGAAGCGTCCCGGCGACCACCACTACGTTGCGACGCTCGCCGGCCTGATGTTCCGCGGCACCTGGGAGGAGATCCTCCATCAGATGAAGGACGCCGAGCCCGAGTATGCCAATGCGCCGATGCAGGAGTTCATGGCGAGTCTCGCGCGGCGCGGCCGCACCGAGACGGGCATCGTGATCCCCACCACGGACGCCGAGGCGTTCATCCGCGGCAGCGCCCAGGCGGGCGTGCTGCGCATCATCCAGTAGCCCAACGCCATGACCCAAGCCTCGACCCTTGCCCCCGCCGGTCGCTGGACCGCCGGCGTGCACCGTGAAGTGCTCCCGAATGGCCTCACGCTCCTCGTGCAGCGCGACGACTCCGCGCCCGCGGTGGCGGTGGTGACCCACGTGCGCGCCGGCTTCTTCGACGAACCCGATCACTGGGTCGGCATCTCGCACGTGCTCGAGCACATGTTCTTCAAGGGCACGCCCACGCGTGGCGTCGGCGCCATCGCCCGGGAGACGAAGGCCGCGGGCGGCTACCTGAACGCGTCGACGAGCTACGACGGCACGTCGTACTTCGTGGTGCTGCCGGCGTCGCAGCTCGCCGCGGGCATCGCAGTGCAGGCCGATGCGCTGCGCCACTCGCTCATCGACGCCGGGGAGCTGAAGCGCGAGCTGCAGGTCATCATCCAGGAGGCCCGGCGCAAGCAGGACTCGCCCGACGCGGTGGCGCACGAGACGCTGTTCGAGGTCATGTTCGACCGGCACCGCATCCGTCGCTGGCGCATCGGCCGCGAGGCCGAGCTGGCGGCGTTCACGCGGGATGACGTGGCCGGCTACTACCACTCGCGCTACGTGCCGTCGCGCACCGTGGTGTCGGTGGTGGGCGCCATCGACGTCGACGAGGCCGTCGCCCTCCTGCGCCGCACCTACGGCGACTGGCCGGCGGCCGATGGTGCCGTGAACCCGAGCCCGGAAGAGCCGCCGCGCCGTGGCGTGCGCGCTCGCACGCTGCGCGGCGACGTCTCGCGCGCCGAGCTGGTGCTCGGATGGCACACCGTGCCGCCGCTCCATGCCGACGCCATCGCGCTCGACATGGCCGCGGGCCTGCTGTGCTCCGGCCGCGGGAGCTGGCTGTATCGCCTGCTGCGCGAGCCGGGCATCGTCACCGGCATCGGCGCCTCGAACTTCACGCCCACCGAGCTCGGCGTCTTCACCATCGCCGCCGATCTCGAGCCGGCACAGCTCGACCGCGCGCTTCAGGGCATCGCATCGGCCGTGGCCCGGCTCGTGGCCGAGGGCCCCGCGGCCGTGGAGCTCGAACGCGCGCGCACGCTGATGCGCTCGCGCTGGGCGCGCCGCATGGAGTCGATGGAGGGCCGCGCCGCAGCATTGGCTTCCGCGGAGGCGCTCGGTGGCATTCATCTTCTGGACGACGACTTCGAACAACTCGCCGCCGTGACCGCCGAGGACGTACGGCGCGTGGCCGAGCGCTACCTCGCCCCCGATGCGGCGGGCGCCGTCGTCTTCCTGCCTGAAGGCGAGGGCGAGGACCTGACGCCCGAGCGGCTGGCCCTGGCGTTCGCGACCTCGGGTCGCTCCACCATCGTGCCACCGACCTTGCCTGCACTGCCGGCGACACCGGCCCGAGTCGTCAGCGGCCCGCGCACTGCCGGGGTGCTGCACGTGCCGCTCGCCGGCGTGGACCTGCTCGTGCGTCGCAAGCGGGGGGTCCCGTCGGTGACGCTCGGCTACTACGTGCCGCGCTACAGCATCGAGGAGCCGTCGCACGCGGGCCTGGGGGCGCTCGGCATCCGCAGCGTCGTGCGCGGCGCGGGCACGCTCGATGCCTCGGCGCTCGCGTATGCCACCGAGGGCCTGGGCGGCACGCTCTCCGCGAGCGCCTCACTCGACTGGACGGGCCTGAGCTTCGGTGCGCTCAGCGACAATCTCGGCCCGGCCGCCGTGCTGTTGCGCCTCGCAGCGCGCGAGCCCGCGTTCGCCGAGGCGGACGTGCTCGCCGAACGCGGGGTGATGACCGAGGAGGCACGCCAGGTGGCGGACGACATGTTCCGCTATCCGTTCCAGCTCGCGTTCGCCGCGGCTTTCGCCGAGCGCGGCTATGGCCGCTCCATCGGCGGGCTGCCCGAGACGCTCGCCGCGCTCGACGTGATGCAGGTGCGCGAGTGGCACCGCACCCGCTTCGCGCCGGCGCGCGCCACCATCGTGGCCGTGGGCGACCTCGATCCCGACCGCGCGGCCGCCGAGCTTGCCGGCATCTTCGGCGACCTGCCGGCGGCGGCCGCGGGCGAGCTGCCGCCGCCGCAGGCGCAGCAGCACGACGACGCCACGTGGCAGCGGGTGGTGGAGCGCGAGAAGAAGCAGACGGCGTTCGCGATGGTGTTTCCCGGTCCCGGTCGTCGCGATGCGTTCCGCCATGTGGCGGAAGTGTGGAGTGCCATCGCCAGCGGCCTGGGCGGCCGGCTGTTCGAGGCGCTGCGCGACAAGCGCTCGCTCGCCTACACCGTGCTCGGCAGTTCGTGGTCGCGACGCGACGGCGGCGCGATGCTCACGTACATCGCCACGTCACCGGAGCGCGAGGACGAGGCGCGCGCGGCGATGCTGGTGGAGCTGCAGCGGTTCGCGGACGAACTCGTGTCGGACGCGGAGCTGGGCCTGGGCGTGAACTATCTCGCGGGGCAGGCGGAGGTGCACCGGCAGAGCGGTGCCGCCGTGCTCGGCGAGATCGTCGATGCGTGGATCGCGGGCGAGGGCCTGCACGAGCTGCACGATCCCGCGGCGCGTTATCGCGGCGTCACCGCCGCCATGGTGCGCGACGTGGCGGCGCGCTACCTCACCGGCCCGCGCGCCGAGGGCGTGGTGCGCGGAATGCGCCGCTAGCGCTTCAGCGGAACCGGCTGCGGGATCGCCGCGCCGTCGTGGCGCGGGTCCGACGCGCCTGCATGCACGCCCGAAGCATCGCTCCGCACCGCCTGTCCGAAGCCGAACGCGCTGCTGCGCATTCCCCACACCTTGATCTCGTGCCCGAGCGCCTCGAGCGCGCGACGACTCTCCTCGGGCACGCGCACGTCCACGTCCACATCGCACCCCGGAAACGTCTGCTTGCTGAAACGGCCGGCCTCGAGCGCCTGCTGGATGGAGAGCCCGTGGTCGGCGACATGCGACACGAACTGCGCGTGCGCCTGCGCCTGGTTCCATCCCCCCATGATGCCGAATCCGATGCGCACGTCGTCCTTCGCCATGAAGGCGGGGATGATGGTGTGCAACGGACGCTTGCGCGGCGCCAGCGTGTTGGGCTGCCCGGCCTCGAGCGTGAAGAGCGCACCGCGGTTCTGCAGGGCGAAGCCGGTGCCCGCGGCCACGAGGCCCGTGCCGAACCCGGCGTAGTTGCTCTGGATGAGCGACACGATGTTGCCCTCGGCATCCACGGCCGTGAGGTAGATCGTGTCGTGTCCCTTCATGTCGCTCACGCCGGCGAGTTGCGTCGGCTCGACGCGACACGACGCCCGGGCCGGATCGATGCGGCGCGCCCGCTCCTCGGCGCGCGCACGGTCGAGCATCGACGCCACCGGGATCTCGCCGAAGCGCGGATCACCCACGTAACGCAGCATGTCGGCGTAGGCGAGCTTCTTCGCCTCGATCATGACGTGCAGGGCGCGCGGGTCGTGGAGACCCCACTCGCCGAGCGGGTAGCGTTCCATGATGTCGAGCATGAGGAGCGCCGCGATGCCCTGGCCGTTGGGCGGCAGTTCACTCACTGTCCAGCCGCGGTAGGTGGTGGAGATGGGCGTCACCCACTCGGCCGAGAAGTCGGACAGGTCGGCGGTGGTCATCGTGCCGCCGAGACCGGTCACCAGCGCGACGATGGCGTCGGCCGTCGGCCCGCGATAGAAGCCGTCGCGCCCCTGGTCCGCGATACGCTTCAGCGAGCGGGCGAGGTCGGGGTTGCGAAACGGTTCGCCTTCCGTCGGTGCCCGTCCCGCCGGCAGGTAGGTCGCGGCGGCCGCATTCTGCTCCCGCAGCAGCGGCTCGGCAGCGTGCCACATCCTCGCCGTCACCTCGGCGACCGGAAATCCTTCTTCGGCATAGCGGATCGCCGGTGCGAGCAGCCGGTCGAAGCCGAGTCGCCCGAAGCGCGAACGCATGGCGTCCCAGCCCGCGACGGCCCCGGGCACGGTGATCGTCTCGACGCTGCGGAACGGCATCTCGCCGATCCCGCGCCCGCGCAGCACCTCGGCGCTCTGGCCGGTGGCTGACCAGCCGCTGGCGTTGAGCCCGTGCAGCTTGCCCGTCTTCGCCTCGTAGATGATCGCGAACAGGTCGCCACCGATGCCGTTGCTCATCGGCTCCATCAGGCCCATCGCGGCGTTGGCCGCGATCGCCGCATCGATGGCGTTGCCACCCTGCTCCAGGATCTGCACCCCGGCCGAGGCCGCGATCGGGCTGCTCGTCGCGACGATGCCGTAGCGGGTGTGCACCACCGAACGGCCGGGCACGACGCGGGCCCGGGCATCGGGCTGGGGCTTGTTCTGGGCGGTCATGGGGGCGGCGAGGGCGAGGGAAGCGATCGAGAGTGCGAGGGCGGCGCGGTTCATCGAGTCACCTAAAGCGCGGGGAGCGTCACGCCGAGGCGGCGGGACAGTACGTCGAGGCCTCGCTGCAGCGACATGTGCGCGAGCGCGATCATGTCGATGAGGCAGCGTCCTTCGTCGGGCAGCGCCCGGAGCACGATGTGCCCTTCGCGGCAGAGATGCGCCACGCTGCTGCCGCCCTGCACGGGGCGCGTCACTGGCGCACCGGCGGCCGAGAAGCCCAGCGCGCCCGCCGCCGCCACCACCGCCACCGCGAGCTGGTCGGGATCCGCGAGCCGCGCCGTGGCGATCCCCGTCACCTCGATGTAGCGATGCACGAATGTCGCCTTCCCCTGCATCAGGTCACGCGGGCGGGCCAGCGCGCCACGGCATCCTTGTAGCCCTCGGGTACGCCGATGTCGTAGCAGCGCGCCGTGGTCACCACGCCCGCGAGCCGCCGCTGCGCCGCGAGCCGCTGCAGCACCGGGCGGTCGTCGAGCTCGGCGCCCGACGGCAACACGCCGGCTGCCTCCTCGAAGGCGCCGAAGATGTCGCCGGGAAACACCACCCGCCCAAGCGGCGCCAGCGCGGAGGCAGCGCCGCCCGTGTCGAAGCGTGCCTGGCTGGACCCGCGTCCCTCGAGCTGCGTGACGCGTACCACGTCGCCCTCCAGAGGCTCCGTCGTGGCGCGCCCGAACGCGCCCACGTGCTCGGCATCCTGCTCGGCCACGTCGCCAAGGAGCACCGTAGGCAGCCGGCTCACGCGATGGCCGGCAAGGAGGGTCGAGGTCGGGTTCGGGCCGTCGAAGAGCTGGTCCGGCTGCAGCAGCACGAAGGGCGAGCCCGCGAGCGCCTCCTGCGCGCAGAGGAGCGCGTCGCCGAGGCCGCGGAACGCGGGCTGCGGGATGAACTCGAGCTCGAGCGGGCCCTGGTACTGCCGCGCGGCGGCCTCGACGACCGGCTTGTGCGGGTTCACCACGAGCACGACGCGCAGCAGGCCCGCGCCGGCGGCCTCGTCGAGCGCCCAGTAGAGCAGCGGCTTGAGGCCGACGGGCAGCATCTCCTTCGGCACCCACTGGGTGATGGGTCGCAGGCGCCGACCGAGCCCGCCACAGGGAATGACCGCAGTATCGAGCATGTGTCAGGCGGAGGGGACGGCGCATGCCGTCGTGTATGTTTCGTCGCGCACGGCCGGGTGACTGGAGAGCAGGCGCAGCATGAGCCCCGCACGGGCGAAGGGGAGGGGTGGTGGCCGAAGCTAGTCCGAGCCCGGGGGGCGAGCAAGCGCGTCCGCGCTGGGGCATGGCGGACGTGCTCTCGGCACTGCGCATCCCGCTCGCAGTGGCGTTCGTGCTCGTGCCGGGTCGCAGTTCGCGATTCGTGATCCTCGCTCTGGCGGCCACGTCCGACCTGCTCGACGGATGGATTGCGCGGCGACTGGGCCCCTCGCGCCTGGGTCCGTTCGTGGACCCGGTGGCCGACAAGCTCTTCATGGTGGCGGCGTTCGGCGTGGTGGCGGTCTCGGGGCGCCTGACGTGGTACGAGATCGCCGGACTCCTGCTCCGGGATCTCGTGGCGACGGTGGCATTCGTGGTGGTGACCGTGCGTGGACGGGCGGCGTCGATCCCCGCGCGTGCGGGCGGCAAGGCCGTGACGGTGGCGCAGGTGGCGACGCTGCTGGCCTTCCTGCTCGACGCGGAGCTGCTGCGACCACTGGCGTGGGCCACGGCGGCCGTCTCGCTCTATGCCATCTGGGACTACTATCGGGTGGCGCCGGCCGAGCGCCGGCCCGTGGGCTGAGCAACAGGGAGCATGCGCATGGCCGGTGAGGCAAAGCAGGTCGTACTGACGTGGGAAGGCGGGCAGTCGTTCCGAGGCGGTGTGCCGGACCGGCCGCAGGCGCTGGTCGATGGGGAGGGCGTCGCGGCCCCGTCGCCGGTGGACCAGCTGCTCATTGCGGCCGCCTCGTGCAGCGGCATCGACGTGGTACTGATCCTCGAGAAGATGCGGGCGACGATAACGAGCTTTCGCATCGAGGTGTCCGGGGAGCGGCGCACCGAGGCGCCGAAGCGGTTCCTGGCCATCCACTTCCGCTTCGTCATCGGCGGCGAGGGCATCGACGAGACGAAGCTCCGCCGCGCGGTCGATCTCTCGCTCGACAAGTACTGCTCCGTGATCCACTCCCTCGCCCCCGATATCCGCATCACCTACGACGCGATCGCCGGGTAGAAACGCAACACGCCCCGGCAGGACGCCGGGGCGTGCAGGTCACAACGAACCTCGGTGGCTCAGTCGACGCCGGCGCCCGCCGGGGTGCGTCGCACCGGCTGGCAGTAGCGCTCACCCAGCTCGCGGAGCGAATTGAGTTCCACGTCGGTCAGATCCTCGTAGCGCTCCGTGAGATACTGCATCGTGTCGTCGAACCATTCCTTCTGGTGCTCCGGGAGCGCTTCGATGACCCCACACCGCAGGATGTGGCTGAAGAGCTCATCACGGGCCTGGTCGAACGTGGACGCAACGGTGGGCGCTCGGCGGATCTTCTTCTTGGTCATGCCTTTCCCTCTTCTCCTGTTTACGGTGCTGCCTCGTGGCCGCAGAAGTATAACCGGTTTGCACCATTTGGTGCAATCGCTGGGCCAACTACAGAATGGGCAGGGAGATGCGCGAACCGGTGCCGCTTGCACACGCGGCCATCCATTACCTTTATCCGCTTGCGCACGGGGGAACTTCCGGCCCCGCGCCGCCCTCGAGGACGCATGCCCGATCACGAAGAGACCTACGACGACGAGCGCGCGCGCCGGCTGGAGGCGCTGCTGCGTGAGGTCGCCGCGCACATCCTGCGGTTGGACGGCGAGAAGCGCCTGCTCGCCGAGACGGCGGACCTGCTGCGTCTGCTGGGCGAAGCCCGCAGCGAGTTGTTCCACTATGAAGTCCGCTCCACCTACGACACGCCCGAGGTCGCCGACCATCGGCGCATCGTGTCGGAGGCGGAGCGGGAGCCATTCACGCCCGAAGATCCGGAGGACGACGAACCATGGCGGCCCAGCCCGCTGGACTGAAGCGCTTCTATGCACTGCTCGTGGTACTGGGGCTCGCCGGCGCGGTCATCATCGGCATGCTCATGCAGCGCAAGCCGGTCAGCATTCCCGCGAACGTGGTGGTGCAGCCGGCCGACACGGCCGGCTTCCGGGGCTACATCATGGGGCGTCCGGACGCGCCGGTGGAGGTCACCGAGTATGGCGACTACCAGTGTCCCGCATGCGCCGGGTTCGACATGGTCCAGTTCCCGACGGTGAAGGAGCGCCTCGTCGACGGCGGCCGCATCCGCTGGCGCTATCGTGATTTTCCGCTCGACAACATCCATCCCAACGCGCGCCTGACCGCCCATGCCGCGGCCTGCGCCGACGAGCAGGGGAAGTACTGGGACGCGCACCGGTTGATCTACGAGGCCCAGTCCGACTGGTCGCGCAGCGCGAACGCGGCCGGCGACCTGCGCGACATCGTCAAGGCCATCGGCGTCGACATGGGCAAGTACGATGCGTGCATGCAGTCGGCGAAGTACGCGGGGCGCATCCAGGCCAGCCATGACGAGGCGATCAAGGTCGGCGTGCAGTCGACGCCGACGTTCATGATCGCCGGCCGGCTCTACGCGGGCGCCCTGCCGTACGACGA
>Ga0247829_10001692_pt1 | contig 10314 bp, 10 predicted proteins | sample 12C_Control_Day4_FD_207765 | JGI IMG/M metagenome (GOLD analysis project Ga0247829, IMG submission 207765) | Soil microbial communities from agricultural site in Penn Yan, New York, United States - 12C_Control_Day4 | ecosystem: Environmental > Terrestrial > Soil > Agricultural land | place... | reverse complement strand
CCCCTGGCTGCGATCCCGAGCTGGCCGAGCTGGCCCGGACGCTGATGGCCAAGAAGCCGGCCGAGCGCCTCGACTACCCGACCCTGATCCACAGGCTCGAGGCGATCGTCGCCCGGCTCGAGCGCGGCGGCGCGACCCAGACCATGATCCCGGCCACCCCCGAGGGCTCGGGCGGGTCGTTCTCCAAGACCCCGTACGTCGGTGGCCTCGGCCCGCTCGAGCCCGAGGACGACGGGCCTGGCGGCACCAAGGCGGCGATCGCCGCGGTCGCCGCGACCGGTCTGCCGCGCTGGTTGTGGGTCGTCACCGGGCTGGCGGTGATCGTGTTCGTCGCCGGCCTGGTCGTGTACCTCGGCCGCGGCGGCGCCCCGACCGCGTCCGACGCCGGACCGGGCGCACCGTCGGTCGTGGTCGACGCCGCGCCGCCGCCGGTCGACGCGCCGCCGCCGCCGCCCGCGCCGGTGCCGCCGGCCGGCATGGTGCTCGTCCGGAAGCCGGACGGGACGCCCTGGCTGTTCGTCGATGCCCGGCCGGTCACCGCCGCCGAGTACGCGGCCGGGTTCCCCAAGCTCAAGAAGCCGGCCAAGGCGATCGCCGATCAGCCGGTGGTGTCGGCGCCGTACAACTTCGCCAAGGCCTACGCCCAGACCGTGAAGAAGCGCCTGCTCACCGCCGAGGAGTGGGAGGCGGCGATCAAGACCCCGGGCGTGATCGCGTCGCCGACCCAGTTCGAGTGGGTGGCGCCCGCGGTCGGCAAGGAGGCGCCGGTGCGCGCGCCCGGCAAGGCGGCGATGCGCAGCCAGGCCGGCCACAAGGACGTCACCTTCCGGCTCGGGCTCGATCTGCCGCCCGCGCCCTAGCCGACCCGGCTGGCGCGACGCCGGTTCACGCGGTGTATAGTGGCCAGCCCATGTCCGACGTCGACCGGCTCGTCGAGCTGATCACCGCCCGCGTCCGCGAGCGGCTCGCAGGCCCCAGCCTGACCGCGGTCAAGCCGCGCGATCGCGGGCCGTGCGTCAACGACGCGGCGCCCGGCGAGGACTGTGCCGGCTGCGGCGCGTGCGTGGTCCGGCGGCCGTGGTCGGTGCGGGCGATGGAAAGCTCGGGCGCGATGCGGGTCGGCGCGGCGGCGGGGGTCGGCGAGGTGCCGACCGATCTGGCCAAGCTGATCGATCACACCCTGCTCCGCCCCGACGCGGTCAAGGACGACATCGTCGCGCTGTGCGACGAGGCGCGGAAGTACCGGTTCGCCTCGGTGTGCGTCAACACCCACTGGGTGCCGCTGTGCAAGGCGCTGCTGGCCGGCACCGACGTGATGGTGTGCGCGGTGGTCGGCTTCCCGCTCGGCGCGATGACGCCGACCGCCAAGGCCTACGAGGCCCGCGACGCGGTCCGCCAGGGCGCGCGCGAGATCGACATGGTGATCAACCTCGGCGCGCTCAAGTCGAAGGACTACGAGACCGTGTTCGAGGACATCTGCCGGGTGGTCAAGGCGGCGGCGCCGGCCGGGGTCAAGGTGATCCTCGAGACCAGCTCGCTGTCCCACGACGAGAAGGTCATCGGCTGCGCGCTGTCCAAGCTGGCCGGCGCGGCCTTCGTCAAGACCTCGACCGGGTTCGCCAAGGGCGGCGCCACCGTCGAGGACGTCGCGCTGATGCGGGCGATCGTCGGCGGCGACGTCGGGGTCAAGGCCTCGGGCGGCGTCCGCACCGCCGAGGACGCGGTGCGCATGGCCGCGGCCGGCGCCAACCGGATCGGCGCGTCGGCGTCGGTGGCGATCGTCACCGGGAAGAGCGACGCGAAGGACGGCGCCAAGAAGGGGTACTAGCGTGAGCGGGCGGATTCCGGTCGAGTTGATTCGTGCGAAGCGGGACGGTCACGCGCTGACCCCGGACGAGGTGCGCGGCTTCATCGCCGGCGTCACCGACGGCTCGCTGCCCGACTACCAGATCGCCGCCATGCTGATGGCGGTGTTCTTCCGCGGCCTCGACGACACCGAGCTGAGCGCGTGGGCCGACGCCATGGTGCGGTCGGGCGACGTGCTCGACCTGTCGGCGATCCCGCGCGCCAAGGTCGACAAGCACTCGACCGGCGGGGTCGGCGACAAGATCTCGATCCCGCTGGCGCCCGCGGTGGCGGCGTGCGGGGTCGCGGTGCCGATGGTGTCGGGGCGCGGCCTCGGCCACACCGGCGGCACGCTCGACAAGCTCGAGTCGATCCCCGGGTTCCGGGTCGATCTGCCGGTCGATCGCTTCGCCGCCCAGGTCGCCGAGCTGGGCACGTGCCTGATCGGCCAGACCGCGCGGATCGCGCCGGCCGACAAGCGGCTGTACGCGCTGCGCGACGTCACCGGCACGGTCGAGTCGATCCCGCTGATCGCGTCGTCGATCATGTCGAAGAAGCTGGCCGAGGGCATCGACGGCCTGGTCCTCGACTGCAAGGTCGGCCGCGGCGCGTTCATGAAGGATCGCGAGCGGGCGCGGGCGCTGTGCGCGGCGATCCGCGCGATCGGCGTCGCCGCCGGCAAGCGGGTCACCTGCGTGCTCACCGAGATGGACGAGCCGATCGGCCGCACCATCGGCAACGCCCTCGAGATCGCCGAGTCGATCGACGTCCTGCGCGGCGGCGGGCCGACCGACACCCGTGAGCTGACCGTGGTCCTCGGCGGCGAGATGCTGCTGCTCGGCGGGGTGGTCGACACCCCGGAGGACGGCCGCGCCCGCATCGCCCAGGCGCTCGCCGACGGCTCGGCGCTGGAGGTGTTCCGGCGGGTGGTCGCCGCCCAGGGCGGCGATCCGGCGGTGTGCGATCGCCCCGACGAGGTGCTGCCGCGCGCCGCCCACACCGTGGCGCTCGGCGTCGAACCCGGCTGGGTGGTCGGCATCGACGCCGAGGCGCTCGGCATGGCCGCGCTCATCCTCGGCGCCGGCCGCCGCACCACGGACGACGTCATCGATCCCGCCGCCGGCATCGTGCTCGAGTGCCGGTACGGCGACCACCTCGCCGACCGCGACGCGGCGGTGGCGACGGTCCACCACAACCTCGCCCCCGACGACCCGCGCCTCGACGAGGCCCTGCGGCGCATCCGCGCCGCGATCCACGTCGCCGACGCGCCGCCGACCCTGCGCCTGGTCACCCGCATCCTCGAGATCCTGCGATGAGCGACGATCCCAACCTCGACCTGTACGACCGCGTCCACGCCGCCGCGTCCGCCGATGCGCGCGCGCACGGCGACAAGCAGCCCCGGGTCGGGCTCATCCTCGGCTCCGGCCTGGGTGGGTTCGCCGACCGGCTCGACGACGCGGTGGCGATCGACTACGCCGACCTGCCCGGCTTCCCGGTGTCGCGGGTCCACGGCCACGCCGGCAAGCTGGTGATCGGCCACCGCGGCGGCGCGACCTGCGTGGCGATGAAGGGCCGCATCCACCTGTACGAGGGCCACGACGCCCGCACGGTCGCGTTCCCGGCCCGGGTCCTGGTCGCGCTCGGCGCCCGGGTGCTGATCATCACCAACGCCGCTGGCGGGCTGCAGCCGGCGTGGCCGCCGGGCACGCTGATGGTGATCCGCGATCACATCGATCTGCTGCGCGATCACCCGCTGCGCGGCCCCAACGACGACCGGCTCGGTGTCCGGTTCCCGGACATGACCACCGCGTACGCGCCCGAGCTGCGCGCGCTGGTCAAGGACGTCGCCGCCGGCCAGGGTGTGGCGCTGACCGAGGGCGTCTACTGCGCCATGCCGGGCCCGACCTACGAGACCCCGGCCGAGGTCCGCATGCTGCAGCTCCTCGGCGGCGACGCCACCGGCATGTCGACGGTGCCGGAGGTGATCGTCGCCCGCCACATGGGGGCGCGGGTGATCGGCATCTCGTGCATCACCAACAAGGCCGCCGGCATCACCGGCGAGGCGCTGTCCCACGACGAGGTCACCGAGACCGCGGCGCGGGTGCGGACGACGTTCGAGGGGCTGCTCGACGGCGTGCTCGCCGCGCTGGTGGCCCGGGGAGAGCTGGGATGACGCGAGGACGCGCGGGCGCGAAGCAGGGCAACGGGGTCGGCAACGGCAGCGGCGGCGACGCCGCGCTCGAGCAGGCGGCGCGCGCGGCGCGCGCCCGGGCGTACGCGCCGTACTCGCGGTTCCAGGTCGGCGCCGCGGTGCAGACCGCGAGCGGCGAGGTGTTCACCGGCGCCAACGTCGAGAACGCCAGCTACGGCCTGTGCGTGTGCGCCGAGCGCAACGCGGTCATGGCCGCGGTCCTGGCCGGCCACCGCGACGTCCGCGCGGTGTGCGTGATCACCGACGCCACCCCGCCGGCGTCGCCGTGCGGCATGTGCCGCCAGGTCCTGCTCGAGTTCAGCCGCGACCCGGCGACCACGCGGGTGATCGCGCTGGGCGCGGGCGGCGCGCGCGCCGAGTGGACGGTCGCCGAGCTGATCCCGCACGGCTTCACCGGCGCCCAGCTCGACGTGCCGCCCCCGGCGGCGCCGGTCAGATCTCGTCGCGGTAGTACTCGAAGACCGGGAAGGTGAGCAGGTACTGGATCCGCAGCTTGGTGGCCGGGGTCGCCGACGCGTCGGCCATCTGCTGCCACAAGGTCGGCGCCTGGTTCTGCAGCACGACCCGGCTGTCCGGCTTGACGTACGGGTTGGCGGTCTGGGGGTCGCCGACGACGGTGTCCCAGTAGCCGGCCCCGTCGACGAAGTTCTTCTGGAACTCGTCGGGCGTGGTGTAGTGGGTGACGCGAGACCAGGTGTCGATGAGCGCGACCTCCTTGACGTCCTTCGACACGACGTAGACGAAGACGTGATCGCCGGGCTTGAGGCTGGCCCGGCGGATGTCGCTGAAGATCGCCTTCTTGCCCATCTTCGGGTTGGTCTCCTGGAGCAGCTTGAGCCCGACGTACACCATCGTCGCGTGCTCGCCGCAGTTGCCCCGCCGGTTGGTCCGGACCAGCTCGAAGTACTGCGACCAGTTCAGCGCCCTCTGGCACTTGCGGAGATCGTCGATGTCGGCGCGGGCCTGGCCCAGCTCCTCGTCCGGGACCTCCTCCTCCCGCACCACCTTGCGCCACCGCAGCGCCGTCGAGCCCGCCCGATCGAGCGTCGCGGTCACGGTCTCCTGCACCCGCCAGATCGCCGCCCGCTCCTCGGCGGAGAAGTCGGCCCGGGCGTGCCCGGCCTCGTGCAACGACAAGGCGGCGAACGCGGTGACGATCAGGACGATCAGCTTGTGGGGCGACATCACGCCGGTCGGTTGCAGCGGGCGTGCCCGCCCGGGCGGGCGCGGCGACGCGGGGTTGCGCGCCGGCCATCGTGCGCGCGCATGCGCGCGCATCGCGCCGGGTCGGAGTAGATTGCAGCGATGGCCGAGCTGATCTTCCGCGGCGGGACGATCGTCACGCTCGACGACGACCACCACGTGGTCGCCGGCGACCTGGCGATCCGCGACGGGCTGATCGTCCAGGTCGGCGGGGCGTACACCCCGGCGACCTCGGACTACACGATCGTCGATGCCAGCGGGTGCGTGGTCCTGCCCGGGCTGGTCCAGGCCCACGTCCACACCTGCCAGACCCTGGCCCGCGGCCGCGCCGACGATCTCGAGCTGCTCGACTGGCTGGAGCGGGTGGTGTGGCCGTACGAGGGCGCGCTCGACGCCGCGGCCGCGCGCGCCGCGGCCCGGCTGGCCATGGCCGAGCTGCTGCTCGGCGGCACCACCGCGATCCTCGACATGGCCACGGTCCATCACACCGACGAGGTGTTCGCCGCCGCCGACGAGGCCGGGATCCGGGCGACGATCGGCAAGGCGATGATGGACGCGCCCCACCCGGCGATCCCGCCCGGGCTGCGCGAGACCACCGCCGCGTCGCTCGACGAGTCGGCCCGGCTGGCCACGCGCTGGCACGGCGCCGGCGGCGGGCGGTTGCGCTACGCCTACGCGCCGCGGTTCGTGCTGTCGTGCACCGACGAGCTGCTGCGCGAGGTCGGCGTGCGCGCCCGCGCCGGCGGCTACGGCGTCCACACCCACTCGAGCGAGAACCGGGCCGAGATCGCCGCCGTCGAGGCCCGCTACGGCAAGCGCAACGTGCTGGCGCTGCACGACCTCGGCCTGACCGGCGAGCACGTCGGGCTCGCCCACTGCGTGCACCTGAGCGACGCCGAGATCGACGTGCTGGCCGCCACCGGCACCCACGTCCTCCACTGCCCGAGCTCCAACCTCAAGCTGGCCTCGGGCGTCGCGCTGGTGCCCGAGCTGATCGCCCGCGGCGTGCGGGTCGCGCTCGGCGCCGACGGCGCGCCGTGCAACAACAACCTCGACGGCTTCCTCGAGCTGCGCCTCGCCGCGATCCTGCACAAGCCGCGGGTCGGCCCGCGCGCCCTGCCCGCGCCGCAGGCGCTGCACCTGGCCACCCGCGCCGGCGCCGCCGCGCTCGGCGAAAGCGATCGGATCGGCGCGCTCACCGTCGGCCGCCGCGGCGACGCGATCGCGGTCGACCTCGGCGGTGTCCACGTCGTGCCCAGCGAGCGGCCGTTCTCGGCCCTGGCCTACGCCTGCCGGGCGAGCGACGTCCGCCACGTCGCGGTCGACGGCGCCCTGGTCGACCGCGACCGGACCCTGCTGACCATGGATCTCGGCCAGGTGCTGGCCGATGCGCGCCATCACGCCCATCAGGTGGCGGTGCGCGCCGGGCTGTAGCCCGCCGGACGAGGCCCGACGAGGAGGCTCTGACTCCCGCGGCCTGCCTGGCGTTTCCGCTGCCGGGGCCACCGCCGCTGCGCTATGGTCGGACCATGTTGCTGACGCGCGAGGAGATGTCGTTCGACTTCCAGGGCGGCAAGCTCGATCCGGTCCGCGATCAGGCGTTCATCGAGTGGGCGATGAACCAGTTCCTCTACGGCGAGATGACCGGCATCCAGGTCGGTCACTGGCTGTACGACGCGCCGGACTTCGACGCCGCCAAGTTCCTCGCCCGCCAGTCGCTCGAGGAGATGCAGCACGTCGACAACTTCCTCCGCATCATGACCATGATGGGGCTCAGGCCGCAGAAGGCCCACTGGGCGGTGCGGTTCCTGTCGACCGGCATGATGGGTGGCAGCTGGGAGGAGCACGTCGCCCTCGAGATGGCGCAGGGCGAGGGCTTCGTCCTGATGGCGTTCTACGCGATCATCGACACCCTCGATCACAAGCCGTCGGTCGACATCCTGCGCCGTGCGGTGAAGCAGGAGGAGCGCCACGTCGAGTTCGGCGAGCGCCAGACCATGAAGGCGATCGCCGGCCGCGAGTGGATGCGGCGCCGGCTGCTCGGGCTGTCGCTGGTGTCGATGTGGGGCGTGCGCCGCCTGGCCAAGTTCATGGCCACCCGCCTGCCGCCGGAGCACCCGGTGCTCAAGCACCTGCCCGAGTTCCTGGCCCTGAGCAACCGCTGCGCCGAGACGCGCCTGCGCCGCATCGGCGTGCTCGATCGGCCGCTGGCCGAGCTCGGGTTCTTCAAGCGCGCCGCGCTGGTCGCCGAGGCCTACGGCGGCAAGGCGCTCGGCGGCCTGGCCGCGCTGGTGACCCTGCCGCTGCGCCTGCTGCCGTTCTGGCCCAAGAAGAAGCGGCTCACCGACGTGTACCTGGCCGACCCGCATGTCGCCGGCTTCCAGCTGACGTCGGGCGAGCCCGCGGCCGACGCCGACTGACGTGTGTCGTCACACGGCGTCGCGCGTGACGGTGGCGCGGCCGTAACCGCTCGTGGTCGCAGGCGTTCGCGGTGGCACCGCGGCTGCAGCGTCGCCGTCGCATGCAGCGAAACCTTGCCACGCTGGTCCTCCTCGGTGCCGCGGCCTGCGGCGGATCGGACGACATGTCGGCCGAGGTCGACGCCGGCAGCGATGCCGGCACCACCTGCCTCGCGGCCGCCGAGGTCTGCGACGGTGACGACGACGACTGCGACGGCACCGCCGACGACGGCTGCCCGGTGCCCGGCCCGACCGGCCGCGGCGAGGGCGGCGACCTCGACCTGATCGGCGCGACCACGACCCAGGCCGCCAACACCGAGTTCACCCTCGGCTGCGCGGTTGGCGAGGCGCTGGTCGGGATCGCCGGCGCGGCCTACGAGTCGATCGATCGGCTCGCCATCCAGTGCGCGCCGGTGACGCTCGCCCGCGGCATCAGCACGCCGTACCAGTACCTGGTCGCGGTCGGCGGCGCCACCACCTCGACGGCGCACGGCGGCACCGGCGGCACGGCGTTCGCCAGCGCGTGCCCGGCCAACATGGTCGTGACCGGCGCGCGGGCGTGGGTGGCCGACACCACCACCGGCCGCTCGATCTACGGCGTCCAGCTGCGGTGCTCGCGGCTGACGGTCGGCGCGGTCGGCGCGCACGTGCTCGTCCCCGGCGATCAGCCGATGGAGCTGAGCCGGATCGGCACCGGCAACGCCGGCCTGCCGCCGTCGCCGGTCGACGTCGCCTGCCCGACCGGCCGCGTGATGACCGGGCTGACCGGCTGGTACGGACCGTGGCCGCTCTACGACGCCTTCACCACCGTCAACGGCCTCCGCCCGCGGTGCGACGAGGTGACCGTCGAGCTCGTCGCGGCCGGCTGAGGCGCGGCGGTGGTCAGCGGCAGGTGATCGTCACCCGGCCGCCGGCGCCGACGGTGGCGGCGATGCCGACCGAGCGGCCGACCAGCGCGCCGGTGGTGATCGGCGTCGACACCAGCGCCTGGCGCACCCGCCACGCGTCGACCTCCTTGCCGCTGACCTGCTCGACCACGCGCTCGACGACGAAGGTGCCGCGCAGGCGGATGTCGACCTCGCCGACGCCGCCGTTCTTGGCGCGCTGGACCTTGGCCGCCAGGGTGGTCGACACGATCGCCACCGAGCGGGTCGGGCCGAGCGCGACCCGGACGCCCTCGAGGCCGACCGCGGTGGCGCCCAGGCTCTGGGCCAGGCTGGGCCCGGTGCGGGTGGCGGCGCCGCGCAGGACCTGGAGCGGGTCCGGCCACACCGCCAGCGCGTCGTCGCGGGCGTCCCACACCATGCGGTCGCCGTCGACCGCGACCGCGGCGGCCACCGCCTCCTGGGCCGCCGTCGACTCCGACTGGCGCTCGCGCGCCGACGCCATGCGGACGCCGTCGGGGCCGATCGCGGCGTCGAGCCAGCGGCCCATCGGCTGGGCGTAGGCGACGTGCTCGGCGACCAGGGTCCACCGCTCGCTGTCGCGCACCCACACCTGGGCGATGCGCAGCGGGATGCTGGCGATGCGATCGCACACCGGCAGGCGCAGCGACAGGTCGTCGTAGGCCCACCCGACCGTCCGGTCGGCGGACAGCCCGAGCTCGAGGCCGCGCGACACGATCGTGATCGGCCGGCCGCCGACGTCCTGCACCGGCCACCGCTCGTCGGGCGCGGTGCCGACCGCGATGGCGTCGGGGCCGACCCCGATCGCGGCCAGGCCGACCGACGGATCGATCGCGGTGGCCGCCGCGGCGGCGTCGAGGCTGTCGCGCTCGTAGCTGGCGCGGACCTCGACCTCCAGCTCGCGCAGCAGCACGCTGCGCGGATCGCCCTGCTCGGGCGGCGCCGGGTCGACCAGCACCGGCCGCGACGTCACCGCCGGGCCGCTGCACGCGGTCGCGACGGTCGCAGCGGCGGCGGCGGCGAGCCGCGCGATCGCGCTCACCCGGGCCACGCGCGCTCCAGATCGGCGGGGACGTCGACGTCGGCGACCACGCCGGGGTCGTCGACCGGGATCCGCGGCAGCTCGCCGCGCAGGACGCCGCGAGCGCCGTCGGGCGCGGCCGCGCAGCCGGCCAGCGCCGCGAACAGCCGGGCCGGCACCAGCGCCGGGTGACCGCCGCGCCCGGCGTGGACCGGCACGCCGGCGCCGCGCGCGATCAGCCGGGCCACGGTCGCGACCGCGACCCGCGGGTGATCGACCGGCCACAGCAGCGCCGCCGCCGGCGCGGCCGGGCCGCGCGCCGCCAGCGCGCCGAAGCCGAGCGCGACCGAGCTGGCCATGCCGCGCGCCGGGTCGGGGTTGTCGACCACGGTGGCACCGAGCCCGCGCGCGGCCGCGGCCACCGCCGGGCCGAACGGCGGCCCGACGACGACGACCAGCTCGCCGACCGCGGCGGCGCGCGCGGTCGCGGCGATGCGGGCCAGGAAGCTGGCGTCGCCGGCCGGCAGCAGCGCCTTGGCGACCCCGCCGAGCCGGGCGCCGGCGCCGGCGGCGAGCACGACCGCGGCCAGGCTCACGGCAGCTCCTCGGCGGGCGGGTGGCCGGGCGCGGGCGCCCACGTCCCCGCCCGCCGAGGAGCTGCCGTGAGCC
>Ga0247829_10001690_pt1 | contig 10315 bp, 14 predicted proteins | sample 12C_Control_Day4_FD_207765 | JGI IMG/M metagenome (GOLD analysis project Ga0247829, IMG submission 207765) | Soil microbial communities from agricultural site in Penn Yan, New York, United States - 12C_Control_Day4 | ecosystem: Environmental > Terrestrial > Soil > Agricultural land | place... | reverse complement strand
GACCGCCCGGCTCCGGACGAATAAATGTGGGCCCGTCCCATCCTCCTCTTGTTGGCGGCCGACGCCATCCTGGGCCTGGCCAGCGCCCTCACTTTTAACGCAGCGTTAATGACCCTTTTGGAAAACTATGGGCTCAGCCACTATGCAGCGACGCTCAGCATCGGGGCCATTGGGACTGTGGCCAGTGTGTTTGGCCTCGCGTGTGCCTGGGCCATTGACCGCCTCAGCACCCTGTGGTTGCCTCTAGTTGCCGCCGTCTGTGCGCTGGCGCTGCGGGCCGCCCTCACGGCCCTGGTGACTTGGGGTGGCGATGAGCCCAATGGCGGGGCGTGGGCAGTGGCGGTCCTCGGTCTACTCATGACCGTGGATGGGGTCTTGGTCGCGCAGCCGCTCGTCCTCCTGTTGGATGGGCAAATCGACCGGCACGGCCTCAGCAGTGGAAAAAAGGAGGGCAAACCAGGTCCCCAGGCTCGCGTTTTCGCCGTGCGGTACAGTCTCAACAATATAGTGATGTTCGGCGTCTCCGTCGGGTACGGCCTGTTGCGTACCTATGCCCCGAGTGTGCGCGAGGCGAACGCGGTCATGCAGTGGGCGAGTGTGGGCGCGACGTTGGTCCTGGTGGCTGTCCTCCTCCTGGCATTGGAGCTCTCACCCCCGGTCCCCCTGCGGCCCCACCATGGTGATGCGGAGCCCAAGACAGCCTTGCTGGCTGTGCTCAAGGACGTGTCCATGTGGCGCTTCATGGCCATGTGTGTGTTATTACTAAGCACAAGCAGTATTTTCCGGCACATTGAACAGACGCTCCCGCCCGTCATGCAGCGCATGTATGATGATAGGGTGCCCTTTGCATACGTGCAGGCGATCAACCCTTTCCTGATCTTCTTCCTGGCCCCGTTGGTGCAGTGGGCCGTCGCCGACAAGGGCGGGTACTGGGTGCTTGCAGGGGGCACGGCCGTTTCCTCCCTCTCCTTGTTGGCCCTCGTTTTTGGCGGCATTGGGCAACGGCCGCGTCACGGCCCCGCGACCTCGGTCTGGGATTATGTGCCCTACGTCATTTTCATGGTCATCTTCTCCCTCGGCGAGGCCCTGTGGTCGGCGCGGTTCACGGCCTTCGCTCTCACGGCGGCGCCCGGCGACAAGAAGGCGCTGTACAACGCGATCGCAGGGATACCAAGTCTGGTCGCCCGGCCGTTTGCCGCGTGGCATTCGGGCTGGCTGGTGCGCTACTATTGCCCGTCGTCAGAAGCCTGTGCCCCTGTCCCGCTCTGGGGCACGATCGCCGGGATTAGCTGCATTGCCCCGGTGGCGCTGACGGTCTTTAACCGGTGGTTGGACCCGGTGAGACAGCGGGACGTGTTTGTCACTTGAGTAAACGAACATGTATCTCCTCGTTATCGAAGGCCCTATTTGGGCCAAGGGGAGTTTTATCGACCTCTCGTATAATTATTTCGAGTCGATTCACTTCGACATGGAAGAGGATGGGCACAAAAAACCAGACGAACTCTATGCAGATTGGCTTCGTGCGAATCCGCTGGTCGAACGGATCGATAATCCAGCCTTTTTCATCGGTTGTGAGATGCCATGTCAAGACCAAGAGCTCCCTTGATATTCTTAATCACTTTCTCCAAGAATAAACATGTCCACCACCACCTTCAAACTCACCTACACCAACGCCCGCGGGGAGCGGGTGACGGAGCGGCCGCGCCTCATGTTCACGGCTGACGGGCTGCACAAGGCGCTGTTCGTGGGCGAGGATACGGTGCTGGCCGCCGTCCCGATGGGGGAGCCGGACGCTGTGCTTTGGCAGCTTGCGCGCGACAAGGCGAGGGCGCAGTAGCACGACTGTTGATCATTTTGTTCTCCAACAAGACCATGTCCCATCTCATGTTACCGGAACTGTGGATTAATGAAATTTGCCCGCGTCTTAAAGACCCATGGGACGTGCGGACGCTGAGTCTCGTAAACAAGGAACTCCAGACCCTGTTGCGGCCGCAGATGAGGACCACACCTGGCGAGGACTTTGTGGCCTATGGCAGTCCTTCGGGGTTTGAGCGGTGGATGAGGGTGTTTCGTCGGAATACGGGCCCTAAAGAGGGGATTTGTGTCGCCTGGACCCTTAGTGCCGTGTTGCATTGGAATATAGACCTCTTGAGCGAATGGCAACAATTTTCGGAAGTACGGGCCATGATGGCTGGTGCTTTCGTGATGCATTCGGACGCGAGACATGATGATGCCGATTTCGAGACAAAGCTCTCCTTTGTCAAAAAGATTTGCTGGACACCAGAGAGCGAGTTTATAGAAGCGCTGTGGAAAAAGGATCCTGGTTCCGAGACAGAGGTCAAACAGAGAGCAGCGCTCGCTGAGCGTGGTTGCTTCGCCCAGGCGTTCACACATGTCGCCTACACGGTGCCCTTGGTGGAAAAACTCGTCCCATATGGCGTTCTGGGAGAGACACCTGCTGACGTCTTCATCAATTTATTCGGCTATCGAGTCGATGTGCCGTACAACGTTCTCGATTGGGCCTGGTATAATATCCCTCCCGAACAACGGGAGGAATTCCTGACTGTGAGGACCTTTCGCGGCTATGGCATGTCGCCACATCATCTTAAGTGGCGTGAAATGCGATTGCACGCGGGGCCTCAGGACGATGACATGAAGCAGGCCATCAAGTGTTGCCGCGTCGACACGGCAGCCTGGCTCGTCGCGCGTGGCATTTCACTCACGCGGGCGCTGTGGCCCATTGCCCTGCAGTGGGAAAAAGAAGCCGTGTTGGACTTCCTCCGCGCCAACCGCTGTCCGTGGGACCGGACCATCTTTCCCGATCAAAAACACGACGACCCGGGATACTCCACACTGAACAACAGGACCCTAGCCTTCTTGGCCGACATGCTCTGTCCTCCCGACAAACGCGCGATTGTCGACAAACTGCTGGCGACCGACCCGCATGTGGACAGCAAGCGCGTCAAGTATTTGAGGCTGCTCGAAATTGCCGAGGCGCGATACATGCTGGCCTGGGACCACAACATGGGCTTGGAGGATTAGTTTCTTTGATCCCCCAATGGAAAACGTGAGCGCCGAGGTGCAGGCGGCCGAGGCCCGATACCTCACGACGGTCGACGCCGCCCCGGTCCCTGAAGAGGTGGAGGCCTTCCTCTTTCAATACTACATGGACCAGCTGCGCGAGACGGACGCGGTCATTGCGGAGGCGCGGGCGATGTGCCGAGCCCGCAAACAACAGGAGACGAAGACGGAGGAGAGGGAGGATGTGAGCCTTAAATAAAGCGAATGGGACGATCATTCCTTCCTTCCTTTCCAATGAACAGTGCGACGAGTCACCTCCTGGACCAACTCGGGGACCCTGCGGCCCTCCCGACCGAACGCCTTTGGTCCTTGGTCACGACCCTCCAACGCATGCGGGGCAAAATGTCGTACAGCGACAGTGAAATTGATGCCAAGTTGCAGCAAATCTTCGCTAGTTTGGAAAAGCGGGACAAATAAAAAAACGTCACAAGAAACTAACCTTACACAAACACCCGCAGCGTGCCCGTGACAGACGCGCGGCACAAGGGACAGTCCCCATGCGGTGCCCTCGCACAAGTGACACACATGCACATGTGTCCACACGGAATGAGGGCGACTACTTTGACCCGGTCCAGGCAGACGACGCAGAGCTTCTTCTCCTTGGTGCCTTCGGGGGCGGAGGGTTCTGGGACGTCCTCCTTCTTCCCAATCACAGGCCTTCGATGAGCGGCGCGCACGTGCCCCGACGGGGCATCGAGCCCATTATCACCGTTGATAAATGCATCGAATTCTTCTTGCCTCATGTGCATATGACGCTGTCTGCGGCGGTGGAGGGCAGCAACGGCATTTGCCACCTGGTCCGGACCGACGGGGCTGGGCGGATCTTCAGCATCGTCGAGGATGTTCCTACGTCCATACAACTCGCGCAGATCGTCATAGGCTAAAGCCAGAGGCAGCGAGTTGCGGTTGATGTAGCCATGAGAGGGCTGTATCCTGAGCCTGTCCTGAATATGTTGCAAGAGCGCAGAATCGTAATTCATTTCTCTCACCTCCCAAAAAGAATCAAATGAACAGCACCCTCGAGACTCTCGCCACGCACTGTGGCGGCGCGCCCAACGACCCCATCCCTACGGCCAGCCTCGGTCGCATTCGCCTCTCGACCATGGGCCACGTGTTGGTCCAAGTGCGGCCGCTGATCAACGCCGTCTTTGGCCACCTCGAGCCAGAGGCCCTCGATCTGCGCGCCCTCTACACCCAAATGTCGGGCAAGTCGGACCGCGACGCGGCCAAGCGCATCGACGGCAAAATGTATCGTCACTACGGCGCGCTCAAGGCCGCCCTGCACGCGCTCGCCTTTCCCGCAGACAGCCCGGCGGCTGCCGCGTTGGCCGCCTACCCCTGGCAGGAGCGGGAGGACGAGATGATCGAGGCGGCCAGCAACGCCATGAAGGCCGAGACGGAGGGCTGGGTCGCCAAGGCCGAGCGGGCTGCGACGGCCGCCGAAACCCTGCGGGCGAAGAAGCGCGCGTTCGACGAGGCCTTTGCGGCCGCACCCTCAGGACCGCAGACGCTCGTCGAACGCCCGGCCAAGATTGCGCGCCGCGACGCGGACGAGGCCTCCGTCTTTTCATCGGCGGAGGAGGAGGAGGAGGAAATCTCCTCATCGTCGTCGTCTTCTGCGGATGCGTATGCCCCCGACTCCGCTTCCTCCTCTGACGACGACGATCCGAGCGGCAGCGACAGCGACGATGAGGAGATTTCCTTTTCAGAGGAGGACATTGCTTGAGTCAGTTTGTGTTTCATCCGAACAGGTCGCATCTCACAATCACTTTTCTCTCGCATGGACGCAGGCACCGGCAACAAGGGGAAAAAGGCGGTCACCACCCCCAAGAAGGTGAAGAGCACCCCGGTCGCCGGGGCCGCGCAAGCCAAGGTCGGCAAGAAGGCGGCAGGCATCAAGGAAAAGGCCAGGGCCAAGAAGAAGAAGTCTGCCAAGGGCGCGAAGCCCAAGCCCAACCCCAACCCTAAGGGTCCGCGCGACTTCTCTCTGGAGTCGTTGCAGAGCCAGCTCCGTCTCGGTGGCCTGCACAAGTTTCGCTACGCGGCGAAGAAGAAGGCGCCCGCTGCCAAGACCGCTGACCTCGCGGAGGCGGAGGCGGCTGCCGACGCTGCCGCGGCGCCCCTGACGAAGCGCGAACGCGGGGCACAGCAGCGCGCGAACAAGAAGGACTTCCAGACGGCCGTCTCTGCGCTCTACACGGAATTACTGCCCGAAATCACTCACGACCTCATGGTCGTCGCCTTTTCGCGCCGCCAAAAGGGCGAGGTGACCGAAGAGGGCGCCGACGAGCCCGACGATGACGCTGATGACAACAAGGGCGTGCGCGTCTCCAAGGAGGACTTGGACTTTGTCCTGGGCCGCCACAGCCATCGTCTTCTCGTGGGCACGACCGGCGGCGAAGACGCTGCCGAGGACGCGAAGAACAGGAAGGCAAAGGAGAAGAAGGTTGCGGCGGCCGCGGCTGCTGCTGCTGCTGCTGTCAAGGCTTAGTCTCATACCGCCGTTTTATTCGTGAACAAGTGCAGTACTTGATCCTGTGTTGCCGCGTCGAATATGCCACAGTAAGAGGCGAGCCAGAAGCTGGCGCCCAGGTAGAGTATCCACGCCCAGTAGAATTTGATCCAGTCCCAGAGCCAGGCGCCGACGCGGATGGCCACACTGACCACGCCCATGCTCAGGAAGAGAGCGAGCATAATGCCGAGGCCCCGACGTAGCCCAAGTCCCAGTAGTAATAAAACATGGGGCAGGACGTGAGTGCGCCATAGATGGAGAAACTGGGTCTCTGCGAAGCTGAGTAAAGCATCCATCCAGGGTGTGTGTGTATATCTATGCGTTTATTCAGAGAAACGAAAGGGACGCATCCAACAATCAAGGTGCATGTTGTCGCTTCACCGCTGCGACGACGCTGCGCACCATCGGGTCCGAGTATGCGTCCGGGTCTGTGCCGTAGGTCAGCGCTTCCTCGCGGGTCGACCACATGCGTGCATTCGCTGCGGCCGCGCGCTCCCGGTCGGGCGGGTCGAAGAAAGAGCCTCGGCCCGTGGCTTGGGCCATGCCCAAACACAGGCGCAGTGGGCCGAGGTTAACACTCTCAAGGGGTGGGCAGTGGGGCAAGCGCCTGCGGGTCACGCGTTCGATGGCCGTACACGGGGCCACCCGGTCCCGGAGCATCTCGCGGAGCAAGGCCGCCTTGCCGGCCAGCAGGTCCACGTCGGCCACGACCTCGGGGGCGAGAGCCCCGACAAAGGCGTCCCACAGGGCAGGGGCCACCCCTGTGTAGCAGGCGACAACACTCGCGGCCAGCTCGGCCCGCTGTGCCATGCGTGGGGTGGCCCGGGCGAGGGGCAGTGCGAAGAGGAAGAGGAACAAGAAGAACAGACGCATGTGTAATGACACAGGTCTCACACACGAGCGAACAAAAGGCCCCTACTCATCAAAGTCGGCCTCCTCCTCCTCCTCATCATCATCATCGCCGTCGTCAGCGCTCTTTTCCTTCTTCGGGTCATCCATGAGGTCCAACAAGCGGGGACGCTTGGTCGCTGGCTCATCCTCTCCCGTCTCGTCGGGGCGGGGGCGTTTCTCACCCTGCTCGGTGGCGGCGGCGGCCGCAACCGGGGTCGGCGGAAGCGGGAGTCCCAGCAGCTCGCAGGTGATGCGACGACGCAGGTCACCCGTCGTGGCAGGCAACGTATCGGCCCCCGGGACGGGGCCCTCAGGGAACATCATGTCTCGGAGCTTGCTCGTCATGTCATCGAGCACCGCCTGCGTTAGCACTTGCTCATCGGCCACCGCAAAGAAGAGGTAGTACGGCATGCCAGCGGGGGCCTTCTGCACCCAGTCCACCGGTGCTGTGGGTTGGCGCGGCAGGTTCTTCAGAAGGAATGCATCGCCCTCGGCTGGAGTGAGGTGCACAGCCGGGCGCAGGAGAGGGTGGGCGTCGTCGATGGCCGCCGTCGGCGGGGGCTCCGCAAACTCAAAGAGGTTGAGCGCAAAGTACGAAACGCCAGGGGCGTCCTCCTTGGGGAAGGTGAGAATCTTGGGCCCATCGAAACACGCACAGCCGACGCTCGCCAGCAAGGAATCCACGTCCACGGCCGAGTCGTCCTTGGGCAACCAGTTTTCGAAGACGGTCGCGCGCTGCCCGCGGAGCGCCTCCGCAAATTTCTTGTCCCCGCCGATGGAGGTCTCAATGGAGGCGTAGTCGCGCCCGTAGCGCTGCAACAAGAACTTGCGGGTGCAGGGAATGCCTTGGCGACGCAGGTAGCGGGCGACTTCCGCGTGGAAGATGAGTGTCCTCGTGTGCACAGCACCATTTGGTGTGTCCTTGTCGGGCATGTCCAGCGTCTGATCTTCGAGCGTCGCGGCCAGATTCACCTCCGCGATGATCTGAAAGGGGATGGGGTGCAGCTTGAACGCCTGGTGGATGAACTCTGGGTAGGCAATGGGGAAGTTGACCATCGAGCCGGCCATCGTGAACACCTCAGGGTAGTACTGGGCGTGCACGGGTACGGTCGGGTCCTCCGCCTTCATGTCGTAGACGTGCACGGCAAAATTGGCCGACAGGGCCATCTTGTCGGGGATCTTCATCGCCCCCGTCGTCGTCCCGGGCCTGAAGATATCTGGCTTCACGTGCTCGAGCGACGTGCGCACGACAGCCGATGATTCCGTCCCCATGGACAGGGGGACAAGCTCCGGCACGACGCTCTTGCGCCGCAGCTTGGCACCCTTGAGGTCGCCGAGCTTGTAGGGGCGATTGGCGGAGAGGGCGACAATGGGGATGAGGTTACCGTAGCGCTGCGTCATGTAGCTTCGCTTCTTGTTGCGAACCTCCTTAGAGTCGCCCGTCACAGTGGCCATGTCGTCGCGGTAGCTCTCGGCGAGCGCGCGCACTTCGTCGAGTTTCAGAAACCCGGACCCAACGTCAAGGCGCAAGATCTGCGCGATGCGCCACTCGAGCGGCTGCTCGTTAAAGTCGGGGAACATGTCAGGCTGCAGGGACTCGCAGCTGAGCGAGTAGCCTTGCTTGGTCGCGTCCTTCTTCCCTGTCCACTTTTCGAAGACGGCGTTGTTCACTTGCACCAGGGTGAAGGGTTCCAATGGCTTGGCGCGCTGGTCGGCCGACGACTTGCGCTCCGAGATCATGGCAATCTCGCGCGTCGATAGCACAGCATTGGGGAGCAACTTGTCGGTGGGCAGGCGCGAGAAGAGCCACTTCGGCCCGGTGCTGCCTTTGGGGGCCTTGGCGCCCGCGACCTTGAAGACGATGCTCTGCCCATCGGCAGAACCGGGCCCGTACATCGGCACCAGGGTTGTGGGGTCGTCGGCCAGTGGGACAACGGGCGCTGGCTTGCGGGCCAGCTTGGGGATGTTCACGGGCAGAATGGCTTGCATGATGCTGTACTCGTAGGCTGGGTACGGTGTGTTGATGTACACGGCCACGAAGGGAAACTTGCCGGCTTCAGTGGACACGCTCACGGCGCGCGCACGGGCCTTGGGCTTGGGGGCGGCCGGCGCCGCATCGCCTCCCGCGGCTTGACGTTTTTTCGCAGCCTTCTCTGCTTCCTGCTGCAGCAGGCGCTCGTACGTGCTCAACTTGGGGGTCGCAGGGGGCGCTTCCATTTTTTTCCGAAAAAGAAAAAAGTGAATGAGTTTCGGTCTCGCGCGACCCCCTGGGGTTGGGGGCGTCGGCAGTTTTAACACTGGCAGGCTCGCGATTGCTGGGTCCTGGCCTAAGGGGAACCGCCCCTTGGGCGGCTCTCTTCCTTGGTCCCACTAGTCTCCCCCCCACCTCGCATACTCGATGGGTCAGGGTCCCTCAGACTTTTACGGTTATGGCGCGGGCCACCGTTACAGCTACGTGGAGCCCACCGGCTACGCGAACAGTTCCAATCCGCGCGACGGCGGCCTGTTCCAGGGCTACAGCTTGCCGTGGGACTCGGTCTACCTCGGCGGCGTCGCCACTGTCCTCTTCATCCTGTGGAACCTCGTCTGGAGCGTGCTCCTCAACTTCCTTCTCTTCACCTACGTCGTGCAATGGCAGATCCTGGTCAACGTGATCATGATGTTCATCGAGCTCGGCCTCATCTTGATCTTCCTCGTTGCCGCTGCCGTGTACGCTTACTACGCCGACATGGACGTTTACGTCATCAAGCAGCTGGCCCGGACCGACGCGGACTCGGTCAGCACGATTTCTGCCCTGCGCGCCCGCCGCTCGCGTGCCAACATCAACATGGACTTGACCATGTGCCTCGTCCTCTTGAGCTTCAACTTGTGGGAGGTCGCCCTGGTCTCGTCCTACACCTGGGGCACCGTTGGCAATGCCTGGGCGACCAAGACGGCGCTCGACGCGACGGCCACCAGCCCCATTGCCACGGTCAACTACCCCTTGACGAGCAGCCAATGGGGCAGCACCTTCACCGCCCGCCTCGTGGAGAATACGGCCTACCGCAGCTACATCCACTTGTTCGTCCTCATCAAGGGCATTGTGTTCATGGTCGCCTTCTTCCTCTCGCGCTTCCCGGCCATGGACGTGGCCGTCTCGAAGCTGCACTACGACGTTGTCTACGAGAGCAGCGGCGGCGTCATTCGCGCGACCCCCGAATTCTTGATGAACCTCAACGCGCGCGTCAAGGGCCCCGCCGCCTCGCCGCTCATGAACCTCGGGACGAACGCGGTCCCGATGACCACGTACTCGAATGCGTGAGGTGTATTAGGGACCACGAGGAGGGAATATAACAGCATCATCATAAAGTCACCCGCTGTCGTGTCTTGCGCCATGCGCTAAACGCCCGGGCAAACGCCCAGGCGGCCAGGCCCGTCAGGCCCAGTTTAATCAGCGTGTCGGCCCAGGGCCTCGGGTAGGTGACCGAGTCCTTCCACATGGCGTTCAACAAATCCGGGTCGGTGGCCGTCTTTGCGACGCCTTGGGCCAGGACGGCCACGTCGGCCGCCTTCTCTGCCAGGACGGCCCCGGCGGCCATGACACGTTGGACGACACTCGGGCCTTGGACCACGGCGCTCACGGCCGTTCCCCCTTCTGGCCTGCTGGGGGCACCCTTGTTGCTGGGGTTGGTGTACAGGTAGCCTGCCCGGCTTGTGCCGACCGACCAGCACAATAAAAGGAGGAGTAGAAGTCGCATACAAAAAAAAAATAAAAAACAACAAAAGTCACTGACTAGGCACGATGACCCGGGCAGGCCGGCTGACGATGGGCGTCTTTGTGCTTACAGAGGT
>Ga0247829_10001689_pt1 | contig 10317 bp, 10 predicted proteins | sample 12C_Control_Day4_FD_207765 | JGI IMG/M metagenome (GOLD analysis project Ga0247829, IMG submission 207765) | Soil microbial communities from agricultural site in Penn Yan, New York, United States - 12C_Control_Day4 | ecosystem: Environmental > Terrestrial > Soil > Agricultural land | place... | reverse complement strand
CGGTGGCGCCGTGACGCGGGCGGCGGCGCGCCCGACCCGCACGGTCGCCTCGCCGGCGGCGAGGTGCGCGATCGGCAGGTCGGCGTCGCGGACGAAGGTGTAGCCGAGCGCGGCCTCGAGGCGGGCCGGCGGCGCCGGCCGGCCGCCCAGCCGCTCGCCGCCGGCGGCGGCATAGATGTCGGCGAGCCAGGTCGTGACCAGCAGGCCGCCGCCGGGCAGGATCAGCGCCAGCCCGGGCATGGTCTGGGCGGCGCCACCCGACAGGCCGACCGGCAGCCCGCCGGCCACGGCCAGGGCCAGGCCGGCCAGCTGCGCCGACGCCAGCCGCCGCGCGGTGGTGCGCTCGCCGGCGACCCAGCTGCCGGCGCCGTGGACGATCACACCGGGGACCAGCGCGGCGGTGATCGCCAGCGCGCGTCGGCCGGGCGTGACCTCGACCGCCGGGTCGGCCGGGGCGGCCTCCTCGGCGCGGGCGCGCGCCGGTATCGAGAGCGCGAGCGCGACCCCCAGCGCGACGACGCGAAACATCCACGTACGTATAGCGCGGTTTCCCGTGACGGGGATTCGCGGTAGGAAGCCGCCATGGGCGCTCAATGGAAGCAGAAGGGTCGCGTCGAGGCCGCCAACGCCAAGGGCAAGGTCTTCAGCAAGCTGGCCAAGGAGATCGCGATCGCGGCCAAGGGCGGGGCCGACCCGGCGATGAACCCGCGCCTGCGCATGGCGGTCGAGGCCGCCAAGAAGGCGTCGATGCCCAAGGACACCCTCGAGCGCGCCATCAAGAAGGGCGCCGGGCTCCTCGACGACGCGGCGTCGTTCGACGCGGTGATGTACGAGGGCTTCGCCCCGCACCGGGTGCCGGTGATCGTCGAGTGCCTCACCGACAACAAGAACCGCACCACCACCAGCATCCGGGTCCTGTTCCGCAAGGGCCAGCTCGGCACCTCCGGCTCGGTGTCGTGGGACTTCCGCCACGTCGGGGTGATCGAGGCGACCGCCGAGGCCGGCGCCGACGACGCCGAGACCGCGGCGATCGAGGCCGGCGCCCAGGAGGTCGAGCCCGGCGACGACGGGGCGACCCGCTTCCTCACCGAGCCGGCCGATCTCGACGCGGTCAGCCGCGCGCTCGCCGCCCACAAGTGGCACGTCACCTCGGCGGCGATGGCGTGGCGGGCCAAGAACCCGATCGAGCTCGACGACGCCGCCCGCGACGAGGTGATCGCCTTCCTGACCGCGCTCGACGAGGACGACGACGTCCAGAACGTGTACGCCGGGCTCGCCTGACCGGCCTACCGTGCGCTCTTAACCGTTCGCCGGGAGACCGGATGAACGTGCCGTTCACCCGGCGGAAGGAAATCGTGGCGCGCCCCTTCTGACCGTTCGCACTGAGCGACGCGGAGGGAGCGCAGCGACCGACGCGGACGTCGAAGTGCGGCGCAACCTGTGCACGCTTGCATCGCGGGCACCGTTCTTCGACGTCAGCCTCCCTCCTTCGTCGGTCGGCTTCGCTCAGAACGAACGGAACACATGGTTCCGCAGCCTTGACGCCAAACTAGGGACGGGCCTCGGGGCGCGGCGGCGTCGGCGCGATGCCGGCCTGGCCCTCGACCGCGGTGGTGATCCACTCGCGGACGCGCGCCAGGTGGGTCTCCTCCTCCTGCAGCGCGACGCGGAACTCGCGGGTCAGGTCGTCGAAGCCGAGGCCGTCGGCGAGGTCGACCAGCATCGTCCACCCGTCGTTGTCGGCGAGCTCGGCGACCAGCATGGCCTCGAGACACTGGGTGAGCGTCGTCCGAGGATCGGACAGGACCTGGACCAGGCCCATGGCCAGCACCCCGTTCACGTCGGCGCACGGGGTCATCGCGGTCGGGTCGGCGCCCAGCCGCTCGATCGCGCTGCGCACGATGGCGAAGTGCCGCAGCTCCTCGTCGCGGATCTGCTCGAGGTCGTCGAGGGTCGGCGCGCCGGCGTGCGGGGTCCCGGCCTGGAGCTTGATCAGCAGCGCCTCGTACAGGCGCGTGCCGGTGCGCTCGAAGGCCAGCCGCTCGCCGAGCTTGTCGAGGAAGATGGTCGGCTTGTTGCCCTTGATCAGCTGCACCGCCGTCTTGGCGGCGCCCTTGAGCGTGGCCGGCGGCGGCATCGTCCCCACCGGCTCGGCCGCGCTGGCCCACTCGACCCGCTCGCTCTCGAGCTGCTCGCCGTCGACGCCCTCGAAGGGCGTGAGCTCCTCGCTGGCCTCGACCAGCCGCTTGCTGTCGATCGGCGACGTCCCGATGCCGGTCCGGTTGGGCCCGATGTCGGTTGGCTTCTTCATGGTGTCCTCCTCTCAGTGCGCCATCGGCGCGGCGGCCCGATCGAGCTCGGTCCCGGGCGTGTAGCGGTACTCGGCGGCGATGATCTCCGACGGCGAGCCCTCCGAGTTGAGCTGCTCGCGGTAGCGCAGCGACTCGGCCGGCTCCTGGTTCGCCGGCACCAGCTCGGTGCGGTCGGCGCGGAGGTCGACCTCGGCGGTGAGCGTGGTGCGGACGAAGTCGCGCTGGCTCTCGAACTTGATCGGGTCGGGCAGCGTCGCCGGCACCAGCTCCTCGGGATCGCGGGTGTCGAGGCGCCGCATGGTGTCCATGGCCAGGTGGAGCTGCCCGAGCTCGTAGGCCAGGAAGCGCTCCCAGATCTGCTTCACCCGCGGGTTGCTCTCCTGGCCGAGGCAGCTCCAGTACGCCCACACCTCGACCGCCTCGTGCAGGACCCACTTCTCGAGCCAGCTCTCGGTCGGATCGACCAGCGACTCGTAGTGGGTGACGTGCTGCTCCTCGATCGACGCGATCTCGGCGTAGAGCATGCGGGCGACCGGATCGGCGAACTGCGGCCCGATGACCATGTAGTAGTCGTGGGTCATGTGCTCGGCGGCGGTGAGCAACATCGCGTTGAGCTTGCTCAGCGGCCGCGCCTTGGTCCGGTCGTAGGGCCGGCGCACGTCGTGCTCGGGGAACCGGTGCTCGACCGCGGTCGGCCGGCCCGGGACCACGTCGGTGTACGACTGCAGCAGGTTGTTGGCGTCCTTGCCCTCGACCCGGTCGAGGAGCGCGGCGAACCGGTACATGTGATCGAAGTCCTCGAGCAGGCCGAACCGGTACATCGCCGCCAGGTAGGCGTCGGGCTCGTTCTGGGCCAGCGCGGCGGTCACCTCGATCGCCACCTGCTCGAACCCGATCGTGGTCTCGAGCGGCGACTGATCGGGCGGGTTCAGCCAGTTGACCAGGGTCTGCTGGTGCTGGTCGACGCGCCGCACCCGCGCCAGCGGGACCTGCAGCTCGCGGTTCATGCGGGCGCAGGCGTGGCCGAAGCGGAGCGCCTCGGCCTCGATCCCGTTCATCAGGATCACCCGCACCCGGGTGAACGCGTCGTCGTCGAGCTTGCTGTAGGGAGGCCCCGCCATCTCGCGCCAGGTGAACACCTGACGATCGAGCGGAACTCCCTTCTCCTTCAGGATGTCCAGGCTCATGTGCGGCTCCTTGGCTGCTGATCGGTTGGGGCCGCGGCGCCGCCGTGCAAGGGGGGCCGCGGCGATCGCGCGCACCTGGCGCTCCCTTTGCAACCTCGGTGACCCACCACAAGGAGGACAGCCGATGGCGGTCGAATCGAAGCACAAGCTCGCGGTGATCACCGGGGCATCGTCGGGGATCGGGTTCCAGCTGGCCCGTCAGTGCGTGGAGCACGACTTCGACGTGATCGTGTGCGCCGAGGATCCCGGCATCGAGCACGCGGCGGCGCAGCTGGCGGCGCTCGGCGGCGTGGCCCAGCCGGTGCGCGCCGACCTGTCGACCCGCGACGGCGTCGAGGCGCTGTGGCGGGTGATCGAGGCCGGCCACCGCCCGGTCGACGCGCTGCTGCTCAACGCCGGGGTCGGGCTCGGCGGCGCCTTCATCGACAACCCGCTCGACGACGAGCTGGCGATGATCGCGCTCAACTGCAACCACATGGTCCACCTGGCCAAGCGCGTGCTGCCCGGCATGATCGCCCGCGGCCAGGGCCGGGTGCTGATCACCGGCTCGGTGGTGAGCACGACGCCCAACCCGTACCAGGCGATCTACGGCGCCACCAAGGCGTTCGTGATGTCGTTCGGCGAGGCCCTGCGCTACGAGCTCAAGGACACCGGCGTGACGGTCACCGTGCTGCAACCCGGCGCCACCGACACCCCGTTCTTCGAGCGCGCCGGCCTGCTCGACACCAAGGTCGGGCAGTCGCGCAAGGACGACCCGGCGATGGTCGCCCGCAACGGCTTCAACGCCATGATGGCCGGCAAGGCCTCGGTCCTCGGCGGCTCGCTGCGCAGCAAGGTCGAGGGGTGGATGAACGAGGTCCTGCCCGAGACGGTCAAGGCGGCGCGGACCGGCCAGATCAGCAAGCCGCACCGCCTCAAGAACTGACGGCTGACCCGAAGCCGCCCGGTCAGGCGCGCAGGACGACCTTCATGACGTCGTCCTGCTTGTTCATGAACATGTCGTAGGCGCGCGGCGCGTCGTCGAGGTTCAGGTGGTGCGACACCACGAAGCTGGGGTCGAGCTCGCCGCGCTCGATGCGGCCGAGCAGCGACCGCATGTAGCGGTGGACGTGGCACTGGCCGGTGCGGATGGTCAGGCCGCGGTTCATCAGCGCGCCGAGCGGGAACTTGTCGGCGAACCCGGCGTAGACGCCGAGGATCGACACGATGCCGCCGCTGCGGCAGGCCATGATCGCCTCGCGCACCGCCAGCGGCCGGTCGAGCTGGATCTTGGTCAGCTGCTTGAGGCTGTCGTAGGCGTACTGCAGCCCGTGGCCGTGGGCCTCGAGGCCGACCGCGTCGATGCAGGCGTCGGGGCCGCGGCCGCCGGTGAGGTCGCGCAGGGTCTCCTGCACGTCCTGCTCCTCGTAGTTGATCACCTCGGTGGCCCCGGCCCGCTCGGCGGCCAGCTTCAGCCGGTACGGGAAGCGATCGATCGCGATCACCCGCTCGGCCCCGAGCAGGCGCGCGCAGCGGATCGCGAACTGGCCGACCGGGCCGGCGCCCCACACCGCGATCACCTTGCGCGGGTTGATCTCGCAGAACTCGGCGCCCATGTAGCCGGTCGGCAGGATGTCGGACAGGAACAGCACCTGCTCGTCCGACAGCCCCGACGGCACCTTGAGCGGGCCGAAGTCGGCGAACGGCACCCGCACGTACTCGGCCTGGCCGCCGGCGAAGCCGCCGGTCAGGTGCGAGTAGCCGAACGCGCCGCAGGTGGCGTGGCCCATCAGCTTCTCGGGCAGCCAGGCGTTCGGGTTGGAGTTCTCGCAGCACGCGAACAGGCCGAGCTGGCACGACTCGCAGTTGCCGCACGCGATCGCGAACGGGACCACGACCCGGTCGCCGACCGCCAGGCTCTGCACCGCCGGGCCGACCTCGACCACCTCGCCCATGAACTCGTGGCCGAGGATGTCGCCCTTCTGCATGGTCGGCACGTAGCCGCTGTAGAGGTGGAGGTCGGAGCCGCAGATCGTCGTCGCGGTGACCTTGACGATCGCGTCGCGCGCGTTGAGCAGCTTGGGATCGGGCACGTGCTCGACGCTGACCTCGTGCTTGCCCATCCAGCAGGTCGCCCTCATGACCGGCCTCCCTCCGACGCGGTCACGCGGGCCTCGCCGCTCGGCTGGGCCGGGTGGGGCTCGCCGTGCAAGGTGGCGTCGGAGACCAGCACCTCGCCGGTCTCGATCACCTGCTTGAGCCGGCGCAGGTAGCCCTTGACCTGGGCCCGGGCGAACAGCCGGGTCAGGGCCGGGCTCGGCGGGATGCCGCGGGTGCCGAGCCGCAGCTCGAGCGCGACCTCGGTCATGTCGCGGCCGGGCGCGCGCGTGAAGCCGATCACCCCGGTGAGATCGACGGCGGCGCCCGACGTCGACCGCCACACGATCCGCTGGCCGGGCACGTCCTCGTCGATCTCGACGTCCCACTCGGCGGTGCCGCCGCCGGGCAGGCTGGCGACCCAGCGGTAGCGGTCGGGGGCGAGCTCGCGCACCGACTCGATGAAGCCGACGAACATCGGCAGCCGCTCGAGCCGCCGGACGAACGCGTAGACGTGATCGGGGCTGGCGTTGATCGTGACCGAGGCGAGCACCGGCTGGGTCCGGGTCCGCCGGCCCAGCAGGGTCGTGACGACGCCGGCGACCGACGCTACCAATCCGCCTCGTGCGCGCTCGCCTGGCCTGGTCTCTTGGGTTGATCCGGTTGGCATGTCGCAGGGCGCAGCAACGGCCATGCCCACGGCCGCGGCCGCCGGCGGCGACGTGCGCGCGCACGCCGCGTGCGCGCCCCGGCACGTCGGGCGCGTCCTCGTCGGACGACCGGCAGTGTGTCCCGCCGGCACAGGCGATGCATGATCTCGCGACCATCCACCATCCCATCGGAGGATCCCATGCCTCGCGGCAGCAAGTCGGCGTACACGAGCAAGCAGAAGCGCAAGGCCCACCATATCGAGGAGAGCGCGCGCAAGCGCGGCGCATCGGCGGCGCGCGCAGCCCAGATCGGCTGGGCGACCGTGAACAAGGAGGAAGGCGGCGGCAAGAAGTCGGGCAGCGGTCGCGGCAAGCCGCCGACGCGATCGTCGTCGCGCCGAGGTGGCAAGCGCTCGCACGGCGGCCGGTCGTCGTCACGTCGCAGCCGCAGCTGAGCCGCCCGGCGCGCGGCGGGTGGCACCGCCGATGCAGCGCCCCCGCTCCATGGCGACGAAGCGCTCTTCATCCCGGAAGAAGGCCGGCGGCGGCCAGAAGACCCCCGACGTCCTCGAGTTGCTGGCCTCCCAGCACGCCGAGGTCGACGATCTGTTCGACCAGCTGGAGTCCGCCGGCGAGGACCGCGCGGCGATCTTCCAGGAGCTGGCCGACCGGATCGCCGCCCACGCCACCGCCGAGGAGAAGGTGTTCTACCCGGCCGCGATGCGCGACCAGACCACCGAGATGCTGCACCAGGCGGTCGAGGAGCACCTGGCGCTCAAGCGGGTGCTCGCCGACATGCTCGAGCTCGACCCCGAGGCCGACGAGGAGGGGTTCATGGCCAAGCTCGCCGTGGCCAAGGAGGAGTTCTCCCACCACGCCCACGAGGAGGAGGAGAAGCGGCTGTTCCCAGCCCTCCGCAAGCTGATGAGCAAGGACGAGCGCGAGGCCCTCGCCGGCGAGGTCCTGAGCGCGTTCGAGGCGGCGATGGAGGACGAGCCCCGCACCCACATCCCCGACGAGACCAGCATGGCGGCTAGCCTGCCGCCGCCGTGACCGCGCCGGCCGCCGGCCGGTCGAGCTCGCGGGCCAGCTGGCGGTACAGCGGGGACGTCTGCACCAGCTGGTCGTGGCGGCCGGCCGCGATGATGCGGCCCGCGTCCATGACCAGGATGCGGTCGGCCTCGCGCACGGTCGACAGTCGGTGGGCGACGACGAACGTCGTCCGCCCCGCGCGCAGCCGGCGCAGGGCGTCGATGATCAGCTCCTCGGACAGGGTGTCGAGGGAGGCGGTCGGCTCGTCGAGCAGCAGGATCGGCGCGTCCTTGAGGAACGCGCGCGCGATGCTGAGCCGCTGGCGCTGGCCGCCCGACAGCCCGGCGCCGGCGGCGCCGAGCTCGGTGTCGTAGCCGTCGGGCAAGGCCATGATGAAGTCGTGGGCGGCGGCGGCGCGCGCGGCCTGCTCGATGGCGGCGTCGCTGGCGTCGAGCCGCCCGTAGCGGATGTTGTCGCGGATCGTGCCGGCCATGAGGATGGGATCCTGGAGGACCAGCGCGACCTGCTCGCGCAGCGTGCGCAGGCGCAGGCGCTCGATGGGCAGGCGGTCGAGCTCGATGGTGCCGCGCTGGGGCGCGTGCAGGCGCGCGATCAGGCCGGCCAGGGTCGACTTGCCGGCGCCCGACGGCCCGACCAGGGCGATCATCTCGCCGGGCCGCGCGTCGAAGCTGATCCGATCGAGCACCGGCGCGTCGGGCCGGTAGCCGAACGTGACGTCGGTGAACCGCACCGCGCCGCGCAGGACCGGCGCGTCGAGCGCGGTCGCGCCGCCGGGCTCCTCGGGCGCGACCGCGAGGGCGGCGCGGACGCGGCGGGCGCTGGCGAACGCCTGCTGGAGGTCGTTGGTGGTGCTGGCGATCGCCGACAGCGGGCCGTAGACGAAGCCGAGGTAGGCCAGGACCAGCAGCAGGGTGCCGAGCGTGAGCGAGCCGTCGCGCACCGCCAGGCCGCCGACCAGGACCACCGCGGCGGTGCCGAGCACGGTCAACAGCCCGACCACGAGCGAGAACGCGGCGCCGTGCCAGCCGACCCGGATCCAGGCGCGGGCCGACGCGCGGGCGGCGCTGGCGAACCGCGCGACCTCGTGGTCCTCGCGGGCGTGGCTCTTGACCAGGCGGATCGCCGCGAAGCTCTCGTACGACCGCGACATCAGCTGGGCGTCGACGGCGCGGGCCTGGTCGGCGCGCGGCCCGATCGCCCGGTTCGAGCGCTTCAGCCACAGGTACAGCGGCGGCACGATCGCCAGCGACACCAGCGCCAGCTGCGGGTGCAGGTCGACCAGCACGACGAACATCACGAGCAGCGTCACCACCGACGCGCCCAGCGGGAACAGGCCGCGGAACACGATCTGCTCGAGGCAGCGCGCGTCGGCCTCGAGGCGGTGGACGACGTCGCCGGTCGGGGTGCGGGCGTGGTGGGCGAGCGCCCACGCCTGGAGGTGGGCGAACAGCTCCTCGCGCAGGTCGCGGACCATGCCCTGCCCGGCCACCACCGAGCGGCGGCCGTGGCCCATGATCACCAGGTGGTGGGCGGCCTGGATCAGGACGCCGGCGATCACGAACGCGACCAGCATGCCGTCGCGATCGGTCGGCGCGATCGCCACCACGTCGAGGGCGGTGGCCAGCCAGCCCGGCGGCGGCGCGCTGCCCAGCGCGTGATCGACGATCGCCGCCAGCGACCACGGCGACAGCGCGCGCAGCGCGATCTCGGCGAGGGTGAGCGCGATCAGGACCGCGATGCGACCACGGTGAGGGCGCAGGTAACGCAGCGCCCAGCGGAACGACGAGGCGGACGGGGACACGCGAGGTCGTGAGATGACACGCGCGATCGCACGGCGCGACGGTTGGGTTGTCGCAGCTAGCCGGCTTCCGACGAGATGCGGCCAGCCAGCCGCCAGCGTCGTGAATGATCCGGCTAGGGGCAATGCTGGTCACGTAGCGCTTCGAGCCGAAAGAACTCGATCACTTGTACCGTTCACCCTGAGCGAGGGCCGAACGAAGTGAGGCCCGACGTCGAAGGGCCTCATGCTGGTGCCGACGGAGCCGTCCTTCGACGTCGGGCTCGCTGGCGCTCGCCCTCGCTCAGGACGAACGGAACCTCATGCGATCCTGATCGGTTGTGCCTATCCGATCGGCATTGCGGCTAGGGGGCTTCCCCATCGGGACGTCGCTCGAGGAGGTGGACCGCGTCGCGCCAGCCGTGCAGCGTCCCGACGTCGAGGTAGGCGGTTCCCGCACGCACGGCCGTGGCGGTGCCGCCGCGGGCGAGCCAGGCGTTGACCAGGGTGCCGATGTACGGGTCGCCGCGGTCGGGCTCGGCCCACAGCGCGGCCAGCTCGCGCAGGATGGCGCCGGTCAGCTTGAACGCGCCCCACACCCAGTGGGTCGCGGGGTCGGGCCGCTTGACCTGGACCTCCTCGACGCGGCCGTGGCGATCGCACACCACCGCGTCGAAGTGCTCGGGGTGCTCGACCGGGAAGCACAGGAACGACAGGCGATCGTCGGGCAGGAGCTGGAGCGCGTCGCGCGGGAACCACACGGTGTCGGGCAGGCCGACGATCGCCGGCTCGTCGTCGGCGATCAGCGGCAGGGCCTGGAAGATCGCGTCGCACAGGCCGCGCGGCTGGTCCTGGACCACGTAGGCGATCCGCGCGCCGTCGAGCTGGCCGCGGAAGTAGTCGATGATGTCGACCTTGGTCGGCGAGATGACGAAGCAGATGCGGGTGGCGCCGCCGCGGATCATCCGGTCGGTGACGTACTCGCTGACCGCGCGCGGCCGCTCGACGCCGTCGCCGTCGCGCCGGCTGCCGACCGGCAGCAGCTCCTTCGAGAACGCCAGCGGCTGGATGCGGGTGCCCAGGCCGGCGGCCGGGACGATGCCCCAGGTCATGGTCCACCTCCTCGCTCGATCAAGGTGATGAGCTCGAGCGCGCGGTGCCGCGCCGAGTGCTGGCCGTAGACCCGGGCGCGGGCGCGGGCGCCGATGCGGGCCAGCGCGATCGGGCCGAGGTCCATCGCCGCCAGCGCGTCGTCGGCCGTG
>Ga0247829_10001688_pt1 | contig 10317 bp, 3 predicted proteins | sample 12C_Control_Day4_FD_207765 | JGI IMG/M metagenome (GOLD analysis project Ga0247829, IMG submission 207765) | Soil microbial communities from agricultural site in Penn Yan, New York, United States - 12C_Control_Day4 | ecosystem: Environmental > Terrestrial > Soil > Agricultural land | place: USA... | reverse complement strand
CGCTCGCGCACGGCACGACGACGGTCGAGGTGAAGTCCGGCTATGACCTCACCGTCGAGGGCGAGCTGCGGTTGCTGCGCTGCATCGCCCGCAGTGCGGCGCGCGGCGCACCGCGCGTGGTGCCGACGCTGCTCGCCCACCTGGTGCCCGCCGAGCGAGAGGGTGATCGCGCGACGTACGTGCGCGAGCTGTGCGAGCAGTTGATCCCGTCGGCCGCGCGCGAGCGGCTCGCGACCAGCGTCGACATCTACTGCGATACCGGTGCGTACACGCTCGCGGAGGCGCGCGCGATCCTCGCCGCCGCGCGCGCGGCCGGGCTCGCGGTGCGCGCGCACGCGGGGCAGTTCATGGATCTCGGCGCGGCGGAGCTGCTCGGCGAGCTCGGCGCGTGGTCCGCGGATCACCTCGAGCAGGTGTCGGCGGCGGGCATCGCGGCGCTCGCGCGCGCGGGCACGGTCGCGGTGATGCTGCCCGGGGCGTGCGTGCAGCTGCGCCTGCCCGTACCGCCCGTCGCCCAGCTGCGCGCCGCCGGCGTGCCGATGGCGATCGCGAGCGACCTCAACCCCGGCTCGAGCTACTGCGAAGTGCTGCCGGTGCAGATGTGGCTCGCGACGACCCACTTCGCGATGACCGTCGAGGAAGCATGGCTCGGCGTCACCCGCCATGCGGCGCGCGCCCTGGGTGAGTCGACGGCCGGCGTGCTCGCGCCCGGCCGCGCCGCGGACCTCGTGGTGTGGGACTGCACGGAACCCGCCGACATCGCCTACCGCTACGGCAGCGCCGGGGGCCTCGTGCGCGAGGTGTATGCGGCCGGGCAGCCGACCCGTAGGGCATCGTGACCAGGCCGTACGTGGATCCGCGCTCCCGGGAGGATCTCTCGCGACGTGTCCTTCATCGGCTCGATCATTGGTAGGCTGTGGTGCACATGGCCGAGGACCCGAAACACTCGAAGTCCACGCGAACGTTCGACCGCGGCCAGCTCGACAAGCTGACGGCGGCGACCCGACCCGCGGACGCGGAGGTCTCGTTCGAGGACATCGTCGAGGCCGTGGACGATGCCCCCGACACGGTCGCGCAGGGCAGCGCCCCCACGCCGCGTCCGGCGACTGGACGCGTCGACACGATCTCGGATCCGATGACGATGGCGCTGCTCGCCGAGGTCGCGCGCAACTCGCAGACCACCGAGTTCGATCCAGATCAAATCGCCGAGGCGCTGAGGCCGCGCGAGCCCGCGCCAGCCGAGCGTCCGCATCCGCACGTCAAGCGTCGCTGACCGGCGCCTTAGCGAACGCCGACGGACGCGAGCAGCGAGCCATCGTCGATCATCGTGCGCACCGCGGCGATATCGGGCGAGAGCGGGCGGTCGACCATCATCGCCGGGACGCGCGCGCGGATCGCGGCGTGCGCCGCCTCGAGCGGAGCCGTCGTGCGCAGCGGCCGGCGCAGATCGAGGCCCTGCGCCGCGCACAGCAGCTCGATCGCGAGCACGGTGCGGACATGGTCATGGATCGTGGCGAGCTTGAGCGCGGCGGTCGCGCCCATCGACACGTGGTCCTCGCGGCCGGCGCTCGACGGGATCGAGTCGACGGACGCGGGATGCGCGAGCACCTTGTTCTCCGAGACGAGCGCGGCGGCGCTGACCTGCGCGATCATGAAGCCGGAGTTGAGACCGGAGTCCGGCGCGAGGAACGGCGGCAGCCCGCTCGAGAGATGCGGGTTGACCAGCTGCTCGACGCGGCGCTCGGAGATGTTCGCGAGCTCGGCGACGGCGATCGCCGCGGCGTCGAGCGCCATCGCGACCGGCTGGCCGTGGAAGTTGCCACCCGAGATCATCTCGTCGCCCTCCGGTCCGTCGACGAACACGAGCGGGTTGTCGGTGGAGCTGCGCGCCTCGCGCTCGAGGACGGTGCGGGCGAACGCGAGCATGTCGCGCGTCGCCCCGTGCACCTGCGGCATGCAGCGCAGCGAGTACGGATCCTGAACCTTGCCGCAGTCCTTGTGTGACTCCGCGATCTCCGAGCCGGCGAGCAGCTCGCGCAGGAACGCGGCGACCACGATCTGTCCCGGATGCGGCCGCGCGCCGACCACGCGCGGATCGAACGCGCGCACGGTGCCCTTGAGCGCCTCGAGCGAGAGCGCGCCCGCGAGGTCGGCGACCTTGCACGTCGTCTCCGCGTCGAGCAGCGTGAGCCCACCGACCGCGGTCATGTGCTGCGTGCCGTTGAGCAGCGTCAGGCCTTCCTTGGCCGCGAGCACGAGCGGCTCGAGGTCGGCGCGGCGCAGGGCCTCCGCCGCCGGCATCGTCTCGCCGAGATATTCGACCTCGCCCTCGCCGATCATCCCGAGCGCGAGGTGGGCGAGGGGGGCGAGGTCGCCGGATGCGCCGACGGACCCGCGTGCGGGAATCACCGGGTGGATGCCCGCGTCGAGCAGCTCGCACAGCCGCTCGCAGCAGACGAGCCGCGCACCGCTGCGCCCCGTCGCGAGCACCGCGGCACGCAGCAGCATCATCGCGCGCACCGCGTCGCGCGGGAGCGGCGCCCCGACGCCGGCGGCGTGCGAACGCACGAGGTTCTGCTGCAGCCGCGCCACTTGGGCCGCGGAGATGCGGACCTCCGCGAGCGCGCCGAACCCGGTGTTGACGCCGTACACCGCGGGCGCCGCATCGCCGCGTCGGACCACGGCATCCACCACGTCGCGGGCGCGCGCCATCGCCGCGCGAGCGCGCTCACCGATCGCTACCCGACGGCCTCCGCGGGCCACCTCCGCGATCGCTTCGAGGGTCAGCTCGTCGTCACCGAGACGCAGTGGAGATTGCACCGCGATGGTGTACGCGATCTCGACGGCGCGAGATATCCCAAGTCCTCGCAATGACGGTCACATGCGTTGACACCTTCGTCGTCGTCTGATGATCTCTTTGGGCTTTGGGTACGCCACCCGATGACGAGACGGCCGCGGAGGGCGCGCCGGAGGATCCTCCACGTACGTCGAGCCTCGCGTCGCGCATCGACGCCATGACGTTCGACGACGAGGACGACGCTGGAGACAGCGCGCGCGCCGAGGCCGCCACGCCGCCGAGCCCGCCGGCTGCGCAGCGCGCGGATGATGACGATGCGGCGTTCTACGACGCGATCGCGCGCAAGCGCAAAAGTGCCCCCGTGATCGCCGAGCCCGCTGCGCCCGAACCTGCCGTGCCCGAACCTGCCGTGCCCGAACCTGCCGTGCCCGAACCTGCCGTGCCCGAAGTGTCGCTCGTCGCCGCGATCGATCTCGACGACGTCGAGGAGGTCGTCGAGCCCTCGAAGCCGCTGCCCAATCCGTTCACGCGCCCCGTACCGCCGGCCGCACCCGCGGTGCCGCCTCCACCGGTGCGTCCGGTGATGGTCGTGCCGCCGCGCCCGCCGCCGCCGATTCCGTCGATGCGCGTGCCGCCGGTGCCGCCGGGCGCCAAGCCATCGGTGCTCAAGACGCAGCCGCTCCCCACCGTCGCCGTGCCGCCGGTGCTGCCGCTCGCGACGCCGCGTCCCACGACGATCCCGACGGTCCCGGTGCCCGCGCCGCCGGCCGCGCGTCCCGCACCGGCGACCGTGCCACCGCCGGCCGACGAGCCACACGTTCCGAAGCGATCGAGCGACCTCGACATCGAGGTCGATCTCGGCGGCGCCGGCGCCGCACTCGGCGACAGCGGCGTCGAGGTCGGCACCGCGACGCCGAACATCGTCGTCGATCAACCCCTCGAGGCGCAGCTCGAGTCGCCGACCGTGGTCGATCGCGCGCTCGCCGCGCAGGGCGATGCGGCGAACGAGCAGCGCGCCGATGCGCTGGCGCACGAGCTCGAGGAGACCACCGACGAGACCGCGGCCGCGTACCTCGCGTACGAGCTCGGCGAGCTCTACGAGCGCCGGCTCGCCGACGAGGCGCGCGCGGTCAAAGCGTACGGCCGCGCGCTCTCCCTCGATCCGTCGCTGCGTCCGAACCTGTGGGCGATCCGCCGCGTGTTCTATCGCCGCGGGCTGTGGCCGAACCTCGCCAAGTTGATCGGCGCCGAGGTCGAGTATGCGCGCGACGACTACGAGCGCGCGGATCTCTTGCTCGAGAAGGCGCGGATCTGCGGGCACCTGCTCGGCGAGCTCGGCGACGCGCGCGAAGCACTCGACGAGGCCGTGCGGCTCGCGCCGAATCATCAGGGCGCCTTGCTCGAGCTGGAGCGGCTCGCCGCGCGCACAGGCGACCTCGCCGCACAGCTCGACGTATGGGAGCGCCTCGCGGAGGCCGCCGAGCATCCGGCGCGCAAGACCGCGTTCTGGCTCGAGGTCGGGCGCACGGCCGGCGCGAGTGAGCTGGCGCGCGCGCTCGCCGCCTTCGATCACGCGGCGGCGATCGCACCGGCGGGGCCGCTGGCCGAGCGGATCGCGCGCGAGCGGCTGCGCGTCGTCGAAGAGAACGGCAACCCCGAGGAGGTAGCGGCGGCGATCGAGCAGCTGAGCACGGTGCTGCTCGCGACGTTCGGGCCCGCGGGCCCGGGCGCCGAGCCCGGCCTCGCACCGGACCAGCAGTCGGACCGCGCGACCGCGCTCCGCCGCGAGCTCGTCGCGCTGCTGCGGCGCCAGGCCCAGCTCGCGCGTGGCGAGAGCCCGGAGAAAGCGTGGGACGTCCTGCAGCGCGCGATCGCGCTGGCGCCCGGCGAGCCGCTCGTGCTCGCGGATCTCACCGAGCTCGCCGAGGAGCTCGGCCGCTACGAGGACCTCGCGGAGCTCGTGCAGAACTGGCAGGCCGTCGAGGGCGATCCGGGCCGCGCGATGGTGCTGTCGATCCGGCGCGCCGATGCGCTGCTGCGCGGCGGCCAGCACGATCAAGCGCGCGCGCTGCTCGCGTCGCTCGAAGCGAGCGCGCCCGGCTTCATCGTGCTCACGTCAGCGGCGGAGCGCGACGCGCTCGCCCGCGCCGACGCCCACGAGCTCGCGAAGACCTACACGGTCGCCGCCAACGCGGCGCTGCTCGGCACCTGGCTCGGTCCGGGGCAGACGCCCGGACCGGATCCACGTGCCGCGGCCGCGCTCTACGTGCAGGCCGCCGAGCTGCTCGCCTACGAGGTCGGCGGCCCCGAGGCGGAGACCGAAGCGCGCGCACTGCTCGGCAAGGCGCTCGAAGCGGTCCCCGGTGACGCCGCCGCGCTCGAAGCGCTCACCGAGCTCGACGATACGACCGGCCAGGTCGCCGAGGCCCTCGCGCGCCTCGCGGCCGCGGCGGCGACGGCGCCGGACGACGCGAAGCGCGGCATCATCGAGCGCGCGATCCGCCTCGCGCGCAGCCACGGCGATCTGGATGCCGTGCTCGAGCTCGAGCACCAGCTCGTCGCGCTCGCGCCGACGGAGCTCGCCCTGCGCTGGCGGCTGGAAGCGACGCTGTCGCAGCTCGGCCGCGACGAGGAGCGCGCGTCGGTGCTCGTCGAGCTCGCGACCCTCGAGTCCGATGTCGCACGCCGTGGAACCGCGCTGCTCACGGCGGCACGCCTGCGCGAGCGCGCAGGTGCCGTCGAGGCGGCGACCGATCTGTATCGTCAGGTGCTCGCGCTATGGCCGGACGACGAGCTCGCGCGCGAGTCGCTGATCGATCTGCTGCGCGCGCAGGAGCGCTGGACCGAGCTGGTCAGCGAGCGCCGTGCCGAGGCCGGCGCGCTGCCCGACGGCCCGGCGGTCCGCCGCGCCCTGCGCGAGGCCGCATGGGTGCTCGAGGTCCGGCTCGCGGATCACGCCGGCGCAGCCTCGGTGTACGAGGACTGGCTCGTGCGCTTCCCCGAGGACCGCACCGCGCTCGAAGGTGTCGCGCGCGCCAAGCTCGCCGCCGGCGATCACGGTGCGGTGGTCACCGTGCGCCGCACGATCGCCGAGCAAGATCCCAGCGCCGAAGCACAGTGGCTGCTCGCGCGCGCGCTCGAGCGGGCGGGGCAGGTCGACGAGGCGGCGGACGTGTATCGCGCGCTCGCCGTGCGCGAGGAGCCGTCGGTGGCCGCGACCGCCGCGGCGCTCGGCCTCGCCGAGATCGCGGCCGGACGCGCCGACACCGTGATGCGGCTCGAGGCGACCTCCGCGCTCGCCACCCGCGCGCTCGATCCGCGGCTCGGCGCCGCGCTCGCGGAGGATAGCGGCTGGCTCTACGCGCTGGTGCTCGAGGACTACGAGCGCGCCGCGCAGTCGTTCGGCGCGGCGATCTCGCTCGACGGCAACCGTCGCGGCGCGCTGCTCGGCGCCGCGCTGGTCGCCGCGAAGCAAGGCGATCCGGTCGTGCAGTCCTCCGCGTACGACGGCCTCGCGCGTACCGTCGAGATGCCCGAGGCCGCCGCCGCGCTGCACATGCGCGCCGCGGCGATGGCGGCCGCGAACGGCGACCTCGTGCTCGCGAACAACCGCGTCACCGCGGCGCGCGTCTCAGCGCCCGACGACGTGAGCGCGCTGGTGGTCGTCGCCGAGACCGACACCACGATGTACATGGAGAGCGGCACCGATCCGGCCTCCATGGTCGATCCGATGCTCGCGCGCGCCGAGGCGCTCGAGCTGCGGGGTGCGCTCGCCGACGATCCGGCGGCGCAGGCCTCGTGGGAGCTCGACCGCGCCGAGGCCCTCGAGCTCGCCGGCCGGCTGCGCGAAGCAGGCACCGTCGTCGCCTCCGTGCTCGCGACCCATCCGGGCGACCTGCGCGCCCTCGAGGCGCTGCGCCGGCTGTCGCGACGCGCCGGCGACGAGCGCACGTGGGCACACGCGAGCTATCAGATCGCGCGCGGCCTGGGCGACCCGCAGGCGAAGCTCGCGCGCCTGCGCGACGCGGTGTCCGTGTTCGATCGCGGCGAGAAGCCCGAGGACGACCTGTTCGCGATCGCCGCGTTCCGCCGCATCCTCGAGGTCGAGCCCGGCGCCGTCGAGCTCGACCGCTTGCTCGCGCTGTATCGCGAGCGCGCCGACGTCGGTGGTCTGATCAAGGCGCTGACCGCGCGGCTCGCGCACCTCGATGAGGCGAGCGAGTCGTCGGAGGACGCGATGCAGGAGATGGTGCCGCTGCTCCTCGAGCGCGCGACGGTCCAGCACGGGCTCGGAAACGCCGACGCGGCGATGGCGGATCTCGACGCCCTCCTCGATCGCGCGAGCGGGCATGTCGAGGCGCTCCGGTTCCGCGCCGATCTCGCGTTCCAGGCGGGCGATGTCCCGCACGCCGTCGAGCTGTGGCGCCGGTTCCTGCAGGTCGAGACGCGCGCGAGCCGCCGCGCCGACGTCGAGCTCCAGCTCTCGCAGGTGCTCGCCGAGAACGTCAACGACCTCGCCGGCGCGATCGAGAACCTCGAGCGCGTCGTCGACGGCAGCCCCGAGGACGCGCAGCTGCGCGAGCGCTTGCTCGCGCTGTGCATGCGCGCGAACGACTTCACGCGCGCCGCGCGCGAGATCGGTGCGCTCGCCCGGCTGCGTCCCACGCTGCCCGAGCGCGCGCGGGAAGAGCTGCGCCTCGGCCTCATGCTGCGGGATCGCCTCGCCGATCGCGCGGGCGCGAAGCAGGCGCTGGAGACCGCGCGCGCCCACGATCCGCTCAACCTCGACGTGGTGCGAGAGCTGTCCGAGCTCCTCGATGCCAACCCGCGCGCACAGCTGCTCGCCGACACCGCGAGCCGGTTCCGCCAGTCGATCGCCGAGACCCCGGGCAGCGCGCGGCTCTACGAGCGGCTCGCGCAGGTCACCGCCTGGCAGAACGATCTCGATGCGCGCTGGCTCGCACTCGCCGCCGTCGAGGCGCTCGCGACGCCGCAGACCGACCAGCGCCAGGTGCTCGCGCAGGGCCGGCAGAAGCTCGTCCCTCCCAAGCGCCTGCGCCTCGACGAGGCCACGCGCGAGCTGCTGCGACCGGGTACGCTCGGCGCCCTCGGGGAGCTGTGGCGCGCGATCGCACCGGCAGTGCGGATCGCGACCGGTCTCGATCCCGCGAAGCTCGGCTTCACGCGCGGCGATCGGCTTGCGGTCAGGAAGCTCGGCGAGAAGTACGAGCCCGTGGCGGTCGCGCTCGCGTGCTTCGGCCTCGACGACGTCGACGTCTATATCAGCAGCGCCCGGGTCGGCCTCGCGCGCGGGCTCGCCGCGGATACCCCGATCCTGTGCATCGGCGCGGACGTCGCGACCGGCGCGATGCCGCAGCATCGGTTCCAGCTCGGCCGCGCGGTGGCCACGCTCGCCGAGGGGCTCACCGGGCTCATCGATCTGCGCGACAACGAGCTCGGCTGGACGTTCGCGGCGGCGCTGCGCGCCGTGGACGTCACCACCATCCCGGCGGGGCTCGCCGATCACGTCGCGGGCGAGGATGCGTCGATCGCCGAGCGTGCGCGAGTGCTGAAGAAAGAGCTCGGCCGCAAGCAGAGGGCCGCCGTGCTGGAGCTCGCGAAGCAGCGTCCGACGGAGCTCGGCGACGTGGCGCGGTTCCGCCGCGCCGCGCTCGCGATCGGCCAGCGGGCCGGCCTCGTGTGGGCCGGCGATCTCGCGGTCGCGCATGCGCAGCTCGACGTCGGCCGTGGCGGCAAGGCCCTGCACGACAGCGCGCCTGCGCTCGAGCTGACGGCGTGGTCGGTGTCGGAAGACCACCTGAAGTTGCGCGACAAGCTCGGCGTCGCGCTGCGAGGCACGCGATGAGCTCGAACCAACCGCCCAAGGGCGGCAAGCCGTTCCTCGCCGATGACGATCTGCAGTCGGAGCTCGACGCGTGGGACGAGATGTTCGACGGGCTGCACTCGGAGTCGGCGCTGGCAGCCGACGATGCGCTCGCGGCTGCGCCGGCCCTCGTTCCCGCGCCCCCGCCCGCCACGCCCGAGCCGGTCACGTCCGAGTCGGTCGCGCCCGAGCCGGTCGCGCAGTGGTCGGGGGTCGAGGACGGCGATCTCGAAGCGCAGCTGACGCTCGATCGCGCGGTCGAGGAGTCGCCGACGATCGACGTCGAGCCGATCACGATGGAGGTCGACGCCGGCGAGCCGTTCACGCCCGATCCACGCGAGACCGACTTCTCGGAGCTCGGCGCCGAGGGCGAGCCCGCCGCGCTCGGCGATATCCTCGGATCGTCGCCGCACCTCCGTCCACCGACCGCGCCCCCGCGCGACGCGTTCGACGAGGACGAGGTGTTCACCTCGGCGTCGCGCCCGCGCTTCGCGACCAGCCCCGTCGCGCCGCCGGCTCCGCAACGCGCACCGGCGCCGGTCCGGCGCGCCCCCGCGATCGTGCGGCGCGCACCCGTCGTCGAGCAGGATCCCGAGACCACGCCTGCGCGCGGTGTGAACCTCGCCGACTTCGGCGGCGACACGCGCGTGCAGACGTTCGGCGAGATGGAAGCGCAGCGCGTCGCCTCGCGCGAGCGGTCCGAGAAGAAGACGCTGCCGCCGCCGATGGCGTTCGCCGACGACGAGTACGAGATCGAGGTCGACTCGTCGCCCGGCGCGTTCGAACCTTCCGCCGTCCCCGAGCAAGCGCCCGACGCGTCGATCAGCCGCCGCACCGCGCACGTCGTGCGCCGGGAGGCTCCCGCGCGGACGCAGCCCACCGCGCCGCCGCCGATCGCGGCCGCCGCACCGGTGGCGCCGCCGACCGATGACGAGCTCGCGTTCGATCTCGCCGACGATCCGCCGCCGCCCGCCCCCGCGGTGATCGAGATCGATCCGACGCCCAACCCGGCCGCCGCCGGCCACGAGCTCGGCGCGGATCCGGCGCCGGAGACGGACTTCTCGGACGTCGCCGCGGCGGTCGGCGCCGAGGCGGACGCGATCCCCGTACCGGTGGCCCCGCTGGTCGAAGCGACGCCCGAACCGGTGCTCGAGGTTGACGCCGACAGCGTGCTCGGCGAGGAGCTGGCGCCCGCTGCGGCGAGCCCGGCGGCGGTCCTCGACGTCTATCCGCGCGTGAAGACGCCGACGTCGGTGCCCCCGATCGGCGATCCGCTGCGCGACGTGCTCGACATCGCGGGCGAGGAAGCGGGCTCGACGAGCCGGCCGCGCCGCGTGCCCGCGGCGCTCCCCGCCGAGGCCGAGGCGGCGATCGAACCCACCACGACGCACGACCCGCAGGCCGCCGTGCGCAGCTGGCCCGAGCTGGTGGCGCCGCTGGCGCCCTGGGCGCTCGACGAGGCAGCCGCGACCACGCTGCAGGCCTACGAGCGCGAGCTCACCACCGTGGACGACAGCGCGGCCTCCGCGTCGCTGCGCATCGAGGCCGGCCGCCTGAGCGAGCGGATCGGCGATCTGGACCGCGCCCGCGCACACTACGACGCGGCGCTGCTCGCCGATCCTCGCGCGACCGCCGC
>Ga0247829_10001686_pt1 | contig 10320 bp, 10 predicted proteins | sample 12C_Control_Day4_FD_207765 | JGI IMG/M metagenome (GOLD analysis project Ga0247829, IMG submission 207765) | Soil microbial communities from agricultural site in Penn Yan, New York, United States - 12C_Control_Day4 | ecosystem: Environmental > Terrestrial > Soil > Agricultural land | place... | reverse complement strand
TCGCGCTGCGGCCTCGCGTCGAGTGGGGCACGTTCTTCAACGGCGACCGCACTGAGTACTCGCTCGACCTGGACGTCCGGCCGCGCCCGGGCGTCCGCATCAACACTACGTTCGAGTACAACGCCGTCGACCTCGTCGAAGGCAGCTTCGACACGACTCTGCTGCGCACCATCATCGACACGCAGTTCAGCCCGTTCATGTATCTGACCAACAACATCCAGTACGACTCGGTGAGCGCGGTGCTCGGGTGGCAGGCGCGCTTCCGCTGGATTCTTCGCCCCGGCAACGACATCTTCTTCGTCTACACACACAACTGGGTGGACAGCGTCGATCCGCTGGACCCGCACCAGTCGCGATTCCGCACGCTGGATCGGCGCACCGCGGCGAAGGCGGTCTACACGAAGCGCTTCTGAGCCGGCGATCTCCGGGCGCAGACTCTGCGGCCCCAGCAGCCCGTCGCCAAGCCGTCACAAAGGGGAGTTACTGATGCGGGTGCTGCTGTCGACCATCGGATCACGAGGCGACGTTCAGCCGTTGGTGGCGCTGGCGGCGCAGTTGAGGGCGCTCGATCAGGATGTGCGCCTGTGCGTCCCCCCGGACTTCCAGGAGTGGATCGACAGCCTCGGTATCCCGGTCACCCCAATCGGTCCCGAGCTGCGCAGGGCTACGGCGTCCAGCCCGCCTGCCACGCCGGGCCCTCCCTCGCCCGACCGCCATCCGAAATCGGGGACAATCGGAGCTGCCCGATGAAAAAGTCCCGGTCGAGACGCGTCCTGGCCGCTCCGCCGCCCGCGAGGTCGAGGAAGGCGCTGTGGATCGCGGCGTCCGCCGTTCTGACCGTCGGGCTGGCGATTCGATTCTGGCCGACGGCGACGATGCCGCCCGCTCCCACTGCGAGCGCGAGCCCTGCAGACCCGCCGGCCTCCCGCGCGTCGATGGCCTCGGCGCGGGCCGACTTCGAGCCCACGGTCGAGAACAGTGCGCCCGCGCCCGGCCCGGCACCCACCGGCATGGTGTGGATCCCCGGCGGCGAGTTCTCGATGGGCGCACAGGACCCGCCGGACGCCAACGATTCGGTCGGGATGCTGGCCACTCGCGACTCGCGGCCCATCCACCGCGTCCACGTCGATGGGTTCTGGATTGACAAGACCGAGGTGACCAACGATCAGTTCGTGGCATTCGTGAACGCGACCGGCTACGTAACCGTCGCTGAGAAGACGCCCCGCGCCGAGGACTTTCCCGGCGCGCTGCCCGAGAACCTCGTCGCCGGGTCGGTGGTCTTCTCGCCGCCCGATCACGCAGTCCCGCTCAACAATCACCTTCAGTGGTGGTCCTACGTGAAGGGTGCGAACTGGCGGCACCCGCTCGGTACCGGCACCTCGATCGAAGGCAAGGGGAAGCTGCCGGTCGTGCACGTCGCCTACGACGATGCGCTGGCCTACGCGAAATGGTCCGGTGGGCGGCTGCCGACCGAGGCCGAGTGGGAGTTCGCCGCGAGAGGCGGGCTCACCGGGGCCGTGTTCCCGTGGGGCTCCGATTTCCGGCAGGAAGGCGCCTTCATGGCCAACAGCCACCAGGGCCACTTTCCGGATCGCGACACGGGAGAGGATCACTACCAAGGCGTCGCGCCGGTCGCGCAGTTTCCGCCCAATGGATACGGCCTCTACGACGTGGGCGGCAACGTGTGGGAGTGGGTGACCGACTACTATCACCCGGACTACTACGCACAGCTCGCGGCTGCGGGTGGGGTGGCCCGCAACCCTCAGGGGCCCGATCGATCCTTCGACCCGGACGAGCCCGGCACCGTCAAGCGGGTGCATCGCGGCGGGTCGTTCCTCTGCACCGACCAGTACTGCTCGCGCTACATGGTGGGGACGCGCGGCAAGGGCGAAGGTGACACCGGCACGAACCACCTGGGGTTCAGGGCGGTGAGGAGGTAGGGTCAGGGATCAGGGGTCAGGGATCAGGGGTCAGGGATCAGGGATCAGGGATCAGGGATCAGGGGGAATCAGGCAGCAGGGCCGCTCATACTCGGCCATAATCCCGGGTGTGCGCCCGATCGGTCTCGTTCTGACCACTCTGCTCGTTCTATGCGGCACGCTCGTCCTCGCTCAGGACCTTCAGCAACCTCCTGGTGGCGCGACCCAGTCCCAGGTGGCGGACGCCACGGCCAATCAGGGCGAGGCGCCGCTCGTCTACTTCAACCGGACCGTCACCATCTTTCGCGTTCCGCTGTTCGGCGTGTCGCCCGAGGGCCGCGCCCGGCGAGCGGTGGAGGTGATGAGCCAGTTGCTGGACGGACTGACCCCGAGCATCGTGACGACGCAGTCCGAGCCCCAGGGCAATCTGGTCCTGATCGATGGTCAGCTGGCGTTCATCATCGTCGAGGGCGACGCGGATCGGCTGCGAGGCCAGACCCTGGCCACGAATACGGAGCAGACTCTGGCCGCGTTGCGGCTGGTCATCTCCGAGACCCGCGAGGTGCGGGACCGCAGTCGCTTGCTTCGCGCCTTCCTCTACGCGCTTGGTGGCACCCTGGCGCTCGTGGCCGTCGTCTCCATCGTCGTCTATGTGAGGCGGCGGCTGCTCCGCCAGCTGGGTCGCCTGGCCGAGCGCGCGGCCGCGGCCACGCACTTTGGCGGCGCGCAGGTGGTCACGGCCGATCGTCTGCTGCCGATCGCCAGGCAACTCGTGTCCGTCGTCACGTTCGCCCTCGTGACGATCGCTGTCTACGAGTGGCTCAGCTACGTGCTGGCCCAGTTTCCGTACACGCGGCCCTGGGGCGAGCGGCTGCTCGCGTTCTTCGCCGGCGCCGGCGCGGACATCGGGCAGGGCGTGCTCGGCGCCCTGCCGGAACTTGCGATCGCCCTCTTCATCCTCGTCCTTGCCCGAGGCGTGACCCGCCAGGTCTCGCCCTTCTTCGATCGCGTGGCCCGCGGGCAGCAGCGCGTCACCTGGCTCGATGCCGACACGGCCGGGCCGACGAAACGGCTGATGGTCCTCGGCACCTGGCTCTTCGCGCTGGCGATGGCCTACCCGTATCTGCCGGGATCGGGCACCGAGGCGTTTCAGGGCATCTCGGTCCTGCTCGGGCTGATGGTCACCTTCGGGGGATCGAGCCTGTTCGCCCAGGGCGCGAGCGGGCTGATCCTGATGTACTCGCGGACGCTGCGGGTTGGCGAGTACGTGCGCATCGACGAGCACGAAGGCACCGTGACGGAGCTGGGGAGCTTCACCACTCGCGTTCGTACGGGACTCGGCGAGGAGATCACGCTGCCGAATGCGCTGGTCCTGGGCACCGCGGTCAAGAACTATTCACGCACGGTGCAGGGGCAGGGCTACATCGTCGACACAACGGTCACAATCGGCTACGACACGCCGTGGCGGCAGGTGGAGGCGATGCTGCTCGAAGCGGCGCTCCGGACGCCCGGCGTGCTGCCCTCGCCAACGCCACGCGTGTTCCAGACGGCGCTGTCGGACTTCTACCCGGAATACCGGCTCGTGTGCCAGGCCATTCCTCGCGAGGCGCGTCCGCGGGCCGAAGTGCTGGCCACTCTGCACGCCAACATCCAGGACGTGTTCAACGAGCACGGCGTGCAGATCATGTCGCCGCATTACCTGGGTGATCCCAGGGGGCCGAAGGTCGTGGCCAAGGCCGACTGGTATACCGCACCGGCCAAGCCGCCCGAGACGGCGTGACGCGGCTGGCTCCGCGAAGGGGCTCGTTGCAGGCACGTCAGAACCAGGAGGCTCGAATCGTGCGATGCGCGCTGAAATCACCAACCCACTTCATTGATCGAACCGCCGGTTGTGGGAGGTCCCATTGTGCAGCGGTCTCTCGAACCGCTATGTTCCAGGAATCGCCGTGAGAATGCCTGTGTTTGTTGCGATTGGGGCCACCGATGGTCGCATGGGGTTTGCCCCAGTCGGGCTCCGTTCGGGGAGAAGGAAGTGACATGTTCGCAGGACTGAGTGTTCGGACACTGATCGTCCGGACCGTGGCGCTCGCCGGAATCGTGGTGATGACCTTTCCCTCCACATCCACCAGTGCGGCCCAGGACTCAGACTGCACGGTAGAAGAGCGCCGTAACGTTCTGCGAGCAATGCAGGCTCAGGTTCTCGAGGTTGCTCCACGGCAGCTCGATTCGCTCGAGAAAGCGATAGAGCCGAGAGCCGTTCTCGTCGAGTGGATCTTGTCACACGGGCACGTCGTGTTTGCACACTCCGGAGCGGTGCCCGTCGGCAATGCTCGCGCGACACACCCTTGGCCCGCAGCTCCCTCAGTACGCGCCTTCGCCTCACAGTTCACCTTCTGAATGGCTCGATTACAACGGCCCGGATGGCCCCTATCGGCTGATCGGGTGGGCGTACTTGGGGCGTTACGAGCGTGGATCGCGCCCGCCGAGACAGCGCTGCATCGCTGATGACGAGTGGTACATCCACGACGCGGGTTGGCACCTGATGAATGGCAGTATGCTCGCCAGTCCAGATGCCACAGTCGAACCGCCTCGGCCAATACTCGACGTCGGCATCGTGGTTTGGCACCCACAGTTTTGCGATCTGCACCTATGGATGGGAGAGGACGGCACCCCGATCGTATCCTTTGCCAATCCCAAGGCCACCGGAGCGGGCCGCTGTCTCCCGGATGACGTCAACTACCGCCTCGTGAACGGTCGTCGGGAACCGGTCTCACCCATGAAGAAGTGAGATGCAAAGAACGCTCTGTCTTCTCACGGCGACGATTCTGCTGCAGCTTGGTCGCGTCGACTCCGCTGCGCAGCAGACAGCGCCTCCCATTCGGCGAATCGACCACATCATGATCAGGGCCGTTGACCCCGCGAAGGTCTACGCGGTCTTCACTGAAGTCCTTCGACTTCCTGTTGCGTGGCCCTTGATGAGCCCGCGAGAAGGCGTCGCGACCGGAGGCGTTGGATTCGGCAACGTGAACGTCGAAGCGATTCGATTCCCCGGGCAAAAGGGCCAACCGTCAAGTGCGCAGCTGCTCGGATTTGGCTTCGAGCCCTCGCCGTTGGCTGTATCTCTTGCCGAATTAGATCGACGCGGTATCACATACGGGGCGCCGCGGCCCTTGATCGCAACCCGGCGAGACGGCTCGAAGAATACGCTGTGGACAAACGTCACCTTGCGGCAATTCTCAGACGGTGAGGCCGCGGATGCGACGATGCATGTCTTCCTCAGCGAGTACAGTCCAACGTATGTCAACCTCGAGCAACGTCGTGAGCGTTTACGCACGCAGTTGGCAGAGAGCGGCGGCGGGCCACTGGGTGTCGAGGACGTGAAGGAGGTCATCGTCGGCGTCAGCGATCTCGAGGCGGCTAGAAGTCTGTGGCAGAGGCTTCTGGATCCGACGCCAGTTTCCGGCTCGAGTACGTGGCAGGTGGGCGACGGGCCTGCGATACGCCTCGTCCAGGCCAAAGACAATACGGCTCAGGGACTGGTGATAAGGGTCGCATCGTTGCAACGAGCGAAGGCCTTCCTTCGGGAGCAGGGTCTACTCGGACCTGACTCCGAAGAAGAGGCGACCATCGATCCGTCCAAGATTCATGGCCTCAACATCCGAGTTGTCGAGAAGGAGAGATAGACCGGTATTCCGCAATAGCGTCCAGCGCGAACGGCTCGAAGAGCTGACCTTCGTCGCCCGAATGCCGCGGTTGTGAGGTTCTACAGCACGTTGACTGGAGACGAACGGTACCCCGACCAGGTCGTTCGCAGCCGCAAGATCCTGATCGTGACCAAGCGCGATGGTGCGTGGAGAGTTGGGTGGGGACAGAATACGCGTCTCGCCGATACGACGCCTGACTGATTCGCCTGGTCAGCTCCGGGTGGCCTTCACCGCATGGTCTGTCCAACTCAAGACGCGGTTGCAATTGAGCGACTTGCCGCAACCATTTGTGACGTGGTTCCAACTGACGATGTTCTGGTCCGCCTAATGCGTCCTGAATGACGCCGCAGCGCAGAGCGATCCCCTGGGCGTGGTCCGAGGAGCCCCCAGAGCTGCGGCGCGGACGCCATTGCACCCCACGGCGACCAGGCGAGAGGCGCCGAAGAATGGGGAATCCTGGGACGCGCGTTGCCCGGCCACCTTGACATCTGATGCGTGATGCGTGATGATCGATGGCGTGCGGACCACCTTGGACGTGGCGGACGACGTGCTGCAGGCGGCGCGAGAGCTTGCGGCCGCGCGCGGCCAGACGATCGGGGCAGTACTGTCCGACCTCGCGCGTCGCGGGCTTGCCGGCCCGCAGTCGCGGGGCACGACCCGCAACGGCGTGCCCCTGCTGCCGCGCCGGCGGCCGGATGCACCACGGCCGACGATGCAGCGTGTCAACCAGCTGCGCGACGAGGGATAGCGGGCGCCGGGAGCCCTCATGAGCCGCGTGGCGCTGCTCGACATCAACGTCCTCGTTGCGCTCTTCGATCCAGATCACGTCCACCACGACCTGGCGCACGATTGGTTCGCCGACCATCGCGCACAGGGGTGGGCCACCTGTCCGGTGACGGAGAACGGCCTGGTTCGAGTGATCTCGAATCCGGCCTACGGCCTCGAGGGCCTGCGACCTGCCGCGATGCTCGAACGCCTGCGGAAATTCTGCGCCAGCGGTCATCACGTGTTCTGGCCGGACTCGGTGTCGTTGACAGACGATCGGGTGTTCGTCTCTTCGTGCCTCACCGGTCATCGACAGCTGACGGACGTTTACCTGCTCGGCCTGGCGGTGTCGATGCAGGGCTGTCTGGCCACGTTCGATCGCGGCATCCCGCTCAAGGCCGCGGTGGGGGCCACGCCCTCGTCCCTGCGGGTGATTGCACCCGCCGAGTGACGGCCACCGCGCGTGGTAGCATCCGCTCCGAGAGGTGCGACATGGACCGAAGGGAAATGCTGCACGCCGGCATCAGCGTGGTGACCGGGGCGATCGTGATTCGTGAGGTGCCGATGGCAGAGGCGGCCGAGCTGGGCTCGCAGGCCGCGCCCACCACGTCCTCGAGGCCGCTCGGCGCCCATCCCCTCGGATCGGCGTTTGGCGACTGGCAGGGCACCATGCTCGAGGTGAACTACCCGCCCGGCGTCACCTCTGCCTCGCACCAACACCCGGGCCCGACGTTCGGCTACGTCGTGAGCGGCAAGGTGAAGTGGGCCATCAACGGCGAGCCCGCCAAGGTGCTCGAGGCCGGCCAGTCGTTTTTCGAACCGATGGGATCGGTGCACAGCACCTCGGCCAACGCCAGCGACACCGAGCCGGCGAAGCTGTCGGTGGTCATCCTCAGCAAGCCGGGGGAGCCGCTGTCGAAACCGGCAGGGAAGACAGGGGACTGAGACGCGAATCTTGTGATCTCTCGAGCTGGTGATGTGGTGATACATCGACTGATCTCGGGATCTGCTGACGTATCTGGGCGATCTATCTCTCAATCCGGTGAGCGCGTGCACCGAGGTCAGGTCGCCAAGTCGATCGTCGGATAGATAGCAAGATAGATCATCAGATACATCGATCGATTGCCAGATCGTCAGATTCGATCACCAGATCACCAGCTCAAGAGATCACCAGATTCGAAGTCAGAACTCAATTGCCACCGACACGACGACGGTGGGCTGATCCGAGAACGGCTCGAAGACGTGCCCGGTGAACGACGCGTTCCGCCACATCACGCCGCCGAGCAGGCCGCGTTGGATGTCGCGGTCGCTCTGGTAGGCGCGCGTGCGCTGGGTCACGAGGCCGAAGCGGAACCACTCCACCGGCTGCAGGGTGAGCTCGCTCCAGTTATAGAAGAAGCTGCCGGACGTCTCGGCGGTGTCGACCACCCACTCGGCCTCGCTGTAGAGCTCCAGCTTCCAGGTCGCGAGCGTCACGAGCAGTCCTGGCGCGACGCCGTCGGTGTCGCCGGTCACAATCCCGAACATGGGAGTGAGCGCCAGCGTCACACGTTCGCCAGCCTCGAAGTTGACGCCCGCCCAGAACGACGCGGTCTGCTGGGCCTCGTAGTTGTAGCGCGCCTCGAGATGAAGCCATCCGCGGTCCACCGACACCGTGGGCTGTAAGTAGTTGCTGTCTTCGGGCACGAAGTACCCCGCCACACTGGCCGAGCCAGACCAGCTCGGCCCGGGCGACGATGCGGCAGCGGCCTGCTCCGTGGGCGAGGGGTCCTGCGCGGCAGCTTCGGTCGGTTCCCCGATGAGCACCGCCACGGCCAGGAGGCCGGCCGCCGCGGCGTTAACGCGTGAGCTCACCGACCGCCACCAGCACCTCCTCGATGTCGGCCTCGGTATGGGCCGCGTTCACCTGGAAGCGAATCGTCTCGTCGCCCTTCGGGACGACCGGGAACGTGAGCCCCACCGCCAGGATGTGGCGCTCGAACAGCCCGCCAACCATCGTGCGCACCTTGTCGGTGCTGCGGACGAGCAAGGGCACGACCGGGTGCGGGCCGGGAATCGACTCGAGGCCGAGCCCATCGAGCCCATCGCGAAACTGTCGCGTCCGCGCGGCCAGGTTCGCCAGGCGGTCTCGACCCTCGGCGCTGTCGGCGATCTCCACCGCCGCCACCGCGGCTGCGCAGTCCGCGGCGCCGAGCGGGTTGGTGTAGATATAGGTGTCCGCCTTCTGGCGGACCGCCTCGACGAGCTCCGGGCTGCCGGCCACGAACCCGCCGTTGACGCCGAACGCCTTGCCGAACGTGCCGACCAGCACGTCGACGCGAGCGCCGGCATGCTCCTCGGTACCGCGCCCCGTTGCGCCATACGCCCCGATGCCGTGCGAGTCGTCCATCATCGTCACCACGCCGTCACGGAAGCGGGACTCGTGCGCCGCGGTCACTTGAATCAGCTCTTTCAACGGTGCGGCGTCTCCACGCATGCTGAAGATGCCGTCGAAAATCACGATGACGCGGACGATGCCGTCGGGCACGGCCTCGAGTTTGCGCGCCAGGTCCTCCGCGCTGTTGTGGGCAAAGATCGATCGACGGTCGCCAGGGATGTTGGCGATCCGCATCGCGCGGATGATGCAGTTGTGGTTCAGTTCGTCGCCAATCCAGTAGGTGTCGGCGCTCGACAGGGTGATGGCGGTTCCCAGGATGGTCGTGTACGCCGAATTGAACGCCTTGGCGGCGGGACGACCGGTGAACGAAGCAATCCGCTGTTCCAGGGCCACGTGGTGGACGGAAGTGCCGTCGATGAAGCGGACCGCGCCGGGCCCCGCGCCGAAGACACGGGCGGCCTCGTCAGCCGCGTGGAGCATCGCGGGATGATGCGAGAGCGAGAGGTAGCTGTTCGCGTTCATCCGGAGGAATGCCCCGTCGCGGCCTTGCAGTCGATACCGCGGGCCTCGAGCGCCGGAGGTAGGCACGTAACCGTCAAGGACGCGTTCGGGCGCCTTGGCCCGACCCTCCCGCTCGAGCGCGGCAACGTCGTGAGCCAGGCTCACGTTCAGTTTGTCCAGTGACATGCAGGGACAGCGTACTCCAGCGTCGAGGTTCCAGGGCCCCGATCCTGCAGCGGGGCGGCCGTGGCCTCGTCCGCTCCGCCGTACAGGCGACGCGGCGGCGACAGCCATCGGGTGTCCCCTTCCCGTGGCTGGCACGCCGCCGCGCCGCCCTACTGCCACTTACATCGCCTTGCTTAGGCAATCGGCAGGGTCTTGGTCTCCGGTTTCGGCACGTTGCCCAGTGGCACGGTCACGGTCAGGACGCCGTCCTTGAACTCGGCGACAGCCTTGTCGAGCACAGCCCCCTCGGGCAGCGGAACGAAGCGCTCGAACGATCCATAGAGCCGCTCCGTCCGGAAGTACCCCTCCTTCGTCTCCTCCTTTGCCTCCTTGCGCTCGCCCGTGATGGTGACGCCTTCGACGGCTACGTCCACCCTCACGTTTTCCCTCTTCAGGCCGGGCAAGTCGGCCTTGACGAACAGCTTGTTCTCCTTCTCCTCGATTTCGAGTGCTGGTACGAAGGCCATCTCGCGCCACGGCGCGAACCCGAATCGAGTCGGAGGAACGGTCTCGAACATCCGATCCATCTCCTCGCGCAGCTGATCGAAGAGACCGAGCTTGCGAGGTTTCATGACAGGCCTTTCCAGGAGCGTTGTCATTGTCACACCCTCCTGTCCCCCTGCCCGGTCGGCCGGCGGCGCGCCTTCGAGGCGCCACCGCCCCCGATCGCCGGGGGGCACTGAGATCCGGTGCATCAACCTTGCCACGGTGTCCCGGCCTGCTTACGCCTGAAAAATCACTCGGCGGCGGTTCTCTTGCCGCGATTCCGCAGGGCGGGCATGGTCGCCGCCGAGGTGTCGGCACCGCTGCTCCGGCAGCGGCGTCGTCT